>LNFM01000106.1_pt1 | contig 342919 bp, 298 predicted proteins | sample 596031 | NCBI WGS metagenome assembly LNFM01 (sample SAMN04254537, study PRJNA301005) | activated carbon metagenome | isolation source: dual media filters at the Ann Arbor, Michigan drinking water treatment plant | place: USA: Ann Arbor | reverse complement strand
AGACATTCAACGTTGGGCTATATCAGCCCAATTGACTTTGAACAGCAAGCTCAGTTAGCTTAATGCGGTGTCTTTCAGTTTGGGGACAGGCCAACTTTGTATGTTCGGTAGGAATATCTACATTCGTTGTGCTTGCTGAAATTTGCATGTAGCCCGACAACAAAGCTATATTTGCTCCGACTTCGGCCTTGTTTCTAAATCGAGTTTTGATAAGCGTTCATAATCGGCGCTCCCAAATTCTCGGCCTACAGCGGGGATGTTGAGCCAAGCATTATCCTCTGCAGTCAAACTCAGATTGAATGCTTGTAAAGCGCTCCGAAGTAATACATCGATGTCTCTCACCTTCAACGAACTGATTTACCTCAAACAGCTACAACTCTTATCTCTTGTAATAGGCGAAGTCAGGTTGACTAATTAGTTCTAAGTTTAAGAACTGATTATTCGACTTTGCGGACAGTGGAACTAAATCCCAGAGGAGGAGACATAACCATATTCCTCGTCCTGTATTGGATATGGTTATGGCAAAGCTACATACGAGACTGTCGTGGCATCCCTCTAGTCCAGCACCTTTTGAGTCGGCGTGGATTCTGTTCTTGAAAATATGCGTATTGAACGAGATTACCCCGCATAATTTGATGCGACTTATACAAACCGAGGTATCGAAAAAGCGGAAAATTAATGCACTGGATATTACTGATAGCTCTTGGATTGATTTCGAGAAACTATCGGGATTACTAGGAGTGGGTGAAGAAACGCTCAGAAATTGCTTTCCAGACCAACTCGGAATTAAAGGTCCAAATTCTGGCTACAAAGTCAGGATATGTCCCCAATGCCTTGACCTAAATTATCATTGTGTCTTGTTCGATTTACCATTTGTTCAGAGTTGCCCATGGCATCGGGTGCCGCTAATTTCTTCTTGCAATGAATGTTCTGCACCAGTTAAAGGAGCAAGATTAACTAAGCCTTATGATCTTCTTCTCTGCTGCCCAGGTTGCCGTGAAATCTTGGTGGACTTTGTTTCCGATTATGAGGTCACAAAGGTTCCTAGTCACTTAGCTGACAGAATCCATATCCAATGTAGTGAGCTACTGGACTGGTGTAAAACAGCTATGAGCAGATACTCTCCTCATCATGAATTACCCTACAGATATGAACCCGAGCCTTTCGGAATTTATTATTCTGTAATTCTAGACGTAGCTGATAAGCCGCCTCTCTCGTGGGAAATCGCAAGGAAAAAATCTAGATTTAGCTTAATTCGATGGAAGGCTGAAAATAAATCTGTACCTCTAGATTTGCTCAAAAGTTACCAAAGTCTTAGACGTCATTTATTTCGTAAATTTGTCCGCCGCTATAGGGGATGCTTTAATAATATTCTTTTGTGCAATGGTTATGCCATTAGCTTTAATGTCGATAAGATAGCTAAACCAGCATTAGCATTTCTGTTGTGGCGGATGTCGATTGAAGGACGTAATTTGTCTGAGCTTGACCAGCAGACACGGCGTCGCCTAACTCTGAAAACACCTGATCTCCAAAGTTTCGTTACAGAGGTTGACGATGATTTCGTTCTTAACTGGTGTTACGCGCAATATTTCGGAATCTATCAAAAATTATCGACTTTAAAAGATAGTAAATATTATCTATTTTTAATGGGAAATCTTTACTCACAAGAACCCTTAGTTTGGTTCGGTAAAAGAAGTGTGCCCAGCCAAGCAATTTTATTTCCTAATATAAATAAATACCTTGATGAAGAAGTAGTAAAAGGTTCTCGCGGTTCTTCAAATTTTTTCTTTCATCAAGTGGCTCAGGTAGTCGATGACAAAGAACTATCTTTATTTCCTACCTACTCAAAAGTATTAGCGATCCTTCATAAGGAATCAGAAATTCAGCAGTCAAGCGATGAGAAATGCTTGAACCTCGTAGAAACGACGTGGTTATGACATTAAATTGTAGTTATTAAAAGCTGAATCGCACGAAGTTTTAGAATTTCATTGACAATCTAAAAATCAAAATCGATTATTTATAAGTCGCTTTTCAATGTCAATCAGTTGGATATCGACTAACTTTCATGAGGTGTATCGCATGAGCAAGTCGCCCAAAAACAAACAACGTCTACATGTTTTTGCAGCGTATCGTGGGCGCGGCAAACAGAACAATGATCTCTACCTTGTCTACAGCGTCAAGACCAACAGGGATTGGATACTTCCCAGCGGACGTCAGTTCGTTCATTGGCTGAATTTCTTAGAATTGAATCGATCGGTGAGATCGTTTGACCTTGCGCCAGAACTGCGCATTTCGTTTGATGATAAGGAGTATCGCGGAACGGAATTCGATGCAGAAGTTGAATACGTCGACGGACATCAAGAGTTTCATGAAGTTAAGAGTGACTCAACCAAACTACATGAGGCACGCGGTCAGTTTCTTGCGCAAGCAAGTGAGGCTCAGCGTGAGGGAATCAAATATCGATTGTTCACCGACGACGATTTAACACCCCACGTTAAAACTAGTATTCGATGGTTAAAACCTCTCGGCTTTGCCGCGGCCTTACGCGATCAAGACCATGCAGTATTACAAGGACGGTTACTAATAGTATTGAAAGCAAGAACGCAAGGGACACTCGATCAAATTTTGCAAGACTTCTTCGGGCACGACATACCAACGGTAATTGGGTTATTTATTCGCTGCGCAATACAGGGGGTAATTGCAATCGATTTATCTCATCGATCGTTCAATGATGAGACTCAATGGAAATGGCTGGAGGAGTTTTGACATGTGGTCACGCCGCAATGCCTTTCAGGATGCACCGCCGATTGAAACGTGGCCGACGGTTAGTGTGGCCAGCCTTTCCCCCGAGATAAAAGTACGATATCAAAGAAACGAGGAGGCCATACGCTTATATTATGCCAACGAAGCCGTTGCGAGTATTGCAGCGCGTACGGGCGTTAATCAGCGCTATTTATCGACCATGGCACGTAAGTGTCTGATGTTGGCGGAAGATGGCCGAATATTCGGTTTTCGCGCTGTTGTCCCAAACATTAGATTAAAACCTTATCAGCGCCGCGCCGCGATAAAAACGAAATTTCCCGAAGCTCAAGGTGGTTTGTCTGGCGCATTGTCCAATCTTTTGGAGAGACTTCCAAATTTGGAAAGCGAGTTAGTACGATGGATTATGCAAGATGCTAAGGCAAAGGTTATTCCGGAATACAAGCTGCGCGCAAAAGATTTACACCATTTGTTTATTAAGTGCATCGAGAAGCAAGGCATTTGTCGTCACGAATGGCCATTCAATACCAAGTACCTTGGTATTCGCACGATCCAAAAATTCATGTTGGATGTACTCAACAAATATTTTTCGAAATCCGTTTATCGACGAGGAGAGATTGACGCAAAGGCGCACTTAGCTGTCGGAACAGGCGATCCTCCCTTCTTATCTTTTGAAGATCCATATGATGCAGTCGAAATTGATGCCTACTGTATTGAAGCTCACTTTACTATCGACTTCTTTACACCGGAGGGTACGAGCAAGCAAGTTTTACTCGAACGGATTTGGTTAATTGCTGCTGTTGAACGCGCGAGTACTGCTGTCCTTGCATGGTCATTTGTTTACCGGAGCGAAGTTGGGGCAAATGACATAGTTGCTCTTATTCGCGATGCTGTCGCAAAAAAATGGGAGCCTCTTGCCGGCCCCCCATTTACATACGGGATTGGAAGTGGGCTTCCTAGCGGTGTAATCCCCCTTGCATTTGGTGCCGTTTGGGAAATCACTATGCTGGATGGCGCGCTGGCACACCTAGCCACAGCGTTACATGACCGCGTTAGGAAAACGCTTGGCATGATTATTAATTGGGGGCCAGTGGGCCATTTCGAAAGGAGACCGAATGTTGAAAGAACATTTCGGAAAATTGGCGATGATGTATTCAAACGTTTGCCGTCCACTACAGGTAGCCACCCTCGTAACGGTCGCGCAGATGATGCTGAGGCAAAAGCAATCAGATACGGAATTAATGCTGATGATGCAGAAAAAATGACTGACGTCTATTTCGCTCAGCATAACGCCACTCCCACCGAGGGCCTTTCGTACATGACGCCGCTGGATTATTTACGTTACTTCATAGACGGACCAGTAGCTCGCTTAATAGTAAGGCATCTTCCAGCGCGAGCTGCAGCGGAAACAAAATTGTTTCTATTAACGGAGACGCATTTTGTACGCGGAGGCAAGAAAACAGGTCGTCGACCATATGTACAAATTGACCGGGTGCGTTACACCAACCCTATTCTTGCAGAGGCGGGGCATCTAATAGGTAAGAAAGTAACGATTGAAATTGATGAAGACGATATGCGACAAGTTCGTGCATTCCTCCCAAATGGAACCGAACTTGGGATACTGAAAGCAGCGGGGCGATGGAATTTAACTAAACACAGTCGTCGCACACGTAAGATTATCAATCGATTGGCATATGAGCGAATTATCGTCTTAACTGAATTTGATGACCCAGTAGCGGTATATCTTGCACATATCGGAAAAGGGGTGAAACACAAAGCTGGAATCAAACCTCCTCCGCCCAAGGTAGCAACAGCAGTAGTTCACGTAGCGAAGGCGGCTGGTCTTGAACCTACAATAACTGCCCCGCAGGAAGACAAAATTAAAAGAGGTAAATCAGTTAATGATGCGAGCAAAAGGCGCTCATTGATTGGACGTCCGTCTCCAATTCAAATGAAGACCAAAAATCATCGATAGGAATCACCATGGATGCTGCGAATGAGTCACCCAATTCCTCACGAACATCAATTGCTAAGTTTTCTTCAGCAGATATTCTGAGGATGCTTGATGATCATCCTATGGTGACAAAAACCTATATTTTGCCAACTCCTACTCTTCAGAGAACCTACGATTTGGTACGAGAAAGGGTATGGGCTCGTCGCACGGGTCTCAACTTCTATTCAACTCCTCGTATCGGCAAAACCACATGTTTGATGATGATTAAAGGGATGCTCGAAGCTGAGTTTCCGAAGACTTTTTTTTTATTGATTAGCGCGCGTGCCTCCCGGCCTAGCGAAGCACATATGTACCGCCTCTTACTGGAGGGTCTAAACCATGAGCTCGCGGGACGAACCAATACCGGTGTTTTATTTCGTAATACCGTCACCGACATAGCAATGCAGGTAGGGCGACGTAGAGGAATGCAATTTGTTTTACTGATCGATGAAATGCATCTTCTAAGTGGAACTGATCTAAGTCAGTTGTTGGTTGTCCATAATGATCTCAAACTTAAGAATATAAACATGACAACTCTATCATTTGCTCAGCCAGAGATATTGCATCGTAGGGCTGCGATGATGATTGCTGGGGAACGTCAAATTATTGCTCGGTTTTTAAGTGAGCCTTTAGCTTTCAATGGTTGTACTTCCATTGAAGAATTGGAGGAAATCTTGAAGACTTTTGACGAAGGAACAGAGTATCCAGAAGGGTCTGGTTGGAGCTTTACGCGTTTCTTTTTACCCCGCGCATTTGAGGAAGGCTTTCGTCTCCAGATTTACGCAAGCAAGCTCTGGTCTGCATTGACGACGGCAAATGTCGGTGGTGAAAGTGGCGGTTTGCCAATGGAACACACGATAGTGGCAATTGAGAGCCTGTTACAAATGGCACGAGCTTCGGATTGCCCCAATTTTGTATTGTCCGATAATGATTTGCAGGATGCTGTCGATGCGTCACAACTCCGTTTATTTACCAGCATGATGCAAGAGTGATAATTCTTCTGCCCCTACAATAAGTGCTGTATTTTTCACTTTATATTGAATATTTCAGTATAAAGTGCTAAATTATTCACATGAATACTCTTGATCTAGCAAAAATTATCGTTTCAGCCCGCCGCGCACTGAAGCTGACTCAAGCAGAATTAGCCGTTCGAGCTGATATCAGTCGCCGCACTCTCATTGATCTCGAGAATGGGCCTGGTTCCAATGATATTGGCTTCCGCAAGATTGAACGCATTCTCAATGCTCTTGGACTGAACATCGCAGTCATAGAAAAATCAAAGCGTCCGACCGAATCCGAGCTAAACACAATCTTTGCAGACGATGAATAAATCGAACCCTCAACCGCAGCGTCTCAAACAATTGTTTGTGCATACAAGCCAAGGCTTAGCTGGCCAGCTCACGCGCGAATCACAGATTGTTTTTGGATATCGTACCGATGACCCGCATTGCGAGATCAGCCTGACGATGCCGCTGCGAGCAGAGACATACGCTGCAAATATTTTGCCTGGTGTATTGCGACAGAACCTTCCCGAAGGTTATTTACTTCATTGGATTCGCGAACGGTTTGGTAAGACCATGAAAATGGACGATTTCAATATTCTGGCACTCACTGGCAGTGACATGATTGGCCGAGTGAGTGTCAGTCTTAACGAAAAGCACGTTGAACACGCAAAAGCGGAAGATCTCAGTGCCTTACTGTCGTGGAAGGGAAGTGAAAGTCTATTTGACTATTTGGCTGAAAAATATGCGAGCACCTCTGGAATTTCTGGAGTACAACCGAAGGTTCTTGCTGTCGCATATGAAGACAAGGAAACGGTAGACAAAGGAATAATGAAAGATCGTAGGCTGATTATCAAGGCCAGTGGTGTCAATTATGAAGGACTGGCGGAGAATGAATTTCATTGCATGACAATGGGAATGCTTGCAGGACTTAATGTTCCGAAATTTTGGCTATCTGAAAACAAGGAAGTATTTGTTATTGAGCGCTTTGATATAGATCCAATATCGGGCGAGTATCTTGGGTTCGAAGATATGACCGCTCTAACTGGCAAACAAAATGACGGGAAATACGATTCAAGCTATGAGAACGTAGCGAAGGCCCTCGATATTTTCTCAAGCAGCACTTACAAGACGGAATCGCTTGCCGAATTTTTTAAATCGCTTGTGCTGTCAATAGCAGTACGGAATGGCGATGCGCATCTGAAGAATTTTGGAATGTTGTACACGACACCTGAGACAAACGATGTTCGACTGTCACCTCTGTATGACATCGTATGTACAACAGCTTATATTCCACGTGACACGATTGCCTTAAAAATGAACAAGGCAAAAGCATGGCCATCTCGTGAGCAGCTTATAGAGTTTGGAAAAGCACACTGTAGGCTTGATCGCCCGGTCGAAATTATCGATGAAGTCCTCAACGTAGTCACAGCTTATGCTCCTGCAATCGAGACGGGCCAAATATGGAAAAAAATGCAACCGGAACTCGTTAAAGGTGCTGGGTCGCTAAGTAAACCACGATCAGTAAGTCCGAAAATATGATGTTGCCAAGGATTAATCTACAAAGGCGGCAAACAACTCATTATTGAAACCATCATTCTCTCTTGACATTGCCATAGTTGGAACCTGCATGATAATAGGCCGAGATGGTTTATTTTTTCTAGCGCTCAGATGGTAAGCTGAAAATCACTCGCGTTTTCTTGACATTATTGCTTCGGTTTTTAAACAAAGGACTGGCAAATGAACAATAACGCCCATGACGATCATTCTCATGGTGATCATAGTCACCACCTTAAATCTTCAATAAATTCGGATGAGAGAGTAAAAAATCCGGATAAACCTTTTACTGATCCAGTTTGCGGAATGAGAGTAGCGGCCGATCCGCTAAAAGAAATTGAGTACGAAGGAAATAAATATTATTTCTGTAGCACTGGATGCATCCATAAATTCGAGGTCAATCCACAAATTTATGTAAATAAAAATATTTCGCTCCCTCAGCAAGATATGGCGATCGGAACAATTTATACGTGCCCGATGCATCCGCAGATTCAGCAACCAACTCCTGGCGTCTGTCCTATATGCGGGATGTCACTTGAGCCTCTCATGCCTTCGCTTGAGGATGAAGAAAATCCCGAGCTCGTGGATTTTCGGCGCCGCTTCTGGTGGACATTGCCGCTAACTGTCATTGTTACTTTCTTGGCGATGGGTGCGCACCGTTTCTTTCCAGGAGGCATTCCTTACCAAAACTGGATTGAACTAACATTAAGTACACCTGTGGTGTTATGGGCGGGGTGGCCTTTCTTTGAGCGCTTTTTTCAATCCATCGTGCGACGTAGTCCTAATATGTGGACGTTAATCGGGGCCGGTGTAACAGCGGCTTATGGTTACAGTGTGGTTGCGACACTTGCACCTGGATTGTTTCCGTCGACCTTCATGGAACATGGACGTGTCGGTGTTTATTACGAGGCAGCTGCAGTCATCGTTGCATTGACCTTACTTGGGCAAATTCTTGAACTAAAAGCTCGTTCACAAACATCAGCTGCTATCAAGTCCCTATTGGGACTTGCCCCAAAGACTGCGCGTCGAATCAACAAGGATGGGACGGAAGAGGATGTGCCTCTCACTCACGTTCATATTGGTGACGCTTTACGCGTGCGTCCCGGTGAAAAAGTACCGGTGGATGGTGTTGTCGCAGAAGGAGAAAGCGCAGTAGATGAATCCATGTTAACTGGCGAACCAATGCCCGTGACCAAGCGACAAGGAGATAAGGTTATCGGTGCGACGCTTAATACTAGTGGCAGTCTTGTTATTCACTCCGAAAAAGTTGGCTCCCAAACGATGCTTTCACAGATTGTACAAATGGTGGCGCAGGCGCAGCGGTCCCGTGCACCTATGCAACGTCTAGCCGACGTTGTTGCCGGATATTTTGTGTTGGTTGTCGTTGGCATCGCTTTTCTAACGCTAGTGGGATGGGGTCTATTTGGCCCAGAACCGAGTTGGGTCTTTGGCTTCGTCAATGCGGTTGCAGTCTTGATCATTGCTTGCCCTTGTGCACTTGGCCTGGCCACACCGATGTCAATCATGGCAGCAACAGGACGCGCAGCAACGCAAGGGATGTTGTTTCGGGATGCTGCAGCGATCGAAGGCATGCGTAAGGTAAATACTCTGATTGTCGATAAAACCGGCACTCTGACTGAAGGTAAACCGGCATTCGATCGCGTTATTGCTGCGCAAGGTCAGACAGAGACATCGGTACTTCAGGTTGCAGCCAGTATCGACCAAGGTAGCGAACATCCACTTGCTCAAGCCATTGTGACTGAAGCGCGCAAGCGTAGCCTGACTCTGGATAAACCGGAAAGCTTTGAATCATCCAGTGGGATTGGTGTGCGCGGCATTGTTGCCGGTCACCGAATAGCATTGGGTAATACGGCGCTCATGGATGAAGAAAAGATTGAGTGGCGTAGTCTGTCGACGCAAGCCGAAGAATTACGGAGTGAAGGTGCAAGTGTGATGCACGTGGCCGTCGATGGAAAGTTGATCGGGCTAGTCGCGGTGTCAGACCCAATTAAAACGACAACGATGGAAGCACTCTCAGTGTTGAGGGAAGCAGGCATCAACGTGATTATGGCAACCGGGGACGGGGTTACCACCGCAAAATCGGTGGCTGGAAAGCTCGGAATTAGCGAAGTGCATGGCGAAGTTAAGCCCCAAGACAAACTGGCATTGGTAGAACGCCTGCAAAAAGAAGGAAAAGTTGTAGCAATGGCAGGGGATGGTATCAACGATGCGCCTGCACTTGCCAAGGCGGATGTCGGCATTGCCATGGGAACGGGAACCGATGTCGCGATTAATAGTGCGCATCTGACCTTAGTTAAGGGAGACCTCCGTGTCATTGCAAGAGCTAGAACACTTTCATTGGATACAGTGCGGAATATGCATCAAAACTTGGGCTTTGCTTTTATCTATAACGCGCTAGGTATTCCATTGGCCGCAGGCCTACTGTACCCATTTACCGGACAGCTACTGTCTCCCATGATTGCCGCACTTGCGATGAGCCTGAGCTCGGTATCGGTGATTACCAATGCATTGCGGCTGCGTCGCACAAGCAAATGATTCTTTTACAGATACCCTAAGACGGAAATTAATGACGCCTACAATTCAGGAAAAAAAGATCGTCGGTCAGTTTAGCGAGCAGTTCAATCGCGCATGCTTTTGCATAAGTCTGGATAGCGACGCACTAAAGCATGCGCTCGCCATTGAACTTGATTCTCCTGAATTAATGGCTCTGGTCGAAGAACGTTGCCCGTATTTATTTTCTGCGCGACCGGTATTCGCATCCGATAGCCAGATCAAGCGCATGGTAAGCGTGATCCAGGCGATTGAATCGGTCATTGCTTTGCCAGCTTATCGCGCACATATTTTTGCCAATGCATCCGAGGTTGTTCGACACGATCCGGGCGGGGCAAAGGGCGTCTTTTTTGGTTATGACTTTCATTTAAATAACGATGGTTTGGGACTCATTGAAATTAACACAAACGCTGGTGGCGCGATGTTCAATGCTGTCATGGCACGTGTGCATCAGTCCTGCTGCTTGGATCCGAAGAGCATGGCATTAGCCAATGCATCGGCTGCAGCACTTGAAAAAACTTTCGTCGATATGTTTCAAAGCGAATGGAGCTTATCTTCTAAAGAAACATCGCTTAAGACAATCGCGATTGTCGACACGCATCCGCAGCAGCAATATATGTATCCCGAGTTTCTGTTATTCCAGCAGTTGTTCAAGCGGCACCAAATACAGGCGGTCATTGCCGATCCGTCTGATTTGGAATGGCGTCAAGGGAAGTTATGGTTCGGCGATCTGCTCATCGATCTAGTCTATAACCGGTTAACCGATTTCATGTTGGAAACAGAGGAGTGTGCCGCTTTACGCACAGCCTATCTGGCCAATGCAGTGGTATTGACGCCACATCCGCAAGCGCACGCGCTGTATGCCGACAAATATAATCTTGCATTACTTACCGATGCAAAAATGTTGCAAGAGCTTGGCGTTCCTTTCGATGTTCAGGAAATTTTGCTAACGAATATTCCACGTACCTCAATTGTCAAGGCAATCAATGCCGAGCAACTATGGAAAGATCGCCGGCATTTGTTTTTCAAACCTCGTGCAGGCTTTGGTTCTCGCGCGACGTATCGGGGAGACAAATTGACCAAGCGAGTATGGACAGAAATTTTAGCGGGAGATTACGTGGCGCAAGCAATCATGGCGCCAGGGGAACGAGTCAGTGGAAGCAAAGAGAACCCGGAAATGCTTAAATTTGATATTCGCGCGTATGTCTATGACGGCCAGCTTCAATGGACAGCAGCTCGTTTGTATCAGGGGCAGACCACGAATTTTCGTACGGTAGGTGGGGGATTCTCGCCGGTCTACAGCGTGCCGGATACAGCAATAAGGCCAGATGAAAACGAACTATTGAAGAGCGCTGCGGGTGCATTGGTGTGTTGCGGTCTGACTTGCATTTAGTTCAGGTATTTAACTAGCCATGAACTGTCCAATTGCATGGACATCAAGGATAGGAAATTACAAATAAATGTTCGCATACGATATGGCCTAAAAGGCTATATTTTGTGTCGTGTAGAGGATTGTCTAGAGTACTGCCTCCGCATCCCCGGATAGACTGGGATGGGTTATCTTTCGATAATAGGCAGTACTAGGGAAGAACTTGTTAGGTGGACGAATGATTAGCCACTGTATTGCTCTTTCTCAAGTCGTTTGAATTCGCCACTTGCCTTGCTTTGTTCAAGTTCGGTTTTAACTTGGGCTCGTGTTTTGCTGGTAGTAACTACAGGTAACTTTGGATAGTCGCTATCAGTAGTTGTAAGCAGTCCTTTTTCGCGAGCTTGCTGTAACTCCGCCTTTACTTCTGCGCGAGTTTTGGTCGACGCAAATGATGGAAGGATTGGATAGTTAGACTCTCCTGCTTGAGCAAGTTGCAAGGTATTCGTATTTGCGGTGTGCGCAAAAGCAGTGCCTGATGCTATGGATATCGCAATAACCGCAATGAGTTTCTTGTGTGTGCTCTTCATTTCAATTCTCCAAAATTAGGATTGATTCGTCTAAGTAAATTCAAAAACGAAATCGGTGAGATACGTCATTTCAGCTGCTTAGCGATCTAACGTATCAATGGATGAATTGTAGAAATTTAGCGGTTACACACACATGACACCGGTATTACAAAGATGTAATCCGTTGGTGCAACATGACCATGCATATGAATGAATTGCGCTAAACTGTAAAAAATTTTATAAATACCGCCAAATGCGCCGACACTCGTTTTCATCTTTTTGCCGCCTAATTGCTTGTTTCCTGGTCATGACCGTTCTGACTTCAGGAATAGCAATGGCTGCCTACGTCTGTCCGCAGACAACGGCTCCTGCGCAAGAGATGGCAATGGGTGACATACCCTGTGCAGAGATGGATATTGAGAAACCTGTTCATTGTGCTTCCCAACAATCAGGCACGCAGTTGGCACTTGAACATCTGGCCGCCGCACCGTCGCTGGCACCAACTATTGTTTCATTCATCATGCCGGCACCTCTGCCGGTTGTTCCTGCCGTTCTGGCTTTAGCCTGGACAGACGCTCCTCTGGAATTAGGCGTAGACCCGCCTTATTTCCGAACGCAACGACTTCGCATTTGATTTAACCCCCAGTTGTTTCGCTGACCGGCATTGTGCCGTGGTCGGCGTTCGTCTTTTTACCGGGGGTTATATGTTTTTGCGTATCCACGCGCCACTGAATCATCAGTCGCGCACTCTATGCCGAATCAGCGTTTTACTGGCGCTGGCTTTTGGTACATCTTTTGTTCACGCCCAATCCAATGGGCTCACATTAAACGAAGCATTGCAGCTTTCATTGCAGCGCTCATCACTGACCAAGGCCGCTAATGCATCCGTATTGGCCAGTCGTGAATCAGCAGCGAAAGCCGACCAATTGCCGGACCCGATGCTGAAAGTTGGCATCGACAATCTGCCGGTGACGGGTAGCGACCGTTACAGCACCACAAGCGACTTCATGACCATGCGTCGGGTCGGTATCGAACAGCAATGGGTCTCTTCCGACAAGCGCGTTGCACGGTCTGAACGTGCCCAGCGCGCCGTCGAAATGGAAGAAAGCACTTATCTGGAAAGCGTTGCCAAGGTGCGGGAAGAAGCAGCCAAGGCATGGGTCAATGTACTTTATGGTCAGCGTACATTGGCATTGGTCAGTGCGATGGAAAAAGAAGCAGCCGAAGACCTGAATGCGATGAATGCTGCCCATCGAGGTGCCAAGGCAAACGCTTCGGACGTAATGCAAGCGCAATTGACGCTCTCGCAAACGCAAGATGCGACGCGCAAGAACACACAGGATTTGAGAAATGCGCGTCTTACGTTAAGTCGCTGGACCGGTATGCCCGCCGCCACTGTCGCCGACGAGACCCCCAAGCTGACTTCACATGTGCCGGGGTTACCGGTAGAAGAACTCGAAAAATATCATCCTATGCTTTTGTCTGCGCGCCGAGCGGTCAATCTCGCCGATGCCGACAGCACCGTAGCAAGCCGTGAAAGCAATCCAGACTGGTCGGTTGAAGCTGCTTACAGTCAGCGCGGCAGTCAGTATTCAAACATGGTGTCTTTTGGCATCAGCATTCCTCTTGCTGTTAATCGTGCGCAAAAACAGAATCGCGACATTGCAGAAAAATCCGCTTTAGGGACCAAGGCCAGGATGCAGTACGAAGAAGCATTGCGTGAATTGCAGACCGAAATCGAGAATCAATCGTCCACTCTGGAAAGTCTCAAAGGACGTGTTGTGCAACTCAATGCGCAGTTGCTGCCGGCAGCATCGCAGCAGGTGGAATTGGCGACGGCTGCGTACCGTTCGGGTGCCGGCAGTCTGAGTGCCGTTTTCAATGCGAAAAAAATGTTGCTGGAACGACGGCTGCAAATAGCCGAGCTTGAAAGAGAAGCTGCGTTGACCTGGGCGGCGCTTGAATATCACGTGGTTCCACATGAGATTGCGTCTGCAGGAGAAATGAAATGAAATCGAAATTCGCTTTGAAAGCGATCGTCCTGGTATTAGCCGGTGCTGGTCTCGTGTTTGGCGGGTATTGGTTCGGTACACAAAGAAGTATGGATAACGCTGCTACATCTGGCGCGGCAACTGAAAAAGTTGACCCGAAGACTGGGCGCAAAGTCTTGTATTGGCATGACCCCATGGTTCCGGGAAACAAATTCGACAAGCCTGGCAAAAGTCCTTTCATGGATATGCAGTTGGTCCCGGTTTATGCGGATGAGGGTTCGGAAGATGGTGGCGTAAAAGTCAGTCCGACACTTCAACAGAATCTGGGTATCCGATTCGCAACCGTAAGGCGCGAAGAAGTACGGGATGCATTTGAAATGGTTGGCACCACGCAGTTCGATGAGAGTGCATCGGAAGTCGTGCAAAGTCGTGTGACGGGATATATCGACAAACTGTATGCCCGTTCGCCTCAGCAGCGCATCAAGCGCGGCGAAGCCATAGCTTCGATTTTCGTTCCTGACTGGATTGCGCCGCAAGAAGAATATCTGGCACTCAAGCGTGGCGGCAATACCGAACTGGCGACAGCCGCCAGACAAAGAATGCGCGCGATGTCTATTCCGGACGGATTGATAAATCAGACAGACCGCACCGGGCAATCTCAAAAGCACTTCACGCTGACATCCCCAGTTACCGGCGTCATCACCGAACTGTCCGTGCGCGATGGGGCGATGGTAACGCCCGGCATGACCATTGCAAAAGTCGCCGGTTTGAGCAAGGTCTGGCTGGTAGCAGAAGTGCCCGAAGCATTGAGTAATTCGGTCCGTTCCGGGATGACGGTGGAGGCTATGTTCTCCGGTGACGCAAATAGAAAATATAGCGGCAAGGTTCGCGAAATCCTGCCGGGTATCAGTACTGCGACACGGACCTTGCAGGCCAGACTGGAGCTGGACAATCGTGATGGCAGTCTTACGCCGGGCATGCTCATGCGTGTTCGTCTGGATGCCGAGAAATCCGTTTCACGTCTTCTCGTTCCTAGTGAAGCCGTGATTGCAAGCGGCAAGCAATCGATTGTTCTGGTGGTTGGCGAAAACAACAGCATGCAGCCTGTGGTTGTGACGACTGGCCGGGATACCGGCAACGATACCGAGATTTTGAGTGGTTTGAGTGAGGGGCAGAAAGTAGTCGCCTCAGGTCAATTCCTTATCGATTCCGAAGCAAGCCTGAAGTCGGTATTGCCTAAGTTTGCTGATACTAAGCAAGCGATGCAGCCAGCAGCATCTCCTGTTCACCGGGGTATTGGCACTGTAGAAAAAGTAACGCCAAAAGCATTAACCCTTTCGCACAAGCCCATCCCGGAACTTGAGTGGGGTGCAATGACGATGGATTTTAACAAGTCGCGTCCTGAATTATTCAGCGAGATAAAAGCAGGGCAGGAAGTAGAGTTTTCATTCAAGGAAAATGATGACGGCTATCTGCTCGAAAGCGTCAAACCGGTAGGAGGCAAGCAATGATTGCGCGAATTATTCGCTGGTCCATTGCCAATCGATTCTGGGTACTGCTTGCTGCGGTCGTCATCGCAGGATGGGGGCTATGGTCGTTGAACAAAACGCCTTTGGATGCGTTGCCAGACCTGTCTGACACGCAGGTCATCATTCGTGCCCAGTATCCCGGCAAGGCACCGCAGATAGTTGAGGATCAAGTCACTTACCCACTGACTACGGCACTGTTGGCTGTTCCCGGCGCCAAGACTGTCCGTGGTTATTCCTTCTTTGGCGACTCGTTCGTCTATGTTCTTTTTGACGATGCGACGGACCAATACTGGGCTCGCTCCAGAGTGTTGGAATACATCAGCCAGGTGCAAAGCCGCTTGCCTCAGGGTGTACGGGCCGAACTTGGGCCGGATGGAACTGGAGTCGGCTGGGTATTTGAATATGCGCTGGTCGACCGTACCGGGCAAAACGACCTCAGTCAGTTGCGGACATTGAACGACTGGTTTTTGAAGTTCGAGCTCAAAACCGTGCCGGATGTAGCCGAGGTCGCCAGCATCGGTGGGATGGTGAAGCAGTATCAAGTGATCCTCGACCCGGACAAGCTGCGAGCTTTCGGTATTTCTCACGCAAAAGTGCTTGATGCATTGGCGAAGGCAAACCAGGAGTCCGGTGGTTCGGTTGTTGAGATGGCCGAGACCGAATATATGGTGCGCTCGCACGGCTATCTGCGTTCTCTGGAAGATTTTCGTAATGTCCTGCTAAACGCAAATGATGTGGGTACGCCAGTATTGCTCAAGGATGTAGCGACAGTGCGCATTGGCCCCGAAATGCGTCGCGGCATAGCGGAGTTGAATGGTGAAGGTGAGGTTGCCGGCGGCGTCGTTGTCATGCGCTCCGGTAAGAACGCGCTGGAAACCATCAAAGCGGTCAAGGCAAAACTGACCACCTTGCAAAGCTCGTTGCCGAAAGGTGTGGAAATTGTCACGACCTACGACCGCTCCAAATTGATTACGGCAGCAGTCACGAACCTAAGGGACAAGCTGATTGAAGAGTTTGTAGTGGTCGCACTGGTCTGCGCCATCTTCCTGTTCCATCTGCGCAGTGCCTTGGTTGCCATCATCTCGCTACCCTTGGGCGTGCTCGCTGCTTTCATTGTGATGCGCTACCAAGGCGTCAATGCCAATTTGATGTCATTGGGTGGCATTGCCATAGCTGTGGGTGCCATGGTCGATGCAGCGATTGTCATGATTGAGAATGCACACAAGCATCTGGAAGCCTATTCGCATGCGCATCCGAATCAGGAAATAGGTGCGAAAGAGCGATGGGACTTGATTGCAGAATCGGCTATCGAGGTAGGGCCGGCGCTGTTCTTCTCGCTATTGATCGTTACGCTCTCTTTCATTCCGGTGTTCGCCCTGGAAGCGCAGGAGGGCAAGCTGTTCGCGCCTTTGGCATATACAAAAACCTATACCTTGGCTGCCGCAGCCGGACTGGCGATTACGTTGATTCCTGTACTGATGGGATACATGATACGTGGACGTATTCCAAGCGAGGCATCGAATCCGATTAATCGCGTACTGATACGGGCGTACCGGCCATGGTTGAATGCAAGTCTGGCACATCCGAAATGGACGATTGCGATTGCGTTTTTTGCTCTTGCTCTGACTGTTATTCCGTTGTCCAAACTAGGCGGCGAATTCTTGCCACCGCTGGACGAAGGTGATTTGCTGTACATGCCTTCCGCGTTGCCCGGACTATCGGCATCTAAAGCCAGCGAATTGCTGCAACAGACCGATCGTCTTATCAAGACGGTACCGGAAGTTGCCACGGTATTTGGCAAAGCCGGCCGCGCAGAATCCGCAACCGACCCTGCACCTTTGGAGATGTTTGAAACGACCATTCAGTTCAAACCAAAAGACCAATGGCGTGCCGGCATGACCTCTGCAAAGCTCATTGAAGAACTGGATCGGATAGTCAAGGTTCCGGGACTATCGAATGTTTGGGTGCCGCCTATCCGTAATCGTATCGACATGCTTTCGACAGGTATCAAGACGCCCGTCGGTGTGAAGGTATCCGGTGCCGACCTCGGACAAATCGACAAAATCGCTACGCAAATCGAAGCCGTCGTCAAAAAGGTACCCGGGGTGACTTCTGCGCTGGCGGAACGCGTAAGCGGCGGACGTTATATCGATGTTGATATCGACCGAGCAAAAGCTGCAAGATATGGCCTTGCGGTGACGGATGTGCAGTCGGTCATTTCATCTGCGATTGGCGGAGAAAACATTGGAGAGGTTGTGGATGGACGCCAGCGTTTTCCTATCAATGTCCGCTACCCGCAGGAATATCGAAATTCGGTACAGACACTGCGCGAATTCCCTATCGTGACAGAGAAGGGCGCACAGGTAAGGCTGGGTGATATTACGAACATCAAGGTAAGCGATGGGCCGCCGATGATACGCAGCGAGAATGCACGGCTTTCTGGCTGGGTCTATGTCGATGTACGCGGAACCGACTTGCACACAGCCGTGAAGGCGATGCAGGCAGCGGTGGCAAAAGAAGTGCAACTCCCACCTGGATATTCGATAGGCTGGTCGGGGCAGTTTGAATACCTGGAACGGGCGCTCGCCAAGTTGCAAACGGTGATTCCGCTCACGCTCGCGGTCATCTTCATTCTGCTGTATCTGGCGTTTCGCTCCACATCGGAAGCATTGCTGCTCATGCTGACCGTGCCCTTTGCACTTATCGGCGGTTTCTGGTTTGTATGGTTGCTGGGTCATGCGGTTTCGGTTGCCACTGCGGTCGGTTTTATCGCCTTGGCAGGACTGGCGGCTGAGTTCGGCGTTGTGATGCTGGTGTATCTACGCAATTCATTAAATCAGCGCTTGCAGTCCGGGCTGCCGTTAAGCAAGGAACTCATTGCAGAAGCGATACGAGAAGGAGCCGTACTGCGTGTACGCCCCAAAGCCATGACCGTGGCAGTTATCCTGGCCGGCCTTGTCCCGATTATGTTCGGTAGCGGTGCCGGCTCCGAAGTAATGCAAAGAATTGCCGCCCCGATGGTGGGAGGCATGATTACCGCACCATTGTTATCGCTGTTTGTGATTCCAGCAGCATGGCGTTTGCTTCAGGAACGCAAATTACGTTTGGCAGTACTAAGCAAATCAATTCAATCAATTTAGCCAGGAGTATCAAATGAAGAAATCGTTTTTAAATCTAGTGACAATCTGCTGCTTTTCTTTATTGGCGGTGAATGTCTACGCTGAGCAGGGCAGCAAAGGGATGGACATGGCTGGAATGAAGATGGAAGGTATGGAAATGGACAAGATGCCAGCGAAACCAGCGAATGCAACATCCTTGTCAGATGGAGAGGTAAGAGCCGTCAATAAAGAAAACAAAAGCATTACGCTGAAACACGGACGTATCAAAAGTTCGACGGTAGAAATGGGGCCGATGACCATGCAATTTGCCGCAAAGGACAAAGCATTGCTTTCAAATGTGAAGGTTGGCGACAAAGTGAAATTTACGGTCGAGAATATCGATGGCACCGCGACAGTGACGGTTTTGTCGATACAAAAATAAATGTGGCGGTGAGATTACACCGCTGATCGGGCAAGTAACTCGGGAGGATTCGGCATACCTTATCGGTATGCCATTTTCGAGAATTTCAGTTTACTTTCGTGGCGACGATGGAAAATAGAGACTAAATGCAGTCTTGCTGTCCCTAGAGACCACAGAGACACTGCCTCCATGTGCCTGCATGATGGCGCGCGTGATAGAAAGGCCCAAACCTGCGGAGTCGGATTCAGATTTTTTGCGAGATTTATCGGCCCGAAAAAAACGATCAAACAGATGCGGTTGAATTTCGGCGGGTATCTCCTCGCCATCGTTTTGTACGGTAATTGTGGTGCCCGATTCTGCTGACGTTATCTTTATAGAAATAGTCCCGTACGATGGTGTGTAGCGGATTGCATTCGATAGCAAGTTGTTTAAAGCACGGCGAAACATGAGCTGATCTCCGATAACGACTGCGTCTCCCTCGCACCGTAAGACCACTTTTTTTTCCTCGGCTAAGGCTTCGTAAAATTCCAACAAAGCTTGGCACTCACGCGCCATGTTAAGTTTGGCGACGGACGGAAGCGCCAGTCCGTTTTCTGTTTGTGCCAGAAACAGCATGTCCGAGATCGTATTCCCTAGTCGCTGAAGCTCCTCTGCGTTTGAGCTGAGAGAATCTCTGTAATCCGCAGTACTGCGACTCTGATTTAAGACAACGTGAGTCTGTGTAAGCATATTACTGATGGGGGTACGGAGTTCATGTGCAAGGTCTGCGGAAAATTCCGTCAACCTGGCAATATCGTTCTGAAGGCGATCAAGCATGGCATTGAGTTTGACAGCGAGATCTGTCATTTCTGTCGGCACTGCATCGACAGGCATACGTTCGTTCATGTTCTGCGACGTAACAGTTTGGGCGCGTGCTGCCATAGTCCGCAAAGGGGAAAGGCCTTGCCTTGCAGCCCACCAGCCCAGCATAACTGTGGCAATTGCCGCGACCATAACGTATAGCATTAACGTGGTTCGGAACATGCTCATAAAATGAGTATGGATAGCCTTATCGACCGCAATAACCACAATGACTGGTAAGCCGGCAGACGCTTTAAGTTCAGCACGAATGGCTTGAAACTCTCGATGCTCGTCTATCTTTACATCAAAGCCGTTCTTGGTCTTACTACTAGGTACGCGTGACAGAATTGCATCGCGAAATGCACCGAACGTGGAATAAATTTCCTTACCGTTGAGGTCACGTACGTCCACGTAGAAATCAGGGTGATTATGCAACGCTTCGCCAAAAGTCTGACTGATCGAATCTACTCCTTTTTCCTCAATGACTTTCTGAATCAACTGCAATTCATTTTGAAGCAATAACTGGTCTTGCTCTGAAAAGTGTTCCTCGATAGCAGATGAAATGAATGTACCGAAACCAACCAAGACCGCGACAGAAGTGGCAGCAAACAAAGTCGTAAGACGTCCGGTCAGTGAAATTCTAAACATTATGCGACCCTGGCATCATCTGGATCTTCAAGAACATATCCGACGCCCCGAATCGTGGAGATTAATTTAGGTTCGTAATCGTCATCCATTTTGGCGCGCAAGCGGCGAATAGCGACATCAATAACATTAGTGTCGCTATTAAAATTAATATCCCAAATTTGAGAGGCGATAAGGGAACGAGGCAGAACTTCCCCTTTGTGTCTCACTAAGAATTCCAACAGAAGGAACTCCTTGTTAGTTAAGGTTAGTCGTTTTCCCGCACGAGTAGCTGCTCGTCGAGCAAGATCGAGGACTAAATCTGATACTTGCATCCGATCCACTAATGGGCTGGGAATTCCTCTACGTAGTAATGTTCTTACTCGGGCCAGCAATTCTGAGAACGCGAATGGTTTGACCACGTAGTCATCAGCGCCCAGTTCAAGACCTTTCACTCTATCTGCAACACCGTCACGGGCGGTTAAAAAAAGAGCTGGAACATTGTTGCCGGCATTACGCAATGCTTGCAAAATTTTCCATCCGTCTATATCTGGCAGCATCACATCCAGAATGATGAGGTCATAGTTTCCGGTAACGGCGAGATGATGCCCATCCAGCCCATTATTAGCGTAATCCACTGCAAAACCAGCTTCCATGAGGCCTTGCTGTAGATACTCGCCAGTCTTTACTTCATCTTCGACGATTAATAATTTCATTTTCCGATCCGTGCAGAATACACGCTCGCCTGTGCGAGCTAGTTTGTAAGCCAAACGATACGCTAAGTCACTCTAGATTACGCGGACATTACACGATTGTAATGAACCCGTAATGCTAAAGATAATATGTTTGAATTAAGCTTACTTTCATCAAAAAACTTCCTTTTTTGGTTTGGAGACTCTCATCTATGTCAGCCCGTTCAACCATGTCTGTATCTCGTCGTCGTTTTGTTCAAGGCCTTGCCGCAGGAGGAGTTTTGCTGGGAGTTTCGGCTCCTCTGCGTCACGTATTAGCGCAAGACGTCATTGCATCAGGGACTGCTGCCCCCGTACTCCGGGGAAACCAGTTCGATCTGGTCGTAGCCGAATCGCCAGTCAATTTCACAGGCAAGGCAGCGATTGCTACAACTATCAACGGCACGTTGCCGGCGCCTACGCTTCGCTGGAAAGAGGGCGAAACAGTCACTATTCGCGTAACTAATCGCTTGGCTGTCCCAACGTCGATCCACTGGCACGGCATCATTCTGCCTTTCCAAATGGATGGTGTGCCAGGCATTAGCTTTAACGGTATTGCTCCAGGAGAAACGTTTACTTATCGTTTTAAAGTCCAGCAAAGTGGCACTTACTGGTATCACTCTCATTCTGGTTTTCAGGAGCAGACCGGTATGTTCGGTGCGATTATCATCGATCCGGCTCAAGGAAAAGATATTGCGGCTGATCGCGAACATATCTTATTGCTCTCGGATTGGATGGATGACGATCCCATGACCGTCCTGGGACGCCTAAAGAAGCAAGGCGACTATTACAACTACGGACAACTGACAGCGGGAGGGTTCTTCAGTGATGTATCGAAAGATGGTTGGAAAGCAGCCCTCTCGAAACGGAAGATGTGGAACGAAATGCGGATGAATCCAACCGACATGGGAGATTTGTCGGCAGCCGTCTTGACCTACCTGACTAATGGTATTACGCCCGCAGGTAACTGGACTGGACTTTTCCAGAAAGGAGAAAAGGTTCGCCTGCGCTGTATCAATGGGTCCGGCAACACTTTTTATGACGTACGCATTCCTGGATTGAAGTTAAAAGTTGTTCAGGTTGATGGCGTAAACATTGAGCCGATCTCAGTAGATGAATTCCGTTTTGGTCCTGGCGAAACATGTGATGTGGTCGTCGAGCCCAAGGACGATGCATACACCATCTTTTCTCAAACAATGGATAGAACGGGTTATGCGCTTGGTACGCTGGCAGTCAAGTCAGGTTTGCGCGCTCCTGTTCCTGCAATCGACAAGTTGGAATGGTTGAGCATGGAGGACATGATGGGCGATATGTCCAACATGGCTGGCATGGACCACGGTGCGATGAATATGGGTGGCATGAGTATGGATAAGATGGACATGTCTGGCATGTCGAGTATGGAAGGCGACAGCATGGCCCAGATGCCCAATATGGCCGGTATGGATCATAGTGCAATGGGCATGCAGCACGGTGGCATGGCCATGGATCATTCCAAACATGCAGCGAACGCTGATCCGCTCAAGACACCGAGCAAAAAGCCCCGTCATGCCAGTACCGAATATGGCGCCAGCACGGACAATCGTATCGACTCACCACGTACCACTTTGAACGATCCTGGCGTCGGACTGCGTAACAATGGTCGTCGCGTACTTACGCTGGCAGATATGCATACGATCGGAGGTCCTTTGGATTCGCGCGGGCCTGGTCGCGAGATTGAGCTGCACTTGACCGGAAATATGGAGAGATACACTTGGTCGTTTGACGGCTTGGAGTTCGGCAAATCAAGCCCCGTGCATTTCAAATATGGTGAGCGAGTGAGAGTCATCTTGCAGAACGACACCATGATGACGCATCCGATGCATTTACATGGAGTGTGGAGCGAACTCGAGACACCAGAAGGCGAGTTCCTGGCGAGACGCCATACCATTCCGGTCCAGCCTGCACAAAGGATCAGCTTTTTGGTGACTGCGGACGCGCTAGGACGCTGGGCTTGGCATTGCCACCTCATGATGCACATGGATGCTGGCATGTTCCGGGAAGTGATCATCGCATGATTACCATTACTAAACCAAGGATCGCCGGTATGCATAACTTCTCACTTAGAAAGACTCTCATTGCTTCGGTGGTTTGCGTCCTCTCATCAACCGCATTGGCACAAAGTGCTCAGGAGAGTCATAGCGGCCACGGCCAAACGAGCACTCAAAGTGCTGCGGATGCTGGCTTTGGGACGATGGACGACAGTGCTGTAACCCCAGCATCAAATGTCGCCGATCATGGAAATATGCAAATGGACGGTATGACGGGAATGTCTGACATGGGAGGCAGTTCTGCGCCTGCAGATGCGCGAGACCCTCATGCCTATTCAGGCGGATATGAGTTGGGAACCGGGCTATACGCGGTTGGCGAGCAACGCTCTTTGATGATGGCTGACGAGCACAAGTTCGCTTCGCTATTGGTTGATCGTTTTGAGCGCGTCTATAGCAACGGCGGCGATTCAAATTCTTATGAAGTACAAGCTTGGTATGGAGACAGTTACAACAAGCTTACGGTGAAAGCTGAAGGCGAGTTCGCTCAAGGACGCGTCCAAGACGCACGTACTGAGCTCCTGTGGGCTAAGGCCTTCCATCCATACTGGGATGTACAAGCCGGTATACGCAACGATATAAGCGCTGATGGACCCTCCCGAAATTGGTTGGCATTCGGGGTGCAGGGGTTGGCTCCCTATTGGTTTGAAGTAGATGCTACGGCTTACCTCGGAACTGAAGGGCGGACAGCATTCCGATTGTCGACTGAATACGAGCTCATGCTGACCCAGCGGCTAATCTTGCAACCTCGACTGGAAGCGAACGTATATGGCAAAGACGATCCTGAAGTAGGAGTAGGGCGCGGACTTTCAAGTGCAACGTTCGGAGTACGGTTACGTTACGAATTCAGCCGCCAATTTGCGCCATATATAGGTATTGAGCACAGCGCGCGTTTTGGCCGCACTGCTACTTTAGTGCGCAATGCCGGAGGGGACGCCCAGCAAACTCAGGTCGTCGCAGGCGTGAGATTCTGGTTTTAAGCGCTTCACAATTTTTCACAAAACTAACAAAGGAAACATCATGTTTAATATTCGTAATTTACGTCGGATCGGCGTTGCTTCTCTGGCTACCTTGATTGCTACTGCCGCATTCGCGCACCCTAGTTTGGTTGACTCCACTCCTAAGGATAATTCTGAAGGCCCGGCTCCAGCAAAAATCGAATTGCGTTTCTCTGAAACTCTCACAAAGCAGTTTTCTGGCGCCAACTTGATCATGGCGGAAATGCCTGGCATGGGGGCGATGAAAATCGCCGCTAAGATCGCCGGAACTGATGACCCCAAAGTCATGGTGTTGACGCCCAATCAACCTTTAACACCGGGAAAATACAACGTTGAATGGCGCGCTGTGTCGACAGACACTCATCCAATTACGGGCAAGATTACGTTCACCGTAAAGTGAGAAAGTGATGGATTGGGCAAATGTGATCGTCCGCTTTTCTTTGTATCTGGATTTGATGTTGGTTTTCGGACTGCCATTATTTGCCCTTTACTCACTGAATTCCTTGGAGCGAGAATCAATTACGGCTAAGCGATTTGTAGCAAAAAGCAAGGTGCTAGCGATAATTGCAATCGTTCTATCAATTGTCGGGTTCATTGTTTCCACCAAAATGATGAGTGGAGCGGAAAGCTATTTTGATATAGCACCGGATGCATTTTCTATGGCTCTATTTGAGATGAGTTTTGGTACTGCATTGCTCATCCGTTTGGCAGCATTGGCTTTATTTGTCGCTCTTGGCACTAGTATCTTAACTACACGACCGTCTTATCAGCTTGTTTTAATGACTGTTTTTGGTGGCATAGCTCTGGCAACTTTGGCTTGGGGCGGGCACGGTGTCATGAATGAAGATGTTAAAGGTTTCGTACATTTGGGAGCTGATATTGTCCACCTGATCGCGGCGGGTGCCTGGATCGGGGCGCTAGCATCTTTTCTGTTGCTCCTAAGTTGGACCCCAAAGGGCGGACGCGCCGAAGTGGAGCAACTGGGCCGAATGTTGAATGGATTCGCAATAATGGGAAGCGTTATAGTTTCCGCTCTGCTCGTAACGGGCACGATAAATTATTTGATGATTTCAGGATTGAATTTCGGCAGTATATTTGCCACGACATACGGCATTCTACTAACGATAAAGTTGGTTTTATTTCTCACCATGCTTGCGCTAGCTGCGGCCAACCGTTATCGATTGACGCCTAAGCTCGAAGCTTCGATTGCAAGTGATAATCACGGTCCAGCTATAGCAGCTTTAAGAGGTAGTTTAGTTTTAGAATCTGGCTGCGCTTTGCTTATCCTGTTTCTGATAGCGTGCTTGGGAATGCTTAATCCTCTTTAACTCGTATGAGATTTATCGGAATACGTTAGATAGAAACCATTGGCATGGTACGTTGGATAATAAAACTGTCACCGACGCAATCATGGACCGTATGGCGCACAGCTTTAAGAGGCTCGCTCAAGCACCCGAAAGTTCTTACCTAATTGAACAATTCGATCACAAGTACGGGGTGGTACCAACCAGCATGATGTCGATTCGACCGGAAACGTCGAATTGACATCAGATCCAGTATGCCTACTTTTTCGCCGAGCGAACGTTATAAATCACGCTGGCGATAATTACAGTAAGAATAAAAAGTTGCGAGACGACTGTCTGCATGGTCGGATAAATACCTAAAAGATCAATCTGTGGAAATGCGATCGGTGTGATCTCAAATACACCTACTTTTTGCAACGCAGCGACACCTTTGCCCACCATCACGAACGCCAGGAGAGCAACCAAGGCCGAGCTAGCGGCAAAGAACTGACTGATCGGCAAGCGTGCCGAAGTCCGCAATAAAATCACGGCAACAATTGCCAATATGACGATGCCGGCACCCATGCCAAGCAACATATAGCCGCCATTGCCACCCGTCCAAAGCGCTGCGTAAAACAGGACCGTTTCAAATACTTCACGATAGACGGTCACGAACGAAAGGACGAAAAGCATCAGCGCAGATCGGCGATTCAGTGCAGACGACAACTTTTCTTTCACATAGGCTTGCCAACGGCCAGCCATGCTTTTCTGATGCATCCAGATGCCGACGGCGAGCAGAACAACCGCAGCAAATATTGCAGAAAATCCTTCGGTCATTTCTCTGCTGGCACCGCTGAAATCCACCAAATAAGTCGCAATTGCCCACGTCACGCCACCTCCTGCAAGTGCAGTGACCCAACCAGCGTGAACATATTTCAAGACGTCGCGCCGGTCAGCTTTTTTCAAGAATGCAACCATCGCGACAACAACCAACAGTGCTTCCAAGCCCTCGCGTAACAGGATGGCAAATGCGCCAAGGAAGGTGGCAAGCGGATCATCAGTTGCGTTGACCAAGGCGTCTTGTGCTTGACTCAAAAGGCCCTGCAGATTTTGTTCCGCCGCTTTTGCTTCATCAATTTGGCCGCGATTGACGATGGCACGGAAGGCACCCATTCCTTTTTCAAGGTCGTCAAAGAGCTGTTTGTTTTTGGCCGCCAAGGCTGGCTCGGCAATTTCAAATCCGTCCAGATAGGCCGACAGCGCCAATCTGGACGCATTCCCTTTGTCACCGGACTCCAATGCCCGAATGCTTTCAGATAACTTCGTCTTTGCCAGAGCCAAGCTGTCTTCATCAGATGCTACGACGATATTTGGCTCACTCCTCAGATAAGCGAGAACGGGACCGGCAGTCGATGGCAGTTGCTTGGACAACGCCGTTTCTGAGACTTGCGTTAATGCGCTCAAATTTGGTAAAACGCCGCGAATAGCAGCATCCGACGCCCATGCTGCTTTGCCTGTCTTACGATCTGCGTCGCTGTAGGACAAAGTCGAAGCAAAGAATGCAATGGCCCATCGATCATCTTCAGACAAATGTGCAAAGCTTGGCATGGATGTTCCGGCCACACCATGAGAAATAATCTGCTGTAGCGAGAATACGCTCCGTTCTTTTGCTCGGTCATGGCCCGAAAGGGCAATCGGGGGGGGATTGAGTTGCGCAGCTAACGGGCCATCCCCATGACCTTGTGCGCCGTGGCATGAAGCACAATTGGCCTGATAGAGAGCAGAGCCTCTTCCCAAATCAGGTGCTTTTGAAGGAGACAAAGGGACGGGATAGACCTGCAGCACCTGAGTTGCTAATGCGCGCGATAAAGATGCCACCTCGTCTGCCGAAGCTTTGTTGGCGATAAGTTTGCGTAGCTTTCCAGCCTTTAGCAATAAATCGGAACTCGCTGCCGTCTTCGGGAGGCTGGCTAACTGTTTCTCGGCATTTTCGGAAAACTCCTGCATTTCTGAATACTCGTTTTTACTAACGACCAAGCCGCCTTGTACTGCCGCTCCGTAATCTACTGCCAGGTAATCCAAGACCTGCCAGACTTGTTTCGCCTTGTCTTGGGTGGCTGCGTCTTGAGCAATAGCGCTTTGGGTCGAGAGCGTACTGAATAGTAGGAAAGAAATTGCAATGCCAAATTTTTGAAATGCGAACATGATTCTGTAAATGTAAATAAGAATTATTGTATTTTACAGTCATTACTGCGCTCGCAAAGTGATCTCTGCCCGACTGCAGCGGACCGAACAATGCGGCGAGTTTCAAGACTGCTTCTAAGATAAAGTTGGTTCTGCGCCGAGCTGCCGTAACGTCCGCCTAGGGCTTCTCCTTTGATATCTCGCCAATTCCACGCAGGCTTGCCATTACTAGCAACGCGGCTCCGCACACGATCCCGATATCGGCTGCGTTGAACGCTGGCCAGTGCCAGCCAACTAAATGAAAATCGAGATAATCAACCACGTGTCCACGAATTAAACGATCAATCGCATTTCCGAGTGCCCCTCCCAAAATTAAGCTGTAGGCCCATGCCGATAATGCGGGTAGTGGTTTGCGCAGTTCAAAAGCCAGCCACAAGGAAACACCAAACGCGATCGCAATGAAGAAATACCGCTGCCAGCCTCCGCTATCGGCCAAAAAACTGAATGCTGCACCGGTATTCCAGACATGCACCAAGTTGAAATAGCCAGTAACAGGAATAGCTTCGCCATATGCCATTAAAGTGGATATGGCAACCTTGGAGGAAACATCAAGCATGAGTACCATCATCGCAACAGACCACCAGCGCCAGGGACGAACATAAAACAGAGAGCGCTCACCATGCTGAATGATCTTATTGGTCATATTGTTTTTCTATAATATTTTTAAGACGAATTGGTGTTGGCATCGTCTTGAATACACTCACGTTCGTGTTTCCTGTATTACCTAAAGGTAGCCATCCCATGACGTTGCCCACCGGGACCAGCGCAAGCCTTAGTAGTTGTCCGCGCATTTCTCGCCAATCTCGTCGAACATATGCGATGCGCAGCATCCAAAGATGGCTCAAAAAATGAGGCCAAAAGAGGCACTGTCCAAGCACGTGCGCATCCTGCAATAACGTGTTCGCACGGGTCAATTTTCCAGTAGAAAATAGGTGCTTCGCTTGCTGCAATACTCGATTAAATGCACGTCGTATAGATGTCGAATTACCGTCCCCTAGTACTGGCAGAACAAATCGATTCGCAAGCATTCCTGACAGTGCCCCAATCAAACTACCCGCTATCACGTCAGCTGGAAAATGAGCGCCTGCCGCGATCCTTGACCACCCCACCCACACAATAAAAACCAAGAGGGCAGGACGAAATATGGATGTCACGAGACGCCAAAGCACTACAGCGACAAGGGCTGCATAAACCGCGTGACCACTGGGGAAGCTGTAAAGATCATGTGGAGACCCGATCATCTGTACGCTTGAACCAAGCACTGCCAAAGGTCGCGGAAAAGCGAGCCAGACTTTCAGCAGTCCCGCGCTCAACCACGCAATCAGGAAGCCAACAAGAAAACGTCTGGCTTGCAGTCGCAACAATGCCGCTGAGAGAAAGTCTTCGCGTTGCGCACGGCGGTGAGCCAAGAGCAAAAGCACACAAAGCAAAAGCGGCATGCTCTGGTAGTCCCCAGCGATACTGCCGACATAAGCCAAGTGACTTAAAAACTCACCGCTGGAATGATTAATTGCCTGGAACAACGAAACGTTTAAACCGTCCCAATCATACAAAATATGTTTGAAGGTCATTTTCGCAATAAGCGCAAACCGTTAAACACCACCAGCAAACTGGCTCCCATATCTGCAAAAACGGCCATCCACATGGTCGCTTGACCGGTAAAGGTCAGCACCAAGAACACCGCTTTAATCCCGAGTGCCAGTACGATGTTTTGGGTAAGGATGGCAGCAGTACTGCGCGAGAGACGCACGAACGCTGGTACTTTGCGCAGATCATCATCCATCAGGGCCACGTCAGCTGTTTCAATAGCAGTGTCGGTGCCAGCCGCACCCATTGCGAAACCAATATGAGCCTTCGCTAGTGCAGGTGCATCGTTGATGCCGTCGCCAACCATGCCAATAGTCGCGCCTTGTGCCGCAAGAGCTTCAATGACCTGTAGTTTGTCTTCTGGAAGTTGGTTGCCCCGTGCATCGTCAATTCCTACTTCGGTAGCAATGGCTTGTGCGGTATGCACGTTGTCGCCGGTCAGCATCACCGTCTTCACGTTCAGTTCATGTAATTCCGCAATCGCCTGCCGACTGGTTTCACGCAGAGTGTCGGCCACACCAAAGATCGCCAGGACGTGCTCCGCAGATCCCAACATAACCGCCGTGCGTCCTTGGCGTTCCAGCGCTTCCAATTGACCCGCCAGCTCTGGCGTAATCTGTTCGCGCTCGGTTGCTAGTCTATGGTTGCCCAGCCAATATAGCTGGCCGTTGATATGTCCCTCAACGCCACGTCCGAGCAAGGCGCGGAAGTTGTCGACTTCATTACGCGCTGTTATATGCGCATCGCCATACACCGAAATCGCGCGAGAGACTGGGTGATCGGAACGTCCCGCAAGGCTGGTGGCGATTTCAAGGGTGTTTGATTGAGAAACGGCACTCGGCAGATAATCGGTAACGCTTGGCTTGCCGAGGGTGAGAGTGCCCGTTTTATCCAACGCCAACCAACTGAGCTTGCGCCCTTGTTCCAAATACACGCCACCCTTGATTAGTATGCCCTTGCGTGCCGCCGCCGCGAGGCCGCTGACAATCGTAACCGGTGTCGATATGACCAGCGCGCATGGACAGGCAACTACCAATAAGACTAATGCCTTATAGATCCAGTCATACCAAGGCTGCCCAAACGCCAGCGGTGGCACCAATGCAACCAAGACTGCAACAACGAACACTGCCGGTGTATAAATCTTGGCGAACTGATCGACAAAACGCTGTGTCGGTGCGCGACTGCCTTGGGCTTCTTCAACCGCATGAATTATGCGAGCTAAGGTCGTGCTTTCAGACCGAGCGGTGACTTCAAATTCAAAAGAACCCGCGTCATTGATTGTTCCGGCAAACACTGTATCGCCAATGCTTTTTTCAACCGGCACGCTTTCACCGGTAATAGGCGCTTGGTTAATTGTTGACTGCCCATTAATTAGCTTACCGTCCAGAGCAATGCGCTCACCAGGGCGAACCCGAATTATTGCGCCGAGTGCAATCGTCTTGGCCTCTATGTCTGCCCAAGAGCCGTCCGCCTGTCGCACTGTCGCAGTTTCCGGCGTCATATCCATCAGCCCACGAATCGCGTTACGCGCACGGTCCAGTGATTTCTGTTCAATCAACTCTGCCAGCGCAAACAAGAACATGACCATCGCAGCTTCAGGCCACTGTCCGATTGCGAGAGCACCGGTCACGGCGATTGTCATCAAGGCATTCATGTTGAGATTGCCATGCCGCACCGCAATCCAACCTTTCTTGTATGTATCCAGTCCGCCTAATAGGATTGCCCCCAGTGCGAGCGTGATTACCATCCAATTATTGCCACCGTTGTACCAATGCACGACCTCTGCAGATAATGCGGTGATGCCGGAAAGCGCCAGCGGTAGCCATGAAGCATTCGATGTAGGCTGGGATTTTGCGCCGTCTTGAGTGCTTTCCTGAGTTTCTGCCCCAAGGCCAATTTCCTGCAATGCCACCAGCACTGGTGCCAACGCTTCAGGCGCATGAGTGAATGTCAGGGTGCGCTGCATCAAGTTGAACTGCAGGTCCTCAATGCTCGCCATGCCATGCAGTTTCTTGCGGATCAATCCCTCTTCGGTTGGACAATCCATCTTGGAGATGAGCAGTGTCGTGCGGCGAGCGCTCAGTTCTTGCGCCTGCATGCCGATTGACGACAACGCCGCCACCAACGGTGCGGTAGATGTCAGTGCATGAGTGACTGTAAGTTTGCGTTGCATAAGGTTGAAATCGAGAGCGGTGACCCCTTCAATCTTTTGCAAACTGTTTCGAATTAAGCCCTCTTCAGTTGGGCAGTCCATATTCTCGATGCGAAACAGCGTCTGTGTACCTTTGGGTTCGGTGTCGTTATTTTCTACATCGACAGCGTTGCTGGTAACGCTGCATTCTTTGGAGCAGCAGTTGCTCATGATGAACTCCTCATTTTGACAATAGAAGCATTTAAAACTATAAAGCCACTTGAGGGTCAAGAAGTGTTTGACTTAATATTTGAATAATATGAAGGTACTGGAATGTTTAGGAGATACCGTTGAGCAATGAAAAACTGAAGATCGGTGAATTGGCCAAACATGCCCATTGCCAGATAGCCACGATTCGTTATTACGAACAGGAAGGTCTGCTATCCGCACCGGCGCGTAATGAAGCGAACTATCGCATTTATGGTAGAGAGCATGTAGAGCGTTTGTCCCTTATACGACATTGCCGTTCGCTTGACATGACGTTGAACGAAATCCGTACCTTGCTTCGATTCCGCGACGCACCTGAAGACAATTGCGGCGAGGTCAACACATTACTCGATGCTCACATCGGTCATGTTGCCCAGCGTATCGCCAGTTTAAAGGCGTTGGAAAAGCAGTTGAAAGAACTGCGTCAACTCTGTAATACGACACGAACAGCCAAAAACTGCGGCATATTGAACGACTTGGCAGTTGAGGCCAATACGGCTAGAGACGCGATTACTGAATAGTGACAACTTTGAAATGCGAATGAGTGGCAAGTTTTATGCGAATACTCACCCGGTCATAGGGATTGTCGGCGCAGGTTTGGTGGCCGTTTGGGCGTATCGATTAATACGGGATTCGGGGCCTGTCTTGCTTGCAGCTGAAATTAATGCGCCAGTAGTGGCCAGTCCAATTAAGGCGAACTTATGTGACCTTCATCTTTGGCGAGTGGGGCAAGGTAATATGCCTGTATTCTCTCTTTGGCTACGAACAAGAATGTACAACCAGATTTCTTCAAAAATCAGGTAAGTATCCATGAAGAACTTGTACATATTTCCATAGAGGTTAACCAATACCGTGACTAGCAGACGCCACACAACTTTCAGTATGATCTAATAATCAAACTTCTCTGTCTGGACATTTGAAAGTCCGCAAATACCCGTCACCGGAAAAAGGAAAATCATAACTACGAATACGGCTGTGCAACTACAAAATTTCTTGATCGGTGATGTTCCGAAGTAAATCATTTGATTTCGTTTGTAGCTCCACCGGTAACAGCCCGGCCTCGATGCGTTTTTTGCCGAACGGATCTGCACCGTCGATATAGCGCATCGCCGATTGAATATTCTTCCACCCGACATATTCCATTAGTGTTTTGAGATCCCATCCGTTTGATGTCGCCCAATTTGCAAATCCTCGACGAAGCGAATGCGCGCTGTATTCATCAGCGTCGAGAATGCCGGCTTGCGCAAAAAGTGACCGTAGCAACGGAATGATGCTGGCCGGATTTAAGCCTGTATCGCCGAGCTTACCCCAGCGATTAATTGATCTAAAGACGGCACCGCTTTCCAGTCCACTCAGGTCGACCCAAGCTTGATATGCCGCTACTGGGCAGAGACGGGACAACGCAGGTGCCTTAAACGTACTGCCTTTAAACTGACGATCGCCTTTGGTTTGAGGGAGATAGCATGTCATTCCTTCGCCAGGTAGCGCCGCGACGTATTGCACCTCCAGTCGAGCCAGTTCATCGCCTCGAAAGCCCCGCCAGAATCCGATCAAAACAAGCGCCTTATCCCGGGTGTGGCGCAATTGTGCCGCCGAATCATGTTCTGCGCCTGCAGCAACGATGGCACCGTCAAGCCAAGTTGTCACCTGTTCGAGCTGCTCGAGTTGGAGGGGCTTGGCGCGTTTTTCTTGTACAGGATGTAATTGCTGGATGCCGCGAAAGACTTTGCGAACGATCGGTGCTTTCGTAGGATCGGGAAAACCTTGATCTATATGCCATTGGCCAAGTGCTGCCAGGCGATGCCTGAGCGTATTGATCGCCAGGGTTTCAGCATAGTCTGCTAGGTAACGGGCCACGCTCTCGGCGGTCGCCGGCAAGTAGCCTCGCCATTCGACTTCGTAGTGATGGATAGCCGACTGGTAGCTACGCCGAGTGTTTTGCCGAGTGGCCGCATGGATGTATTGATCGATTTTGTCCATGGATTGGGCTCACTATTTGCAGAATCGAAAAGTAAAAAGCAGTCTTTGCCTGTGTTACAGCAATCCAAGGCTAATTTTAGCTGTTTTTCCGGATAACATGTGATAACACTGCATTATCTATTCTTTAAATTCAACAATTACTTGTTGAGTTTCGATAAATATTAGTATGTAATTACGTGGTATGTAATGCATTATCAAATTCATAGGAACAAAGATGGCCCGTACCGGACTTTACAAATCGGAAGTTAAGAAAGCCCGCGACACTCTGATAGGGCAGGGCAAGCACCCGTCAGTCGACGCGGTACGTATTGAACTCGGCAATACTGGCTCCAAGACCACGATTCATAAGTATCTCAAGGAGTTGGAAGAGGAAGACGGCGGCAAATCTATCAAAGCGCCATTAAGCGATGCGCTGCAGGATCTTGTGGCAAGATTGGCCGCTCAATTGCAGGAAGAAGCAGATACGAGAATTGCGGCTATTCACAATGAGGCAGCCGAAACGGAACGGCGACAAACGGCCTTGATTCTGGAATTGGGACAGGAAAGCACTGAACTTAGTACCAGCCTACAGCAGACCAAATCTGCCTTGACGTCGGAAAAAGAGTTACATGAACACACTGCGACACAGCTGCAGCAGGCAAAGGTCGAATGCCAAGGTTTGAATCTACAGGTGTCGGCGCTCAAGGAACGTCTGGACGAAAACGAACGGCATCGACAGTCCTTGGAAGAAAAACATCAGCATGCCCGAGAATCTTTGGATCACTACCGAGCGTCAGCAAAAGAACAGCGAGACCAGGACATGCGGCGTCACGAACAGCAAGTCCAAGGTTTGCAGGCAGAAATGCGCCAGCTTCAGCAAGGATTGATCGTCAAACAAGACGAGGCAACAAGGCTCAATAAAGAGGGGGTACGGTTAGTGTCAGAGCTTTCGCACTCCCAGCAAACGCTCTATGAACAGCAAACACGCGTGCGTCAATTCGAACAGAAGCTGGAACAATTGCAGGGCGTGGAGCAGAATAACAGGCTATTGAAAGAGCAAATAGATGAGAAAGATGCTCAACTTGGGGAAATGCGTACCCAGCTCGCAGAAGCGGTGCAGCAAGTCACTGTCGTAACTGGACAGCTAAATCAACATCAAATAGAACTGGTCACGTTGCAAGCCAAACTCGATACACATCAGGCGCTCTCCAGCGAGCTGAAGTCTTATTTGGACCGGGACACAACACTAAATAAATGAGCTTTGAAGTTTTTGCATTCTTCAGAAAATTAAAGTCCTTTTAAAAATAATGATAACGCTACATCCCATAAATATGGGATTACATAAATGCACCAATACAGAGATAAAGCAGGATCGCACATGCGTCTTATGGTCACAGCTTTAGCTGACCATTTCATATGAGCATGTGCCGATATGCAGTAATAAAAGTGTCAATGCTCTGCATCTGTCCATTCGTGTGATTCGTAAATAAAAATTAATAGGGAAATATATGGCCAAGAAATGCTTCCTCAGCTTTCATTACAAAGACGACAACTGGCGTGTATCGCAAGTTCGACAAATCGGCGCCATTGAGAAGCAACCGTTGCTTGACTCTAATAAGTGGGAAGAGATAAAAAAGAAGGGTGATAAAGCAATCGAAGATTGGATTGCGGACAATATGAAAGGGAAAGAATGTCTTGTTGTACTAGTGGGAGAAAAAACAGCTAGTCGACGTTGGGTCAAACACGAAATAAAAAAAGCATGGGCAGACGGTCTAGGCGTACTCGCTATTCACATTCATAATCTGAAGGATTCAGACGGCAATCAATCAACAAAAGGTGCCAATCCATTTACTGGACTGGTTGTTGATGGAAAAGCTGTAAGCGGCAAAGTTTATGACCCGCCATTTTCAACTAGCACATACGTTTACGATCACATCAAACAAAACATTGAAAGTTGGGTAAATGACGCTGTAAAAGCTCGCTAATTTACATCATTTCAAGAATCCGATCGTCATCATGATGACGATCGTGAATGTTCTAAATCATTTATGAAAGTGTATTAATGCGTAGAACGTTCTTCTCTTTCCACTACGCGCCTGACGTTTGGCGGGCCTGGAACGTACGAAATAGCTGGGTTGTTCAGAACGAAAAAAATAGTGAAGGTTTTTTCGACGGCAGCGTATTTGAAGCATCGCAAAAAGAAAGCGATGATGTACTTAAGGCATTCCTACGAAAAGGTTTAGAGAATACCTCGGTTACATGCGTTCTTGCAGGAGCTAGTACATGGTCCAGACGCTGGGTGCGATACGAAATTGCTCGTAGCGTAGTAAAAGGCAACGGTTTACTAACTGTCAATATAGACGGCGTAAAAAACGACAAAGGAATGAGCTCGATCAAAGGAGCGAATCCACTTGCCCAAATGGCGCTCTATAGAACTACAAGCGGCATATTCCTAGCGGAGTGGAAGGAAGGGAAGTGGGTGAAATACGCTGACTATACGCTTGCGATCCCCGAAAAAGATTTGTGGTTTGACGCGCCTAGAACAACCAACATCGTACAGCTATCTACGCATTGCATGAGCTATGACTTCGTAGAGCAAAACGGTAGAACAAATATCGGCTCCTGGATAGAAACTGCTGCCGGCTTGGCTGGTCGTTGACCTAAATATCAACTGATCATCTCAGTGCAGGCAATATCAGTTGAGCGAAAAACAGGACTAATTTACGACCGATATTAAAATACTTCGTCGATGGGTTGAGCGATTTACGTTTGAGGTAACAAACAATGCAGCAGTCGTACCAGATTATTGTTATGGGGCAATTGGACTGCCGCATCGTCGCGCTAAAATCTGCGGTGATCGCACGAGCGGTGAATCTTGGAATCTCCCCAACTGAGCTTACATTTCTTACTGACTCCACGTTCGATCAATACGATAAAAAAAAGCCCGCAATAGGAATTTATTTTGGTAATTCAGATAGAAATGTATCGCCTTTCTTAAAACAAATACTTCAAGACTCAATATTAGTCGCTCCAGTTGTCACTTCATTAGATGCCGTAAATGACGAAATTCCGGACGAATTAAAACATATCAACGCGATAGAAGTCGCTTCGAATGAAACGAACGTAACACGTCTGACATCACTAGTTTTTGAGACATTTCGGTTGCTCCGCAAAGAGCGCGGGATTTTCATTAGCTACAGAAGAATAGGATCTCAGCCGCTCGCCGATCTACTTTATGAAGAACTGGATAAGCGAGGATTTGACGTATTCATCGATGTAAGATCAGTTCCGCCAGCCGTCGATTTTCAAGCTGAACTGTGGCATCGAATGTCAGATGTTGACGTGATCGTCCTTATTGATACACCTGGTTTTCGAGAAGGACGCTGGACCAGTGCCGAATTAGCTCAGGCAAATTTATTGGGAATTCAAACTCTGCATCTGCTGTGGCCAGGTCAAACCGAAGATAGCAACTATTCGTTTAGCCGTTTTCTGAAACTAGGATTATCAGATTTTTCTGACCAGACGCCCGGGCAGGGTGCAAGCATAACTATTGAAGCAATAGGCAATATCTGCGATAGAGCAGAGGAATTAAGAGCTGAAGCAATGGCTTTACGTCATGCTCATTTAATTGATTATTTTTGCGACTTGGCGCGAGACCTTGCACTCAATCCTACCGTTCAACCTCAACGTTGGATATCCGTGGACATTTCAAAAAAGTCGCTCGCGGTAGTCCCTGCTGTGGGCCGTCCGACTTCTGATCGTATCAATGCAATCTTTGACTCTATCTCAGAGCATAAAGGCGTGGACGATGAAATTTGGATTATCTATGACAGTAGGGGACTACACCCAAATTGGCTCAAACATCTGAGCTGGCTTGACTCTCATTTACCCGTCCGTACAATAAGCATGAAGAACGCACTGCCAGCTTTGCAGGGACATCTTATATGATCGATGTTTTTCTTTCGGCGAGCGTTCCTCTCCCAGAACGGGATCGCAAATATTTTGATACTGCCAACGTGTTTTTAATCCGGGAAGCTATAAAAGCATTGATAGAAGTAGTGCTACCGGTAGGCCGAATTACATTCGGTGGTCATCCTGCAATAACTCCACTAGTTTCACTGTACGCTCGACACGCGGAAATAGATCGAGAAAGAATTACTATTTTTCAAAGTAAATTTTTTACCGAAATGATGCCAGTGGAGAACGATGATTTTATAGATCAACGCTATGTTTCAGCAATCGACGGAGATAGAAATTTAAGCATTTATTCTATGCGCATGAACATGATACAAAGTCGGAAGTTCCATGCGGCCGTTGTCATTGGGGGCATGGATGGGATTCACGAAGAGGTCGAATTATTTCGTAAGCTGCATCCTACGGCGAAAATACTTCCAGTGCCTTCGACGGGTGCCGCTGCAGAAATAGTTTTTCGCAAAGGTGATTATGCAAAAGAACTTGCGAATGACATTTCATTCGCAAGCATGTTTAGGCGTAATTTACTGAAAACGCCCTAACCAGCAAGGTTTAAAAAAAGAGGAAAAATAGGAATGATCTTAAAACTTTGTCCGCCAAGCTGGTCTTTTCTCTTTCTCGCTTTAGCGTTCAGTGCACCAGCGCATGCCTTTAAGCTATCAACTGAAGGTACGGCCATGGAACGCAAGTTAAGCCGAATGAATTCTGGATTTTTCGACAAACTGCTTAGTGGTGCTGCGCTAAAAGGTCTACCTCTATTTACTGAAGCAGTACACGAAGAAATAACCCAACGTATTTATGGGTGCGAAGGTGATACAAACCACTGTCAGGACGCCGATCTCGGTATGGCAAGTCCATATGTTATCGCCGGTGTCAGATGGAATGACGATCCACCATTTCGCTTGTTACCCGATCAAGCCAAGAATTTGTCATGCAAAACTGATGAAACAGTACGTTTCATCACCCAACCGAAATGCTGGGCGGGTCTTTTTTGGGATGCCGAAAAGAAGGCCAAGAGCGGAGTGACAATGGATGCCTCAAATGGTTATTCGATGCTGCATCGCTCACATTTTGGTGACCTCCAATTCCTACATGCAATGGCATCTAAAGACGGCGAGGCACCGGAGGTGACGCGCAAGAAAATTTTAATGTGGGCTGAGTTTAGCTGGCGCATCGCACTGCGTGAATACGGGTTGGACACGCGTTTGCGTGATGTGAAGATTGAAGGCTTTTCGGAACATTTTGGTAAAACCGAATGGAATGTTCAAGATTTATTCACACTAGGGAATGTGGCACTGCGTCGCAACATAGACGAAGTCGCTTTTGGCAGCTTACTCCATGTGGTTGAAGACAGTTTCGCCTCAGGACATGTTGAGAGATCTGAACCTGTCTATGGGAAGCAGTGCAATGGATCCGGTTCACTATTTAAGCCTGGTTCGATTACTCAGTTTCATGCCTATGGCAATCAGGATACCGATCTTCATGCGCAAGCAGATTCTGGCGGTGCTCTAAATTATGCTCGTGCGGCCAGTCAGGGAGGAGTAATTGAAGTCGGCCGGAATCTGGTCGCTATGCTGGATAAAAATTTGCCATGGGACTCGGTCAAACCGTACTTAGAATGTGTCTTTGAATTGAAGGATAGTGCTACACCTGCATCAGCGGGAAGCGCCTTTCAAAAAATCAACTGACTCCCACAATCTCGACGGCAATATATGTGCGGCGGTGATCTTTGATATCCATTTAAAATTTGCTAAGATAGATTTTAGCTGGCCATAAGCGTAGAACTAAAGATCTAACGGAAGTGCAAAAACAAAAAGTAAGACGATTACTTCCGGATAGGTAAGAAGATTAGTTCGGAGCGCTTGTAAAGGCGGTTGATACGCTTTTTATTTTTTCTGTTCTTCATATAGTCTCAGATATGAACATTTAAAACATGGGACAGCATTTGACATAATATAAATTATGCGAAGTCGTCTAGTGCGCAAAGCAAAGAAATAATCCATAAATATGGGATACCTAAACAAACAAGGCCAGCCCACTTTCGCTGGTCTTTTTTATGCTTGAGGGATTCAAATGCTACCCCTGTCCACTAAACCCTAGTAACTCCAATGGCAACCCCGAAGAATTGAAACATTGCACGCAAGGATTGTCAGTAAAAATAATCGCTAGGAATCTAAAACGGCCTGAAAAATCAGTTAAGGGTTGGCTAGACGGTGAGAGGAAAATCCCATTTTGGGTGCCAAAACTGTTGCGTCTAAGGCACATGGAGAAAACAATTCAAATGCGACAAATGGGATTTGGTGAACAACTTGAATCACCAAGTACTGCATCGAAATAAAGTATCAAAATAATAAGAAAATTAATAATATGAAGATGTGTTAATCCTTTCACATGGTAAAGTTGCTTCCAACCTCCATGTAGAGAAAGCCCCTCAGAGATGATTCATATAGTTCAAAAGCACTTCGCGTCAACAGCACAATTATATCTAGCGTGATATATTGAATTTGTTCTATGGCTAAATTTGCCCATCCCCCGAAAATGTAAAATTAGCCCCCAATACTCCCTGCCACCAGCAGGTTTTGCGCCTTTCTCGGGCCATTTTTGAAGCCGACTTCCTCGCTGTTTTTCCATTTTTGGGGAGCTTTTAACTCACCTTGGCGGTGCCTCTCCTTGGTCCTTGAGGGTATTGAGCCAAAAAGTCGGATCGAAATATAAAGATGCCAAGGCGTCGATGTCCAGTATTGAAGTGCTTGGACTGAATTCAAAGGTTCCGAACAGATTAATATGCTGCCAGGCAATTGGTGAAATCCGACGCATCAGCTCGATGGCCTGCTCGTCGCCCGAGGCCAATTTTCGCTCATAGACGCGGGACAATATCAACGTGTTGTAATAAACAACTGCATTGGCGATCAGCCGGGAACATTCATTCCACACATGCTGCTCGTCCTCCGTTTTGACACGAAACTTCCCGCCGTTGACGAACGCGACCGCACGCCGGAAACGATGATAGGCCTCCCCACGGTTCAATGCCTTCTGGATCCCTTGTCGAACATTCGGGTCATCGATATATTTCAGTACGTACTCGGTAAAGCACAAATTGTCGAGTTCCCATAGCGCCCGCTTAGTCGAGTTTTGTCGTGTGTAGCTGGAGAGCTTTCTTACAATCGTCGCCTGACTAACGTCTTTTTGCGCGAGCGAAACCAGGATTCGCTGAATATTTGGCCACTCTTTGATAATCAGATCGTCATAGACGCGCCGACATGGCTTGATCAACATATCCCCATACTGATTCGGTTGCTGGAAACCGATGATTGAAGCAGCTTTTTTCGGGAAATTCTTGTACCGTGGCGCGAACTCATGGTTGAAAGTACGCAGGATGATGAAGTTGACCTGGTTCGTGCCGTGGGTATCGGTGGAATGGCGCTCCGGCCGGATGTCCGACGTATTGTTGTACAAGAGGTCGAACACGTAATGGCTTTCATGCTCATGGGTACCAATGACCTTTGCGTTGACTGGCACATGGTTGGCCACCAACGTTATACTGCTTACCCCTTTTTGCAGCCCAAAATACTTGGGTGAATGACGGGCATTCAGCGTATCGATCTGTGTCTCCATGCGCTGTCCATCGCTACTGGAGTGCATCGCATCCTGGATGTCGTATAGATGGAATGCCGGTAACTTCGCGATTGCGTTGGTAATAGCATCGTTAGCCGCTCGCAGAGTTTCCGGGCGCAAGAAATTACGGGAAGTCGACATCAGCGATGAATGGCTCAAGCCTGAAACTTCCGACATTTTGCCCAAGCCCATGTTCGTGCCCATCGCCACCACGCAAGCAAGGATTTCCTTCGGATCTGGATCGTGTTTGACGTACCGGTCCAGCACATGGGTAAAGCCTCCCAGGAAACTGGTTTCGCCGGCCACAAACCACAACAGATCAGCAATACCGATTCCGGGAAGTTGGCTGAAAAATGGGCTGTTGACCGGCTCATCTGATGGCGGATACAGCAAGTTCCACCGCCGCTTTTCTGGCTTACCCTTGAGTTTGATGTGCTTGTTCTCTCCGTCATCGATCCGTTGATTAACCCGTTGCAGGAGGGACTCGATTGATTCCTCTAATTCCGCTAACGTGTCCTCGATCGGCGCTGAAAGCAGCCTCAGGTTCAGATCACTCAGGATGCCGTCCCTATTTTTCCATTTCTCATCGTTGATCAGGTCGTCTTCAAACCGGCGGTATTCAGTACTCTCTTGAACGAACACGTCGCCCGCCTCTAAGGCATTGCGCAGCATCCGGTAGAGCAGAAATTCGAAACGGTCCGGTTCGATTACTTTGCGCCGGCGATCCTCCTCTGACGGTACATAGATATAGCGGTGCAAATGTTTTGGAATGACGTCGACAGGAAAAAGCGCCGGATCAATCTGGCGCGGTGATTTGTCCCGTCTGAATAAATCCTGCAAAAAATGCACCGCATGGACTAGCGGCGCGTTTTCGATGCGGCCGGCGAAATCAAGGGTCACAAACAAGTGCCGCAAATTCTGTTTGAACGTCCGGGACAAAGTGCCGTAATACGCCCACTCGAAGGCCGACTTGTCGAAGGCGATGCGGCGCATATAGTCGGACACGATCGGGAACTGCTCGCGGTCTAGCAGAGAGAATGCCTTGTCTTTAATTTCGGAGAATGGTACCTCGGGCGCAATCGATTCATCGACGAACAACCCCAACACCTGCCCCGCGGCCTGGATGTTCTTCAACGCGTCTTCCAGCGCTTTTTGCATCGCGGTTTCGGACTGGGCCTTGGCCTGCTTTTCGTATTGGTTGACTAGATGGATGAACGCGTCCGTCAGATTGTCATTGACCTGGCGAAAGCGCTGGTACGCAAAGCACAAGAGAAACAGCTGAACAGTCGGCCGCTGCATGCGCTGCAGCTTGTAGACCGTGTAGAACTTCACCATCGAAGCATAGTATTTACTGCTCTCCTGGGACAGGCCGGCAGACACAAGAAACGTCACCGCAAAGTCGTGCAGCGGCTCGAAGAATTCGCGGCGCGAAACTTCCCGACGAAGTTCTCCGTAAGTGAAATCCTTGGCCTCTCGTTTCAGGGCACTGATGGTATAGATTTGCTCATCCGCTTCCAAAAGAGTGGTCAATCGCTGCCGGACCTCAGGTGTCATGGCATCGCTCAATAACTCAGTAATGCGGGTTCGTTCGCCGGACACAGCCTTGCCGACCACATCTTGGAGCGACGAGTACGACGGCGCGACGACGCGATTGATCTCGAGCTGCTGCAGAATTTCCCGCAAGATGAAGATCGGCTCGGTCGACAACATCGCAAACCGCTGCGCCTTGGTGTCGACCTCTGCTTTTGCGTCGGTGCCGCACAGGCGGTAATCGCAGAGCTCAAGTATGGTTTTTTGCAGGCCACCGCGGGTAGGACGTGACGGCATCTTGATGTCGCCCACGTCGCGCCCCGGAAAATACGTATTCAACAAAAAACACAGATCCTCTTCGATATCGGCGGGTTCAAACGAGAAGAATTGCCGCTTGGCCTTGAAGTAACCCAGTTCGAGAATCAAATGCGCTGCGACAGAAGCCGTTCTGATGGCGCCGGCGGCCGCCTTTTCAGCCGGACTCAAATCGAAATAGAGATGGCGGTCTTCATCGGTAAAGCGCGGCATGCCGTACAGATCCTCGATTTCGTCGTCGTTTAAGATCGATAGGCGATGGGACTCTAAAGCCATGCGGGAGATGGGGAAAAAGTGTCAATTGTAATTCACATCAGCCGCATCAAGCTCGTTGCGAATTGCATGACTTAGCGTTCAGTATCGGGCAACTGCGGTGTGACAGTCGATAACGCTCTCCCGATTCTGTCTTTCCCGAAAGGATCGGCGCCATCTACATAACGCATGGCTGACTGTACATTCTTCCAGCCGACGTACTCCATCAATGTCTTGATGTCCCAATCGTTGGATGTTGCCCAATTGGCGAAACCGCGCCGCAATGAATGCCCGCTGTACTGTTCTGCAAAAGCGATGCCGGCACCCGCAAAAAGCGATCGCAGCAACGGCACCAAGCTATTGATGTGTAATCCCGACTCGCCAACATGGCCCCAACGGTCGACGCCGCGAAATACCGCGCCTTCCGTTATCCCTGCGAGCGAGATCCAATCTAGGTAAGCGGTAACCGGACACAGTTTCGCCAATTCGGGGGCCTTGAACGTGGTTCCGTGGCCTAGACGGTCGCCTTTCGTCTGCGGCAAAAAGCATGTCATGCCTTCCCCCGGCACTACCTTGATATATTGCACTTGCAGGTTGGTCAATTCATCGCCGCGGAACCCGCGCCAGAATCCGAGCAACAGCAGCGCCTTGTCGCGTGTATGGCGCAGCTGTGCCGGCCGGTGGCCCGCATGTACTGATGCGGCTATCGTCTGGTCCAGCGACTGCGTCACCTGTTCGAGCTGCTCAATCTGCAGGGGCCTCGCACGTTTTTCCTGCGCAGGGTGTAATGCCTGAATGCCGCGCAAGACCTTGCGTACCACTGGCGCCTTGGTCGGATCCGGGAATCCTTGGTCGATATGCCATTGTGCCAACGCGGCCAGCCGCTGCTTTAACGTGTTGATGGATAAGGACTTGGCATGATCGACCAAGTACCGCGCCAAACTATCTGCTGTAGCGGGCAAAAAACCACCCCACTCAACCTCAAAATGTCGAACGGCTGACTGATAACTGCGACGAGTATTGTCGCGTGTGGCGGCGTGAATATATGTATCAAGAGTAGTCATGACATCTAGTAATGAAAATCGTAATGAAAGTTATTTTACGAGGTTACCCACGCGCATTTTCCCCATATTCCTCACCGACATGTCCATTAGTCTTTTGGTTTGACAACTCTGTTACTGAAGTTTGTCGTGGCAAACACATCCATGGTCGTCCGTCGGCACATTCAGATTTTGAAGAATGCCGCAGTCACGAGTTGAATGTGGTCCTGAACATTGATCCCGCAACGTAAGCAACTGTTGTTCGAGGTTCAGCAGCATTTTTACGCGTGCTTGCACTTCTACGATATGTGAATCGAGTAAATCATCGACGCTCTGACAGCCGGCAGCAGGGTTACTTTGCAGATCGAGCAAAATGCGTATGTCAGCCAAGCCCATCTGCAATGAGCGACAGTGCCGGATGAACTGAAGTCGTTCTTGGTGATGCGCTTGATACTCACGATATCCGTTGGCTGTGCGTTCTGGAACAGCCAATATTCCCGATTTTTCGTAGTACCGGATTGTTTCCACATCGCATCCGGTCTTTGTAGCTAATTCACCGATTTTCATCAAAATCTCCCAAAGTGCTTGACCCCGTAGCGACTACAGGGTGTTTACTAAGCATACATCATCTACCCAATGGAATAAAACATGGCTGAAATACAACGCCCTCAAAATAAGCAAAGCATTTCGGATTGTTGCGAAGGCAGTAATTGCAGGACTTCATCTAATGCTGCCATTCAACCGTTTCCAGCGCCATTGGATGCTCCATCAAATGCTCAATCGGTCCAATACCGTATTTCAAATATGGATTGTCCCACAGAAGAAAAATTGATTCGGAACAAGCTGGAAGGCATGAATGGAATTATTCGTCTCGACTTTAACCTGATGAACCGTATCCTGAGTGTTCACCATCAATTAAAGAGTCTGGAGTCCGTTACCACAGCACTGAAAGCCATCGGTATGGATGCGCAGCTTGTTGATAGCGAAGCGCATCAGCCAAAGGTTCCGGAATCAGCGTCATTAACTGCAGCACAAAAGATCTTGCTGGCTATTTCCGGTGTGGCAGCACTGGCCGCGGAAGTCCTTGCCTGGACTACTCATACCGATGGGTCGCCTCTAGTGATTGCACTGGCCTTTATTTCAATCGCAACAGGCGGATTGCCTACATTGAAAAAAGGCTGGATTGCGTTAAAGACATTCACCCTCAACATCAATTTTTTGATGAGTCTGGCGGTGATCGGTGCTATGGCAATCGGTCAATGGCCTGAAGCCGCAATGGTGGTATTTCTCTTTGCGGTCGCAGAGCTGATCGAGAGTCTCTCGCTCAATCGTGCGCGCAATGCGGTGCATGGCTTGTTGAAACTGGCTCCAGATGTCGTGACCTTGCAGGACGCCATTGGCGGATGGCAAGAAAAGTCCGTTGAAACGGCGGTTGTCGGCGACATGATGCGCGTCAAGCCTGGTGAGCGTATTGCCCTTGATGGGATTGTCACAAGTGGCGAGTCTTCGGTTAATCAGGCACCTATTACTGGTGAGAGCATGCCGGTGGACAAACGTATAGGGGATGCTGTCTACGCAGGAAGTATCAATGAGCGCGGCCTGCTCGATATCAAGGTATCCACCAATAGCAGCAACAGCACCTTGGCGAGAATTGTTCGCGTCATCGAAGAGACGCAAAACAACAAGGCCGCAACCCAACGTTTTGTTGATACGTTCGCTCGTTATTACACGCCTGCTGTTGTCGTCATGGCTATTCTGGTTGCCGTAATACCGCCTTTAGTATTCGGTGCGGAATTTACACCATGGCTTTACAAGGCTCTGGTCATGCTTGTAATCGCCTGTCCATGTGCGCTAGTCATTTCGACGCCGGTAACAGTGGTGAGCGGTCTGACCGCCGCAGCAAGACTCGGCATTCTTATCAAGGGTGGAGAGTTTCTTGAGGTGGGTTACAAGTTAAAAGCGATTGCGTTGGACAAGACAGGTACGCTGACAGCAGGTCAGCCATCTGTTGTTGACGTGAAAACGATAAGCAATAACGAGCGAGAAACCATCTTGTTGCTTGCAGCAAGCCTGGATGCGAATTCAGATCATCCTTTGGCAAATGCCATCGTTAAAGCAGGTCCTGAGAGCTCACTGCATAAAGTCGTAACCAATTTCGAAGCCTTACCCGGACGTGGCGTCAAAGGTGAGATCGACGGTACGATTTACTTTCTGGGAAATCACCGTCTGATCGAAGAGCTGAAGGTTTGTAATCCAGCGATTGAAGCGTTGTTGGATGTAATTGAAGGTACTGCGCAAACCGCTGTAATGCTCGCCACGGAAAAAACGGTCGTGGGTATTATCGCCATTGCCGATAGCTTGCGCGAGAGTGCTATCGAAAGTGTTCGTCAACTGAATCAACTAGGTATTACCACCGTCATGCTGACCGGTGATAACAATCGCACAGCGCAGCAGATCGGTGCTCATGTCGGTATTAGTGTCATCAAGGCAGAACTGCTGCCAGAAGACAAGTTGACCGAAATCAAAAACCTTCAATCAACCTACGGCGTAGTTGGGATGCTCGGCGATGGTATAAACGATGCGCCAGCGTTGGCGCAAGCCGATGTTGGTTTCGCAATGGGTGCAGCAGGTAGCGATACGGCAATCGAAACCGCTGATGTAGCATTGATGAATGATGACCTTGAGAAACTTCCGGTTTTTATCAAACTTAGTCGTGCTACCCGCAGCATTCTGATTCAAAACATCAGCGCAGCCATCGGTATTAAAGCAATATTTTTTGTCTTGGCTTTTATGGGAATAGCGACACTTTGGATGGCTGTTTTTGCTGATGTGGGCGCGAGTCTCTTGGTAGTCTTCAACGGTTTGCGCTTACTGAGGAAATGACAGTTACAGAAGTTTTGTACGGTTGGTGGTTTTGGCGTGTATTGGTTTCGCGAATGGCAGCTTCTACGCCCGCTCGCCTATGCTAGGCGCATTCAAGCTGATGAACGTAGCAATTCCGCTCAAACAAATGTTAGAAAAAAATGAACGATAAACTCATTCAGTATGGCGAGCCTGCGCCACTTCGTGCCCGCCCGAGACGGTGGTGGGCTCTTGCAATGATAGTGCTCATGCTCGATGTTACTTCCAAGGCGGCTATATCGACGTTGATGACATACGGAGCATCTATTCCACTTACTGGCTACTTCAACTTAGTGCATGCCAGAAATACCGGTGCGGCATTCAGTTTTCTGGCTAATGCCGGAGGTTGGCAGCGGTACTTCTTTATTACTCTCGCATTCGTGGTTTCTATGTGGCTGGCTCTCGAGCTGCGTAAGCAGCTACCCACCTTATCGGCATGGGCCTACAGCTTAATTCTGGGGGGCGCACTTGGGAATGCGATTGATCGTTTATTGCGGGGATATGTAGTTGATTATCTCGATTTTCATTGGAGTGGCTGGCATTGGCCGGCGTTCAATGTTGCGGATATCGGTATCGTCTGCGGTGCTGTGCTGCTAGTGGTAGAAAGCCTGCGTCCAACTGTAGATGCATCAAAACAGCAGCCGAAGAACATTACTACGGCTGCTCGCATTGAATCATCCACGAGAAAGTCTTGACGCTTGCCGCATCAAAGTCGGGCAATCTTTTGAAGATCGCTGATGTCGCCATCGATTTTCTGCATATCCATACCAATAGAATGAAATTTCTAGCATAGAAATTAGTGTAAACCGCCGTCTTTTGCGAGTGATATGCTTCCGCCGCATCGTGGCAGACATAGTAGGAGTAAGCTGGTATCTGGAAGGCAATACCAGACATAGGTTAGTAGTGTCTTGATCAGAATGAGATCTCGGCAGATTTGCCTTTGATTAGTGCACTTCCTATTTTCCCCATTTCGCAATGATGCGCACATAAACCAATTCGCTAAGCAGTTCCACGAGTGTTTGTGCAACGATGATCGCTGGTAAAACAGGAATTGCGCCAGGGATAGCAAGTGCGAGCGGTAAAACCACCAGCGAATTACGTGTTGCTGAGCTGAAGGCAACAGAGCGCGAAGCTGACGCGTTCAATTCTGCTTGTCGTGCAACCCACCAACCACAAACTGGTGCCAGTACTGCATAAGCAACATACAGGGGCAGAACCAATAGCACTGAATCAATCGCTGGGCCAAGCTGAGGTACAACAGCTAAGATCACTATAAATAGAACAAGCGCGGTGGCCGGAACAGGCGTAAGGCCAAGAACTTCAGAAATTTTCTTCCAAATATCACTGCGGCCGGCTAAAAGCTGAGTTACTCCTGCCAATACTAAGGGCACAGCAATTAGCCATACAAATGCGTGTACGAACGGCCCGACTTCAACAAACCGTGCCGCGTCCTCACCAAGTGCTAGTCCTAAATAAACTGGAAGCAACAGCATTTGTACGATTAAAAGAACCGGAGTTGAAGCAAGCAATAGTCGTGCATCTGCACGTCCAAGATGCGCAAACGTCACCACATAGTCGATGCATGGAGCCAGTAAGACCAGCATTACGCCTAGACGCAGCATTTGATCTTCGAGGAAGAAATGAACCAATGCCAGGACGATCATTGGAATGATGATGAAGTTCGCAACGAGCAGTGCACCCATGAAGCGAACTTGCTTAAACGCCTGACCTAGCTCGGCTAACGGCACTTGCAAAAACGTGACAAAGAGCATGAATGCAAGCGCGGGATTAATTACCCCTTCCAACGCGGCAGTTCCCGGCACAACCATTGCTATGACCGAAGAGATCGCCACGGCACTGAAGTAGATTGCGATCTGCTGTCGTTCAAGTAGCTCTCTTAGATTTCCGATATTCATTTTTTATAAAAGTGAGATCAAACTGATTTTGCCTGACGTCGTGACATCCAAATACCTATCATCACCAATGCCAGAATGATCGCTTGCGTTGTAATACCCTGCATGGTCGGATGGACCCCTAATAGCGGTACCGTGACAAAATTAATCCGATCCGCTTCAATAACACCTGCTTCCTGCAGGGCGGCGATACCATTACCAGCAAACACAACTGCTAGCAATGCCAGTAAGCCAGATGTGACACCGAAGAATGGCCCAATCGGAAGGCGAATGCTGTACTTCAGAATCGCCCAACCAATTACGGCGAGCAATATCGCAGCAGCTCCGACCCCACTCAGCACTGCGACATGGCCGTCGTCTCCGACCTGTACCCAAAGTGCTTGATAGAACAGAATGATTTCAAACAGCTCACGGTAAACTGCCAAGAACGACACGCTTGCCATTGCCCACATCGTTTTTTTCTCCAACGCAGCCGTGACGTGTTCACGAATGAATTTTTGCCACGCTTGTGCGTAGGATTTGCTATGCAACCAATAACCAACATAAAGAAGCATGATTGCAGCAACAAGCGCTGTAATCCCTTCCGTCAACTCTCGATTCGCTCCCGAAATTGTGAGGACGTAATTTGCAACCACCCATGTCAAGATACCCAAAGCTACAGCCGCTATCCAGCCATAATGGATGTAACGTAAAGCATCCCGACGACCGGTCTTGACGACAAAAGAAATGATCGCTGCCAAGACTAAGATGGCTTCCAGCCCTTCACGCAGCAAAATAAGTAGTGCGCTGATAAAAGCGGTTGTTGCTGAAAGATTTTCTGAAAGTGCTTCATCAGCCTGATTAAGTAAGGCCTCAATAACTTTTACTTGTTTGCTGACTTCTTCTACTGGTTTCCCCGCACTGATTGCAGCACGCAATGCCATCATTTCCAGCTCAATTTTTTGTCTGAGTGCGCCATCAGTATTATCAAGACTACTCTCGACCAATTCAAAACCTTCGAGATAGGCAGTAATTGCAAGTTGGCGTGCCGCTCCAGCGTCACCAGCCTGATACGCCGCCAAAGACTGGACTAGCTTTTCTCTTGAAACGTCTAAAGGTGAAGGACCAGCAACCTTGATCGCCTCAGGATGCGATGTCAGGTAGGCCTGCACCTGAACCAAGGACTTGCCACCTTGCTGCTCGACCTCATCAGGAGTTTGCGTAGCCAGTGCGCGTAAATTTTGAAAATCCTTTTTTCCTTCACCATTGTTCCACGCAGATTCGCCTTGATTTACATCTTCCTGAGTGTGTCGTAATGTACCGACAAAAAATGCCAGCGCCCACCGATCTTCTTCCGTAATTTCGGTGAAAGGACGCATTGGCGTACCTGCGACACCAAGAGCGATAGTGTTGTACAAGCCGTAGATGCTGCGCACTTTCATGCGAGCCTCTTCGTGAAAGTCGCTAGGCTGCGGATCCATTCCTTTTGAAAGCGGGCCATCACCTCTACCAGTAGCACCATGACAAACTGCACAGTTAGCCGCATAGAGTTGTGACGCCTTGAGTAAATTCGGCGTCGATTTCGGTGTTACTGCTACTTTGTAGACGCGAATGACATCGGCGCGCAAAGCATTTGCTTGCTTCGATACCTCGCCGCCATCCACCTTGCTATTGATTGCACTGCGCAGTACCTGTCCTTTATCCAGCAGGATTGATTGCTCAGCGTTCGCCGGCATCTCTTTTAAAAGTGTCAAAGCTTGCGTAGAAAATTCAAGCTGTTCCTCGAACTCTGATTGATTCAGAACCTTCCCGTTCTTAACAAACTCTGGATAGTCCACGCTAATGTAATCGAGCATATGAACAACCGTCTGAGCTTTCTCGTCAGCGGAAATTGCTGCCATCGTTTGAGAAGTGATAAAAATACTCAGAATGAGGAAAACGAGGGAATGAAAAATAACGGTCACGCTTAATTTATTAGCAGGATGCATTGTTAGAAAAATGTTAGGAAGTTGAGACTGCAATGATACCAGATGCTATGAGAATGTTTCTCATTTAGATTTGTGTCGAAAGGCCTATTGTCTGAATGCTTTGCCGATACAAATCAAGATTTTTTGCAGTTGGGCCCAATATCGAGAACTGGTCTAATCAATGCCTTAAGAGGAGCGTGACCCGCATAAAAAAGGTAAGCGCATCGCTTTTGTCAGTCTCATAAAGCCTGCCATGTCATTTTTCCAAATATATTCTCTCAATAGAGAATTTTAAAAATAAGATACAATCCGCTTACTTATGAAACGCCTCCTGATTATTTTAATGTTTGTGATTGTTCCGCTCCAGCTTAGCTGGGCAGCGGCTGCAGTCTATTGCGAGCATGAAACTAATCCCAAAAGCGTACATTTTGGTCATCACGAGCATAAGCACATCGCATCTGCCGCAGAAGGCAAGACTGATGTTTCAAAATCAGCCGCAGCAGTTGATGGCGATTGCACTTCCTGCCATCTGGGTGGCATCGCAATCCTGACCATACCAGTACCAGCGATGGCGTTGGATCTTGTTAGTGCACCATCAATCACTGCTGGCAATCCCTTGCTTGCATCAAGTCGTCCCTCCCGACCTGAACGTCCCAAATGGGCAGTCGCCGCTTCCTGATCCGGCGCCCGCTCGTTCTATTTTCTCTCTACTCTTGATGTAGTTTCCAGCGCAGGTCGTCGGATTCCCTTTGTCTATTCCACAAGGAGATTCGATGCAAAAGGTCTTACTTCCGCTTTTAATTGCGGCATCAGCAATAGTCACAACAGCACTTCCAGCGTATGCGCAGCCGACTTCGCATACATCTGCTTATTCCAGCATGGCGACTCAAGGTACGCCTACGGAGTCGGCATTAACACGCCTGACGCTCTCGGCTGCATTGGAGTTGGCGTATAACGCCAATCCCGAAATTGCGATCGCTCGTCGCGAGGTAGAAGCGATTGAGGGAACGGTTCAGCAAGCAGGCCTCATCCCTAATCCAGAGCTGTCCACCCTAGTCGAAGACACCAAGCGTGAGACACGCACGACAACGGTGCAAATAAATCAAGTCATTGAGCTAGGCGGCAAACGCGGCGCACGCATTAGTGCGGCTGAGCGCGGGCGTGATTTTGCTCTCATGGAGCTAACGGCTAAACAAGCCGACATACGTGCGAAAGTTATTTCAGCTTTCTATGACGTATTGGTCGGGCAGGAACGCATTCGCTTAGCTGAGGGATCAGTCGAGTTAGCTAAACGAGCCACATTGATTGCATCGAGACGGGTGATGTCTGGAAAGATATCGCCCGTAGAAGAAACGCGCGCACGCGTGGCCGAAGCAGGTGTTCGAGTCGAATTAGCGCAAGCTGCAAATGAGTTAGAAACAGCTCGTCGCCAATTAGCGGCAACATGGGGTGGTGTCAGTCCCCGATTTGAACTAGTTGAAGATACTGTAAGTGATCTTCCCACTCTTTGGCCTTTACCTGAGTTGGTCCAACGTTTGCAGCAGTCGCCGACTTTGCTGCGCGCAAAAATTGAGGTCGAGCGCAGGAAGGCAATGGCGGAAGTTGAACGGACTCGGAGGATTCCCGATGTGACGCTCAGCTTCGGTGCCAAGCGCGATGAACAGATGGGACGCAATCAGGCGATTGTCGGTTTGTCGATACCAATACCTGTATTCGATCGTAATCAAGGCAATGTACTGGAATCCCTACGCAGAACCGATAAAGCACGCGATGAACTCGTAGCGACTGAAGTTAATTTAAACCTGGAGCTGGGACAAGCACATGGTCGCTTGAGTATGGCGCGTTTGGAAACCAAATTAATAAAAACGGAAATCCTTCCAGGCGCGCAACGCAACTATGAAGCGACAACAAAAGGCTTCGAGCTTGGGAAATTCAGCTTCCTTGAAGTGCTCGATGCACAACGTACTTTTTTCCAAGCGAAATCGCAGTACTTGCGCTCCTTAGCTGAGACCTACCGTGCCGCAACTGACATAGACCGTCTGCTGGGCGAACCATTTTCTGCCATCAAGTAATAGAGGCCATGATGAAATTTAAACCACGTAATAAACAAACCACCATCATCATTATCGTAGTCGTCGTCGGCCTATTGCTAGGCGGCTTGATTTTGGGAATGGGCAAAGCACAATCGCCCGATGAGGAGCATGGGCATGCCGAAGCACAAGGACACTCTGATACAGAGCATCACGGTGAAAAAGGCGATGCCAAGCACGATGATGCCAAAGAGCATGCAGATGACGAACATCACGCCGCATCCGAGGCACAAAAGGGGCCTCACGGCGGCAAGATGTTTACCAAAGATGATTACGCTATTGAAGTCACCATTTTTGAACAAGGTGTCGAGCCCGAATTCCGTTTGTACGCATTCAAAAACGGTAAGCCACTTGATCCCAATGCTAGTCAAGTCAGCGTAACTCTGGAACGTCTAGGTCGCAAACCACAGGTATTCACTTTTGTAAAAGAAGGCGATTACCTGAAGGGTAATGCCGTCGTAGATGAACCACATTCTTTCAAAGTGACCATTAATGCCCGTTATGGCGACAAGCCGCATCAGTTTGCTTACTCGCAAGAGGAAGGACGGGTCTCAATGACTGACGAACAACTGAAACAAAACGGCGTACAGATCATGACTGCCGGTCCGGCACGAATCAAAGCCAGTTTGCAATTGATCGGTGAAATACGCCTGAATGAAGACAGGACTGTTCATGTCGTGCCACGGTTAGCCGGCATCGTCGAGTCGGTACGAGCCAATGCAGGCGACCAGGTAAAAAAAGGGCAAGTGCTCGCCGTGATTTCAAGCCAGTCACTTTCAGATCAACGCAGCGAACTATTGGCAGCACAAAAACGGTTGAGTCTTGCGCGCACGACCTACGAGCGTGAAAAGACTCTATGGGAAGAGAAAATATCTGCTGAACAGGACTATCAGCAAGCTCGCGCCGCCATGCAGGAAGCCCAAATCATGGCGCAAAGTGCACAGCAGAAACTGGCGGCATTGGGTGCGACTCCTTCATCTTCTAATCTGACGCAATATGAAATTCGCTCACCTATCGATGGTGTCATTACTGACAAGCGTATTTCCACAGGCACCGTCACCAAAGAAGATGACAACATTTTCGTCATATCTGATTTGTCTACCGTGTGGGTCGATCTGACTGTGCGGGCAGAAGATATCGGCGCATTAAAAACTGGGCAAAAAGGCACAGTAAAATCCACCGCCTTCGACGCACAAGATGTGGGTGCAGTGTCATATATCGGCGCACTGGTTGGGGAACAAACACGGACCGCCAAGGCGCGAATTGTACTTGCCAATCCTAAAGGAATCTGGCGTCCAGGCTTGCCTGTGAATGTGAATTTGGTCGCTGGCGAAGTAGACGTTCCGGTTGCTATATCTACCGACGCTATCCAGACAATAGGAGATAGACAAGTGGTATTCGGTCGTTATGGAAATCTTCTTGAAGCACGTCCGCTTGAGTTGGGGCGTAGTGATGGCAAGTTTGTCGAAGTACTTAGTGGTCTGATTGTTGATGAAAAATATGCCGGCACCAATAGTTTTCTAATCAAAGCAGAGATCGGCAAATCAAGTGCTGGTCACGACCACTAAGGGGATCGATATGAAACAGATTATCGCAATCATTCAACCGCATCGACTCGAAATGGTTGAGCAAGCTTTACATGGGATGAGTCATTTTCCGGGTTTTACTTTATTTCCCGCGCGAGGTCATGCTCGCGGCCACGGTGCCCAGCATATTTTTACAGCGGATGAGTGGAACCCCGATGCGCATGAACACATCGTGTTGCTGATGTTTTGTCCAGACGATATTGCACAAGATGCAGTTGAAGCTATTCGCGCTGCATCACATACCGGCAATCCGGGCGACGGTCTGATTGCTGTTACGGCAGTCGAAGACATGGTGCGTATTCGTAGTGGCGAACGCAGCAACGCGGCCCTCTAGTTCAAGGAAAATTCATGTTTGAGAAAATCATTCGCTTTGCCATTGACCAGCGCTGGCTGGTCATGTTGATGACAATTGGTATCGCTGCACTAGGAATTTACAACTATCAAAAGTTACCAATTGATGCGGTACCTGACATTACAAATGTACAGGTGCAAATCAATAGTAACGCTCCCGGCTATTCACCTCTGGAGGCCGAACAGCGCATTACATTTCCCATCGAAACAGTAATGGCCGGCTTGCCGTTTCTGGAACAGACCCGATCCATATCGCGCTATGGTCTGTCGCAAGTCACTGTGATCTTCAAGGAAGGCACGGATATTTATTTTGCGCGGCAAATGGTCAACGAACGCATACAGGAAGCAAAAGAGAAGCTGCCGCCGGGAGTGAGTCCGGGTATGGGGCCTATCTCTACCGGCCTCGGTGAGATTTACATGTGGACGGTTGAATCCAAGCCTGGTGCACTGAAGCCAGATGGCAAACCTTACACACCAACCGATTTGAGAGAAATTCAAGACTGGATTATCAAACCACAGTTACGCAATGTGCCGGGTGTGACCGAGATCAATACGATAGGCGGAAATGCTAAAGAATTTCAGGTTGCGCCTTTCCCTGACAAGCTAATAGCTCATGGTCTTTCACTCGGGGATTTGGTGGAAGCCCTTGAACGTAACAATAACAATGTAGGCGCGGGCTATATCGAGAAAAGTGGTGAGCAATACCTAATCCGCGCACCCGGACAAGTGACCGATATCAACGACATCGGCAACATTGTGATTAGTACGCGCCAAGGCGTTCCGTTGCGCATACGTGATGTGGCAGATGTTGTCATTGGCAAGGAACTGCGTACCGGGGCTGCGACCGAGAATGGAAAAGAGGTTGTACTGGGTACAGTTTTCATGCTGATTGGTGAAAACAGTCGTTCAGTGGCCGCTGCGGTTGATAAAAAGATGAAAGAAATCAACCTGACTTTGCCTAAAGGAATTGTGGCCGACACGGTTTATGACAGGACGGTTCTGGTCGATAAAGCAATTTCTACCGTCAAAAAGAATCTCATGGAAGGCGCGTTGTTAGTCATTGCCATCTTGTTTCTGTTTCTCGGCAATATACGTGCAGCGATCATTACCGCGATGGTCATTCCATTGTCCATGTTGTTTACTTTTACCGGCATGGTCAATGGCAAAGTCAGTGCCAACCTGATGAGTCTGGGTGCGCTGGATTTCGGCATCATCATCGACGGCGCAGTGGTGATTGTCGAAAACTGCATACGGCGTCTATCGCATGCGCAAGCCTTGGTCGGACGCGGATTGACGCGTAACGAGCGCTTTCACGAAGTGTTTGCAGCGGCTAAGGAAGCGCGTAGGCCTTTGATCTACGGCCAGTTGATCATCATGGTGGTGTACCTGCCCATCTTCGCGCTATCGGGTGTGGAAGGAAAGATGTTCCATCCGATGGCCTTTACAGTGGTTATTGCGCTGATAGGAGCGATGATACTTTCGCTCACGTTTATTCCAGCAGCCGTTGCTTTACTGATTGGCGACAAGGTTGGCGAGAAAGAAAATCGCCTGATGGCATGGTCCAAACGCCGTTATGAGCCAATACTCGATTGGGTAATGATCAGCAAGCCCTTGGTGCTGACTATCGTCGGTGTTGTCGTCGTATTAAGTGGCTTACTGATGACGCGCATGGGCAGTGAATTTATCCCTAGCCTGAATGAGGGTGACATCGCTTTGCATGCCATGCGCATACCGGGAACAAGTTTGACTCAAGCGATTGAAATGCAAAAAGAACTTGAGCGCAATATCAAAAACTTTCCTGAGGTAAGTCGTGTCTTTGCCAAACTTGGTACGGCCGAAATCGCAACGGATCCGATGCCACCGAATGTCGCAGATACCTTCGTTATCTTGAAGCCGCAATCGGAATGGCCAAAACCTAAGCGCAGCAAAGCCGAGCTGGTTGAAGCAATGCAAGAAGCCGTGGCCAAAGTGCCGGGTAACAACTACGAATTCACGCAACCAATTCAAATGCGGTTCAATGAATTGATTTCCGGTGTGCGTAGCGATGTGGCAGTTAAGGTCTTCGGCGACGATATGGATGCGATGAACGTCACAGCAGATCAAATATCTGATGTGCTGTCGGGAATCTCTGGTGCAGCCGACGTGAAAGTCGAGCAAACGACCGGTTTGCCTATGCTCACGGTCAAGATCGATAGAGAAAAAGTCGCTCGTCTCGGCGTCAACGTTGGAGACGTGCAGGAAGCCTTGTCCATAGCAGTCGGCGGTAAGGAGGCCGGCATGCTATATGAGGGCGACAAGCGATTCGATATCCTCGTTCGTCTGCCCGATTCGGTACGCAATGACATAGAAGCCATTAAGAAAATTCCAGTTCGTTTGCCTGTACGGGAAGGTATGACGACGGGGATGCCCGGTTACACACAGCTCGGGGATGTCGCCACATTCACACTGGCACCTGGACCTAACCAGATCAGTCGTGAGAATGGCAAACGCTTGGTCATTGTGACGTCCAACGTCAGGGGACGTGACATCGGCTCGTTCGTTACTGAGGCACAGCAAAAAGTGCAGTCAATAGTGAAAGTCCCGACAGGCTATTGGATTTCTTGGGGGGGGACTTTCGAACAGCTTCAGTCGGCTACAGACCGTTTAAAAATTGTCGTACCTCTTGCGCTGCTGTTGGTCTTTCTACTTTTATTCGCCATGTTCGGTAACGTAAAAGATGGCTTGCTCGTCTTCACAGGGGTGCCTTTCGCATTAACTGGCGGGATTGCCGCTTTGTGGCTGCGCGATATTCCCTTGTCAATTTCAGCAGGGGTCGGGTTCATCGCGTTATCCGGCGTGGCGGTACTCAATGGATTAGTGATGATTTCCTTTATACGCAGTCTGCGTGAGGAGGGACGATCACTTGATGAAGCTATCCATGAGGGGGCGCTCACGCGACTGCGGCCCGTTTTAATGACAGCATTGGTTGCTTCACTGGGATTTGTACCGATGGCTTTGGCGATGGGGACAGGTGCAGAGGTGCAACGTCCGCTGGCGACAGTCGTCATTGGTGGCATCTTGTCGTCAACCTTGCTGACATTGCTGGTGTTGCCACTGCTTTACCAAATGGCACATCAACGCGATGAAGATGAACCGCATGCTCGCGCTAATGAAAAGCGTGGCTTCATTCATCGGCTTGCGTTTTGGAAATAATTCGCTCTGCGCCGATATTGCTTGGTGCTTAACTATTTCTTTGCAGAGGCTGGATCATTAACCTGATCCAGCCGCCTTATTGAAAACAGGATTGTCATGAACGAATTTTTCATACAGATAGAGTGAACATTGGATTGGAAAATGGAATTGCTGTTTTCTGGCCGGATTGTCCTTGCTGCACTTCTGGGTGCAGTCATTGGTCTGGACCGCGAACGCCAGGGAAGTGATGCGGGGGTTCGCACATGCATGGCAATTTCGATAGGATCCTGTGCTTTTAGCCTGATCTCGCTTCATGTCATAGGTGGAGACCCGACCAGAATTGCCGCACAAGTAGTAACTGGTATTGGTTTTTTGGGCGCTGGGATGATTTTGCACGTGCGAGGACGCATCGAAGGGTTGACGACGGCTGCAACTTTATGGGCTACCGCATCAATCGGGATGGCCTGTGCATTTGGCATGTATGTACTAGCGATATTAACGACGATTCTTATATATGGAATATTGGCACTCCGCCATGTTCCAGGCTGGAAAAAATTTACGCGAAAGCAGCCATCTCCAGATTCGTCGGAATGCGATCGCTAACTTAATAGATTATTGACTGTGAATCGACTCACAATTGAAGGGGCGAGGAGAAAAAATGAGTATCTTTGAAAAATTAATGGGTGGTGGGCATGGTCGTCGCCATGGAGGTGGACACCACGAACGCTATGACAATAGCCCGCCAGCGAATCAAACCGAGACTTGGGGGGAATGAAGTTTTGCGGCAAGTGTGGCATGGAGCGCAAATAAATTGCACTGACATATGTAACGTTAATTTTGTTTGATTGAACCGAGAATTCTCATGAGCGCCGGCCATACCCATGCGTTACCGACAAGACAAAATCAGAAGTATTTACTGATTGCTTTAGGTCTAACGTCTACTTTTCTTATAGCGGAAGTCGTCGCAGGTTTCATTACTGGCAGCCTTGCCTTGCTTTCCGATGCCGCACATATGCTTACCGATGCAAGTGCGCTAGCAATTGCGTTGGTGGCCATTCAGATAGGCAAACGACCAGCGGATAAGCGAAGAACGTTTGGCTATCTACGTTTTGAGATTCTGGCTGCAGCATTTAACGCGATCCTGCTTTTCTTGGTGGCGATGTACATCTTGTATGAGGCTTACCAAAGATTTCGTTCGCCTATAGAAATTGAATCGACCGGCATGCTGATCGTTGCTTCGCTTGGGTTGGTCATTAATTTGATCAGCATGAAATTGCTTAGTGCCGGCAAAGATTCAAGTCTCAATATCAAAGGCGCGTATTTGGAGGTGTGGAGCGATATGTTGGGCTCCGTCGGCGTCATTATCGGCGCACTCGTTATTCGTTTTACGGGCTGGACGTGGGTAGATTCAGTGATCGCAGTTGGGATTGGTTTTTGGGTGTTACCAAGAACTTGGGTGTTGCTGAGAGAAAGTATCAACGTGTTACTTGAAGGTGTACCTGAAGGCATGGATTTGGAAAAGCTTCAGCAATCCTTACTTGAGATCCCAAGTGTCCAAAGTGTGCATGACTTACACGTATGGTCAATTTCAAGTGGAAAAGTAAGTTTGACGATGCATGTAGTTAGTGAGGATTCGGAAAATCTTCATCCCGTACTGATAGCGACTATTCAATCGGTACTTGCTGAACAATTTGAAATCCATCACACTACTATACAAATTGAGAAGCAGCCTTGTGAACAGGCCGCAGTAGAGCATTCTTTCGGCCCTTCCAGTTAAGAAAGAATAGTGATTCATGCGAACAGGCACTCATTGGACAACAAATATATTTGAATAAATTATGTATATAGGAAATCGTTGGGTGCCCATGGCACTAGCAAATACGCTGCTTGTTGTAACGCTTCTGATCATATTAGTTATTTTTGGCACGTTGTATTGGTTGAGTCGTTCAGATCCTTCTAATAAGAAGACGCGAAATATAAAGCAGCAGACACCAAACGCAAAAAAACGTAGTACACGAAAAAAGAGGTAGTGCAGTAAATCTAATTACGTCATCTATGTCTTACGATATTTTTAAAGAATACGGATAGTCACGAAATCATATTATGGGCACGCTGGTTACTAGATACTTTGCGTTCACAATGTTAGTCATATTTTTATTTATGACTAACGTTGGCCTATGGAGTGACCATTCAAACTGGCTCAACCATGAACTTGAGCATAGTGTCAATGTCGCCCCCATGACAAAGACTGCTGAATATGTGTCATTGCATGATACGGATCATTCGAATAGCAGCATTGCAACAAGTTCCGTAGCAGTCGAGCACGAGTTATTACATGCCGCGAATCATCTTCAACTTTTCCTAGGCATCGACCTAGAATTTTCTTTTCTGCCTCTAACGCAATCTGCAGAATTTTATTTCAATTATGTCGAAATTCTTCTTCTGGCATTCGACGCACCTTTTCGTCCTCCTCGGCTTTAAATCCCTCTCAATCTAATACTTTGTCTTCGGTCTTTGTGCCGTGGCAACTAGGTATTAAGTATCAAAAATGCAGCGCATAGCGTGGATTGATTTCGCGCCAAATGCATGCCTTTGCCTAAGCACTTTTGGAAATCACGCATATGGAAATGTGTGGTTGCACGCTTTTTTAAATAGCGCCCATTCGTGTCGGCCAAAGTTTTCATTAAAAAGATAGAGAAGCCTGCGATGAAGAACTTGCATCCGATTGCCCGTATCGAGACGGGTGAGTTGCCCTCATATATTTTGACTGTAGTCGTTCCCGTGTTCAATGAGGAAAGCGTCCTGCCGATATTCCATGAGCGTTTGGAAAAGGCACTCTCCGCGTTAAATCATGAATGGGAAGTTATTTACGTTGACGACGGCAGCACTGATAGAACTCATTTCATTTTGCAACAGCTACGAGCAAATAGTCCGAAGGTCGGAGTGGCTCGCTTTACAAGAAATTTTGGAAAAGAAGAAGCCATGAGTGCTGGCCTAAGACTGGCGCGTGGGGATGCCGTTGTAATTATTGATGCAGATTTACAAGACCCTCCCGAGTTGATCCCGGTCATGGTGGAAGCATGGTTAGAGGGTGTCGATATCGTCAATATGCGAAGAAGTCATCGAAGCGGAGAGTCATGGTTTAAAAAAGCGACGGCGCATGCTTTCTATCGTGTGATTAATCGCTTAAGCGAGGTTCCTGTTCCAGAAGATGTCGGTGATTTTCGACTGCTAAGTCGACGTGCGATTGACGCGCTTAATCTTTTGGAAGAGAGAAATCGCTTCATGAAAGGGCTGTTCGCTTGGATAGGTTTCCCACAAGTGACGCTGAATTACAGTCGAGATGCTCGAGCAGCCGGCCATAGTAAATGGCGCTATTGGCGTCTCTGGAATTTTGCTCTTGAAGGAATTACTGGATTCTCGGTTGCTCCTTTAAAAATCGCGACGTATGTGGGTTTAGCTTGTGCAGGTATCACGTTCATCTATGCCGCGTACTTTCTCATCAAGACATTATTTATAGGTGAGTCTGTCAAAGGGTTTCCTACTTTAATCGTCACAGTGATGATCTTGGGTGGTTTGCAATTGATGGCGATAGGAATCATAGGCGAATATCTAGGAAGACTTTTTATCGAGAGCAAGCGACGTCCACTTTATCTTTTGGAGGGATATCAGCCTTCTGCCATCGTGCAGTCGGAAGTGAAATCGAATGCCGTCCTGATTTAAGCGAGTCACTTCATCCTGCTTGATAACTAAGCCTTGCTGCAGTTAACGCATCTCCGCCTGTAATTGCTGAACCTGCTGCTCGTGCCGACGCTGATCCTGGTCATGCGTTGACCACCTTGATATCTATCAAAAGGATCGGATTGAAGTGATCTATAAGCGTAGAACTAAATATCTAACGGAAGTGCAAAAATAAATAGTAAGAGGATTACTTCCGGAAAGGTAAGAAGATTAGTTCGATGCGCTTCTAAAGAAATGAAATGTACAAAACCACCTTGTTGAAAGGAAACAAATTCGGCCTCACACAGGATAATGACTGATTATCACATATTAGTATATCGAATTTAATGATTGATTTAGTATATTAAATGGTATGTAATTACGTGGTACGTAATACATAACTTTATTTAAGTGAGATCGCCATGGCCCGTACTGGACTATTGAAATCGGATGTCAAAAAAGCTCGCGATTCATTGCTGGCTCAGCAAATCAATCCCTCCGTCGATGCCGTTCGCGTCGCATTGGGCAATACCGGCTCTAAAACAACCATTCACAAGTATCTGAAAGAGTTGGATGACGACGGCAGCACTGCGTCAGGCACTCACGTTTCTCTCAGCGAGGCCCTACAGGATCTGGTCTCGCGACTGGCGACGCAGCTGCAGACCGAAGCAGACGCACGAATCGACGAAATCCGTGCACAGGGAATCGAGAAGGAACGTCAGCATGGCGCGACGATCGCCGAATTGCAGGCGACGGTCACCGCATTGAACAACCAGATTAGCCGGTTGGAGACCGAATCTTTTCAAGACAAAGCCTCTAAGACGGCGCTGCAAGAGACACTGCAGCAAGAGACGCTTGCCCGCCACACGGCCGACCAGCAAGTGCGCGATTTGAAGGATCGCCTGGCCGAAAATGAATCGCATCGCCAGTCACTTGAAGAAAAGCACCAGCACGCACGCGAAGCCTTGGATCACTACCGGCAATCAGTGAAGGAACAGCGCGATCAGGATCAGCGCAGGCATGAACAGCAAGTGCAACAGCTGCAGGCCGAGATGCGCCAGTTGCAACAAGGTATTGTCGTCAAGCAGGATGAAATGACCCGCCTGAACCAGGAGGCGGCCCGCTTGGTCGGTGAGCTTTCTCACGCGAAAAAGCAGGTATACGATCAACAATTACAGCTGCATCAACTGACGCAAAAAATTGAATCGCTACAGGCGGTTGAGCAGCAGTATAAAGTTCTGGAAGTACAAGTTTCCGAGAAAAACGCGCACGCGGATTCTTTGCGGGAACAGCTTGCCCTGGCAAAGTCAAAAGTAGATGATCTTACTAACCGAAATCGGGAAATCGAACTGGCTTTGGCGACGATGCAGGCAAAATTCGACGCGCAACAAGGCTTTACAACTGAACTACGCGCCTACCTGGATGCACGTGATCATCCCTCTGACGCGGGCGCTTGATAAGGACGTGACAATGTCGCAATCAAAAACGGATCAAGAACGGCAAGCCTCTCAGCCTTGGCAATTGAGGCTCGAGGATGCCGGCGATGGCAGCGATGACGCCATTCTGGTATTGCCAGATGACCTTCTAGAACGGACGGATTGGCGCGAAGGCGACGTATTGGATATATCAGTGTTGGATGACGGCTCTATTCTTATGGTTAAAAAATCGATTTGACGTCAAAAGTTGATGCCTCTAATCAATAGTCTTGAAGAAGATAACGAACAGTTGATTGTATCGATGGTCGCTTACCAATGACTTCAAAAAGATTTTGCGCAACTGCTCATCATTAGTTGCCTCCCGCATAATCATGCAGTACCGCGAACCCCTCCGACTTGGTCTCAGATTCCGTATTTAATTAGGGGTTGTATGAATGTATTTCTAGACACTGAATTTACGGATTTTCATGACCCTCAGCTTATCAGCTTGGGGATGGCATCCGAATACGGCGAGGACTTTTACGCTGAGATCCCATACTCGGATAACGCATGTTCTTCATTCGTGCGTGAAGTAGTCGTACCGTTGCTTAGAACAATACCTCATTCATACGTCACCATCGATAAACTTCACTTAGATATTATTAAATGGCTTGAGATTGTTCGACGGGGCAAAGAAGAAGTTTTTATTTGTGTGGATTACCAGACCGATTGGGATTTATTTTGTAAGGCTTTAGATCATCGCGTACCGTCTTGGTGTAAATACAAGTTAGTGAGCAACGAGATCGTCGAGCTAATGCTTTACGATTTTTTTAAACACTCAGGTTTGCCAGAGCATCATGCGCTGTACGATGCCCAAGCAAATCGCCACGCATACCGTCCGCATCAACCTAAAAGATAACTATTAATAGGTTGCACTATATCCGCCCCCTAAATCCAGTATCTTGAAGAGCTTCTTTAAGTTCATCTTCTGAATGGGCTAATAGCTGAAGATTAGAAGGACGTACCTATGCACGGTACTTTGCGAGCTCTGCTTACGACGTCGCAAACGACTGCATAAACGAATTCCTAAAGATATTATTGATCTCAGATAGTGGTAAATATTGTGGTACACGGATTGATTTTAATGTACCATTCGGCTATATCTAGAGTTAAATAAGGAAATATAGTGGTACAAATTGCTATTGATGAGCTTGTTTCGTTAGTTCAGCAAGGGCTGAAGGGCAATCCCGGAAGTGTTGCGTTATTAAGCCGCAGACTAGTTAGCAAGTTGAAAAATGTTGAACCCGAGTTAGCTCAGCGGCTTGCGAGTTTATTGTCGCAAGAAAGCATAACGCGGGATAACACCGTTGCTGGATCACCGGTGGATGTGGAAAGTCGCAAAAGTTTGTTGCAGGAGGTTTCGCCTGTTGTTTTGGCAATTGAACCTCAATGGTCCCCAGATATTGCAGACGTTTTAGCCCTTGTGATTAGAGAGCGTCAAGCAGCGTCACGTTTGTTGCAAGCCGGTCTTGAGCCAATTCGAGCTTTATTGTTCAAAGGACCTCCAGGTGTTGGCAAAACTTTGGCGGCAAGTTGGTTAGCTAGGGAATTGAATTTGCCACTGTTGACTCTTGATCTCGCAACGGTGATGAGCAGTTTGCTGGGCAAGACAGGAGGCAACATTCAAGCAGTTATGGACTACGCAGCGAGCTTTCCCTGCGTGCTCTTGTTGGACGAGTTCGATGCTATCGCGAAGAAACGCGACGACGACGGAGACGTTGGTGAATTAAAGCGGTTGGTAAATGTACTGCTACAAGAAATCGATGAATGGCCTTCTTCATCGTTGCTAATTGCGGCAACAAATCATCCAGATATGCTTGATCCAGCTGTTTGGCGCAGATTTGATTTGGCCATTGACTTTGACGTTCCAGATGAGGAAACGATCAAACGTATCTTGATACAAGAAGGCGTAAAAGGTGGAATGGCTGAATATCTAGGCGCTGCTTTCATTGGACAGTCCTTTGCGACGGTACAAAAAATCGTTAATGCGGCAAAGAAAGTTGCGGTGTTGGATGGCGTCCAGATGGAACAAACATTGGTAACCTCTGCGCTCAGTTTAAGCGGGGCCAATGGAAAGCCATCTCCCAAATTACGCCCACTGCAGATTATCGAATTGGCCCGCCAGAAGAAATCTCAACGCAAAATCGCAGAGATCTTGGGAATATCGCACCCGACAGTCGGACGAACATTAAAAGAATACAAAAAATTGGCGATTGAGTAACACTAGGGGGAATGGTAAATGGCTGAAAAGAATTTGCTTCTAGGTGGCGGAGAAAATCTCGTGTCCACAAGCAGAATTGTGAGAAACGGGAATAAAGCTTGGCCTTACACCATTGAAGAGGTACGCAGCAAAATTTTGCCTGATATCAAGTCAGTAAAGACGGAAATTATGGCTCTTCCAGAGGGCGCTAGCCCAAGATCGGAAGCAGTGTTCGAGATAACGCTTCATCCGTCTTTTTTGTCGCGCAGCTACTATCCCACCGACATGCTGGAAAAAAGCGGTTTGCGCGATGTTGGCAGTAGAGAATCCATGATCGCGCCGCGGAAAGTGACTAACCCAAGAGATGAAGGGAAAGAGTTAGCGACGGCGACCCTCTATGTTGCCGGAAATCTTTTCGCGCTGAATACCTTTGAAGATCTTCTGCTTGGCGAATGGAAGAAAAAGACACCAAAAAACGTTGATGAGGATTTCAAGAAAATCGAATCAATTGGATGGCGATCTCCAGAATCAAAGGTTGTCGGTAAGTTACCGTCTGAGTCTGGAATGCATTCGTTTGAAGTCGCTTTGCATGCCGGTTCAAATGAAGAGGATATCGTCACGGCGTTTCAGCGCTATGCCAAAAAATTTAATTCACGGGTTGATATGGCTCGGCGGATTCAAGTAGGCGGTTTGACGTTTGTCCCTGTTGAAGCACCGACTGATGCCCTGGCTGAATTAGCCAAGTTCGCTTTTTTGCGGGTTGCGAGGCCTATGCCAGAGATCAGAGCATCACTTCCTGACACTATAAGGAAAACGTATCCCAGTGTTTCCACGGTTTTTCCTGAGCCGGTTAATCTAAGTGACTATGAGCGCACAGCCATCTTTGACGGTGGTCTTGGTACGACCGATTTATCGACCTGGGCGACGGAAACGGTTTACGACCAGACAGTTAACACGCATGGTACGTTGCTCATGCATGGAAATGAAGTCACTTCGACTTTTCTGTTCGGTCGTGTCCCGATAAGTAGTGGCTTACTTGGTACTCCATATTCGTACGTTGACCATTACCGAGTATTAAGCCCCGCTTCAGGCAGGGATCCGGATTTGTTTGACGTCCTACATCGGATAAAAGCTGCGCTCGATACAGGCGATTATAAATTCGCAAATTTGAGTTTAGGTCCGCGTATGCCTATTGAAGATGGCGAGGTTCATGCTTGGACTGCTACTCTTGATCAAATCTGTGCCAGACATGGCATCTTGATTACAGTTGCGGTAGGCAATGATGGCAACGCTGAGGGCGCCAACCGGATTCAACCACCAGGCGATATGGTTAACGCAATATGCGTGGGCGCGGCAGATTCTGCCGGCAGCAAATGGAATCGAGCTGGCTACAGCTGTGTCGGCCCTGGTCGTAGTCCTGGCTATGTAAAACCGGACGGCGTAGCTTTCGGTGGGGTGGATGATGAGCCATTCACAGTCTATAACCCGCTAATGAATGGTGCTGTGGGGGTAACTGGAACTAGCTATTCGGCACCCTTGACGTTACGAACGGCCGCTGGCGTAGACGCGTCAACGACCTTGGATATGACGGCCTGCGCACTGAAAGCTTTGATGATTCATCATGCTGAATCGTCTATCCGACATAAGCGTCCTGAGGTTGGTTGGGGCAGATTCAAAGAAAATCCGATGGAAATTCTCGAATGTGAGCCTGGTTCTGTAACCATTATCTTCCAAGCTACCTTGGCAAAAGGTCAGTATCGCCGCTGTCCGATTCCGTTTCCGAGTATTCCAGCGTCTGGTGCCGTTAATATTAAGGCGACGTTTTGTATCCATGCTCACACTGATCCGGAACACGCGGTCAATTACACACGCTCTGGAATGAGTGTGGTGTTCAGGCCGAGGGCCGGGATTGATGAAAAAGAGAGCGTTGAATTCTTTGGCCGTACGTCGCAGTACAAACGCACAGAGCGAGATTATCGTGATGACGCGCACAAATGGGAAACCGTTCTTCACCGCGACCGAAAATTCAAGGAGTTGAATACTCTGGCAGATCCGGTCTTTGATGTCGAATATCATGCGCGTGAAGCTAGCAAGGGAGTGCCGGCAAAATCAGCACCGGACGTACATTTTGCGTTGGTTGTGACAATTTCGGCGGAAGGGGTTCCTGATATCTATAATCTGATACGACAGCGATATCCTGTGCTTCTTCCTGTTCAAATTCGAGCGGAGATTCCACTGCGCACCTGAACCTAGGAGTCTGATCGATTGACGCGCGATTTCGATTTGGCTTTTGACGTCAGCGTGAGTACCTAGTCCAAGCTTGTCCGCTCTCAGTGCGCCGAAGATTATTGTGGCGGGATACCAAACGCGAGTTAAATACTGACCGCAAATTCCTTTGAATTCATACGGTTAAGCCGATTTTTGACATATTTTGCATGAGTCCCGGCCGACCCTCATTAAGTGGTAAAAGTGGTTCTGCGAGCCTACGACCTTCGATGCACGTACGGTTCGCAGAGGGGCGGCGACGCAGTAATGCGCCGCTGCTACCCGACGACGGCTACCCCTTCCTGCGAAAAAAACGTAATCCCGGCCGACCCTCATCTTGGTAAAATCCGGGGTAAGTAGCTGTCTGGAATTATTCTTCCGCGACAAGCGCGTCTATCATCGGACACCCACATCCGCCACTGACCTTGCAGCAAGCATGAATGAAACCACGAAGATTGGTTTCAATTACTGACAGATCGGCTATCTTTTGCGTGACCAACGCTAATTTCTGCTCCGCTAGCGCTTTCGTTTCCGCACAATGCGTCCCATCATCCAAGGTCAGTAACGCTGACACCTCTTCCAATGCGAAGCCTAGCCGCTGCGCCCGTTTGATGAAGCGCAGGCGCCGTAGCGAATCGCCCGGGTAATGACGGATACTGCCGTATTCCCGTTCCGGCGCCGGCATCAGGCCGATCCGGTGGTAGTAGCGCACGGTCTCGACATTCACGCCCGCCGTCTTGGCGAGTTGCCCAATCGTAAAATTCTTTTCGGCCATTGCGAAATTCTCCTTGAGTCCGTACCTAACTCCGTACTTAAGCTTAGTTTACTCTCAATAGCAAATGAAGTAGCAAGATCATGGAAAACGACAATGAGCCAGATTCGTCCTCGCCGCTAGCCGGCGTGTTGGTCGTGATTCTTCTTTTCGGCTGTTGCCTGATGCCACTACTTGTGGCGGGTCTCGGCTTTATTGGTGCCTGGATCAGCAACCTAACCGTATTGAAGCCCTACCGCCCCTGGTTGCTGGGCGCGTCACTGGTTGCGCTGTTCTTCGCGTGGCGACGGATCTATCGCCCGCTAGAGGCGTGCAATCACGGCAGCGTGTGCGCTGAGCCGCGCTCGCGCCTAGCCCATAAGGTCACTTTCTGGATTGTTGCCACGTCGATTTTCAGCGTCCTAGGCTTCCCTTACCTCGATAAATATTTTTACTGAAATTTTCCCGTCTTTTGTCAGGAGTTGTCACCATGAGAACATCACTCGCGATTCCGTTGGCTGTGATTGCGTTCGCTGCGTCGGTTTTGGCCGTAATACAAATTGGCATAACCTGCTGCCCAATCACCATCAAACATACGCCGAACAAAGCAACCGCCGCATCCACAGCGGATACGCATTTCGGACAAAAACAGGCTGTCGTCCCGTTTGACGACACACAAACTTCCGTGTTGGTATCGGTGAAAGCGACCACCGGCACCGGCTACCCATCCAGCATCAAGAAGTGAACCATGATTAAAGAAAAAACGCCCGGCAGTTTCGGTATTGTGGGCACTATTCTCGTGGTGCTGCGTTGCTTCCCTCGGCGCGGGGACCGCTGCTAGGGGCATTGGCGGAGCCCCACTGAATGGCTACCTGGATTATGTCTGGATGCCCGCGCTGCTCATATTTCTCGAATGATCGCTTATCGTCAATTTTTTCTAGGCGATTGCAAAATACTCCTTGAGTCCGTACCTAGCTCCGCACCTATCATTAGTTCACTCTCTCAACAGAAATGAAAGACCAGAACAATGGCAAACGACAACAAACCAAAATCCGCTCCGCTCGTGGTTGGCGGACTGGCCGCCATTCTTGCCTCCGCCTGCTGCCTCGGGCCGCTGGTTTTAATCGCCTTGGGTTTTAGCGGTGCCTGGATCGGCAACTTGACGGTGTTGGAGCCGTACCGCCCATTCTTCATCGGCGCGGCGCTGGTGGCGCTGTTCTTCGCGGGGCGGCGCATTTACCGCCCGGCACAAGCTTGTAAACCGGGTGAGGTCTGCGCGATTCCGCAGGTGCGCATCACCTACAAGTTCATTTTCTGGGTGGTCGTCTTGCTGGTCCTGGTCGCGCTCGGATTTCCCTACGTTATGCCATTTTTCTACTGATAAGGAGTTCATCATGAAAAAACTGTTTGCTTCCTTCATATTTGCCGCCGCCGTGGTCCCCGCATGGGCCGCTACCCAGACCGTCACACTGTCGGTTCCCGGCATGACCTGCGAGGCTTGTCCGGTCACCGTCAAGCACGCGTTGTCCAAGGTCGAAGGCGTAAGCAAGACCGACGTGCGTTTCGACAAGCGCGAGGCCATCGTCACTTTCGACGATACCAAGGCCAGCGTGCAGAAGCTGACCAAGGCAACTGAGGACGCGGGCTATCCGTCCTCAGTTAAACGTTGAGGAGGTACTACGATGTCTTTAATCACACGCGTGGCCGACAAGGCTGGGGCCCTCGGCAGCATCGTGTCAGCCATGGGCTGCGCCGCCTGCTTTCCCGCCATCGCCAGCGTGGGCGCAGCGATTGGCCTTGGTTTTCTGAATCAGTACGAAGGGCTGTTCATTCGCATCCTGCTGCCGACGTGCGCCGGCATTGCCCTGATCGCCAATGCAATCGCTTGGCGCAATCATCGAAAGTGGCGACGCACGGCGCTCGGCATGATTGGCCCGATCCTGGTGCTGGCAGCGGTGTTTTTAATGCGAGCTTACGGCTGGCAGAGCGGTGGGCTGCTCTATGTCGGCCTGGCCTTGATGGTTGGGGTGTCGATCTGGGATCTGGTCTCGCCTGCGAACCGCCGCTGCGAACTGCCACCAACACGCGGATGACGGCATTGGCCGTTACCGAAGTAAATAAAAGGAATTGATTCATGACCACCTTAAAGATCACCGGAATGACCTGCGACTCATGTGCTGTGCACGTCAAGGATGCGCTAGAGAAAGTGCCGGGCGTGCGCTCGGCGACCGTGTCCTACCTGAAGGGAACCGCGCAACTCGCCACCGAGCCAGGCACCGCTCCGGATACGCTGACTGCCGCCGTGGCCGGACTCGGCTACAAGGCCATGCTAGCCGACGCCCCGTCCGCTTCGCCACGAGGCGGGTTGCTTGACAAGGCGCTGGGATGGCTGGGCGGCGGCAACAAGGCTGACCGTGATGGGAACGGACTGCACATCGCCGTTATCGGCAGCGGTGGGGCCGCGATGGCAGCAGCGCTGAAGGCCGTCGAGCAAGGCGCACAGGTGACTCTCATCGAGCGCGGCATCATCGGCGGCACCTGCGTCAATGTTGGTTGCGTTCCGTCTAAGATCATGATCCGCGCCGCCCACATCGCCCACTTGCGCCGGGAAAGCCCGTTCGACGGCGGCATCCAAGCCACACCGCCGACGATCCTACGCGAGCGGCTACTGGCCCAGCAGCAGGCCCGCGTCGATGAGCTCCGCCACGCCAAGTACGAGGGTATCCTGGACGGTAATCCGGCCATCACCGTGCTGCGCGGAGCGGCGCGCTTCAAGGACAGCTATAGCCTCATCGTGCGCATGACCGATGGCAGCGAACGCGAAGTGGCCTTCGATCGCTGCCTGGTTGCCACCGGCGCCAGTCCAGCCGTTCCGCCTATCACTGGCTTGAAAGACACGCCATACTGGACTTCGACGGAGGCCCTGGTCAGCGATACGATTCCCCATCGTTTGACAGTGATCGGCTCGTCGGTGGTGGCGCTGGAACTAGCGCAGGCGTTTGCCCGATTGGGCAGCAAGGTGACGATCCTGGCGCGCAGCACGCTGTTCTTCCGCGAAGACCCAGCTATCGGCGAGGCCATCACGGCGGCTTTCCGCGCCGAAGGGATCGAGGTGCTGGAACACACGCAGGCCAGTAATGTTGCCTACGCGGACGGAGTATTCGTGCTGACTACCGGGCATAGCAAAGTGCGTGCCGATAAACTGTTAGTAGCCACCGGCCGCGCGCCTAACACGCGTAGCTTGGCGCTGGAAGCGGCGGGTGTCACCGTCGATGCGCAGGGGGCCATCGTCATCGACAAGGGCATGCGTACCAGTACGCCACACATTTACGCCGCCGGTGACTGTACCGACCAGCCCCAATTCGTCTATGTGGCAGCCGCCGCCGGCACCCGTGCGGCGATCAATATGACCGGCGGCGAGGCGGCGCTTGATCTGACCGCGATGCCGGCAGTCGTGTTCACCGACCCGCAGGTTGCCACCGTGGGTTACAGCGAGGTGGAAGCGCATCACGACGGCATCGAGACCGACAGCCGGCTGCTCACGCTGGATAACGTACCGCGTGCGCTCGTCAATTTCGACACGCGCGGTTTCATCAAGCTGGTCGCGGAAGCGAGCAGTGGACGACTGATCGGCGTGCAAGCGGTAACGCCAGAAGCGGGCGAGCTGATCCAAACGGCGGCGCTCGCGATTCGGGCGCAAATGACGGTGCAGGAACTGGCTGACCAATTGTTCCCGTACCTGACAATAGTCGAGGGGCTGAAGCTCGCGGCGCAAACCTTCACCAAGGACGTGACGCAACTGTCCTGCTGCGCGGGTTGAACGGCGGTCGGTCGGGTGCCGGTATAGGGAGTCGCTGGAATCCGAAAGGAGGAAGGGTCATGGACATAGACAAACGGAACATCGACAAACTGACGAGCACGCCATCGCCCGACGGTGAAGACGCAACCGGCCACACACTCACCTGTGCAGAATGCTGTGCGCAACTGCCGCCTGCCCAGGCGACCAACTTCGAGATGGACGACTATGTACTGTATTTCTGCAGCGCGACGTGTTTCCAAAAATGGCAAGCGCTAGCGGGTAATGCCGCGCGTCCGGGTCAGGCGGAGTGACGGAGGATGCTATGGATCACACTGAAGGCATGTTGATGATTTCTGAACTGGCAGCCACCACTGGCGTGAGCGTGCACGCGATCCGCAGCTATCTCGCGGAAGGGCTCATCCCGCGCGCTGGCAAGACAGACGGTGGGTTCGGCCTATTTGACCGCAATGCCGTCGAGCGCCTTAGTATTATCCGGTTAACCCGCCAGGCGGGATTGCCACTGCAGGCGATCCGGCCTCTGCTGCATGCGATGAACGGTAAAGACGCGATAGTGGTAGCGACAAGTATCGAAGAGGTTGAACGCATACTGCAACAATGTCGGCAACAGCTCGCTGCGCTCTCAGCACAGATTCTCGTGCTTAGGGATACTGCTTCCGACGACCTACGCAGGCTGGAGAGAGCATGACGACCGAAGGATCAGGCATCACAGTGGCGAGAATTCGATGAAATTGACCACTCAGAATTTCGGGCAGAAGCGTCGAAGCGGATATGCCATGGCGCTACTTGCGCTACTAACCTGTCCTTGCCATTTGCCAGTATTGGCCCTGTTGCTATCCGGAAGCGCGGCTGGCGGTTTTCTCACGGAGCACTTTGGCGTGGTATTGGCTTTGCTCTCTCTCTTGTTTGCGCTGTTCTTGGTTTCCGCTTTGCGTTTGCTGAGAAAGCGCGAATGAGATGTTAAACAATGCTAACAACTGTTTCGCTAAGACCCGTAGTAACTGTTAGCCCTAGTCCGCAGTTAGATGCCATCTCAGTCGGCGTGACTGCCGGCAAAGCGCGCCAGATTACCTCCGGTGAAATGAAGAAACCGTTAGGTGTGTACAGTTGGCCATTGCTGTGGTGTTTGCGGAAACGCAGACGCGTGCGCGGAATGATCAGGGCTTTAGTCCCTATGGGCTCAGGCTGCGAGGCGCGGCCGGTTCCTCGAAAAAACGCAGGATGGAGGCCGGAATGAGCACTCAAACTAGGAATCGGGATGAATTAAGAGCGCGGTTTCAAATGGCGCTGCAACGACTCAAGGACGCGTGTCCGTTCGAATACGGCATTGCGAACGCGTCCCCGCAACTACAGGTTGCATATGCAAAGGTGCTGCGCCATTGGCTGGAGAAAATGACGCCGCCAGGGCGCGACCTTTTGCCGCCATCCTTTCTTGATGCGCTTGTCGCGATGGATGTGGTCGTCGAGCAAGAGGCTGGGATCGGTTGCTACCCGTTTAGCGCCCGCGACACGGGCATCCACGTTGACCATGGGGCCGGGGTGGTGGCAGCCATGTGCGCATTTGACGCTCTGGCGATACCACGTTTGGCGCGCAGTGCTTCCCGCGTGACAGCGCGCTGCATGGTATGCCGTTGTCATCTCGCGGTCGCGGTCGAGGCAAACGGAAGCCTGGCGCACGGAATGGATGAAGGAATCCGGGTCGTCTGGCCACCGCGCGACATAACGAAGGGAGCGTGCAGCTATGCCCTGTGCTCCGGCATTCGGTTCCTTTGTAAATATTGCAGCATCCCCGCTGGTACCGCGGGCTACCAGTTGGCGGAGGCAGCGGCTCTGGCAAACAACTTCTTTGCCTTCCAGGCCCGGCTGTTGACACATTATCCCGCGCAGCTCGGCGATTCTTCGCTCTTTTGACGCATGCTCGATGGTTATCCCTATAAGGTTGTAAATCATGAGATAGCGGAGGAAAACAAAAAATGGCAAGTTGGATAGCCCCAAAGCGTTAACAAATCCAGAGCACTGCCATACACTAACGTCGGCGCCCATTGCTCTTTGGTGTTGAATCCGGGTGTCGCGACTTGACTCTTTTTGGAGCTACGCGATGGCGAGTATTGAACGAACGGCTTATCCTCGATTTCCCAGAACGTTGACGTTAAAGGACCTGCAGGTGTCGTTCTCGCCGCGCCCCGAAGAAACCGAGTGGGCGCAAGGCTTTTCGCGCAGCCCTGACCGGCGCTTGGCGCTACTGGTGCTGCTGAAATGCTTCCAGTTTCTGCGCCACTTTCCTGCATTGGAGACAATTCCAGCCGACGTGGTGGAACATGTGTCGGCCACTCTGGCGATGCCGCCAGCGCGACAGATCGCGTATCCCGCCGCCCATACCTCGTTATATCGCCATCACAAAGCTATCCGCACGCTCTTGGGCGTCAAGCCCTACACCGATGCACAGACGCGCAGCATAGCCATCAGCATTGCTCAACAAGCGGCAGGTGTAGTGGATACGCGCACTGACATCATAAATATCACCATCGAAGAACTGGTGCGCCTCGGCTATGAGTTGCCAGCATTTCGTACATTGGACGAAATTGCCGAACAAGCGCACACGGCAGCCGAGTTGGAGCTACATGGACGCATTGCGCAGCGCCTGCGTCCGAAGCAGTGCAAGTGGCTCGACCAGCTTCTGACCGCCGAATTACCGATACGTAGGACACTGTACAACCAGATCAAACGCTCCGCAAAGAAGGCTTCACGCAAGCACCTTGACCTGGTGTTGGATCAACTCAGCTGGCTGGAATCCATGCCAGACAGCGACATGCTGCTGGAGGGTGTGCCGGCGACCAAGCTCAAACACATGGCAGACATGGCCTCGGCGCTCGATGCCGGCGATATGAAAGACATGCGCCCGGCCAAGCGGTACACGTTAATTTTGGCGTTGATACGTCAAATGCGAATCGGTGCCCGCGACGATATTGCTGAAATGTTCATTCGCCGCATCGGTACGATGCATAAGAGCGCGCGCGAAGAATTGCAGGCTGTTCAGGCACGTCAGCGTGAACTCAGCGAAGAACTGGTCGCCACGCTCGAACAAGTGCTGGAGATTCTGGCCGAAGGCCTCGACGACGCTGCCACCGGCCAGCGTGTGCGCGATCTGCTCGCACCGCACGGCGATCTGGAGAAACTACGAGCGGATTGCGAAGCGATACGAGTATGGGGTGGTGGCAATCATCTTCCCCTTCTTTGGAAACCGTATAGCAGTTGGCGGTCCGCGATGTTCCGTATGGCGAAGATATTACAATTCCAGGCAGCGACCGAGGATCGCAGCTTGCTGGATGCGTTGGATGTGGTACTGGAGAACGAGCACAAAAAATCCGAGTGGATTCCCGATGAAGTCACGCTTTCCTTTGCTTCGGAACGGTGGCGCAAGCTCGTACGCCGCTCGCATGCTCTAGGCCACCCCACGAACCGGCGTTATCTGGAAGTATGCGTGTTCAGCCACTTATGCAGTGACTTGCGCTGCGGGGACGTATGCATTGACGGTTCCGGGGCATTTGCCGACTATCGGAAGCAATTGCTGCCGTGGAAGGAGTGCCAGGCGCTTCTTCCAGCGTATTGCGATCGCATCGGTATCGCTGACAACGCACATGATTTCGTTGATAGTCTTAAGAAACTGCTTACTGACACTGCGGCGGAGATTGACAAAGAATTCCCACAGCATGCCGGCGACGTCACCATCGGCAGCAACGGGGAGCCAACCCTGCGACGGACCACTGCACGGGAAGTGCCAGCCTCGGCCATTGCCCTGCAGGCAGCCATCGAGAACCGCACCGTACCGCGCAATCTACTGGACATTCTAGCCAACATTGAGCATTGGACCGGTTTTACACGCAATTTTGGTCCACTGTCCGGCGACGAACCTAAGTTGCGTAATGCGCGTGAGCGTTATCTGTTGACGGTTTTCGCAATGGGATGCAATCTCGGGCCGAACCAGGCCGCGCGCCATTTATCGAACGGCGTAACGCCGCATCAGCTTTCTTATTCGAACCAACGGCACATGGGCCTAGAGCAGCTGGATAATGCCTGCCGGGATCTCACTGAGCTGTATTTGCGCCTGGAACTGCCCAAGCTCTGGGGTGAAGGTAAGAAAGTGGCCGCCGACGGCACACAATATGAATTTTACGAACAAAATCTGCTCGTGGGCATGCATTTTCGGTACCGCAAAATGGGTGCCGTGGCCTACCGACATGTCGCGGATAATTACATCGCGAACTTTCGCCACTTTATCCCGCCCGGTGTACTCGAAGCCGTCTATGTGATCGAGGGCTTGATGAAAGCCGGCCTGAGCGTGCAGGCCGATACCGTCTACTCTGATACCCACGGCCAGTCAGAAACCGTCTTCGCTTTTACGTATCTGCAGGGCATTCAACTGATGCCTCGTATCCGTAATTGGAAAGATTTGAAGTTCTATCGCCCTGAGAAAGGCACGCGTTATCGTCACATCGACCGTTTATTTACCGATGTAGTCGATTGGAAGCTGATCCGCGATCATTGGAAAGATTTGATGCAAGTCGCCATTTCGATCCAGATGGGGCGCATCCCGTCACCGATGTTATTGCGCAAACTCAGCCATGAAGGACGACATAACCGTCTTTTCGCGGCAGCGCGCGAACTGGGACGAGTGCTACGCACCGTCTATCTGCTGCGTTGGATTTCACGTAAAGAAATGCGACAAGAAGTGACTGCCACAACTAATAAGATAGAGTCCTATCATGCCTTCACCAAGTGGCTCGATTTCGGGGGAGACGTCATCGGTGAGAACGATCCAAACGAGCAGCAAAAACGGCTGAGGTATATCGATCTGGTAGCGTCGGCAGTGATCTTGCAAAACACGGTGGATATGATGAAAATTATGCAAGATATGTATGCCGCTGGCGAACCGATCGCTGCCGCCGACGCAGAATTTATGAGTCCGTATGGGACTCACGGCGTCAAGCGATTTGGCAATTACCATCTCGATTTGAAACGGCCGCCTGAGCCTTGGTTGAAAGAGTCACAGTTTCGAGATGCGGCAAAACGTGCGAAGGCCGCGGCAGCAGAAAACAAACGCACCGAAAAACCAGGAGATACCGCATGAGTGGCGCCGAAAGTACGGTCGCAACCGCCTATGGACGTTTAGATAAAGCCGCGTTAGAAGAAGCTCAGACCACTTACGACACAAGCGCAATACTGAATATCGTCGACGAATTGCATGAGATGATCTTGACAGCAGGAGAGAGTGATGGCCTTCGAGAAATGCTGTTGCGTTTGCATGGGATGGCGCACTCAGTCATCAACGGCGCCGGATTGTCGGTAGCGACAGACGGGGACAGTTTGCCGGAACTGGCGGCTGACGTGATATCCGAAGTCCAGGAAATGATTTTTACATTGCAAAAATGGGTCAGGCGGATTGAGCCGCTAGAAAAGCTCGAAGCTGGACACTGACAGTGTGATAACAGGGTTGGCGCCACAATTTATGACGAACCGATTTCATTCTTGCTTATATTAAAAATAGTATAAATAACTATATTTAGATTACTTCTAGGATTATGTGTCATTTCTGGCCTTATCCCGGCTCACCCTCGTCAAGCCCTGGAGCATTACCGGGAGTCTGTGAAAGAGCAGCGCGAACAGGATCAACGCCGGCACGAGCAGCAAGTCCAGCAACTGCAGGCAGAAATGCGCCAGCTACAGCAGACGGTCGTGATCAAACAGGATGAGACGACACGCCTGAATCAGGAGGGTGCGCGCCTGGTCGCCGAACTGTCGCATGCCCAGAAAACGCTCTACGACAACCAAGGTGCAATACGGCAGCTTGAGCAAAAGCTAGAGACGCTGCAGGCGATCGAGCAACGGTACAAATTGCTCGAAGCACAGGTTGACGCGAAGGATGTCACCCTTGACGATATAAAGGTCAGACTGGCTGACGAAACAAGGCAACGCACCGCATTGGCACTCGATGCACAGAAACTACAGGTAGAAGTGGCCGAGACACGTGCGAAACTCGACGCACAGCAGGTGATAGAAGCAGATTTGCGTACGATGCTGGCCAGCAAAAAAACGCAGCTAGAACTACAGCAAAGCCTGGATATTGAATGACGGGGGGACTGCATGAAAAAGGCAATCATCCAAAAATTGAACAGCCCCAAAAATGTAAAAATACGTTGAAAACCGCGCCTAATAGAACCGCCAAAACGGCCAAAGAAACCAGAATTATGTCAAAGAGCAGACCTAATTTTACATTTTTGGGGGATGGGCAAATTTAGCCTCTATGATGGCGACCACCTTGAAACAGACTTTGATGTTTTGCGTGCAAATGCGGAAACATCTAGAGATGTAGAACTACTCGACGCCCTACTAACTCAAATTTCTGAATCATCAGAAGCAGCTTGGAGTCTTACTCAGTGGCCCGGCGAAAACACTAATCCTCACTTCAATGTCAAAGGTATCGAATGCCTTCAGAGACGTGGATACAACTGCTATCGGCTTAGGCCACTAGGAAGACGATTAAAACAGTATCGGATAATTTACGCGTACGACTCTGATGATAGTGACTTTTATATTTTAGCGATCGTTAGAAAAGTGCCAGATGTTTTACCCGAAGGAGCAACACGTGAAGAATATTATGACTACCAAATCAATCATCCAATCACACTCAGAATTTGCGACGAGTACGAATCGTTTGACATTCGACGACTTCGCTGAAGTACTTGTCTCATCCTCATCCTCATCCTACGCGGTGACTTATTTTGCTCGCGCTGACACTACGTCCCTTCCACGGGGGAAAAACGGAAAGCTACCTCGACAAGCCGTAGCACACGCAAAAGAAGAGGCTGACCCTGCGTATAAAAATAGAATGGAATTGGCTCGAGCAGCGTTGGCGGAGGATTTTTCTGAAGTCATGCCAAATTCGCTAGCAAAATTACGCCTAAAAAAAGGGATGTCGCAAAGCCAATTAGCAAAGGCTATCGGAACAAGTCAACCTCACATTGCAAATATCGAAGCAGGAAAAATGAATGTTTATTGGAATACGGTTGTACGTATTTCAGACGCCTTAGCAGTGCCATTAGACGACTTGCGTGCAGTTATAAAAGTTAAACCTGAATCAAATTCAGCAGCATCAACACCTTTAATAAGAGCACTATGAGCACACAAGCATACTGTCATTTTTGCGACGATATTCGCTATGAAGTTGGAAACAAGAATTCTTTAATCGGACTATATAGTTCGGAATTATTTGTAGAACAAATACCAATCGCCATTCCAAAATTGTGCGTAATAGCTTTTATTAGTGCCCCTTTAGATAATCCTATGACCTCGCTAACATTGAAGGTTATATTGGGTGATGAAGTATTATCAGAGACAAGAGTTCCTGACGAATTCATCAAAGAAACCGTCAGTTCTATTAGAGCCAAAAGCACACCAACGGACGAGTACACCAAAATATTAATTGGTGTGAATACTATTTTATGCCCCCTGTTGTTGGACAGAGAAGGAGTTTTGAAAGTAGTGGCAATTGCAGACTCAACCGAAATAGTCGCTGGTAAGTTAAGAATTAAACTTTCAGAAGATAAAAAATAGAATCCGAAATGAGCAATCAGTGATCCAAAATCTTCCATAATTAAAATGGCGTAGAAAGCGGCTTGCCTGTACTTCGACCAGGAGCCGTGGCGAACCAGACAACTTCCATGCATGACTTCTTGTCTTGACGATGCCTTCGATGCATCAAAGTAAGCAGCGTTAAAACTAAAAAATTCCCCTGTATCGCAAATGGATGCCTGCACAGCCTATGCAGGCCCTTCGTTTTTACGTAATATGCAACCATGTTGCACATCTCAAATTTAAGCCATCGCTATCCGCACGCACATGTGGATCAGTTGAACTCTCTTTCATTCCGTATCAAAGCTGGCGAACACGCTGTTTTGCTGGGATCTTCCGGTAGCGGCAAGTCGACCTTGCTGCATCTGATCGCGGCCATCTTGAAGCCGCAAAATGGCTGCATCTTGGTCGCCGGAACGGATGTTTCCACCCTGCTTCCCGCAAATGCAGATCGCTGGCGTGGCACTACGGTTGGCTTCATGCCGCAAAAACTGGCACTGGTCGCCGCGTTGAATGTTGAGGAAAACATCTTGTTGGCAGCCTATGCCAGCAATCGCGAACAAAGTCATGCACGTGCGCAGCACTTGCTCGATGCGCTGGGGCTCAGTGAAAAAAAGCGCGCGAAGCCACATGAATTAAGCCAGGGGCAGCGGCAACGTGTTGCGCTGGCTCGCGCCTTGTTCAACCGGCCGCAATTATTGCTGGCAGATGAGCCTACGGCAAATCTGGATGATGATTCCTGCCGCGCTGCGATCCATTTGTTGCTGGCGCAGGCAAATGAAATTGGCGCGTCGCTGGTCATTGCAACCCACGATTCGCGGGTGTTGGCAGCATTGCCGCTGGCAAAAACGCTGCGGCTGCCAGTCCACAAGCAGCAAGGTGGTGGCGTATGAACAGCATGAAACTCAACGCCTTTACCCTTGGTCTCAAATCATTACGCCACCGGCCGCTCTCGACGGCGCTGAATCTGCTGTTGATGGCGGTCGGTGTGGCGATGATGACTTTTATCTTGTCCGTTTCTTCCCAGTTTGCGACCAGTGCCACGCGTGATGCTGAGGGCATAGACCTGGTGGTTGGCGCAAAAGGATCGCCGTTGCAGTTGATCCTTTCGTCCATCTATCAAGTCGATTCGCCTACGGGCAATATTCCACTTTCATCCGAAGCTCTTTTGAAGCAAAACAGGATGGTCAAGACAGTGCTGCCGCTGGCACTGGGCGATAGCTATCAAGGCTTCCGTATTGTGGGGACATCGCTTGACTATGTAGCTCATTACAAGGGCGAGATCGCAGAAGGCCAAATGTTTCGCGAGCCTATGCAAGCCGTGGTTGGCTCGCAGGTGGCCAGGCGCAGCGGTGTCGTTGTAGGACAGGACTTTTTCGGCTCACATGGCTTGTCGGGTGGTGGCGAAGTGCATGACTCTGCGCCCTACAAGGTGGTCGGAATACTCAATCCAACCGGCACTGTTCTCGACAGGTTGATAGTCACGCCGGTCGAATCGGTCTGGGTAGTCCACGAAAAGACGAATGGCCTGGACGCCAGTGATCCGGAAGAAAAAGAGGCGATGGAAGAGTCGCGCGAATTGACCGCCCTGCTGGTTCAGTATTCATCGCCGCTGGCAGCTGTGACGATGCCACGTTTTATTAATAGCCAGAGTGAATTGCAGGCGGCACAACCGGCGCTGGAGGCGGCCAAGCTGTTCCGTTTGATGGGTGTCGGGATAGAGGTTTTGCGCGGCATTGCGATGATGGTTTTGCTGTCGGCGGCGTTGTCGATGTTTGTCGCACTGTATAACGCACTGGAAGAACGCAAGACGGATCTGGCGATCCTGCGTACGCTCGGCGCATCGCCGCGCAAGTTGCTGATGCTTTTGCTGACAGAGGGATGTTTGCTGGCATTGGGCGGCGCCCTCCTCGGCTGGTTTGCCGGTCATATTGCGGTTGAGGTATTGGGACAAATTCTGGCCGCCGACCAGAATCTGGTGTTATCTGGTTCCATCTTTATTGCTGAGGAAGCCTGGCTGTTACTGTTCGCAATCGCCATAGGTTTGATCGCTGCATTGCTGCCGGCGATACGCGCTTACCGCACGGATATTGCAGCGACTCTCGCACATTAAGCGTAGTGGTGCCGAAACGCTATACCGATCATTCTTTTACGAAGAGGAACAATATGAAACATTTATTAATGATGATCGTGACTTTTTCTGCGCTCCATGCCCATGCCGAAAGCAAGGCGGAACACAAGAAGGAAACGATTGCCCAGCATCAGGCTATCGCGGCCGCGCACCAGGCTGCAGCACAATGCCTGGCCAGCGGCAAGGATGAAAAGGTATGCCATACCGAACTGGCTGCGTCCTGCAAGGGTCTGGCTTTGGGCAAACTATGTGGAATGCGCCACGCGCATTAATATGCTGCGTAGGCAGATCGCTTGATGGAGGTTGTATGTACGTCGTTATGAATCGCTTTTTCACCCGTCTTTGTGCGGTATCAGCATTGGTCGTCATGGCTGGCGCCCCTGCCTTTGCACAAAAGTCGCAACAGAGTGCCGAGCACACTCAAACCGGCAATCCGAATCCTGCGCAAATGCCGGTGATCATGGATAAAAAAGGCGTGACGTCCTGGAATACGCTGGCCAAGGTCAAGCAAGTGCGGGCCAAGAATAGTATCGTTCCGCAATTCACCAAAGAAGTCGCTGCGCTCAACGATCAGGAAATCAAGATACAGGGATTCATGATGCCGCTGGAGCCGGGCGAGAAGCAGAAGCATTTTCTGATTTCCCACACGCCGCCTACCTGTTCTTATTGTTTGCCGGCAGGACCTGAAGGTGTCGTCGAAGTGAAGACGAAAAAGCCGATTAAATTCACATTAGAGCCCTTGATTATCTCGGGCAAGATGGAGATCATGAAAAACGATCCCATGGGTCTTTATTACAGAATGAATGATGCATCCATCTCGACCGCCAACTAGTTTGACCCACGATATTAAGTAACGAGGCGTCAAAGAAATGATTTTTCATTTCATTCCTTTGCAGAACCCCGTTATTTTTCCATCCTCCATATACATGATACGGTCGGCAAACTCGAAAATACGTGCGTCCCGAGTGACGATTAACACGCATGTTTTTTCATTAAGTATCTTGCCATGGATAAACGCCAGAATCTTCCGCACTGCATCACCATCGAGGGAGAGAGTAGGTTCATCGAGGATTAAAATGGATGGCTGGCTAATCATTGCTCTGGCAATGGCAACGCGTTGTTGCTCACCGTGACTGAGTTTCGCTACCACGATATCGGCACGGTCTTCGAGTCCAACAATGCTCAGGTATTTTTTTGCTTCAACCAGCGCACGCCGCCAACTGGATTTTTTGAGTATCCAGGGGATTGCCACGTTCTCAGCAGTGGTGAGCCGAGGGAGCAGATGATAGTCCTGAAAAAGCACGGCTATCGTGCTTAATCTGAAGTGTGCCAGATCATCCTTGTCAAGACACCCTATGTTCTTGCCGAGGACAATGACCTCACCTTCGTTCGGTCGCATTTTTCCGGAAATGATGCGTAAGAGTGTTGTCTTGCCACCCCCTGAAGGTCCAACGATAAAAAGCATTTCTCCGAAATAGATATCGAAGCTGGCACCGTCGACCGCGACGGTTCTGGTGTTACCTTCGCCAAACCATTTCGCGATATTCCGCGCTTGGATCGCGATATTCCGCGCTTGGATCGCGATGGGCCTCAATGCCAATTGGGGGACTGCCGCATACGCGTCTGCTTGATTGCACAGGACATTTTCACCATCGGACGTTTTCGCCCAGTTATTGTTCTTGATGTCAAAGTCGGTCAACATATACATGCCTTTCAATATGCGATTGATCAAGGCAGTGCGGTCAGATGACTATGTTAAATATTCATCAAGTTCATGCTACAACATTAATTTCGTCATTAGATTGATATACCTCATACCAGGTCACGTTTTTGCAGGCGCTCAAACTGTGGTTCAAGCTCGGCTTCATAGGCTTCGGCGGTCCTGCTGCGCAAATATCGCTGATGCACAGAGAGTTGGTCGAACAACGCCACTGGATCAGTGAAAAGCGCTTTCTGCATGCGCTGAACTATTGCATGCTTTTGCCCGGCCCTGAAGCGCAGCAACTTGCTACCTACATGGGGTGGTTGATGCATAGAACCAAGGGCGGCATCGCCGCTGGTGTTCTGTTTGTACTGCCGTCGCTGTTTTTTCTGATTGGCTTGTCCTGGCTGTATATCGCTTACGGGCACGTACCTTTGATCGCCGGCTTGTTTTACGGCATCAAGCCTGCCATCACGGCAGTTGTTGTGCATGCCGTTCATCGTATCGGGTCGCGCGCATTGAAAAACAATTGGATGTGGGGCATTGCGGCCGCATCGTTTGTGGCGATTTTTGCGGTGAATGTGCCCTTCCCCATCATCGTTGCATGCGCTGCGCTGATCGGTTATTTCGGTGGTCGCTACCTGCCGCATAAATTTTCGGTTGGCGGGGGCCACGGCGCATCACAAAAATCGTATGGTCCGGCAGTGATCGACGACGATACGCCAGCGCCTGCACATGCACAATTTCGCTGGACTAGATTGACCAGAATTCTGATCGTGGGCGGTGTCCTGTGGTGCGTACCCATGGCGGTCTTGCAGTTGTATTTTGGCTGGGAACATACGCTGACACAAATGGGATGGTTCTTTACCAAGGCAGCCTTGCTGACGTTTGGTGGCGCGTACGCTGTGCTGCCCTATATTTATCAGGGCGCGATTGGGCACTATCAATGGCTGACACCGACGCAGATGATCGATGGGCTGGCCTTGGGTGAGGCAAATCCTGGACCGCTCATCATGGTGGTGGCATTTGTCGGCTTTGTCGGTGCTTATGTGCAAGCCGTATTCGGCCCCGATATGCAGTTTCTTGCGGGCGCAACCGCCGCCGTGCTGGTGACATGGTTCACCTTTTTGCCATCGTTCATTTTCATTCTGGCGGGCGGACCGTTGGTCGAATCCACCCACGGCAATCTGAAATTCACTGCGCCATTGACGGGAATTACCGCCGCAGTGGTGGGTGTCATTCTTAATCTTGCCGTGTTTTTTGCGTATCACGTCCTGTGGCCTAAAGGATTCGGCGGCACATTTGACTGGCTCGCCGCACTCATGGTCATCGCGGCTGCAGTGGCGCTGGTGCGTTACAAGCGTAACGTGATGCAGGTAATTGCTGCGAGTGCCATCATCGGTTTGCTATTTAAAACCGTCATGGGAAACTGACGCTGCTTATATCATGTGATTTATTCGAAGACGTTCTAATGCTTTGATTTGCGAGAGTTTCTTGGTGTGTGCGTACATAAAAAAGCACCAGCGTCCACATGTTTGGTGGAGACTGGTGCCATAGCGTCTTCAAGACCACACTACAAGATTACTTCAGGTCGATTGTTTCAGATCGAAGCGATCATGGTTCATCACCTTGTTCCAGGCAGCGACAAAATCACGCACGAATACTTGCTGCGCGTCGCTGCTTGCATAGACTTCCGCGAGTGCCCGAAGTTGGGAGTTTGAACCGAAGACAAGGTCAACCAGCGTACCCGTCCACTTGGCCTCACCCGTGGCCCGATCATGTCCGTCCAGCAAGCCTTTCGTCGTGGCGGATTTTTGCCACTTCGTATTCATGTCGAGAAGGTTCACGAAGAAGTCATTGCTCAATGTGCCAGGACGTTTGGTGAATACACCGTGCTTGGACTCGCCGAAATTGGCATTCAGCGCACGCATGCCACCTATCAACACGGTCATTTCGGGTGCTGTCAGGCGCAGCAGATTTGCCTTGTCGACCAGCAATTCAACGGCAAACTCCTCGCGCCCCGCTTGCACATAATTGCGGAAACCGTCAGCCACCGGCTCCATCACTTCAAACGATTCCACATCGGTTTGCTCTTGCGAAGCATCCATGCGCCCCGGTGAAAACGGGACCTTGACGTCTTGACCGCCCTTGCCTGCTGCCGCCTCAACCGCAGCACAGCCACCGAGCACGATCAGGTCTGCCAGCGAGATCTTCTTGCCACCGGACTGCGCAGCATTGAACTCGTTCTGGATCGCTTCAAGTCTGGTCAGCACCTTGCTCAGTTCGGCTGGTTGATTGACCTCCCAATCCTTTTGGGGGGCCAGACGAATGCGCGCACCGTTCGCCCCGCCGCGCCTGTCAGAGCCACGGAAGGTTGAAGCGGAAGCCCAGGCTGTGGTCGCCAGTTCGGAAGTGGAAAGACCGGATGCGAGTATCTTTTCCTTGAGTGACGCAATGTCCTGTTCGTCAATCAGCTTGTGATCCACTGCCGGAATCGGATCTTGCCAGATCAATTCTTCCTGCGGTACCAACGGCCCCAGATAGCGGGCGATCGGACCCATGTCACGGTGCGTCAGCTTGAACCAGGCTCTGGCGAACGCATCGGCAAACTGATCCGGATTTTCATAAAAGCGTCTTGAGATCTTTTCGTAAGCCGGGTCCATGCGCAGCGCCAGATCCGTGGTCAGCATGGCCGGTGCGTGATGCTTGGATGAGTCATGCGCATCCGGCACCGTGCCTGCGCCCATGCCATGTTTCGGCACCCACTGATGGGCGCCGGCCGGGCTCTTGGTCAGCTCCCATTCGTAGCCGAACAGATTCCAGAAGAAGTTATTGCTCCACTTGGTTGGCGTGGTGGTCCAGGTCACTTCCAGACCACTACCGATGGTGTCGCCACCTTTGCCGGTGCCAAAACTGTTGGTCCAGCCGAGGCCCTGCTCTTCAATGCCTGCAGCTTCCGGCTCGACCCCAACATAGCTTGCACTACCGGCACCGTGGGTTTTACCGAAGGTATGGCCGCCGGCGATGAGCGCGACTGTCTCTTCATCGTCCATCGCCATGCGTGCAAAGGTTTCGCGTATGTCGCGCGCCGCAGCGAGCGGGTCGGGATTGCCGTTCGGGCCTTCAGGATTGACGTATATCAGACCCATCTGCACAGCAGCAAGCGGGTTTGCAAGATCGCGGTCGCCGGTGTAGCGCTGGTCTTCCAGCCACTTGCCTTCCGGGCCCCAATAAATGTCTTCTTCCGGTTCCCAGATATCTTCGCGACCGCCTGCGAAACCGAAGGTCTTGAATCCCATAGACTCCAAGGCTACGTTACCGGTTAGAACGATCAAGTCGGCCCAGGAAATTTTCTGACCGTATTTTTGTTTGATAGGCCAAATCAGCCGGCGTGCCTTGTCGAGATTGACGTTGTCTGGCCAACTGTTAAGTGGTGCAAAGCGCTGGCCGCCTGACGATGAGCCGCCGCGACCATCGCCGACGCGATAGGTGCCGGCGCTGTGCCATGCCATGCGGATAAAAAACGGGCCGTAATGGCCAAAGTCTGCGGGCCACCAGTCCTGCGAATCTGTCATCAAAGCCTTGAGATCGCTGATCACGGCGTCCAGATCCAGACTCTTGAATTCTTCAGCGTAATTAAATCCCTCTTTCAGCGGATTCGAAAGCGGCGAATGCTGATGCAGTATCTTCAAATTCACTTGATTCGGCCACCACGTCGCATTGGTCGTTGCGCCTGCAAGTGTATGTTTGCCAGCGCCACCCGAGAAAGGGCATTTTGTTTCTGTGGACACGATTTTCTCCTTTGATAGTTGTCTGCAATCTATTGCTAAGGTCAGTATAGATTTTGAAATGACGATAGGACAAGTCAATATTTTTAATGAAATCGATAGCTTTTATGATTAATCAGCTAGTCATGTTCAACACCCAGATTAGCCTATGTTTTTAACTTGCATTAATACCTGATGAACCGACCTGAAGCTTTTGTGGAATTTGGCAGTCATGAATAAGCCGACTGGATATTCTGCGAATACGCCAGACGGCAACTCTAAACTATTCCAGGGATGGCCTTGCCTACTTACTTGAATATCGTAACCGGTAGTTTGCTAAGTGCGAGGACTTTTTGCGCTTCGCTGCCCAGCAAAAACCTGTCCACTCCCTTGCGGCCGTGTGATGCCATAAAAATGGCGTCGCAATGATGGTGGGTGGCCGCTCTGATTATTTCTTCGGATGGATTGATGCCGCTTACCACATGCACTTCGACGTCAACGCCTGCAGCGGATGCCAGCACAGAGATTTTATGGACATGTTTGTGCGCGACATTATTGATCTTGCTGATGAGTTGACTACTTATTCCTTCTGGCGATACGGGAAAGTAAGGATAAATCGTGGCCACGGATATGCCGACGATTTTGCTGCCGTTCTCTTTTGCAAACTCCACAGTCGACCGAATCGCCTTATCGGACAACTCCGATCCATCTGTAGCCAGCAAAATCTTTTTAAACATGGAAGCGTCCCTATGAAAAATGGAGCGTCAAGTTAACAATGCAATCTCATGCTATTGCAGAAGGAAATGGCATATTTGACCTGGGTCAAATAGAGCGTGAAGCCGATATTTTTTGATGCCCTAATGAATGATCGAGGAAGCGATGGCGCAAATTTTAAGAACCATTGTTGCGGTACTTTTCCACCAATGCATGGACAGGACACCAGCCGATTATTCCTGTTATCAACGGCACCAATCCGAACAGGCCAAGTAGCGCCAATGGGTGGGGCAAAAAGAAGTAAGTGGACAACCAGACCAGGCCGATGACAATTCGCACGAACCGTTCAAAATAATTGATGTTTCCAAAGTGGAACATGATGTACGCCATGTCTTCTCATCGTCGTGCAGCATTGCGACTACATCCGCTTGCAGATATCGCCGCCAGGATTATCTGGTGCCGGCGATAGATAAAACGACGCGCCCCTCAATTTCTCCCTTTTTCATTCGATCGAAGACGGTGTTGATATTCTCGATTGATATTCTTGCGCTTGCCGTCAGTAAAGGTGATATGAATTTTTCGTTAACAGCTCAGTGCTTCTTGCACAGCCATGGGTATTCGGATGATGGCGCTGCGCACCGTCCTGGCATTCAAAGCAGCCTGCAAAAAAGATGGCGCCATCAAATTTACAGGCATCGCATTACTTGAATATCGTAACCGGCACTTTGCTGTATATCAGTACCTTTTGCGCTTCGCTTCCCAATAAAAGCTTGTCCAATCCTGTACGACCGTGCGATGCCATAAAGATGGCGTCGCATTGATATTTGTCGGCCGCTTTGATAATTTCACTGGCGGCGCTGGTCCCCTCGACCGCATGAACCTCGGCATCAACGCCTAGAGAAGCGGCGAGATCCACGATTTTCTGTACATTTTTCTCCGCTTCCTTGCTGATCGCATCGACAAACTCGCCACTTATTGCTTCCATGCCGTACACGGGGAAATAGGGATAAATTGTCGCAACCGACAAGCCGATTACTTTGCTGCCGTGTTCCTGCGCAAATTGCAATGTCGCTTGCACGGCCTTGTCCGAAAGATCCGAACCATCGGTAGCCAGCAAAATTTTCTTGAACATAATTGTCTCCTCTAAGAATGGTGGTTACTTTTCAGTAATACAAACTCATCCTATTGGAGCGCGAAAGTGGACTTTTGATCTACATCAAAATAGGCATAAAAGCCTATTCAATTCGTTCCCTGACCCGCATGTTTTTTGACACTATCGAAAACATGCCATCGAGAATTTATCGGTTGGTTTTGTTTTTAATAATGAGCGTTGCCTTTCGAATATAGAGCAACAACGCCAATCATCGATCCTCACAAAGGGAATGTCATGAGCCATGCGGAACAGATCCAGGGATTGACGGCCGGAGAAGCGGCGATTCGCCTAAAGAATGAGGGCGGGAATGCATTGCCTGACAAACAGCATCGCAATTTTCTTGGCATCGCGCTCAATGCCTTGCGTGAGCCGATGTTCATTTTGCTGCTTTGTGCAGCCCTGCTCTATCTTGTAATTGGCGAACTGCACGAAGGCATTTTTCTGTTTGTAATGGTGTTGGTTACCGTAGGGCTGACGCTCTATCAGGAAGATAAAGCCGAGCGTGCGCTCGAAGCATTGCGCGACCTGAGTGTGCCGCGCGCATTGGTCATTCGTGACGGCTTGCCACAATATGTTGATAGCCGAACGCTGGTGCGTGGAGACTTGCTGGTGTTGTCTGAGGGCGACCGCATATCGGCGGACGGCATTCTCGTATCCGGTAATGGGCTGCAGGTGGACGAATCGCTACTCACCGGCGAAGCCGTGCCGGTATATAAAACCGTCGCCACAGCCCAAATAAACACTGACAATCCAGCTGATATTACTTCTGCCAATTTATATGCAGGCACGCTGGTCGTTCAGGGCGACGGCACTGCAGAGGTAACAAAAACCGGCGCCCAAAGCGAGATGGGCCGTATTGGTTCTGCGCTCAATGACATCACGCCGGAATCGTCACTGCTGCAAAAACAGATGTCCAGATTGATCAAGATGTTTGCACTGCTGGGTATTTCCTTGAGCATCCTGCTTACAGTGGCCGAAGGTTTTTTGCATGGTGACTGGACGCAAGGATTGCTGGCAGGTATTGCGCTGGCAATGTCGATGATGCCGGAAGAGTTCGCCGTGATACTGGCGGTTTTTCCAGCATTGGGGGCCTGGCGTCTCGCGCGCGCCAAGGTACTTACACGACGCTTGTCCGCCATCGAAACACTGGGCACGACCTCGGTGTTGTGCACAGACAAGACCGGCACCCTGACTGAAAACAAGATGAGCGTTGCACGTCTTTATATCGATGACGAAGAAATCGATATCGATATGGCGACAGGCACGCTGCTGCCGCACATGTTTCAACCCTTGCTTACACTCTCCATCATGGCAAGCCGCGTGGTACCGGTGGATCCGATGGAAAAGGCGTTCCATCTTGCGGGAAAGGCATTTCTGCAGCAGACAGAATCGCAGGACGAGCAAGAGCTGATTCAGGAATACGGATTGACGCCCGAGCTGCGCGCCATGTCGCAAGGCTGGAAGAGCAGCGATCAGGATGGATATGTGGTCGCGGCAAAAGGCGCGCCCGAGGCTATTGCGGATCTATGCAGTCTGGATGCCGTGCGCCGCGCGCGCGTACTGGCCGCGGCTGATCGTATGGCGGCAGACGGTTTGCGTGTACTCGGTGTGGCACGCGCTGCTTTTGACGGCGATATCTGGCCCAAGGATCAGCGCGGCTTTCCATTTTCCTTTGCCGGCTTGATCGGCTTGATGGACCCTTTGCGCGCAGACATACCGGAAGCAATAAAACAGTGTCGCACTGCAGGTATCCGCATCATCATGATTACCGGCGACTACCCTGTAACGGCGATGACGATTGCGCGCCAGGCGGGCTTGGCAGATGGAATCGTGTTGACTGGCGAGATGATGGCGCTGCTGGACGATGCACAGTTGTCCGAGCGTATCAAAGCGACGACGGTGTGCGCCCGCATCACGCCAGAACAAAAGCTGCGTATCGTGCAGGCGCTGAAAGCCGATGGCGAGGTCGTCGCCATGACAGGCGATGGCGTCAATGATGCGCCTGCCCTCAAAGCTGCGCATGTAGGGATCGCAATGGGCATGCGCGGTACCGAGGTAGCGCGGGAAGCGTCCAGCCTGGTGCTGCTGGACGATCGATTCACGTCTATCGTGCAGGCGATACGCATAGGGAGGACGATTTACGCAAACATGCGCAGAGCGATGACATATGTACTGTCCATCCATGTGCCGATAGCCGGCATGGCGCTGGCGCCATTGCTGCTGGATTGGCCCATCATGCTGTACCCGATGCATATTGTTTTTTTCGAATTGATTGTTGACCCGACCTGCTCGCTGGCTTTTGAAAACGAAGCGCCGGAAGACAGCATCATGATTGAACCTCCGCGCGATCCAGCCGTTCCCTTGTTCAACGCATCGGCATTGTTGATGGCATTGCTGGAAGGCGCAGGCGTGCTGATTGCGGTTGCACTGGCATATCGCTGGGCTATTGGCACCATGCCGGAACAGCAAGCGCGCGCATTTGCTTTTGCCGCCTTGATCATTGCCAACCTGATGCTGATATTTTCGAATCGCTCACGAAAAGGAGGCGTAATGGCGATGTTGCGCAAACCTAATCCGGCCATGTGGGGCGTTGTCGTTGTTGCTGTTTGCCTGCTTCTATTGATACTGCAACATCCGCTACTGCAAAAAATATTCAACTTTTCTCCGCTATCAGCAAGTGAAATGTTGCTTGCCATGGCAATCGGTATAGCCAGTGTTTTATGGTACGCCCCGCTCGCCTGGTATCGAACCCGTATAGAAAGCAAGCGTTAGGGAACGCGTCAAAGTTCATCTCTTTATGTGCAGCTTGAACATCACGATTGCGGTCTGCACTGCTTTACGTGCAGTCGTGCTTGCACTTTACTTGCTGCGAAACAATTGAAATGCTTGATGTAAATCAAAATGGCAAATCAAAAAGACGTCAGGATGATCAGGTGTGACAGGTAGACGATGCTGAAATTCGGTGCAAGGCCATCTGCGAATTCAATCGTCATTGGCCCATTCGCCAAACGACATTGATTAAACATATTGCGTGCTGTGCCGATACGGGTCACTAATATCCACACCCGGTCTATTTCTTTGAGAATAAAAGTGAAAAAGAATCAGGGAAATAGTGAAAGGCCTCCTCGCATTGAGCGTGCTATCTGTCATTTACCGCCATTTAATTAACCAACAGGAGACGCCATGAAGATTCTTTTCGCCGTAGACGGTTCAAAATTTACTGTCAAAGCTGCCAAATTTTTAATCGACTATGTCGGCACATGTAAAAAGGTGCCTGAACTGCATCTACTTCATGTAAAAGCACCGATACCTATCGGTTTGGCCACGCACCGCGCACGCGCCCTGTTAGGAGACGATGTCGTGGATGGCTATTACAAGGAAGAGGCAGTCGCCTCGCTTGCAGTCGCAGAAAAAGTACTGCGCAAAAAGGAAATTGCCTTTGAATCCGAGTACAAGATTGGCGATCCACCTTGGGAAATCGGCCAATATGCAAAAAAACACAAAATTGATTTGATCGTCATGGGTTCCCACGGCCATAGCGCACTCGGATCGATCCTGCTCGGCTCAGTCACGAGCAAAGTATTGGCAACCACCGATATCCCTATCTTGATCGTGCGCTAATAATCGGCGCTAAATCGACATTAGCGTTCAGCGCAACTGAACAGCGCTCTGTCTATATTGCTTCAAAAGGCGTTTTCTGAACATTTCAGAAAACGCCTTTTTGTTTGCATATAAAAATTTCACCGCATAGCATCGATTGCACATTTAACGGCTGCGAAGTTCTGCCGACATTCACGGAATATGTAATTCCGTCATTCGCAACTCATATCGGGGATAATGCGGACACCGTAATGCACAAGCAGCGAAATGAACATGAAGTACCCTTCCATCCAGCCGTTCAGTGAAATTCTCCCGCAACTCGCACACTACGACGCCATCATCGATGTGCGTAGTCCGCTGGAATACGCCGAAGATCATTTGCCGGGAGCGATCAATTGCCCGGTTCTGGATGACAGCCAGCGAATACAGGTCGGGACCATGTACAAGACTGTCAGTGCGTTCGAGGCCAAAAAACTGGGCGCTGCGCTGGTGGCAAAAAACATTGCGGCGCATATAGAACAACAGTTTCTCGCCTATCCGCAGGATTGGAAACCGCTGATTTATTGCTGGCGTGGCGGCAACCGCAGCGGCGCGATGGCGCATATCCTGGCGCGTATAGGTTGGCCGGTCACTCAACTCGAAGGCGGCTACAAAGCCTACCGCAACCATGTCAATGCCGAACTGGCCGTGTTGCCGCAGGGCTTGAACTTCAATGTATTGTGCGGCCCGACCGGCAGCGGCAAAAGTCGTTTGCTGCAAGTGTTGGCAAGTCAGGGCGCCCAAGTGCTCGATCTGGAAAAACTGGCCGCACACCGCGGTTCTGTACTGGGTGATTTGCCGACAGCGTCGCAACCTACGCAAAAACGGTTTGAGAGCCTGCTGTGGCAGTTATTGCGCGCTTTCGATCCGGCTCGCCCGATCTTCGTCGAGGCCGAGAGTAAAAAAGTAGGCAAGTTGCGGGTACCCGACATGCTGATGGAAAAAATGCGGGCGTCGCCCTGTACCACCGTCCATCTTCCGATTCAGTATCGGGTTGCCTTGTTGATGCAAGAGTATCCGCACTTCATTAGCGATCCGATCAGCCTCAATACACAGCTGGATTTCCTCACGCATTTGCATGGCAAGGAAAAAATCACGCAATGGCATCAGCTGGCCTTGTCCGGCCACACTCCCGAGCTGGTGGACGAGTTGCTGCGCAAGCATTACGATCCGGGCTACCTGCAATCAATCAAACGCAATTTCACGCATCTGGAACAGGCCACTGCGCTGAACCTGCCAGATATCTCTGACGAGACCTTCCAGCGCGCAGCCAGCCAGTTGAATCAGGCGACAGACATTGCGCATTCAGCCTGACCCCAGGTATTTTCAAGACAGGATTCAGATGACGACAATAAATCCACCAGCCATACGGCTGACCGAGTTTTCGCACGGCGGCGGTTGCGGCTGCAAGATCGCCCCTGGCGTACTCTCCCAGATACTCAAAGGCACCGGCGGTTTTCCGCTGCCGAAAGAGCTGCTGGTCGGGATAGAAACATCAGACGATGCTGCCGTCTACCAACTCAACGACGAGCAGGCGCTGATAGCAACGACGGATTTTTTCATGCCCATCGTCGACGATCCGTTCGACTTTGGCCGCATAGCCGCCACCAATGCGATTTCCGATGTGTATGCGATGGGTGGCACGCCTATCATGGCCCTTGCGCTGGTTGGCATGCCGGTCAATCAATTGCCGGTGGAAGTGATTGCTCAGATTCTCAAGGGCGGCGAAGCGATCTGCGCACAAGCCGGCATCCCGATCGCCGGTGGCCACACGATCGATTCGGTCGAGCCGATTTACGGGCTGGTTGTGATGGGGCTGATTCATCCGTCCAGAATCAAGCGCAATGCCGATGCACGTGCTGGCGATAAGCTGATTTTGGGCAAGCCTGTCGGCGTCGGTGTACTGTCGGCCGCACTAAAGAAAAATATGCTGGATGCGGATGGCTATGCTTCGATGATCGCCAACACGACCAAACTCAATACGCCGGGCAAGAAATTGGCACAACTGGATGGCGTCCATGCGATGACTGATGTAACCGGTTTTGGCTTGCTCGGCCATCTGCTGGAACTGGCGCGCGGTTCCCGGCTGTCGGCAAAGCTGGAGATGGGCAGCATCCCGTTTTTGCCGCAAGTGCAAAAGCTGGCTGAGCAAGGCTGCATTACCGGTGCATCCAGTCGAAATTGGCAAGGCTACGGTCATGAAGTAGTATTGGCCCCGTCGATCAATCCTGTACAGCAAGCGTTGCTGACCGATCCACAAACCGCCGGCGGCCTGCTCGTGTCCTGTGCGCCGGAAGCAGTCGTGCAAGTGCTGGCCGCGTTCCGGGAAGAAGGTTTTGCCGATGCCGCTGTGATAGGCGAGATGCAGGCAGGCGTTCCCGGTGTTGAAGTCGCATAAGTATTATCGTAAGACCGCCCTGCTCTTTGGGCTTGTTATCAATCCGTTTCCTTTCAATATAAGAATGGCACTCCATGACTCGTCTTTCACTTCCTAAATTCCCTGCCTTGGCGGCAGCGGTCCTTGCTACGCTCACGATCGGCATGACTGGTTTCGCGCAGGCGCAGCAGGTATTGCGTGTATCGGCGATCCCTGATGAGGCACCGACCGAATTGCAACGCAAGTTCAAGCCGCTGGGCAATTATCTGGAACAGAAACTGGGCATGAAGGTTGAATTTACGCCTGTGACCGATTACGCCGCATCAGTCGAAGGCTTGATCAATAACAAGCTGGACATGGTCTGGTTTGGCGGCTTTACCTTTGTGCAGGCCAATGTGCGTAGTGGTGGCAAGGTTGTGCCACTGGTGCAGCGTGAAGAAGATGAAAAATTCAAATCCGTCTTTATCACCACCGACAAATCGATCACCAAGCTCAGCGACCTGAAAGGCAAGAATTTCAGCTTTGGTTCCGAGTCCTCGACATCCGGTCATTTGATGCCACGTTCCTTCTTGCTGGATGCGAAAGTCAATCCGGATACCGACATGAAGCGCGTTGCCTACTCTGGCGCACATGATGCAACTGTCGCCGCAGTGGCCGGCGGCAAGGTTGATGCAGGCGCACTGAATATCTCGGTATGGGAAAAACTGGTCGCAGCCGGCAAGGTCGATCCGCAACAGGTGCGCGTGTTTTACACCACACTCGGCTATTACGATTACAACTGGAGTGTGCGTTCCGAAATGAATCCTGTGGTCCGCAAAAAATTGACGGATGCTTTCCTGGCGCTGGATGCCAAGAATCCGCAAGACAAGGAAATCCTGGATCTGCAGCGCGCGACCCGTTTCATTCCAACCAAGCCGGAAAATTACAAGGCGATCGAAGCCGCAGCACGTAACGCCGGTTTGCTGAAATAACGACCTTGAAGCCCATCTTTGCAGGCTTGCAGAGATGGGCTCAGACATATCCCATTTCCACGGATGACATTCCACCTTCAAAAAATCAGCACACGCCACAGCGGTGCTGCCCAGGATTCCTTTGCCTTGCGTGAGGTATCGCTCTCGATACAGCAAGGCGAACAAGTCGCATTGATAGGACCTTCCGGCGCTGGCAAAACCAGCCTGCTGCACACCCTTGCCTGCGCGCTTAAGCCCGTGGAAGGCGAGCTACAGGTATTCGATATCCAGCCTTGGCATATCGCCAGTACGGAACGGCATCGGATGCGCGCGCGCCTTTTCCTCGCACCGCAAACGCCACCGTTGCCGCCGCGTCAGCGCGTCGTGAATGCGGTATTGGCCGGTGCGTTGCCGCAATGGAGCGTGTGGCAAGCCATACGCTCGCTGATCAAACCGGTAGAAATCGATGCCGCCTATCAGGCATTGATGCCTTTTAACCTGCAAGACAAATTGTATGCGCGCGTCGACAGACTGTCTGGTGGCGAGCGTCAACGTTGCGGGATGGCGCGCGCTTTGATATCCAAAGCGGAAGCTTTTCTGGTTGATGAGCCGCTGTCGGCACTTGACCCAACGCTTGCACTGCAAACGCTAAAGGTCTTGCAGCACGAAGCGCAACAGCGCAATGCAACGCTGGTTTGCAGCCTGCATCAGGTCGAACTCGCGCGTGCGAACTTCCCGCGCATTGTGGGGCTGCGCGATGGCTGCGTTGTATTTGATGCAGCCAATGCCGAGGTCAGCGACGCGATGATTGCAGCGCTGTACCAGAACAGCCATGACGAAGCTGAGGTAAATATTGCAGATGACATGGCCAAACTGGCCGTCATTGATCCGATACCGCGCTGCTGATGTCGCGCTAAAGACGCTGCTCAACTGACACACTTCATGTCCCTTTTTCCTTCATTTTTCATCTTTCACCGCTAACCCCCAGCACTATGTCGAACACACTTTCCCTTCGCAAAGCCGGCCCTGATCCGGCATGGCGCGGTCGCGTGCTGGGTTTCGGCGTGGTGTTGCTGATACTGTGGCCGATGCTGGTGCAGGCGGAGTTCAAGCCCTGGATCCTGTTCGACGCACAAAGCTTGCGCGCAACCTGGCATTTCGTTTCCAGCTTTTTCCCGCCGGCGCATACGCTGGAATTCTTGCAAATGGTATTGGGCGCAACCTGGGAAACGGTTGCAATGGCAACCGCTGGCATGACGCTGGCATTGCTGGGCGCGATACCGTTGACCTTGCTGGCGACCGAACGGCTATCCATTTCACGTTTGGGCAAAGGCCGCGCATCCTTGATGCCGACCGCATTTCGCAATGCCGTGCGATGGCTATTGATCCTGTTACGCAGCGTGCCGGAACTGGTATGGGCATTGCTGCTGGTACGTATCGTCGGTCTGGGTCCGACCGCCGGCGTGGTCGCGATTGCGCTGACATACTGCGGCATGCTGGGCAAGGTCTACGCAGACATACTGGAATCATCGGATGCGACCGCTTGCAATACCTTGCTGCAAAACGGCAGTGGTCGGCTGGCAGCTTTTCTGTATGGCGCGCTGCCCGAGTCTGCGGCAGAACTGGTTTCTTACACAGTTTATCGCTGGGAATGTGCGATCCGCGGCTCGGTCGTCATGGGCTTTGTCGGTGCTGGCGGTTTGGGCCAGCGTATGGATGAATCCATCAAGATGATGGCCGGCGACGAATTGTCGACCATGCTGATCGTCTTCGTGCTGCTGGTTGCCGCGGCGGATGGCGTGTCAGGCATGTTGCGCAGGAGGCTGGAATGAAGCCTGCACTGGCCGAGAATTTCCCGGTACGACCGTCGATGCAATGGTCAACCATTACGCTGCTCGCCGGTATCGTGCTGCTGGTGGTGGCCAGTTTTGTTTCGCTGCCCTTGAAATTGCATGCCTTCTTCGACGCAGAAGCGGTGCGCACCAGCATAGAGTTTTTGCGCGGATTTTCGCCGCCGGAAATGGCTCCTGCCTTTCTCAAAAAAATCGGTATCGCCACCTTCGAGACCCTCGCCATGTCGGCGATCGGCACTCTGATTGCCGCTTTCTTAGGCGTCTTGATCGGCTTGCCCGCCAGCGGCCGCTTTGGCAACACTGCTCGACTGGCGACTCGCGCCGTGTTGAATGTGCTGCGCTCCATACCTGAACTGGTATGGGCATCGGTGCTATTGATCGCGGCCGGACTCGGTCCGTTTGCCGGAACGCTGGCTTTGGCCCTGCATACGATAGGTGTGCTGGGACGCCTGTTTGCCGAAGCATTTGAAAATTGCTCGCCCTTGCCGGAAGAAACCCTGCGTGCCAATGGCGTCAATCCGGTTGCGGCATTTCTTTATTCCACCTTGCCGCAATGCAGTCCGCAATTGATGTCTTACACGCTATATCGGTGGGAGAACAATATTCGGGCGGCGGCAATTCTCGGTGTGGTCGGTGCGGGTGGTCTGGGGCAGATGCTGAAATTCCATCTGTCGCTGTTCCAGATGCAGCAGGCAGCCAGCGTGATTGTGGCGATGTTGCTGATGGTTGCGGTGGTCGATGGCGTGAGCTTCATGCTCAGGCGGCTGATGACGAAATAAGTCTGTCCACTACTGCATCGCTTTACATCTTGCATCCCGATTCGTTTTCGCGGCCCAAAAATGATCACGATCTGCATCAACTTCAATACAAGCACTAGCGGCAAAACGAATACCGAGCGCGAGCAATCGCGCATGAATACCTGTTCCCGTAGGAAACCTGCAAAGAGACAGGTATTACCAACGATGAATACTTAAAGTGATTTATTTTTTAGTTAAAAAAATTATTAAAATCAAATGGTTAAATAATTTAATTAATAATTAACTTTATATATTTTCTTGTTTTCGATCACTCTTTTTCAACGCCCAAAATCACCATCTTGCTTGATGGCATAACAATTTCAACACCCGCCCGTCTCCATGCCACACCGACGTTATCGATGTGGCGGGCGGCAAATCAAGCCAGCAGTTTCTGCATCTCCAGATAGAGATCAGCCTTCCCTTCAAAACCTATGCCGGGCAAATCCGGCATCGTGATGTAACCGTTCTGTACTTTCACACCATCTGGGAAACCGCCAAAAGGCTGGAACAAATCCGGGTACGACTCGTTACCACCCAGCCCAAGGCCAGCTGCAATATTCAAGGACATCTGATGCCCGCCGTGTGGAATGCAGCGGGTTCTCGACCAACCGTGTTCTTGCAGCATGTCGAGCGTACGCAGATATTCGACCAGGCCATAACTCAAGGCGCAGTCGAATTGAAGGTAATCACGATCCGCACGCATGCCGCCGTAGCGGATCAGGTTGCGCGCATCCTGCATCGAAAACAGGTTTTCGCCCGTCGCCATCGGGTTTTTGTAGTAGTTGCGCAAGGTCGCCTGCAACTCGAAATCCAGCGGATCGCCTGCCTCTTCATACCAGAACAGATCGTATTGCGAGAGCGCCTTGGCATACCGGATCGCGGTGTCCAGATCAAAACGACCGTTCGCATCGACGGCGAGTTTCTGCCCGTCCTGCAGCACACTCAGCACGGAATCGATACGACGCAAGTCTTCATCCAGCGACTCGCCACCTATCTTCTTTTTGACCACCGTATAACCGCGGTCGATGTAACTGCGCATCTCATCCTTGAGCTTTTCGTGATTCTGGCCCGGATAGTAATAACCGCCGGCAGCGTAGACAAAAATTTCGCGATTCGGCGTGCCGTTACCGTAACGATCTGCCAGCAATTGAAATAGCGGTTGGCCTGCGATCTTGGCCACGGCATCCCAAATGGCCATATCAATAGTGCCGATCGCCACAGAACGCTCGCCATGACCGCCCGGCTTTTCATTCGTGAACATGGTCGCCCAGATTTTGTGCGGGTCGAAATTGTCGCCGGCATCGTTGATCAAGGAATCGGTATCAGCTTCCAGCAAGCGCGGAATGAAGCGCTCGCGCATCAGTTTGCCCTGTCCGTAGCGGCCGTTTGAGTTGAAACCGTAACCGACGACCGGCTTGCCATCCCGGATGACGTCCGTAATCACCGCAACCAGACTCAGTGTCATCTTGCTGAAGTCGATATAGGCATTGCGTATGGGCGAGCTGATGGGCAGGGTTTTTTCGCGGATTTCGACGATTCTCATGGGGTTTCCTCACTATTAGGTGTCTGCCGGGTCACGGCATCTTCAACATAGTCGTCAGCATATCCGCTGAAAGTACGCTTATACTTCACCAAAAATCAGTTGATTATTAACTTTTAGTGAATAGTACTTCCGTGAAAAACGACCTCGCATCCGAACTCGAATTTTTTATCCTGATCGCGCGTCACGGCAATCTGTCCGCCGCTGCGCGCGCGCTCGATATCACGCCGCCCGCCGCCACCAAACGATTGGCGCAGCTAGAAGCCAGGCTCGGCGCGCGCCTGATCAATCGCACCACCCGCAGCATCAGCCTGACCAATGAGGGCGAAACGTATTTGTCACATGCGACGCGCATCCTGCAACAGCTGCGCGAAATGGAAGATGCGGTATCCAGCAGCAAGACGGATTTGCGCGGCCTGTTGCGCGTGAACGCCACACTGGGATTCGGCCGCACGACGATCGCGCCGCTGGTCTCGGAGTTCGTCAAACGTCATCCACACTTAGCGATGCAAGTCGAACTAACCGACAAGCCGGTTGATCTGGTCGAGAGCGGTGTTGATATGGCGATCCGTTTTGGCGAATTGCCGGATCAAAGGCTGAATGCCCGATGCCTGATGACCAACAGAAGATTTTTGTGCGCATCTCCGCGGTATCTGGAGCAACACGGTACGCCCACCACCCTTGCCGATCTGGCCCAGCACCGCTGCATCATTCACAGGCAAAACGATGAAGCCTACGGCATCTGGCGCTTCACACGCGATCAGCAAAACGAAGTGATGAAAGTCCAGGGCGCGCTATCAAGCAATGATGGCGACATCGTCCTCGGCTGGGCGCTCGACGGGCATGGCATCCTGATCCGTTCGGAATGGGATTTGGCCAAGTATCTGGAAAGCGGCCGCTTGAAAGTCATCCTGCCCGAGTTCAACTTGCCGTCTGCCGACTTGTTTGTGTATTACGCAAACAGGCGCAACCAGAGCGCACGCGCCAGGGCTTTCATCGACTTTCTGGTGGAGTGTTTCAGCAAGAAGGTATCTGATTGACGTTATTTGCAATAACAACGTTGTCTATTTTTGAGGTCGCATGCCCACTTCCGACCCAAATCGGACGTTCTGCCATCGTATGAAAAATCTAGAATTTACCGTAGAGCCGCGCTCTCTAATTGATCCACCGTCTAGCGAAGACGGTGGAGCGGTTATGTGCAGCTTCAATTCCTAATGCACATAGATCGATATACACCTGTTTTTTTAACCTGGCGGACTTACTTCATCCAATTCAGAAGCAAGATACGAGGGAATGCAATCAGTTGCAACGCGTTACAACCATGTGCAATCCAGGGTCATAGGCGCTGGTGCATGTAACAGGTTTGCTACGAATGGTGTTCTGAACACCCGCGATCACGCGGTCATTAACGGCCTTGATGGTTTCATTCACCTGAACGGAAAACTGCGTACCGTCGGTGCCAGATGGCACCAGAATACCAGTGTTCGATGCCCATATTTCGGTCTGAGTCTGCAAAGTGATAATGGCGGCGGCAATTTCTTTCAGTTCATCATCAGTCTTTGCATTGGCTAATCGTTTCTGCAGCGCTTCCACGCTTGCATCAAGTTTGCTTGGGCTACTGATAGTGCCGCCTAGCTGCTTGCCAATGTTTTCACTCTGGCCGTCTATCCTCTCTTTGGCACGTTGATAGCTGGTACTTTTGTCTTCCTCTTCAATCTTGAGATCTACTGTCAGTTCCTTAAGAAGTGCCAGAACGTCACCCAATTCTTTACGAGACGGAACAGATCCAGTCGGAAGAGCAACCGGATCCTTCAAAATACTGCCGATAAGGGTAAAACCTCCATCAGTCGGACCAGTCATAAGTATCTGTGGCGGGCCCTTAATAACCCCACCCTCAGTCCCAATAATAAGTAAGGTTGGCGTGGGCTCATCGAGGGGCAACACGAGAGTTTCAAAACTCGCACGAGTTGGCAAACTTCCAGTAGCTACTGAAGATGGGACCGGCGCGCTGTTACCAACAGCTGTAAGTGGCATGCCGACATTTATGCTACCAGCTGTAACGCCACTAGCAGCAGCAGGCGCGGGATCAGCAGCTGTGGCGGGCCCGGGGAAGGCGGCCATTGCAATGACGAAGGCAGCCATCAAGCTACGCATTGATGTGAACATGTTCATCCGGTTTTTCTTTTCACGCATAGGTATATCGACATACATAGTTAATCTCCGTCAGAATGCATAGCGCACACTGGCGCCTATGCTGTTATCAGTTGTATAGGCTTTGCCAGCCACCGTTGAAAAAGACAGGCCGAGGTTGGTTTTGGCATCCAGGCGATAGTTCAGGCCGGTGCTGAAGTTGAAGTAGTTCTTATCCCCGGTACCGCTGACAAATTCTTTGCCCGATGCATTCCAGTCGCCCTGCACATAGAAAGTGGTGCGAGCAATGCGATGGCTATAGCCTGCCCCCAGCGAATAAAAGCCCAAGTTCGAACTCGACCATGGTGTCGTCGTACCTGCACTATTGGTATAGGCATCGTTGCGACCACTGACATTGGTATAGCGTGCCGACAGAATGAGCAGCGAACGTCGGCTCAAAGTGACGGCCTGAGTCAGAGCAAGCGATGCCGACAGAAAGTTGCTGTTTGAAGTGTAAGCGACGCTGGTACCACCGGATATCTGTGAGCTATTGATCGCACTGTCACCATAACCCAGAGTAGCGGATATGGCGCGACCGCCACCAATATCCCGACTCGCCAGCGCCACGGCAGAAGTCGTGGCGGGACGGTATCTGCCGCTACTGCCGGAGGTCGTATCGATCGTACTCAGGGTGTAACTGAGGCCGCCGCCCAGAGTCCATTTATCGACTTGCTTGCTTAGCATCGCATTGCCGGTCCATCCCTTATCTTTACTGCCAGCGTTAGGCTGCGTAGAGTGGGCGTCGCGTAGGGTGACGCCGCCAGAGGCGCTCCAATCATCGGCATGAGCCGAAGCTGCAGCAATCAAAACGGTAAAGCACAAGCTGCGGGGTAGCATTTGCCAGCGCACCGATTGGGGAAATAACGGAAGGGATTGGATCATGAATTGCCAGATGAGGAAGGTTGCTAAGTAGCAATATCATAATTGAAGAATCAACAATAAATCACCCAGTATTTCCAAAAATCAACGGCTTCGTTGTTGAATTGCACTACGTTGTGATCCATCTGTGACTTACCACCGGAGCTACCGTTTCACAAGTAATCCACTTTGCACCGTCAGGATTGCCTCGATGCTGATATCCATTAAAAACTGATCCACGCTTGGAACGCAATAAAGATGCGCGGGAGATTAAAGTGAGCGACGGGCCTTACTTAGATTGATTCGACGCTAGCGTCTAGGTGACTAGATCCCATTGAGGAAAATATCAAAGCTATTGGGCAACCTGACAGATTAAAAATATGTATAGATAGTTCTGAGAATGTCCGCTTGAATCCAAGGCCGATAGCGAGCATGGCTGTGAACGATGCTTGTTAATGTTTCGTAATAAATGCTTTAAGCCACATTAACCCATGAGCTAACTAGCAGAATCGTTGTCCTTGCCCTTTACTCCAAGTCCGATCCCCATTCCTAAACCCGCACCGCCAGCGCCAGCACCGCCCACCTTGCCTCCGCGACCGGAATTTTTATCATCGTCTTTATCACCGGCGCCTTTACCACGACCACTGCTGTTTTGAGCTCTGGTGGGGCCCTGCAGCGGAATGTCGACGTCGCCCGGTATCGGGCCCAAATCAAGAGCCGTGCGAATAAAGTTACGAAGGGAGATCACAAGTGATGCCGTGTGGATGGGCCGACCAGCGGCCATATCAATCGCAGCTTGACTGGCCAGACGAACATGTTCCTCGGTGCCAAGCAGAATAATGTCGGCCAGCGCAGCTTCGACCGCATCACGAATGCGCCGTGAGCGATCAGAGCTTCTGTATTCATTTTGATTGTTCGCCTCCTCCTTTTGCTCTGTCACTCGCAAGTCACGGAGGTGCGTAGAATCCACGGTTAATTGGCCAGTGAAAGAGCCACCCAGGATTCTATATGCGGAGATCAGGGTTCTCAGTCGCTCATTGATCTGGCGGTTCATACGCTCGCGGCGTTGCTGAACGGTCTGCATCATGAGCACACGGACGCCGACTCCGATCAGGGTGAATACAGCAAGACCAAGAAAAGTAGTCAGAACACCTTGCCACGAATTGAAATCAAAATAGCGCAACTTAACCTCCGCAAGAATTTGCAGCGCTTACTATAGCCTTCGTTTACTTTCGCTGGTGAAGGCGTTCAACATTTGCTCGTGTAACAGTTACGCTGTTGGCGCTGCCGTGAATATCGCCATGGCGCATGCAAGCTCGCCGGTTCCAAGCACGACCTCAGCAATGGCATCCGCCTGTCAAATTACCCGCATGCGGCAGCGTTTGTGAAAACCATCGATTATTGCAAGATACCAGCGTGGTCACAGATGACGGATAATAGCGGCCACATCATTTTGCGCACCATTTTTGGAATTCCCCCTCATGGAAATTAAGGTTAACTTTCTCGACAAGCTTCGCCTGGAAGCCAAGTTCGATGATTTCACGGTCATTGCCGACCAGCCTATTCGCTATAAGGGCGATGGGTCGGCACCCGGCCCCTTCGATTACTTTTTGGCTTCATCGGCCTTGTGTGCAGCTTACTTTGTGAAGTTGTATTGCAACACGCGCAACATTCCGACCGAAAATATCCGTCTGTCACAGAACAATATTGTCGATCCGGAAAACCGTTATCAGCAGATTTTCAAGATTCAGGTCGAGTTGCCGGCGGATATATCGGAATCAGACCGCCGCGGCATTTTGCGCTCCATCGACCGTTGTACGGTAAAAAAAGTGGTGCAAGCAGGACCCGAGTTTGTGATTGAAGAAGTCGCAAATTTAGATGCGGATGCGCAGGCCTTGCTGACCTTGAATCCGGATTCTGACGCCAGCACTTATATTGCAGGCAAGGATTTGCCGCTGGAGCAAACCATCGCCAATATGTCGGGCGTGCTGGCGAACCTTGGCATCAAGATTGAAATCGCTTCGTGGCGCAATATTGTTCCCAATGTATGGTCGCTGCATATACGCGACGCGCACTCGCCTATGTGCTTTACCAACGGCAAGGGATCGACCAAAGAAAGCGCATTGGCGTCAGCCTTGGGCGAATATATAGAGCGGCTCAATAACAACCATTTCTACGCTGGGTCGTTTTGGGGCGAAGACATCGCCAACGCAGAGTTTGTCCATTACCCGAACGAGCGCTGGTTCAAGCCCGGCCGTAAAGATGCGCTGCCGACAGAAATTCTGGATGAGTACTGTCTGCAAATTTACAATCCCGATGGCGAGTTGCGTGGCTCGCATCTGATCGATACCAACTCCGGCAATGTGCAGCGCGGCATCTGTTCGCTGCCGTATGTGCGGCAATCGGATGGCGAAGTCGTGTATTTCCCATCCAACCTGGTTGAAAATCTATACGTCAGCAATGGCATGAGTGCCGGCAATACGCTGGCCGAAGCACAAGTGCAATGTCTGTCGGAGATTTTCGAGCGTGCGGTCAAACGCGAAATTCTGGAAGGTGAAATCGCCCTGCCTGACGTGCCACAGGAAGTACTGGATAAATATCCTGGCATCGTGGCCGGTATTAAGGGCCTGGAAGAGCAAGGCTTTCCGGTGCTGGTGAAGGATGCGTCACTGGGTGGAGCTTACCCGGTGATGTGCGTCACCTTGATGAATCCGCGCACGGGCGGTGTGTTTGCCTCGTTCGGCGCGCATCCAAGCTTCGAAGTGGCACTGGAGCGCAGTCTCACGGAGCTGATGCAGGGACGCAGCTTTGAAGGCTTGAATGATTTGCCACGGCCGACCTTTGCCAGTGAAGCCGTGACTGAACCTTATAACTTTGTCGAACACTTTATTGATTCCAGCGGTGTGGTGTCGTGGCGCTTCTTCAGTGCCAAGGCTGATTACGAATTTGTCGAATGGGACTTCTCTGGCCACGGCGAAAATTCCAATGCTGATGAAGCCGCGACCCTGTTCGGCATTCTCAAAGGCATGGGTAAAGAGGTCTACACCGCGGTCGTTGACCAGCTAGGCGCCACTGCCTGCCGGATTTTGGTGCCGGGTTATTCCGAAGTTTATCCGGTCGAAGATTTGATCTGGGATAACACCAACAAGGCACTGTTATTCCGCGCCGATATCTTGAACTTGCATCAGCTGGATGATGACAACCTGGACGCCCTGTTAGGGCGCCTGGAGAACAATGAGCTTGATGATTACGGCGATATCGCCACCTTGATCGGCATCGAATTTGACGAAAATACGGACTGGGGTCAGCTAACAGTTCTCGAGTTGAAGCTGCTGATCAATCTCGCCTTGCAGCAATTTGAAGAGGCGCATGAGCTGGTTGGTGCCTTCCTGCAATACAACGACAACACGGTCGAGCGCGGATTGTTTTATCAAGCCTTGAATGTAGTGCTGGAGGTGCTGCTGGATGATGAACTGGAGCTGGACGATTATGTGATCAATTTCCGCCGGATGTTTGGCAACCCGCGGATGGATGCTGTGCTGGGCTCAGTGGATGGCAGCGTGCGCTTCTTCGGCTTGACGCCAACAAGTATGGAACTGGAGGGGCTCGACAGGCACCATCGTCTGATCGACAGCTACAAAAAATTGCATACGGCGCGCGCCAAGGTAGCGACTGCAGCCAGTTTGGTGTCGAGTCATGGCTGGGTGCGCTGATGACGTTCATACCAGCACAAATGCATTTTCGATACAGCGCGACCATCTGTGGCGGCTTGCATCAGTGTTAATGCGGGCTTTCGCTTAAATGTTTCTATCTCGATAGCTGCTGCAAGTCGCTGATGGTCAATCTCTATAAGCGGTTGCGCTCCCTGTACGTCAACGTTTCATCTAAAAATAAATACTTGTTCTGAAGGGGCGTATCCACAAACTGAAATGCATCTGATCCACATATGCGATGCAGTTTAAGGTGATCATAGGCTTTAAATGTCCGCTTACGACGGCGGTTTCAACCGGTGGATGCAACAGATTGATAAAACCGTTGAGCCGGTGTTTCGTAGTTTAGTGTTTTTCTTGGTCGTTCATTCAATCGTCTTGCCACAGCATTGAGTTGTGCTTGCGAATAGCTAGAGAGATTCAACCCTTTAGGGAAATACTGTCGCAACAGTCCGTTGGTATTTTCGTTTGACCCTCGTTGCCACGGGCTTCTTGGATCACAGAAATAGACCTGGATATCAGTGGCTAATGTGAAGCGCTTGTGGTCGGCCAGTTCCTTGCCGCGATCCCATGTCAGTGACTTATACAGTTCTTGCGGTAGTTTCCCTGCATGCTTGATGAGCGCATTGACGACCGTGTGCGTATCTTTCCTATCAATCTTTACCAGCATGACATAGCGCGTATGGCGTTCCACCAGCGTAGCAATCTGACTGTTTGCACTTCCACATAGCAAATCGCCTTCCCAGTGACCCGGCACAGCGCGGTCTTCCACCATCGCAGGCCGCTCACTGATCGACACGGCATCGCTGATCTGGCCGTGATTGTCTGTCTTCTGCGTGTGATGACGGGAGCGACGCATGACCCGAGTTCGTCTCAGGTGCTCGGTCAATTCCTTCTTCAAGGCACCACGTGCCTGTATGAATAAGGTTCTGTAGATGGTTTCGTGAGACACCTGCAATTCCTCATTGCTTGGATAACTGTGTTTGAGCCATCCCGTGACTTGCTGTGGCGACCATTGCTGGCGCAGCTTGTCGGCCACCATGCTGGCTAGCTGTCGGTTCTGTATAAGCTTACATGGCTTAGGGCGCTGCGCTCGATCCCACGTGGCCTTGCCTGCATCGGCTGCACGGTAGCTTGCAACACTGCCATTGCGGTTGATTTCCCGACTGATTGTCGATGGCGATCTGCCCAGACTTCTGGCTATAGTGCGCATCGATTGACCGGCAACGATGGATCGAGATATCTCTTCGCGTTCAGATAACGTCAGCGCATTACTCGATCGGATGCGTTGCGGCGGTCTGATGCCGCCGCTCTCTGCGAGTATTCTCTGTACGGATGAATGGTTGCGGTCAAATAGCTGAGCAATCTGTTGAAGAGACTCACCCTTCTTCCAGCGATCCCACATTAATGCCTTCTGATTATCGGTATAGATGATTCTTGTGCGACGCTCCATGACACACTCCCGCTATCTGCATAGCTTCTAGTGTGTTGCATCCACCGGTTGAAACCGCCACCCAAAGCAGACGTTCCGTAATATTGTCGCGAAATCAGATCATTGCCCCGAATACCTATACCGCAAGCGTTTTCAACACTAATCCGATAATTGCGCTAACCGCAATAACGTGGATAACATTGCGTTTGTAGCGTACCAATGCAATTGCGGCAGCGATTGCCATAATTGCTGCGATCCAATCGAAAGTGCCTGCGAAGCCTTGCGGCCATAGGACATGATAGGCAAAAAACACTGCTAGGTTAAGAATGACTCCAACTACAGCTGCAGTGATTCCGCTCAATGGGGCGGTAAATTTTAAATTGCCATGTGTGGATTCAACTAAAGGGCCGCCAGCCAGAATAAAAATAAATGAAGGAAGGAAAGTGAACCATGTCACCAGCACTGCTGCTGTGGCCCCGGCAAGAAACTTCAAATCAGCGCCGAATACAGCTTGGACATAAGCACCGACAAATCCAACGAACGCCACCACCATGATGAGAGGGCCTGGGTTAGCTTCCCCCAAAGCTAAGCCATCGATCATCTGAGTTGGCGTCAACCAGTTGTAATATCCAATCGCTCCTTGATAAATATATGGCAAAACGGCATATGCACCACCAAAAGTCAGCAAGGCGGCTTTAGTAAAAAACCATCCCATTTGCGTGAGGGTATGGTCCCAACCGTATCGCAACATCAGTACAGTCATCGGAACACACCACAGTACCCCGCCAACGATAAGTATCTTCGTCAATCCAAACCAACGGAATTGCGCATGCGCTGGTGGCGGTGTGTCATCGTCTATCCATGCGGGACCATACGATTTTTTAGATTCGCCATGACCTCCACCTACGGTAAATTTTTGCGGAATATAGCGACCACCGAGATAACCGATCAGCGCTGCCGATGCAACGATGAAAGGGAAAGGTACATTCATCGCAAAGATAGCCACAAATGACGCAGCGGCTATCGCCCACATCAGATTGTTCTTCAATGCGCGTGAGCCAATACGATGAACGGCATGTACAACAACAGCCGTAATTGCAGGCTTGATACCGTAAAACAATCCTGCAATCAGCGGCACATGCCCGTACGCGATATACAGCCAAGACAAAGCGATCAAAAAGAACAGTGATGGCAGGACGAACAGCATGCCAGCGGCAATGCCCCCCTTGGTTCTATGCATCAACCATCCCATGTAGGTAGCAAGTTGCTGGGCTTCCGGTCCCGGCAGCAGCATGCAATAGTTCAATGCATGTAAAAATCGTCGCTCACTAATCCAGCGCCGCTGCTCAACCAACTCCCTGTGCATCAATGATATTTGCGCTGCAGGGCCACCGAAACCGATGAAACCAAGCTTGAACCACAACTTGAGAGCATCCCAGAAAGTAACCTGACTAGGTCGAGGGATTTCTTCTGCACTTTGAACATTGGTTGAAGGGTTGCTGCTCATTTCGATATATCCTGTTCAAAATTGGTTATCAGGGCATCAAAGATGCCTGACGCTATGCTTAAAAGTTGATCGTCGTCGGCGACGGTTGAACGTATACCTGCCAACACTCGTTCGACACCGCTCGCTTCAGGTGGCTGGATGCCGCCAGCATCAATAAAATGGATGATGGCACCCAGTCTTGTCAGTGCCGGAGATTCCAGACCAAAGCTGGATATCAATGTCTCAAATGTGACCTTGGCACCGACATGAGAAAAGATAGCGCCATCAAAGTCGAACCCCAACGCATCTGCTGGACAATCTACTGGAGATGCCAGCCACAAGATTTGCGCATCAGAGTCAATGAAGCGGCGGATCAGCCATGCGCTTGCCAATCGGTCCATCCATGGTCGAGCACGCGTGGCCCAAGTGCGACCGCGATAATCTGCAGGTGATAACCTTGGAATTTTTCCAGATATGGAATGAGGCTCGTCCGGTGACAACGTTCGAATCGTTGCTGCTTCCAACTCCAGCAATGCCGCAGCCGTTTGTTTCTGTGATTCGCTAGGAAAGAAGTCGATAGAGATTAGTTGGTCAAAACTTTTGCGTAACTTGCGTGCCTGCTTAAGTGTTTCGTTCGCGGTTTCGTCACTGAGATTTGCGCGATGTTGAGCGATGGCGCCTGACAGTTCGGCAAACTCTGTTGAGCGGTCAAACAAAGTAACGAATGTTTCGTTCTTTGTAGTCGTCTGCAGTAAGTGTGTCGTGCCCCCATTTTTATCGATATCTTCTGCGATTTCCGATAGAGATTCCTTGCTGCATTCTTGCTCGGGCAGTAAATAAACACCATCTCGCAAAACTGCTGCACCCGACGACTTGAGTGCTCGCCACGCCCTCATTCGAGCCGTAGCGTTCTCGGTAGGAAGGGTCAGAATAAGTAGAAACCATTTCATATATGTAGCTTTCTTTACATTTATGTATTGAACTCTACCATATATATTATGAATGGCAAGCTCGTCACTGCGCAGCATTCAGATTTTGACGATGCTGCGATATCGGAGCGAGGAGTTCATTTTCTGAAATTTAGTTGCTATAATCAATCCACCATCTTGTTAAAGAGAACTTTGTGCGGCGCTTCTTTTGCATTTTCCTGTTGATGCTGTTGCCTTTGCATAGTTTTGGTATGCAGGGAGCTTGGCTGTCGTCTGGAAGTGCTTATGATCTTTCCCACGAACTGGTACATCAAGAAGGTATTAATCATCATCATGGCGACGATGGCGTCATCCACTACGATGACTCAAGCGAATCTGCCCAGCACATCTCGGATCACACAGCCTCTGGCCAAAGTGCGACTCTGCCTGCAAGCGCTACTCCTTTAAGCCCAATGAGTGCATTCATTGTGGTGGCGTCAGAACGTAGATATTTCGACATTCCCAACCCTCATCTCGAACGTCCACAGCGACCTCCTTCATCCCTCGGTTAATCTGCCGAGGGTATTGCATTTTTAGTATTAATTAAACTTCTTACGGATTATTCCGTTTGACATGCGCATGCCTTCGGTTCCTTTTTGGTTGCCGAATGGAGATCGCATGTTTACTAATTCTATATCTTGTCGTTTTTGGCTTTCTGTCGCATTGGTGTTCACAGCACCTACGGCGCTATCTGAATCCAATACCACCCTATCGATTGCAGTGGATGCTGCTTGGCAAAGATCGCCGTTGGCTCGTACGCTCGAAGCTCGTAGAGGCGAGTCGGTTGCAGGCCAAGAGTCAGCACAATCCTGGATTGCCGGTTCTCCATCAGTTGGCTTATCTCAACGTAATGATCGCGGAAGCAATCAAACTGGTTTTCGCGAAACAGAGGTTTCTGTTTCCGCCCCGATTTGGTTGCCAGCCCAAAGGTCAGCACGAGAATCCTTGGCCAATATCAGTGCTGATGAATTAGACGCGCAAATAGTGCATACCCGCCTGGCAATTGCTGGTGAAGTACGAGAACAGCTTTGGGCAGTTGCCGCAGCACGGGATGAATTGATCGAAGCGCAAGACCACCATCGCCATCTTGAAGCACTTGCTGGTGATGTGATCCGTCGCGTCAAAGCAGGCGACCTTGCAAGAACAGATGGTTTACTCGCGCAGCAAGAAGTTCTCGCCGCAAAAAGTGCACTCGCCGCAGTACAGACTCGACTACAGGTCTCTATGGCTCGCTACATTACGCTGACCGGCCAGCAAAACATCCCCTCCCCGGAACCTGAGCCTATTGCGACATCAATGCAGCAGCCGCATCCACGAATGCTGTTTGCGCATAAATCTATACAGCGCTCCCAAGCGTCTCTTCATGCAGTGAATTCGACGCGTAGTGACCCACCTACTGTTGGCTTACTGATGCGACGTGAACAAGACGGCATGGTAAGTCGCTCCAGCCAGAGTGTAGGGATAGCTGTGCAGATTCCGTTCGGAACAAATGCACGCAACCGCCCATTAGAGTCGGCAGCGCTCACCAAAATCGAAACCGCGAGAGCAGAAGCAGCGCAGACCGAGAGCATGCTTCTGAGCGATATCGAACTGGCACGCCAACAATTAACGGCCTCCGAGCAAGGACTGGCCGCCGCTTCGGAACGCGCAGCACTGACACGTGAGCATACCGAACTGATTGCCAAATCATTTCGTATGGGCGAGAGTGGATTAAGCGATCTATTACGTTCTCATGCCCTCAGTCATGAAGCTGACGTAAGTGAAAGACAGCAAAAAGTCGCCGTGGGACTAGCCCATGCCCGTTTAAATCAAGCATTAGGAATACTCCCGTGAAGCTACTCAAATTTTGCGTTTTCTATTTTGTGCTGACCATGTCGGCTATTGCCGCACCTGGCGCACATGGCCCGGATGGTGAGCATCTGGATGGTGCCGCCGGGCACGTACATCGTGATGCTGGACCTCGTATTGAAACTTTTACCGAGTCATTTGAACTGGTTGGCCGCCTACAAGCAAATGAGCTATCTATCTTGATCGACCGTTATGAAACCAACGAGCCGGTGCTCAATGCAAAGCTGGAAGTTGATTTAAACGGCTTGAAAGCGCTTGCAAAGTTTCACAGTGATCACGGCGACTATGCAGTCAATGACGAACGCATGTTGAAGGCGTTAGCTAAGCCGGGGAAGCATGCTCTCCTCTTCACGCTAACAGCGGATAACGAAAGTGATTTACTGGAAGGCACGCTCATAGTAGCAAGCGCGACTGATGCAGATGACCATGCGCATTTTCCATGGGCATGGAGTGTTGTCGGCTTATTCGTAGTAGCCGTACTGTTATTCGCAATCTTCAGATTCCGCCGCCGCAAAAAATCGACAGGAAACAATCATGCATAACAAATTAGCTTGTCTCGTCATTCCAGCATTCATATTTGGATTGCTTTCGCCAATAGCTAGCGGTGCGCCAGGTGCGCATGGTCCAGATGGCGAACATTTGGACGGCGCCGTGTCAGGTAGCGGTAGTGGATTGGCACGCTTGCCTGATGGCAGTGTCAATGTCCCTAAACAAGCACAACGAAGTATGTCTATCCGAACGATGATGGCCATCGAGAACGATCATCCTCTAACCGTAGAATTGAATGGCCGCGTGGCGATAGATCCCAACGCTGGCGGACGCGTGCAAGCACCATTTTCCGGTCGCATTGATGCTGGCCCAAAAGGATTGCCGGTAGCTGGACAAAGCGTTGAGAAGGGACAGATTCTTCTCCGCATAAAACCGGTCGCCAGCGCTATCGACCGTGGCAATCAAGAGGCGCAACTAGCCGACCTGCGCGCCAACCGCATTTTGGCGGAGCAACGGATCAAACGTCTCGAATCGCTGGAAGGAAGTGTTCCGCAAAAAGACATCGAGGCAGCACGTGCAGAATTGAGCAGTCTGATAGGACGCGAACGGGCTGTGTCTGCAAGTGTCATCGGTAGCGAAAATATTACTGCGCCAGCTTCCGGCATTGTCGCCAGCGCAAACGTCTTAAGCGGACAAATAGTAGAAGCACGCGATGTGCTGTTCGAAATTATTGATCCGAATCGCATGTTTGTTGAAGCAAGTAGTACGGACGTGGCACTCGCGAATCGGATTGGACAAGCAAGTCTGGCGTCCTATCCTGCTATCGACCTGATTCTATTGGGTGGCGGACGCAGCTTGCGCGATGGCGCATTGCCAATCAGTTTTCAGGCGCAGGGAAAAGGAATGGCCTTAGCTGTTGGCCAACCCGTTACCGTGATCGCCAAACTGAACGAAAAGGTAAAGGGGATCGCACTTCCGGCTGAAGCGCTGGTGCGCAATCCTGAAAACCAGCCCATTGTCTGGATCAAATCAGGCGCAGAACGGTTCATTGCCCAGAAGGTTGAAGCACGCGCATTGGATGCAAACACAATTGTTGTGGTGAAGGGACTTGCTCCGGAAAACCGCGTTGTTGTGTCAGGCACTGCGCTGATCAATCAAATTCGATAGGAGCGAACTCATGTTTAACTGGATTGTTCGCTTCAGTCTCACCAATCGTATATTTGTATTGGCGGCGGCATTGCTGTTGATGGTGTACGGCACGCTAACGGCATTACGTACACCGATTGACGTATTCCCGGATTTGAATAAACCTTTGGTAACGATTCTGACAGAGGCAGGAGGCATGGCTCCTGAAGAAGTGGAGCAGCTAGTATCGTTTCCCGTAGAGACATCGTTAAACGGAATGCCTGGCGTGACCAGAGTGCGTTCAGTTGCAGGTGTCGGTTTGTCGATTGTGTACGCCGAGTTTGATTGGGGTACAGACATTTATAGGAACCGACAATTAGTTTCCGAACGACTAGCCTTGGTGAAGGAGCAACTACCCGATGGCATTACGCCAATCATGGGGCCGGTTTCATCCATCATGGGCGAAGTGATGTTGATAGCATTGCCTATCGATATTGCGACAACCGATCCCATGCGCGCACGGGAATATGCCGACTTTGTATTGCGACCGAGGTTGCTCTCTATTCCTGGGGTATCCCAGGTCATCCCTATTGGTGGTGAAGTAAGGCAGTTACGGGTTGAGCCGGATACGGCACGCATGGCGCAATTCAATATCACGCTAGAACAAATCGAAAGTGCACTACGCGGCTTCGCTGCCAACACCAGCGGTGGTTTCATTGATCTCAATAGTCGCGAGTATCTGATTCGTAATCTGGGACGTACCAACCGTCTTGAAGACGTAAAAGGATTGGCGGTTACATACCGCAATGGAACACCCGTCTTAATGGAACAAGTGGCAACCGTGCGCTTCGCGGCGGCATTTAAACGAGGTGATGCAGGACTCAATGGCAAGCCAGCAGTGATCGTCAGTGTACAAAAACAGCCCGCTGCAGATACCGTCAAGTTGACGCGCGATATTGAAAGCGCATTAAGTGAACTCAAACAGGGACTTCCTTTGGGGCTTTCGGCGCCAGAGGTATTGTTTCGACAAGCCGACTTCATTGAAGCCTCCATCAATAACGTGGCGGAAGCATTGCGTGATGGTGCAATCCTTGTTGCGATTATCTTGTTTGCGTTCTTGCTCAATGTCAGGACCACTGCGATATCACTTATTGCGATTCCTTTATCGCTTGCGGTGACTGCCGTCGCATTTCACTTGTTGGGACAATCAATCAACGTGATGACGCTGGGCGGACTCGCCATTGCAATCGGCGAATTAGTCGATGACGCGGTGGTGGACGTTGAAAATATCTTGCGGCGTCTGAAGCAGCGAAGTGTCGGTGACAGATCGATATCGGTGATGGACGTCATCTGGCGTGCATCGGTCGAGGTACGTTCCGGCATCGTATATGCAACCGTTATCGTCGTCCTTGTATTCGTCCCCCTCTTCGCATTGCCTGGAATTGAAGGCCGTTTATTTGCGCCACTCGGTATCGCTTACATCGTGTCGATTCTGGCATCGATGCTGGTTTCCATGACGATCACTCCCGTGCTGGCTTATTACCTGTTGCCACACATGAAGCAACTCTCGCGCGGCGATAGCCCCGTAGTCAGTCGTCTGAAGGCTTGGGATAAGCGTGTGCTTGAATGGTCATTCCCAAGGGCAAAAATAATTTTGGTTATGGCTGCATTGATCGTCGTTGCTGCCGCATCTACCATTGCATTTTTCCCTCGTGCTTTTTTGCCGCCATTCAACGAAGGCTCTTTGGTAATGGGCATGACCTTCACTCCTGGTACTTCTTTGGCAGAAGCCAACCGGATGGGAGCCCTGGCAGAAACGAACATTCGGCAGGTTCCGGAAGTCATCAAGGTTGGCCGACGCACCGGCCGTGCTGAACTTGATGAACATGCCGAAGGTGTTCATTCATCGGAAATTGATGTCGATTTGAAGCGTTCGGAACGCGGTCGGGAAGAAGTAATGGCAGATATACGCGCACAGCTTTCGACCATCCCTGCTTCGGTGGCGATCGGGCAGCCGATTTCTCATCGTCTTGATCATCTTCTTTCTGGAGTACGAGCGCAAATCGCGTTGAAAATTTACGGTGACGATACAGATACCTTGCGGGGATTAGCGGAAGGACTGCGTTCGCGCCTGGTTGCAGTGCCTGGGCTGGTAGATCTCTCGGTTGAGCGGCAAGTTCTTATTCCGCAAATCAAGATACACGTGGATTATCGCAAGGCTGCACAATACGGATTGGCACCAGGCCAATTATTGACCATGTTGGAAACACTCTCTGAAGGAAAGCGCATTGCACAAGTTGTGGATGGGGTGCGTAGATTCGATGTGACGATACGCTTGCCAGATGACGAACGTTCACCACAAGATTTGGCACGCGTGATGATAGATACACCCGCCGGGAAAATACCGTTGTCGTCTATTGCGACGGTTGAAGAAGGTGACGGGCCGAACCAGATTGGCAGGGAAAATGGTAGGCGGCGTATCGTCGTGTACGCTAATACAGACGGCTCGGACATGTCACGCATCATCGGCGACGTTCGTGCGGCGATTGCCGCCACACCCATGCCAAGCGCCTACTTCGTGAGCGTGGAAGGGCAATTCCAAGCACAAGAAAAAGCCATGAAACTCATCGTTGGCTTGTCGCTATTTTCGCTGGCAATGATTTTCCTTGTACTCTACTCGCGTTATAAATCGAGTGTTTTGGCATTCGTCATTATGGGCAATATTCCCTTTGCCTTGATTGGTAGCGTCATTGCGATGTGGATTGCAGGCGTATCGCTGTCAGTGGCCTCTATGGTCGGCTTCATTACCTTGGCAGGTATTGCGACGCGTAACGGCATCCTCAAAGTTAGTCACTACATCAATCTCTGCAAGTTCGAAGGCGAAGAATTCGGTCGCTCCATGATTATCCGCGGCTCTTTGGAAAGACTAACGCCCGTATTGATGACTGCATTGGTGGCTGCGTTTGCGCTAACGCCGCTGCTATTGGCTGCAGATGCGCCAGGCAAAGAGATTCTGCATCCGGTTGCTGTGGTTATCTTTGGTGGTTTGATTAGCTCGACGATTCTCGATTCGCTTCTTACGCCAGTGATATTTTGGTTAGTCGGACGTAAACCGCTTGAACGGCTTGTTGCCGGAAAACAGGAAGATGCGTATTAAAAAGGTTTATGTGGCTGCACCTATTCAAGACACGCCACACTTTTGGAGAAAATAATGAAGAAAATTTTAGCTCTGGCAACGATGGCCATCGCCCTTGCCGCAACTGGCAATGTGTTCGCACACGGTGCGAAAGCAAACCATGGGGGCATTGTGCAAAGCGCAAATGATTTGAATTTTGAATTAGTTGCGAAAGATGGAAAGGTCACGATTTACGTCGAAGACCATGATGAGGCGTTTTCAACTAAAGGAGTAACAGGAAAACTCACCATTCTTAATGGCGCAGAAAGAACGGAAGTGCCACTTGAAGCCGCCGGAAACAATTTGCTCGTAGCTAAAGGTGAGGTCAAATTATCTAAAGGTGCCAAGTTAGTGGCAGCAATTACTTTTTCTGATAAAAGCTCTGTTAACGTCAGGTTCGCAATCAAATAAAACTGCGTAAGGGCCCATGTATATAAAGTAGTGACGAGTGCACTACTTTGTATTTTTGAACGCGTGCGTCAACTCAAATTTTGATAACGCAGGCAATGAGCGCATTTAGGAAAACATAATGTATTGGATTTTCACAAAATATCTAATTACTGCTGGCGTGGTTGTTCTTGTTTCTGAACTCGCCAAGCGTAGCGATAAACTCGGAGGGTTAATCGCTGCATTGCCGATGATTACTGTATTAACACTCATTTGGCTTTATATAGAAAAACAGCCAGAGGCGAAAATTGGCAATCACGCGTGGTATACATTTTGGTACGTCATTCCAACCTTGCCGATGTTCTTGATTTTCCCAATGCTGCTATCTAGGATAGGTTTCTGGCCGACACTTCTCGCGTCTGTCGTCATCACGCTTATATGCTTTGCTGCTTTTGCATTTGTTATGCGTCAATTTGGTGTCGACCTGATGTAGGGTAATGCTTGACGGGTGAAGGTGATTTAAGACCGTATTAACCCTAGTTTCTAGTGGCTTGCATCGACCGGTTGAATCCGCCTCTGATAGCGGCTACCAAGTGATTTGAAAAACAAAGCAAAACAATTGTTTTGCTTAATCTTATAGTTGATAATTGTCGACATGAACGATACTACAAACCAGCCCTCTCTTCCCGACCGACTCTCGATCGATCCTCGCAGCCCTTACTACAACGCTGCCATATTTGAACACGATATTGGTATTAAGCTGAATGACAAGGACCGCTCCGACGTTGAGGAGTATTGCATCAGCGAAGGATGGGTTAAGGTCCCGGCCGGGAAGGCGCTAGATCGGAAGGGCAATCCCCTGATGACGAAATTAAAAGGCAAGGTCGAAGCTTTTTATCGGTGACGATGGTTCTTTCATTCGCATCTCTGAATTTCTGCAAGTTTGTGCAAGCGCACGCGCTTTAACGTTTTTTCGATAGCGATTACAAGTCCATTTTTTGCCGTCCTGGTGATTCCGAGTCGGTGCAAACTGAGATTTTTTCTAACAAGGAAATCTCATGAACTTGAATCAACATCGTATAAACCGGTACTCCACTCTAGCCGGTAGTGGGCATTCCCTGAACCTATAACAGACCATTGCGGAAAAGCCCATGGTTTGCCCGATATTGCGGAATCGCCTATACTCACGCCTATGGCAATCCTCGTTTATTCCTTTGGCACATTTGCGTCAGAACAGTCTTTAATGACGGTTCCGTTTTCGCACGTGCTCAGGTTTAGGGGCATCAAGCAAGCCCTCCAGCCGACAGCAGATTCCTAAGCCCGGCGATAACTCCTTCTCTCTTTAGCGCAATTCATCTATCGCCGGGCTTAAGCCAAGCGCGATAGCGGCCAACTCTTTCTTGAGTTTCGGCCGCGCTTTGGGATTTACTTCATGTCTTCGATTATCTACGGCGAGCAAACTCTCGCCGAGCTTGCGTTCGTGCGCGTGCTGCGCATGTTCAGCTTGCTCGCCCTCCGCCCATCTCTGGTTTCCACAGCTTATCTTGCGCTGACCTTTTTCGTCCTATCCAAGTCGCCATGGAACTGACAAAAAACTTCGTTAAACACAAGAGTCCCTGTGCCGATGGATTTCGCTGGTTTCTACGCAACCATCAAGAAGGCTGCGATTACCAGCCTCTTTTGAATGCACTGGTCAATGCGGGCCGGGTCGATGACGCCTGCTGGCTGCTCACGCAGTTTGGTCCTACTGATGGCGTACTAAGAGTAGACGCCATTGATGCAGATGCAATCGTGTTCGCTGGAACAATAGAAGTACAGGGCAACATTGAAGTCGCATCAATAGTGCGAGCCGGACGTGCGATACGTGCCGGCGGCGGGATACGTGCAGGTCATTCCATTATCGCTGGCGAAGATATCCGTGCGGCCGGCAGCATTCGCAGCGTAGTAATGCTGGATGCAGGTGGAGATATCAAAGCGGGATGGGGCATTGAGGTGCAAGAAAATCTGCGTTGCGGTGGCGACTTGCGGGCCGAGTGGGAGTTATTTTGCGGTGGCGATCTGTCCGTTGCGGGCAATGCATTCGTGGGACAAGACCTCGTGAGCAAAGGCGTATTTCGCTGCGACAAAAGTATCAGAGCCGGTGGATCCATCAGGGGTCTGGACAGTATCTGGGCCGGCAATGGAATCGAATCTGGCGCAAGCATACTTTGCGAAAAACATCTGGAAGCAAATTGGGGCATCAATGCCAGGGAAGCCATTGTTGCCCACGGCACGATCAAAGCGGGAGAGAGCCTGCAGGCAATGGAGGAAATACACGCGGGTGAAGGCTACGGCATCTATGCGGGATTGATCGTTCAGTTTGATGCATGGGAGGCCAGTGCCCAGGTGCGCGCCAAGTCGAAACCAGAACGCTTGATGAGCGGCTGGTGGGGCGGCCCTTACGTGGCTTGATGACATTTTGTTGAGTTTGAAAAAATCTACTTACCCAGTATTGATTTGGAGATTATCTTGCATAGCTTAGCCCTTCCCTTTCCATATATGCTCTGGCTGGCTCGCATCATGGAACTGCGTATCGACGTACAGCTTCCGGCAACCGAACTGGAAAGAGAACTTGACGCGCTAGATCGACGCTTGAATCAGCCTGGCGATATTCTTTACGACCTTCCTTGTATAGCCATCAATTTTCCTAATCTGGTCTTCCGATATCGAGAGGCAGATGGAGAACATTATGTCTACGTTGAAGACCTGAAGCACCGCTGTCTCGCGGGCTATACCGTCTTTAATCGTTTGATCGAATTGAATCGTCGTCAGGACAAACATCTGCGCGCGACACATTCCAAATACGCGCCAGCCTATCAACGTCGCGGCATAGCCAGCGCCATCTATCGATGGTGGCTGGATGCAGGAAATTGTTTGATTAGTGGCGCACGTCAGTCCGCAGGCGCACATGCCTTGTGGCACTCACTTAACAAGCATTACGATTTGATTTATGTGGACCTGCGCGACAAAACCCTGCGCTATTTGGGAGCAGAAGTCAGTCATCAGATTCGTGAAGATCTTCATACCAGAATGATTATGCTCGGAAAAAATCGGGATCTTGCCGGTTTGGCTGAGCATACTGAAATGACGCTAGCTTTGGAGCTGCAAAGTGGCCTCGAATGTGCATCGAACGCTCGCGCCGGTCTTACGCAATCTCGGCAAATGCGTCGGCTATGAATGCTTCCAGCTCTTTTTCTTCGAGCAATTCGATAGAGAAATTTTCGAAACGTTTAGGTAACCAGATAATCCGGGCCCCGCTCGGCGACTGGAGATTACTCTTGGCAAGTGGATTTCCATTTTCATCTTCCGGCTGAACGCCAGCTATGATTAGTTCTTCATAGGCGGCTTCGATGTCAGGCGTGGAATAGCAATGACGATAGATGGTTCCGTCACCTTTGACGTCCAGCAGGTCTTTCAAGCCTCCGCTAATCGGTTGCACCAGCATGAAACGTTCAGCTCCGAACATGACAATCGCGTAGCGCACATGCAGACCGCCACGTTCCCAGACAAGGGTTTTCGAGATTTTGGCATTAAAGAGATCCGCGTAATACGCGCATGCCACCTCCAAATCCATGACCAATACATCCACATGACTGAACTTCAATTTCATTTGCTTTCACTCTATAAAAAAGTATGGAGGGTCAAGGTAAAAAACGACATGATTGACCATATTCTCTCTGATAATATCCTGAGTTGAGAAAATCGGAGCTCCGTATAAAATATCCAGACACTAGTACCAGTAAGAGCTGCGTTTCTGCTTTGTCAGCCCCTTCTGCGCTAGTAAAAAATGAACAAAAACCGGATTTCTCGGATCAATGATCCTGTCTACAACATTCACAAGGAAGTCACATTGAGTACACGTCACATACTGGATCAACTATTGCGATCCGGCCAGGATTTGGCCAAACAATGGAGTAGCGGCCAGCAAGGTGGCGGCGCTTTGAATGGATTGCAGGACAAACTCGGAGGCCTGTTAGGCGGCAGTCAGTCCGGCAATAATCAGGCCGGCGGAAGTGGTCTGTCGTCTTTGCTGACGGGATTCGGCGGAGGCGCCATCGGTGGCGGTGCGCTGGCTATGCTTCTCAGCAGCAAGAAGGCCCGCAAAATGGGCGGCAATCTGGCCATGTACGGCGGCATGGCGGCACTGGGCGCGCTGGCTTTCAAAGCCTATGGCGACTGGCAGCGCGACAAAGCGCAACAAACCGGCATTAAAACCATTGCCGAACCGCAAACGCTGGATCGACTACCTGCCGCGCAGGCAGAACAACACAGTTCGGCGATACTGATTGCCATGATAGGTGCGGCCAAGGCCGATGGTCATATCGGCCCCGAAGAAACGCAGTTGCTTGAACAGGAAATGGCCAAGCTCTCGGAAGATGCCAGCGACCAGCGTTGGCTGCATGAAGAATTGACGCGTCCACTTGATCCATCTGCAGTGGCACGTGTATCCAGTACACCGGAAATGGCAGCCGAGATGTATCTTGCCAGCCTGCTGGTTGTCGATGAGGAAACCTTCATGGAGCGTGCCTATCTGGATCAATTGGCGAAAGAGTTGAAACTCGATCCTGCCCTTAAGGCCAAGCTTGAACAGCAGGTAGCTGACATTTCAGCAAACTAGGATGAAACGAGCAGCGACGTTGTTTGTCGCTCGCTTTCACAGACTGAAAAAAGGCTTGTTACAACAAGCTTTTTTTATCTTCCTCACCCGCCCGCCTATTTACCGTCATCTATCGATGGAAGTAAAAATTGAATGTCCGCTTGACCTTGGATTAACCCCGTTGATGCAATGAATTGATGAAATCGGTATTGCCTGGATATGAGTAAACGGCAACGACTTCAGTATTAAATCGCAGGCTCCCATGCTAAATTGGGTTGTGTATTTATAAGCTTAGGTGCGTGCAATGGCCTATTCACTGCCATACCGATTCCTTGCCAATGTGGTGCTTTCGCTGCACGTCTTGATCGTGCTCTTTGTGATCGGCGGCTTGCTACTGGTAGTCCTCGGCAATCTTCGTTCTTGGCGGTGGGTCAATGCACTCTGGTTCAGGCTGTTGCACCTCGCCACCATACTCATCGTTGTCGCGGAGACTTGGCTAGGCATTGTCTGCCCACTCACCACGCTGGAAATGTGGCTGAGGGAGCAAGCTGGAACTACTTCCTATTCAGGTGGTTTCATCGAATACTGGCTGCAATCCATCCTGTTCTGGGACGCCCCGGCATGGGTGTTCATAACCGCATACTCAATCTTCGGCCTGGCCGTCGCAGCAACCTGGTGGTATTTTCCACCCAAACCAAAGTGGCGTTCGCACGTGACAAGTACCTAACCCTTCTATCGAGTGAACGCGTTCCAAACAGCCACTTTCAATTTTCAGACTGCGGCTTTGGATCGCAAGCAGACCGTGCACTAACGTCCAACGCAGAGCTTGAAGTTATTACGCCAGACTTAGGGAATCAGTCGCTCTGTGCGCAGACGCTCGAAAAGATCGAAGAACGACGAGTCAGTTGCCTGATATGCACTGAAGCCGAGACGGCGACTATTCGCCATATCGGTCATTACCTCTAGTGGACGACCAAGATCGAGATCCGTGTGCCACGCAGATGCCAGGCGGTCCAGGTCAGGCTCTGCGAGGTCATTGCGTTGGGCAATCTCGCGCCACAATGCATGATCGTTTGCCATCGTCGCGTCCAGGGGTTTTATCGTTCCGCTAAATCCCGCCGACTGCACGCCGAACCAATCGGCCAGCTTCGGCCACAACCAGTTCCAGCGAAAAAAGTCGCCGTTGACGATGTTGAAGGCCTCGTTGCGGGCGGCGTCCGTATCGGCAGCCCACACAAGCTGCCGGGCCAGCATGCGCGCATCCGTGACGTCAGACAGTCCCTTCCACTGCGCCTCAGAACCAGGAAACTGGAACGCGCGTCCGGTTTCTTTACAAATAGTCGCATAGACAGCCAGTGTGGTGCCGAGGTTCATGGCATTGCCGACGGCTAGCCCGATGATGGTGTGCGGCCGGTGTACCGTCCATGTGAAACGGTCGCGTTCTGCCGCTAAATAGACCTCATCTTCCTGGGCGTAGTAAAAATTCTCAAGAGGCAGACGCGGCTGGCTTTCCCGCAGTGGTGTATCTGGCAGAGTACCGGAACTGGCATATGCTTCGAACGGACCGAGATAATGTTTCAGGCCGGTGACGAGCGCGACATGACGCACGCTTTTCTTTGATGACAGCGCGTTGAGCAGATTGCGCACCAACGCTGAATTAACACGGATATTCTCGGCTTCCGTGTCCTGGCGCATCCAAGTAGTGATGAAGACGTGTGTCGGCGAGACATTCTCCAGCGCGAGAGCGAGAGCGCTTGGGTCGAGCAGGTCGGCGACGACGTGTTGAACAGATGCCAAGCCCTGCGGTGGTCGACGTGACAGGCCGATGACCTCCCATCCGCTCGCCAGCAATTCCCGGGCGACATGGTTGCCGCCGATTCCGGTAATGCCCGCGATGAGTGCTGTGCGTTTCATGCGCTGCTTTCAGTATCAATGGACATTCATTCTACTTGGCGCTGGAAAAATCTGTTCAATGCTGTCAGCAGGGGGCGATGACTGTCGGGAATGGTGGCATGCGGGCCTGGAGTGAACCCCTCGGGCTGGACCAAAGAAGCGAGATGAAGTGATACGCTTGTCGAGCCTTGAAACAAATGCGCATCGACTTGTTTACATTGGGGTTTAAAGGGGCTTAAGTCCGGTTGAAACCGCCGCCTTCGCCAGACAGTCGAAGGTGGATCAGTTAGAGCGAGTCAATTCTGCGCGCAAATCAACAGGCAGACGCAATGTACGGCAAATCTTTAGCGGACTATGGCTTTAGACATACGTACTTGCAAACTGAACGCCGAGTTATTGCTCTGCATCTGGTAGCGTGAAATAAAAACTGGATCCTTTGTCGATCTCGCTTTTCACCATAATCGTTCCGCCATGCGCTTCGATAAAAGTTTTACAAATGGTGAGTCCTAAGCCCATATCGGACAAATTCATGCTCTCGGTTTCCAGCTTTTCAAACACTTGTTCGATTCGATCTTCTGAAATACCGCTTCCGTTATCAGTGACTACGCACTCTACCAACGAGCCAACTTGGTTGGCCGTAATAATTATTTCGCCATCGGGCGTATGTCGGATGGCGTTGGCAATGAGATTCTGAAATACTCGACGCAATAAAGACGCATCAGCAAATACGACGAGATCTTCTGAAACATTGTTGATGATGCTCGTACTGCCTGAACCGGCTACAGGAGTTAAATCAAGTATCAAGGACTCAACCAATGGCCAAAGATCAAATCGTCGGCGCTCCATCTTGACACCTGCTTCGGTCTCAAGATTAATGTTCTCTTCTAGAATCTTATTGACCTGAAGAGTGAGGTAACCTGCATTCCGCTGCAAGGTCTTGAGCGAACGATTAATGCGATCGACTGGTGGGTTACCTTCCAACCACACTCTCTCCAATAGTTGTGAGGATAAAATAATTGCGTTTAATGGCGTACGTAAATCATGTGCAATGAAGGCAAGGTAATCCTCGCGCCGCCTCTTGGTATCAATGGCTTGCTGCACTACATACGCTTTAATGGCAGTAGCAATTGCTGCGTCCAACGTGTTATTCAAAAATTGTACTGCGCTACCCACAAGTATCACGTCATGCTTTTCGGCCAATTCGTGTATGCAATTTCGCAAGATGTTGTACTCGGCGACCACCTCTTCGACTTCAAATCCATTTTCCAAACGTTGCAGTCCATGTGTCGTCGACGAGCCTGCGGTAATCTGCGAACGAATAGCCTCATCATCCGCAAGTGCTAAAGCAGCCGCCAGCTCCTTGAGCAGTACGGGAATGTGATCGTTTAAAGTTGGCTTGTCCAAGAGTTTAGCTGCCGGCAACTCACGGACCTTCATGCGCCAATAAGAAAGCAGCGCTTCCTGATGCGCACTAATTAAGGCCGCAAGCTCTTTGGTTGCGTTGAACTTTTGCATCTATTACTTTCTTATTATCGAGACACTGTTCAATCCATCACCGCTCGGCTTTGTGGATCCTGTGTTTTTCAAAAAACAACTTTATCAAAAAACATCTGACTTGCTCACATATGTGATCAAACGCACTGTGTATTTGGCTCTGGCAAGGCAACATCAAGGAATGCAGCTTTCGACGCCGCATATGAAATGTTGAGTCAACGATGGGAATCATAATTCATGACACATACCATCCTCGTTGTAGACGACGAACTAGCGTTGGCCGAAGTCCTCGCGAATATACTTGAATATCATGGTTACGCGGTATTAATCGCAGGAGATGGCCAAGAGGCACTTGAAGTCGTCAAAGAAAAGAAAATCGATTTAATCATTAGTGACTACATGATGCCCAAGCTTGACGGCATTGCGCTTTTTCACTGCATATCCAGCGATTATCGCACCTCTGGCATACCGATGATCATGATGAGTGCGCTTCCTGGCGATTTAAAGGATTTACCTGTTCACTCCATTTTAAAGAAGCCTTTTCATATGGATGAGCTTGTGGAAATGGTGACCAAGGCATTGAAGGGCACTCAATGCAGAAATAGCATGTAGCCTGCATCAAAATCGCGCGGTGCCGCGCCTCCCCTCCCGCCCTCGCCTTGTGCAAGCGCTCCATACAGGTGCGGAATGAATAGATAATTCCGCCTTCCCTAACCGAAGAAGCACGCCCACACTGGCGTGTTCAGAGTTTTGTTGAATTGGCATGGCCTTTGCTATATCCCATCTTGTACACAAGAAGGGATACCAAATGCTCGGATGGACAATTACTGAATGGCAGAATGCTTATCGCACTGGTGCACAACCTGCGGAATTACTGGCGGCCCTACTTACTTCACTCCCCTCGCCCGATCCTGCATGGATCTCGATCATTGGCCAATCGGCATTAGACGCACGCTTGACGCAATTAGCTGCGCAACTGAAAGCAGTGAATGGCGATCTGACGCAACTGCCTTTGTATGGTGTGCCATTTGCGGCAAAAGACAATATAGATGTCGCCGGTTTGCCGACCACGGCAGCTTGTCCGGCATTTGCGTACGCGCCTACTCGCAATGCAACGATCATTCAACGTTTGCTGGATGCTGGCGCAGTGGTGATAGGTAAAACCAACCTCGATCAGTTTGCTACCGGACTTGTTGGGGTTCGTTCGCCTTACGGCATCCCGACCAACACCATTAATCCCGAATATGTTTCTGGTGGTTCAAGTTCGGGCTCCGCCTCTGTCGTTGCGCGCGGTATGGTGCCTTTTTCATTGGGTACCGATACCGCCGGCTCCGGTCGCGTACCAGCCGGTCTGAACAATATCGTCGGTTTGAAACCAACGCGTGGTGCATTCAGCAATACCGGTGTGGTACCTGCTTGCCGCACACTGGATTGCGTCTCTGTCTTTGCGACCACGAATGAAGATGCAGTAACTGTCTATGACGTCGCTGCCGCACTCGATCTGACAGATGGTTTGTCACGTGCGATACCGGACGAAGCAAAAAGTAAAAGCATTCCCGCCAAGCCGCGCTTCGGCATTCCAACCAAGCCTGAATTCTATGGCGATGCACTTGCAGAACAAGCATTTATCGCTGCAATCAAGCAGCTCGAAGCACAAGGTGCGACTTGCGTGCCTGTCGACTTTTCAATTTTCGATGAAGTGGCGGCCCTTTTGTATGACGGCCCATGGGTCGCGGAACGTTATGCAGCGATTCAGGCGTTCGCCACTGCGCATGAAGCAGACATTCATCCTGTCGTGCGTGACATCATTTTCAAGGCGAAGAATTTTTCTGCCGCAGATGCATTCAACGGCATGTATAAACTCGCCGATCTGAAGCGACTGGCGGATGCTTTGCTTGCGGAATTCGATGCGCTGGTCGTGCCTACCGCACCTACCCATTACAAAATCAGTGAATTGCAAGCCGAGCCAGTACGACTCAACAGCAATCTGGGCAAGTACACCAACTTCGTCAATCTGCTGGACTGGAGCGCGCTCGCCGTGCCGGCCAGCATGCGCGCCGATGGTTTGCCGTTCGGCATCACTCTGATTGCCGATGCATGGCAAGAACGCGCACTCGCAGTCTTCGCTGCGCAATGGCATCAAAGTACCGGTTTGAAACGCGGCGCAACCGGACTGGCACTCGCACCTTCCAAAATTGCAAGTACTGCAGCACCCGTCGACATGATCCGCGTCGCCGTGGTCGGCGCACATCTGCGCGGCATGCCCTTGAATCATGAACTGACCAGCCGCGATGCGCAGTTCGTTCTCAGTACCACCAGCGCAGACAACTATCTGTTGTACGCACTGGCCAATACCACGCCGCCGAAACCAGGACTGGTACGCAGCGATAGTGGCTCGGCCATCAAGCTCGAACTGTGGGATGTGCCATCGGCAACATTCGGCTCCTTCGTTGCTGGCGTCCCTGCTCCACTCGGAATCGGCAGCGTCACGCTGGCCGATGGCAGCACCGTCAAAGGCTTCATCTGCGAACCATCCGGTCTGGCTGGCGCACGCGACATCACCGAATTCGGCGGCTGGGCAGCGTATTTGGCCAGCATGAACACGACCGCAAAACCATAACAACCGCTCAGGGATCATCATGTTCACTACTGTTCTTATCGCCAATCGCGGTGAAATCGCCTGCCGCATCGCACGCACACTCAAGCAAATGAATGTGCAGTCGGTCGCCGTCTATTCCGATGCCGATCGCAACAGCCTGCACGTTACGGCGGCTGATGTCGCGGTTTCCCTTGGTGGTCAGACTGCGGCGGAAAGTTATTTGCGCGGCGACCTGATCATCGCGGCAGCAAAACAAACTGGTGCGCAGGCCATCATCCCCGGTTATGGTTTTTTATCCGAGAACGCCGACTTTGCTGCGCAATGCGAAGCCGAAGGCATCGTCTTTGTCGGTCCAACACCGCAACAGATGGAGCAATTCGGTCTGAAGCACGCCGCCCGCGAACTGGCAGAATTGGCGAAGGTGCCGTTGGTGCCGGGCTCGGGCTTGCTGCCGGATCTGAATGAGGCAAAGACGGCCGCTGCCGACATTGGCTATCCAGTCATGCTGAAGAGCACGGCAGGCGGCGGCGGCATAGGCCTCACCCGCTGCAATAGCGAAACAGAATTGATCGCAGCGTTTGAATCGGTACAACGCCTGGGGCAATCCTTCTTTTCGAATGCAGGTGTATTTGTAGAACGCTTTGTCGATAGAGCGCGCCATATTGAAGTGCAAATTTTCGGCGATGGTCGCGGTCATGTGATTGCTTTGGGCGAGCGCGATTGCTCGTTGCAGCGTCGCAATCAAAAAGTGGTGGAAGAAACGCCTGCACCTGATCTGCCGGAAGCAGTACGTCGTCAGTTATGGGTCGCAGCAGAAAGTTTAGGTCGCTCGGTAGGCTACCGTTCTGCTGGCACTGTCGAATTCATCTATGACAGCGAGAAACAGGCTTTCTATTTCCTCGAAGTGAATACGCGGTTACAGGTTGAACATGCGATCACCGAAAGCGTGACCGGTATCGATCTTGTGGAATGGATGATTCTGACTGCCGCCGGTACGCCGCCTTCGCTTGACCGCCTGGTTGAACCTGCAGGCGCAGCTATAGAAGTACGCATTTATGCAGAAAATCCACTGCGCAATTTTGCACCTAGTCCGGGCACATTGACTGAAGTTTATTTCCCACCGAATGCACGCATAGATACGTGGGTAGAAACCGGTACTGAAGTGTCGGCGCATTACGATCCGATGATTGCCAAATTGATCGTGCACGGCAAAGATCGCGCCGCTGCCATCGCCGCCATGTCGCGCGCCTTGAGCGAAACGCGCCTGGCCGGTATTTCTACCAATCTTGATTATTTACGTCAGGTTGTTGCCAGCGCCGGCTTTGCTGCCGGCGAAGTATCGACACGTTATCTGGATAGCTTCCACTACCGCCCTGCGGTTATTGAAATCATAGACGGTGGCACTTACACCACCGTACAGGATTACCCAGGCCGCGTCGGTTATTGGGATATCGGCGTGCCCCCATCCGGCCCGATGGATGACTGGGCCTTCCGTTTAGCGAACCGCATCGTCGGCAATCATCCACAAGCAGCCGGGATCGAAACCACTGTACTCGGACCGACCTTGCGCTTTCATTGCGACACCGTGATTGCATTAACCGGCGCCCCAACCAAAGCTGATCTCGACGGTATTGCCGTCGACTTCTGGAAACCTATCGACATTCGCGCCGGCCAGATTTTGCGCATAGGCAAAGCAATCAGTGGTTGCCGCAGTTACCTCGCGGTCCGCAATGGTTTTGATCTGCCTTTGTATCTCGGTAGCCGCTCCACGTTTGCGCTGGGTCAATTCGGTGGACACGCTGGCCGCACCTTGCGCGCTGCAGATATTTTGCCGCTGGCAAATCCTTCCTTGCCTGCATTGGCCAACACTGCACCTTTGTACGCGCCAGCTGCTTTGCCGACTTCGATGATTCCAAGCTACGGCAAAACCTGGGACATCGGTGTGTTGTACGGCCCGCATGGCGCGCCAGACTTCTTCACGGCCGAATCGATAGAAACATTCTTCGCCAGCGAATGGGAAGTGCATTACAACTCGAATCGTCTCGGCATACGTTTGAATGGACCGAAGCCGACATGGACACGCTCGGACGGCGGCGAAGCCGGCTTGCATCCATCGAATGTGCATGACTGTGAATACGCGATCGGCAGTATCAATTTCACTGGCGACATGCCGGTGATTCTGACGCGCGACGGCCCTAGTCTGGGTGGCTTCGTTTGCGCCGCAACCATAGTGAAAGGCGAGTTGTGGAAAGTCGGCCAGGTCAAGCCGGGCGACAAGATACGCTTCCGCGAAATGTCCTTCGATGACGCGTTGCTGCTGGAGCAGCGACAGGACGCCTTCATCGAGAACTGGCAAGGCGCGATCGCTGAACCTGTGCTGTCATCGCAACGCGGCGAGCCAATTCTGTTTGAAGCACCGGCCGCCAACGGTCGACCTAAAACAGTATTTCGTCAAGCCGGCGACAAATACATCCTGATCGAATACGGTGAAAACGTTCTCGACCTCAACCTGCGCTTCCGCATTCACGCCTTGATGGAAGCATTGAAACTGCATCCTCATGATGGCGTGCTTGAACTATCGCCTGGTGTGCGTTCACTGCAAGTACGCTACGACAGTCGCATCATCAGCCAGAAGCAACTGGTTGACGTATTGATCGCAACTGATGCCGGGCTGACTGGCATTGAAACCATGCAGGTATCGAGCCGCGTCGTCTATCTGCCTATGGCATACAACGATTCCGCCACGCTGGATGCAGTTGCCAAATATCGCCAGTCTGTGCGTGATACCGCGCCATGGTTGCCTAGCAATACCGAATTCATACGCCGCATCAATGGCCTCGAATCGGACGACACCGTACGCGACACAATTTATCAAAGCAGCTACATGGTGCTCGGTATTGGCGACGTTTATCTGGGCGCACCTTGCGCGGTACCAGTCGATCCGCGTCATCGCATGTTGACGTCGAAATACAACCCGGCCCGGACTTACACAGCGGAAGGCACAGTCGGTATCGGCGGCGTCTACATGTGCATCTACGGTATGGATTCACCGGGGGGGTACCAATTGGTTGGTCGCACGCTGCCAATCTGGAACAAGTTCATGAAGAACGCAATGTTCGTCGACAACAAGCCTTGGCTGTTGCGCTTCTTCGATCAGGTGCGTTTCTATCCGGTGACGGAAGAAGAACTGACTACGTTGCGTAATGACTTCCGCGAAGGGCGCTGCAACGTATTGATCGAGGAAGAGATTTTCGATCTCGGCAAATACAACGAATTCCTCGCACGCATAGAACCAGAAATGGTGACCTTCCGCGCCAAGCAAAAAGCGGCGTTCGATACTGAAGTCGCACATTGGGCCAGCTCGGGCTTCAACGCCGGCTCGCATGAAGTGGAAAAAATCCGTGTCGACGTTGCTGAACTGACTGGCTCGGTAGTCTCGGCAGACATTACCGGCAATGTCTGGAAGCTGGTCGCCGAGGCGGGTACCAAGGTCAAGATGGGCGATCCGCTGTTGATTCTGGAAGCAATGAAAATGGAATTCCATATTTCAGCGCCGCATGACGGCACCGTTACAAGCTTCCATTGCCAGCCCGGCATGATGATCAACGCTGGCGATCCGCTGGTGTCGATCGAACAGCATGCCAATCTTTAACTTCGTTCAGGAACTTCCATGCTCGATTTGAAAGCACCGCCCTCTTCCGGAAAAAATGCGAACAATCTGGCGATCCAGATTTATACGCAATTGAAAGCGGACATCTTCGACTTTCGTTTGCTGCCCAGCGATAAATTTAGTGAAGGCGATATCGCCACACGCATGCAGGTCAGCCGTACGCCTGTGCGTCAGGCGCTGTTCTGGTTGCAGCGCGAAGGTTATGTCGATGTGAACTTTCGCAGTGGCTGGCAAGTGCGCGCCTTCGACTTCAAGTACTTCGAAGACCTGTACGAAATTCGCATCATGATGGAAACCAATGCCATCGCCAAACTGGTTGAGCAAGATGCAACTGAGCGTCTGGCCACCTTGCGCGAGATCTGGCTGGTAGCGCCAACTGAATACCTGGATGACCCAACCACCGTCGCCGGACTGGATGAAGCCTTCCACGCACGTCTGGTGTCAGCGGTCGGCAACGATGAAATGGTACGGATCCATCAAGACGTCACCGAACGTATACGCATCATTCGCCGCCTTGACTTTACCAAGGCGCCACGCATAGAAGCGACGTATCGCGAACATGCAGAAATTCTGCAAAAAATCTTTGCCAAAGATGTAGCCGGTGCACAAAAAATGATTTGCGCTCACATCGCTGAAAGTCAGGCTGAGGTTAAACGCATCACGTTGTTCATGTTGCAGACCGCACGTGAACGCTATGGCAGTCGGGAGGAAGGATGATTATTTTCCGTCGCTTTGTTCACATCAAATGTTCTTCGCAAAAATGCATGGCCTGAAATTTGCTGTTGTTTGAACAAGAAATTTCGTAGGGATTTGAGTTTGAAATTTGAATTAAATATTCAAGTCTGAAGTTTGTATTTTGTTGCTGTTGTCCGTGCTGTTTTCCATGTTTGTGCATTGCCTATTTTTTCATGTATGTCTTCGGTATTGATTTTATTCATCCACTTTAGGAGCTCACCAAAATGTCACGTCGCACACTATTAAAAGCAACAGCTCTAGGCGCATTCGCATTCTGCGCATCATCCTGGCTCCCGGCGGCATTTGCCGCGGATACCATCAAGGTCGGCATTCTGCATTCCTTGTCGGGAACGATGGCAATCTCCGAAACATCACTCAAAGACGTCGCGCTGATGACGATCGAAGAAATCAATGCCAATGGCGGCGTGATGGGCAAGAAGCTGGAACCGGTCATCGTCGATCCAGCATCGAACTGGCCTTTGTTTGCCGAGAAAGCACGTCAATTGATTTCGCAAGACAAGGTATCTGTTGTGTTCGGTTGCTGGACTTCGGTCTCGCGCAAATCGGTTTTACCAGTCTTCAAGGAACTCAACAGCCTGCTGTTCTATCCTGTGCAATATGAAGGTGAAGAACTCGAGAAAAACGTGTTCTACACTGGTGCAGCACCGAATCAGCAAGCCATCCCTGCGACTGAATATCTGATGTCGAAAGAAGGCGGCGGCGCCAAACGTTTCGTCTTGCTCGGCACCGACTATGTGTACCCGCGCACTACCAACAAAATCCTGCGCTCATTCCTGAATAGCAAAGGCGTCAAAGACAGCGACATTAGCGAAGTCTATACACCGTTCGGCCACTCCGATTATCAAACCATCGTCGCCAACATTAAGAAGTTCGCAGCAGGCGGCAAGACAGCGGTCATCTCGACCATCAATGGCGATTCCAACGTCCCGTTCTACAAAGAACTGGGTAATGCAGGCTTGAAAGCAACCGACGTCCCTGTCGTTGCATTCTCGGTCGGCGAAGAAGAACTGCGCGGCGTCGATACCAAACCTCTGGTTGGTCACTTGGCGGCATGGAACTACTTCGAATCAGTCAAAAACCCTGTGAATGCTGCCTTCATCAAAAAATGGAAAGCTTACGCAGTCGCGAAGAAATTACCTAACGCCAATACGGTCGTGACCAATGATCCGATGGAAGCAACCTACGTCGGTTTGTATATGTGGAAACAAGCAGTAGAAAAAGCCAAGTCCACAGACACCGACAAAGTCATCGCAGCAATGGGTGGCCAAACTTTCAAGGCACCATCCGGCTACACATTGACGATGGATGCCACCAACCATCACTTGCACAAGCCAGTCATGATCGGCGAAATCAAGGCAGACGGTCAGTTCAACGTCGTCAACAAAACCAAAACCACCATCCGCGCCCAACCTTGGAGCCCATACATCCCGGGCAACGAAGGCAAGCAAAAGATGTAAGCGGCAGGTTTGAAAAGTAAATTGATATAGCAAGAACCGTGGCAATGCGCCGGATCAAATATCGATCCGGCGCAGATGTCCGACAGATTCGAGAAGCAGATTTCCAGTTTCACCCGCAAGTACAGTTCAACGTCTTGCAGGCCATTGAAAAGACCATGAGACTTCTTCCAAAATTATTCGCAGTCATGTTGTTAGCCGCTTGCGTACACGCGCAGGCTGCGATCGACGCGACTTTGCTCAAGCCACTCGCTGGCGACGATCCTGATGCGCGCATTGCCGCCGTCATTCAAATTGCAGCGCTCGTTGATGACGACGCGCGCAAGATATTGACTGCGCTCGATACCGATACGCTGTATGCGACGCCGGCCGGCGACGTGCTGATCATCGAAGACACCGATGCCTACAATCCTGCGACAGGCAAGACCGCGCCAGCGCCCGATGATGCAGAAGGTATCAGCGTCAACAACCGTTTGCGCGGTGTAGTGCAAGCGGCGCTGTCTGGCTTGAAGTTGTTTTCCGACGATCGCAATGCCCGCAAGATTGCGGCCAATGAATTACTTAAAGGTGCAGATCCGGCGCAAATCCCTCTGATCAACAAGGCGCTGGAAAAGGAAGACGACGTAGAGATCAAGCAGATCCTGTTGCAAGTCGTCGCCACTGCCAACCTGCAATCACCAGACGCAGACCAGCGTCGCGTTGCGGTCAAAACTTTGGCCAGTACCACCAACGCCAACTTGAAATCAGTACTGGAACAAATGTTGGTGAAGAATCCTGATGGCACTTACAACGAGCCTAGCGAAGCAGTTCGCATCGAAGTCGTGCGTACGTTAACTGCATTGAATCGTCATCTGACGATCACCGAATTCGTCGGCAAACTGTTCTACGGATTTTCTCTTGGCAGCGTATTGTTGTTGGCTGCACTGGGTCTGGCGATCACCTTCGGCTTAATGGGCATCATCAACATGGCCCACGGTGAAATGCTGATGATAGGCGCATACACCACCTACCTGTGTCAGCTGCTCTTCCGCAATTTTTTCCCGGGCGCCATCGATGCCTACTTGCTGGTTGCCTTGCCGGCCGCTTTCATCGTGACGGGGGCGGTTGGTATTTTGCTGGAACGCCTGGTAATTCGTTGGTTGTATGGACGTCCACTGGAAACCTTGCTCTGTACCTGGGGTATCAGCTTGATGTTGATGCAAACCGTGCGAACCATCTTCGGTGCACAAAACGTTGAAGTCGCGAATCCATCCTGGATGTCTGGTGGCGTCACCGTACTCGGATCTTTGGTGCTGTCTTACAACCGCATTGTGATTATTTTCTTCGCATTGTTCGTCGTGCTCGCAGTATGGTTGATTTTGAATAAAACACGACTTGGATTGTTCGTCCGTGCCGTCACGCAAAACCGTCGCATGGCTGATTGCGTAGGCGTATCGACCGGCAAGATAGACATGATGACCTTCGGCCTCGGTTGCGGCATAGCCGGACTGGGTGGCGTCGCGCTGTCGCAGCTTGGTAACGTCGGTCCTGATCTTGGTCAGGGTTACATCGTCGATTCTTTCATGGTGGTAGTGCTCGGCGGCGTAGGTAATTTGGCCGGTACCGTGATTGCTGCATTCGGCCTCGGCGAAGTGAATAAATTCCTCGAGCCGGTGGCCGGTGCAGTGATGGCAAAAATCGCCATTCTCGTCTTCATCATCATCTTTATCCAGAAACGCCCGCAAGGCCTGTTTGCGCTGAAAGGCAGGAGCGTCGAATGAGTACCTCGAATCCAAACATTCCTATGACCTTGGCTGCGAAACCAGCCCTCTTTTCTCGGCCAGCATGGATAGGCATTGTGTTTTGCGCAGTGGTTCTTGCTGCATTGCCTGTATTGAATCTGATCTTCCCTGATGGTCATGCGTTGCACATTTCCAGCTACACGATTGCGCTGATCGGCAAGTTCATGTGTTATGCAATGGCTGCGCTGGCGCTTGATCTGGTCTGGGGTTATACCGGCATTTTGTCTTTGGGACACGGTGTATTCTTCGCACTCGGTGGTTATGCGCACGGCATGTATTTGATGCGTTCAATAGGACGTGACGGTGTATATCAAAGCAATCTGCCGGACTTCATGGTGTTCCTGAACTGGAAGGAATATCCGTGGTACTGGTGGATGACTGAACACTTCTGGGTTGCGATGCTGTTGGTCGTGCTAGTGCCTGGCATACTCGCGTTTGTCTTCGGCTACTTCGCCTTCCGTTCACGCATCAAGGGCGTGTATTTCTCCATCATCACGCAAGCGATGACCTTCGCCTTCATGCTGCTGTTTTTCCGTAATGACACTGGCTTTGGCGGCAATAATGGCTTTACCGATTTCAAACGCATACTCGGCTTTACGATTACAGATCCATCTACCAAGGCCGTTTTGTATCTGCTGACATTGGCCTTCCTGCTAGGCGCATTATTCCTGTGTCGCTCTATCGTGACTTCCAAACTCGGCCGTGTTTTGCAAGGCGTACGTGATTCGGAATCACGCTTGATGTTCATAGGCTACAACCCTTTGTGGTTCAAGCTTTTTGTCTGGACTTTGTCCGCCATGCTGTGTGGCATCGCGGGTGCCTTGTATGTGCCGCAAGTCGGCATCATCAATCCATCGGAAATGTCACCCGCCAATTCAATTGAAATGGTGATCTGGGCCGCAGTCGGTGGCCGTGGGTCATTGATAGGCCCGATCATAGGGGCGTTCACAGTCAATGGTTTGAAAAGCTGGTTCACTGCCGCCTTTCCCGATTTATGGCTGTTTGCGCTGGGCCTGATCTTTATCCTGGTCACACTATTCATGCCGCAAGGAATATTGGGGCTGATCAATAAATTCAAGAAACGCAGTAAAACCGAGGAGGCAGCATGAGTAAGCAAAGCAAGGTCATGCGGCCTATCGATCACGCCGGCCATATGATTGAAGACAACGAACTGGGCGAAGGCGATGTCAGTTACGGTCGTATCAAGCCGCAAGGCGTGGATACTGCGCACGGTGCGATTCTGTATCTGGAAGACATCACCGTTTCCTTCGATGGCTTCAAGGCGATCAATAATTTGAATCTGGATATTTCGGTCGGTGAACTGCGCTGCATCATAGGTCCCAACGGAGCTGGCAAGACCACGATGATGGATGTCATCACCGGCAAGACGCGCCCTACTTCCGGCACGGTCTTTTTCGGCCAGAGCATAGACCTGACCAGGATGACGGAATACGAAATCGCCCACGCTGGCATAGGCCGCAAATTCCAGCGCCCTACCGTGTTCGAGCAACATACCGTGTTCGAGAATCTTGAGCTCGCGATGAAGATGGACAAACGCGTCAAGACAACTTTGTTTGCGCGTCTGAATTCCGAGCAGATCGGCAAGATCGAAGAAATCCTGAAGTTGATCCGCTTGAACGGCAGCGAACATAGACCTGCTGGCTTGCTATCGCACGGACAAAAACAATGGCTGGAAATCGGCATGCTCTTGATGCAGGAGCCGCAATTGCTGCTGCTGGATGAACCTGTGGCCGGTATGTCTGACGCAGAGACCGCGCGCACGGCAGAACTATTGAACGAGTTGCGCGGCAAGCATTCCATCATGGTGGTGGAACACGATATGGGCTTCGTTGAAGAGATTTCGCAAGGCGGCAAAGTCACCGTACTGCACGAAGGTTCGGTACTCGCTCAGGGAACCATGCAGCAAGTGCAAGCGGATGAACGCGTGATTGAAGTGTATCTGGGACGATAGGAAAAATCATGCTGCAAGTCGATCAACTGAATCAATACTATGGCGCCGCGCATACCTTGCGTGGCGTCTCGCTATCGCTGGAAAAAGGCAAATGCCTGACGCTATTGGGACGTAATGGCGTGGGTAAAACAACCTTGCTGAAATGCCTGATGGGCGTCTTGCCGACTGCTGCCGGTAACGTCTCGCTGGAAGGCCGCGACATCACGAAGTTGAAACCACATCAACGCGCGCAACTCGGCATCGCCTATGTGCCGCAAGGCCGCGAAATCTTTGCACGCCTGACAGTCGAAGAAAACCTGTTGATGGGCATGGCCACCAAATCCGGCCGCAAGGCGTCGACAATACGCGGCGAAGTGTATGAACTATTTCCGGTACTGAAGGAAATGCTGCACAGACGTGGCGGCGATTTGTCTGGCGGTCAGCAACAGCAATTGGCGATTGCGCGTGCCTTGCTGGCTGATCCAAAATTGATAATTCTCGATGAACCGACTGAAGGCATACAACCATCGATCATCAAGGATATCGGCCGCGTGATTAGCCTGCTACGCGAGCGCGGTGATATCGGGATTTTATTGTGCGAACAGTATTTCGATTTTGCACGCGAGCTGGCAGACAACTTTATCGTCATGTCGCGTGGTGAAGTCGTCGCTTCCGGCACATCCGATCAAATGGATGATGAAAGTGTGAAGCGACATCTAGCCGTCTAAAAAATGGCGTATAAAAATAAAAGGCGTCTAAACGATATATCGCGTAGCCGCCTTTTTAATTTATACAGCTTTACTTAAACTCAGGCCGACAACCAGACCATCCCAAACATGACGGAAAGCAATGCGGCGATCTTGCCGAACTTGATTGCGCGATGCGGTGCATACGTCAGCAACAGCACCAGCAGCAAGGCACCGGCTGTCATGATGCCCAGACAGAGCACCGCACCTACAGTCCAACCTTGCAGTTTGACGCTGACCGCAAAGGTAGCGATCAAGCCGAGAGTGCCGAGCAAGCGACACTGATTGCGTGTGCGTTGATCAGGTTCTTTGCCGCGACCGTGGATATCCGAATAATGCCTGTCCATCCCTATGCTCAAGGCGGTCCATCCCGCATAGGCGAAGGCCAGCCCCGAGAAAACACCAAACGCGATCATGTTGCCTCCCGCAGCGATGAGTGGTCGCCATCGTGTGGTTTCTTTTCTATCGCTTTATTTTTTGCATTCAACTTGAGTTCAACTTTTCGCGGTGCCAGTCTTTTCGCTGCATAGATCAATAGCAGACCAAAGCCAAGCACGAACAAATCGAAACCGGCAACTGCGACGGGTCCTTTACTCTGGAACAAGGTGACGCCCAGATGGGAATGAGTGGTGAAGACATTCAATACAGGTATCAACGCAAACAAGACGCCACCAACCAGCAATTGACATTGCCACATGCGACGCGTTGGACGGATGTGCGCAATGATCGCAGCGATACCCCACGCAATAAAGAACCAGCGAATTTCAGCTTCAGACCGTTTTTCGATACCTACTTCGATCAAGCGATTGGCCCAGAAATAGCTTGCTAACGCAATCGGCAAACCGGCAATCGCACCAATATTCAAGCCATCGACCAGACGCAAACCGTAACCAATACGCCCGCCTTTCGCCAGCACTTTGGCATAACCCTGACGTGTCTTGACCGCCCACAGCAAGGCGCCGGTGGCTACCATCGCGCAGCCGGCAAAACCACACAGGAAGAACAATGCGCGCAACAATGGATTGGCAAATTCAGCAACGTGCAAGCCATACAACACACCTCTGGTTTCTGCCGCGGCGCTGGCTTCATCGCCCATCGTTGAAATCATTGCGCCGCTCGCACCATCGAACTGCATCGATTGCCGCAAGTGCGACAATTTCTTTTCCTGTTCGCGTCTGATCTGAATCGTTGCGTTGGCATCGCCCGGATTGTTAATCGTGAGCCGGCCGACCTGTCCGCCGTTCCAATGTTGCTCGGCTTGCGCCATCATGGGTGCAATCGCTGCCAGTTGTGCAGGCTGACCTGCAGGCTTTTTGACTTCAGCCTGACGGAAGGATTCAGCAAGGAAGGTTTTTTCGTCGCCGTTGTACGCAACTTGTGCGCCGAACGGCATGTACATGAACATCAATGTAACCAGGCCGGAGTACGTGATCATCAAGTGATACGGCAACGCGAGGACGGCCACCGCGTTATGCGCATCCAGCCACGAGCGCTGCCCCTTCTTCGGACGGAAGGTGAAGAAATCCTTGAAGATACGCTTGTGCGTAATCACGCCACTGATGATCGCCACCAACATGAACATCGCACAAAAACCGATGATCCAGCGCGCCCATAGCGCCGGCATGTAATGTAAATCGTAGTGCAGGCGGTAGATAAAATCACCGCCGCGCGTTTCACGCACTGCCGCCAGGCGTTCGCCGGTAGCCGGATTCAACTGAGCATTATTGAACTTGCCGCGACCTTTTTCACCTTTGACCGGCGGACTGGTCCAGCCTACGGTGAGTTCGGGATTGCGGTCGGTCGGCAAGGTAATAAACCAGCGCGGCGAATCGGCCGCTTCCTTCTCCAGCATGCGGATAGCATTTTGCGCAGCAACAACATCCGATACAGGCGTAACTGCGGCGGCGTGCAATTCCGGCTTCATCCACAGCGATATTTCATCGCGGAAGTACGACGCAGTACCTGCAACAAATACCAAAAACAATACCCAGCACACCAGCAATCCCGCCCACGTGTGCAACCATGCCATAGACTGGCGAAATCCTTCTCTCATGCTGCGCTCCGAAGCAGGAACAATCCCAGTCCCATCACAATGGTGGGCACACCTATGCCTAGCCAGGCATGCAAGGCATCACGCGCCGCAAATACCCAGATCGCAGCACAGGTATAAACAGTAAACGACAGCAAGGTCGCCGTCATGACTGCGTCTACACGCGACATCGGCAATACCAAAGACAACACGGCAGTCGAGGCTGCCGCTAACGCATATCCGCCAATAATGGCAGCAATCGCCCTTGAAGCGACACCGAGGCGATACCGCACATCTCTATTCAGTTTCATCACTCTAAAACCACTCATTTTGCTTGTTCGTCGCTTGTGTATTTTTTAGTGCTTACTTGTTAGGTGTCGCAGCAGGACCTGCTGGAACTGCCTTGATACCTTTGGCTTGTGCCAGCGACAAGGTAGTCACAAAGCTCGCGACGTCATACGGTTTGCCATCGCGTTCACCAGCTGTTTTGTCGGTGTGATGCACTTCAAGCACGTAAGTACCTTGCCATGGCAGATCGAAATTGACTGCGCCCTGCTCATCGGAGACCGCTTCTTTAGCCCAACCAGATTGCACGATGATGCCGACTTTTGCTTTTGGCAGAGGCTGGCCTTTGTAATACACCTTGAACTCGCCCGGTTTGCCACTCGGGACCAGATCCAGCGTCAACTTTGGCGCCTGAGCCGCATCCGATGTCACGAGGCGCGCGGCCGGAGTCCAGATGCTGCGCACGATGGTGTCACCGGTCTTTTTCTCGAAGCCTGGGTAACTAGCTTCTTCGACGATGATGGTTTGGTTCTTGCCCGCGCGTGCCGACAACACAAATGCATTTGCTTCCTTGCTCAACGTCAAAGCCTGATCGCCTTTTTCGCTCGACAGCGTGGCGCTAGGTTTTCCGAATTTATCCAGCAAGCCTGGCGATGTTTCACGCAGATTTTCGCCAAACTCACCGAAATAAACATGAGCCGCCTTGGGTGTCTGCTCCAGCCAGATTTGATGGGCATGTGCGGCGCCGCCGAACATCAATGCGGCAAACAAGGGCAACAAGGCTAAGCGTTGTTTCATCACGTACTTCCTTTTCTGTATGTATGGAAAAACCAGATTAAATCGCATTATCGCAAAGACAGTAACGCTAATGAGAATAATTATCGTTAGTATTCTAATGAGAAAAGGCAACTTCAGCAACCAATAGATGGGATAGACGAACCGGACACGGTGATATGCCAGAGAGAATCGCCGCTGGAGCCGCAAGATGGGAAACTTGCGAATGCTGAACTACGCGATCCTGAGCAATCTGACGAAGCAAATCCTGCCCTCATTAAAGACCTACAAATCCTGCCCTCATTAAAGACCTACTCCGGGTCTAAACAGAGCAATTAAATTGCTTGCTAGCTGAAAGCGCTAGTTAACAGATATCGACAGCGGGGTCGAAGTAGACGCGACCCCGCATATTTCAGCAAGCAGACATTAACTTTGAGCTGTGCGACATATATTTCGCACGTTTATTGCTGGCGCCAGAATGCAAGGCGGGAAATCCATGAGTGCGTGCCACTGGCATTTTCATCCACGCACTCCTCCCGCCGGTGCGCCATTTGATAGAGCAGCGGCAACACCAGCAAGGTCAGCAAGGTTGACGACAGAATGCCGCCTATGACCACGGTTGCCAGCGGACGCTGGACTTCTGCACCGGTCCCGGTTGCCAGAGCCATGGGCAAAAAGCCCAGCGATGCGACCAGCGCCGTCATCAATACGGGCCGCAGGCGGGTCAACGCACCTTCGTGAATTGCGACATCCAGCGAACGTCCTTCTTCACGCAGACTGCGTATGAAGGAAATCATCACCAGTCCGTTGAGTACCGCGACACCGGACAATGCGATGAATCCGACCCCGGCAGAAATCGAGAGAGGAATATCACGCAGCCACAGCGCGGCGATCCCGCCAGTCAATGCAAACGGCACGCCGGTGAAAACCAGCAAGCCATCCTTGAGATTGCCGAACATCGCAAACAGCAGCAGGAAAACCAGTAACAGAGCCAAGGGCACGACGATTTTCAGGCGCTCGGTTGCGGACTGCAATTGCTCGAAGGTACCGCCCCAGGCGATCCAATAACCGGTAGGCACCTTGACCGCTTGTTGCACTTTTTGCTGAGACTCTGTGACGAAAGAACCTATGTCGCGCCCTCTTACATTGGCGGTCACTATGACCAGACGTTTGCCGTTTTCACGGCTGATCTGATTGGGTCCCGGTGCCAGCGTCAACGTGGCGACGTCACCCAGCTGCGTATATGCGGGAGCATACGATGCTGGGCCGGTATCTACAGGTAAACGAAGCGGGATTTTCTTGATGGCTTCGATATCGTTGCGCAGAATTTCCGGCAGGCGCACGATGATGTCGAAACGCCGGTCGCCTTCAAACAGGACACCGGCCTCGCGACCGCCCACTGCAATCGACAGCGCCTCCTGTACTTCGCCGACATTAACGCCTAACCGTGCGATTTTCTCGCGGTCTATCTGGACCGTGAGCATGGGCAGGCCTGTTGTTTGCTCGACTTTGACATCGGCCGCGCCGGATACGCCGGACAGCACATCAGATATCTGTTCCGCCGTGACATTCATCACATCCATATTGTCGCCGAATACCTTGACGGCCACGTCGCTGCGCACACCCGAAATCAACTCATTGAAGCGCATTTGTATAGGCTGCGTGAACTCGTAATTATTACCCGGGACTTCGGCAACCGCTTGCTGCATTGCGGTCAGCAGCTCTGCCTTGCTGCGTTTCGGTTGCGGCCACTCCGCTTCCGGCTTGAGGATCACGAAGGTGTCCGCCACATTCGGTGGCATAGGATCAGTGGCGATTTCTGCTGTGCCTAGTTTGGCAAAAACACGGCTGACTTCAGGAAAGCGCTTGATATTGCGTTCCAGTTCCACCTGCATATCTATCGCCTGCGTCAAACTGGTACCTGGTATGCGCAAGGCGTGCAAGGCGATATCACCTTCGTTCAGACTGGGAATGAATTCACTGCCCATGCGGGTCATCAGCAAACCACTCAACACGACCAGCACGCCAACGACAGTCAGCACCAGCGGCTTGCTGATCATGGCCCAATTCAGCATAGGCTCGTAACGACGCCGGGACCACGCCATCAGGCGGTTTTCCTTTTCGCTGACCTTGTCGCCTATCAGCAAGGCAACGGCGGCCGGAATGAAGGTGAGCGAAAGTATCATCGCGCCTATCAGGGCAAACACCACGGTAAACGCCATAGGATGGAACATCTTGCCCTCGACGCCGGACAGCGCAAAGAGTGGCAGATACACCACCATGATGATCAACTGACCGTAGATCAGCGGACGGCGTGCTTCTTTTGATGCCGCAAACACTTCGTGGAAGCGCTCGCTGCGCGTCAATCGACGTCCTGCTACTACCTGCGCATGCGACAAACGGCGTATGCAGTTTTCGACTATTACGACCGCGCCATCGATGATGATGCCGAAATCCAGTGCGCCCAGACTCATCAGGTTTGCACTGACTTTGTTATTGACCATGCCGGTGAAGGTAAACAACATCGACAATGGAATCACCATCGCCGTAATAATCGCCGCACGTATATTGCCGAGAAACAGGAACAGGATGGCAATGACCAGCAACGCACCTTCGATCAAATTCTTTTTGACCGTGGCGATCGCTTTGTCGACCAGCACCGTCCTGTCGTACACGGTATTGGCGACGATCCCGCTCGGCAGGCTGCGGTTGATTTCCTGCATTTTTCTGTCGACAGCGGCCGAGACGGTGCGGCTGTTTTCACCTATCAGCATGAATACAGTCCCCAGCACGACTTCCTTGCCATTCTCGGTTGCGGCACCGCTACGTAATTCCTGGCCTATTCCCACCTCAGCCACATCGCCAATCCGCAAGGGCACGCCCTGACGGGTGCTGATCACAATGTTGGCTATATCCTTGATATCCGCGACCTGACCGGGTGCACGTATCAGATATTGCTCGCCGCGCTTCTCTATATAGCCGGCACCTACATTGCTGTTGTTGCTCTCAAGGGCGATGATCAGGTCTTGCAGCGACAAACCATGTGCGATCAATTTTTCGGGCAGAGGTGCAACCTGAAATTCCTTGGCATAGCCGCCTATCGTATTGATCTCGGTCACACCCGGTACATTACGCAGTTGCGGTTTGATGATCCAGTCCTGGATTTCGCGCAGATCTGCAGGAGTGTAAGGTTTGCCGTCCGGCTTCAGCGCTCCCGGCTTGGCTTCCACCGTCCACATATAGATTTCACCCAGTCCGGTAGAGATAGGTCCCATGCTCGGTGCCAGGCCCGATGGCAATTTTTCTTTCGCCTCCTGTATGCGTTCATTCACCAGTTGTCGCGCAAAATAGATATCAGTGCCCTCCTTGAAAATCACCGTGACCTGTGACAGGCCGTAGCGCGATATGGATCTGGTCTGTTCCAGCAATGGCAGACCTGCCATCACGGTTTCAATTGGAAAGGTAATGCGCTGCTCTGCTTCCAGCGGCGAATAACCGGGTGCGCTGGTGTTGACCTGCACCTGCACATTGGTAATGTCGGGTACGGCATCGATAGGCAGCTTTTGATAGTTATAGATTCCCAAGGCTGCCATGCCTGCGGTGATCAACATGACCAGCCAGCGCTGCTCTATCGCAAAACGAATGATTTTCTCAAACATGGATTTTCCTCAATGCAGAACAAGACAAGTGACGCGTGCCGCGCACGCCTGGTTCAAGCGCGTCGGTGCTGTGCGCTTGAACGATCGCGATCATTTTCTTCATAGTGATCGCCTTAATGCTCGTGGCTGGCACTTGCCTTGCCGAGTTCTGCTTTGATGAGAAAGCTGTTGCTACCGGCGTATTGTTCGCCCGCATTCAATCCCTCGCGTACTTCGATAAATTTGCCATCACTACGACCCAATGCAAGCGGCCGCGCTTCCAGTAGGTTGTCATAGCGACCGAAGACGACGGTCCAATTTCCTAGCGTTTGAATCGCATCTGCGGCCACCGCTATCGCCACCTCGACATCGTCCGCGACCAGATTCACATTCACCGGCAAGCCGGGACGCCAGATGCCATCAGGATTGGCCAGCACCATGCGCGCCTTGGCGCTGCGCGTCTGTTCGCCGACCAAAGCGCCTATATACGACACGGCTCCCGTAGTCTGCGCAGCGAAAGCACTGGATTTGACCGTGCCTTTTTGCCCGGTCTTCAACGCGTTGATATCCTCCGCACGCACAGTCAGATCGACCCATACAGTAGACAAATCGGATATAACGAAGATGTTGGCATCCTCTTTGGTGACCGAACCTGTCGAAATACGCTTGTCGGTAATCACGCCGTCGATAGGCGAGCGGATTTCATATCGCGTCAGATTGGACGAGGAAGCAGACGCCCCCAGTGCTGCCAGCTTTTGCCGGGCGCTCTGGGCCATGATCTGGGCTTCCTGCATGGCTGCACGGGCTTGCAGATAATCCTGTTCGGCAGAGATTTTTTCTTCCCACAACATCTTTTCACGCTCGTAAGTCGTGCGTGCAAGTGCCAGACGTTTTTGCGCGGCCAGCAATTCACTACGCTGATCCGATAGTGACTGACTCGAAATAACGGCCAACACCTGTCCTTTACGAACCTTGTCGCCGGCATTCGCACGGACCGCTTCCACGATGCCGGTCAAGCGTGGCACAACATATACGGTGCGGTCTTCATTCAGGCGAATTTCACCGATTAATTGCAGACTGGTTTTGATACGCGCCGGACCGGCCGTCAGTATCTGCACGCCGTTCTGTTTCAATTGCTGATCGCTCATCGCGATCCTTGCCTCTTCCTGTGCATAAGTAAATTGATACGACTTGTCCTCATGACGCGCGTCGATGGTGACTTTGAAGGAATGCGGTTCTTCCACCACTGCATTGCCCTTCAGGTAATCGCCCTCATTTACAAACGTGACGTTCTGCGGTGCGCGGCCCAGACGTTCCAGTGTCAGTTTGACCTGACTGGCGCTCGGCGTTAAAGGCTTGCCGTTCTGGTAGGTGTACAAACGGAAGCGGTGTTCCTCACCTTGCTCAAAAATGGTGACTTCCAGACCGTAGCCGTCCGTGACAAACAACTTGCCGCCGTGTGGGCCTTTCTTTTCTTCTGATGCTGCGTGCTGTTCGTGATCTGCATGCTCCGCTTTATCCTCCGTCTCATGCTTCTGTTCATGCTGATGGCCGGCTTCGCTTTTTTCTTCATGGTGCTCAGTATCGGCGTGCCCCTTTGTTTCGGCGTGGCCGTGTTCTTCGCTCTCCGGTTTGCTTTTACCCATGCCCAGGATCAAGCCGCCCAGCAAGAGGCCGACGACGATCACGATAATAATGATGGTGTTTTGTTTGTTGCGTGCTTTGAATTTCATCATGGACCTTATTACTTGATGATGGAAAATGGTTCGCCCAACAGGCGGTCTATGTCGGTTGCAGCACGGTAGGTGTCAGCCAGCGAACGCAAATACTGCGATTTCGCTTGAAAGAAAGTCCGCTGCGCATCCAGCACCTCCAGAAAACTGAACTTGCCGAGCTCGAAACCTTTTGTGGTGGCTTCATAGTTGCGCTGTGCACCCGGCAGGATGTCGGTTTTCATCAATTCCATCTCCAAACGCGCAGTGCTGAAGCGACCATGCGCCTGTCCCAACTGCATGCTTGCATTGACTTCCGTCGCAACCAGTTCATCACGCGCTTTGTCAGTGCGCCGAAGCGATTCGAGCACATTGCCTTGATTGCGATCGAATACGGGTAGTGGCATCGACAGCCCGATTACAGCCTGATTGCGTCCCAACTGCTCATCGCGCTTGGCACCAACACTAAGCGTCAGATCGGGAATGCGACGCGACCGTTCCACTTCTGCCATCGCCTGCCTGCGTTCAACTTCCATTTTTGCGCGCAGCAAAGTCGGCGACTGTTGCAAGCGCTGCGTCAACTCTGGCAAAGGAGGCAACGCAGGAATATCCATTACCGCATCTTCGACGCGCTCAAAGCGCGGATTGATATCGGCCCAGGTCGCAGCCAATTGTCGACGTGCAGATGCCAGTTCGTTTGCCGCTTGCGCCAGCTCGATACGCACGCCTGATTCGGCTACGCGCGCACGCGTTTCTTCAACCGGGGAAATCTTTCCGGACAAGACACGCCTGGATGCAATCAGCGTGGCACGCTGCGCCAAGGCGACCGATCCTTCGGCGAGAAGATAGCGTTCCTGCGCAATCAGGACATCGTAAAAACTGGAGATGACCATCGCACGTATGTCGGCCTGTTTTGCGCTTAGCTCGATGAGTGCAAAGTCGCGCCCGCGTTCTGCGGCGGCAATACGTGCACCGCGCTTTCCACCTAGTTCGATGGCCTGATTGATTTGCACGGTGGTTGTGCGCGTTTCGCGTCTTGTGTCTTCAAGTAGTGTAGCGAGCTCTGGATTGGGGATGAGGCCAGCTTGCTGAATTGTGCCTTCAGCGGAGTGCGCCTCGTGCCGCGCTGCTGCAATTTCCGGATTGGCGTTGAACGCCAGCTGCAATGCAGCGGCAAGCGTCAGCTGCTTTAAAGCTGTGGGCTGCGCAACGCTGGTGCTTGATGTCATGCCGGCATCTGAAGAAATCTGGGCATGAACTGGAAATGCTATCGATGCCGCAAACAAAAGCGGCAATATGGACTTTTGCATCGAATTTCCTTGGTAAACAAAGCAGACAAAGGGAATCCGACGACCTGCGCTAGAAACTACATCAAAAGTAGAAAGTAAAGAGAAAGAGCGGGCGCCGGATCAGGAAGCGGCGACTGCCCATTTGGGACGTTCAGGTCGGGATGGACGACTTGAAGCAAGCAAGGAATTGTAAGAAATAACTAATGGCGTGCTCAGCACATCCAAAGTGATCGCTGGCGTGATGCTCGGCAGAGCGACACTGCCCAAGTGGCAGGAAGTGCAATCACCATCTATCGCGAATGCGGATGTGGGCGTGTCCTTTTCTAGCTCGCCGGCAGATGCAATGTCCTTATGCTCGTGCTCGTGATGCCCGAAATGCACGGTCTTCGGATTGATTTCATGCTCGCAATACACTGCGGCCGCGGCCCAGCTAAGCTGGAGCGGCACAACGATCAGCATCAAAATTATCAGAAGACGTTTCATAAGTTAGCGGGATTTTATCCCACTTTTAAATTATCCCTTGCGGCACATTGGTATCGGGCCGCGTATCAATAACTTGTGCGCACTGAATGATCAGGTATTCGCGCAGGGCTGCTGCATCCCGCCGGGCGGATCAACCTGCACGGTTGCATGTTCAATTGCGTGCTGATCTTTCAAGCGCGCCACCACTAGCTTTGGCAGCGTCAGCGGATCTGAACCAGGCGCGGGCGTGACGTGTATGGTTGCCACAATACTGGTGTCGGTGAGTGTCCACGCATGCAGATGCCCTGCTTCTGCAATCCCGGGCAAGGACGCGATATCCGCTTCCACGCCCTTGATATCCAGACCGCGTGGTGTGCCCTGTAACAGAATGAAAATCGAATCGGATACCAAGCCCCATGCAGACCGCACCACCAGTACCGCAACCAGTACCGACAAGATAGGATCAAGCAAGGTCCAGCCGGTAAGCATGATGCCTACCGCCGCCGCAATCGCGCCTACAGATCCCAGCAGATCGCCCAGCACATGCAGCAAGGCGCCTCTCAGGTTGCCGTCGCCCTGATTTCCCCTCAATAATACATACGCACCTGCCAAATTCACGCACAATCCAATCATCGCGACGACCAGCATCGGTCCGGCAAGAACTGCAGTGGGTGAACGAAAACGGGCAACCGCTTCCCACGCGATCCAGGCCACCAGCAATAGCAGTGCGGCGCCATTGGCCAATGCCGCCAACACGCGTACGCGGTGAAAACCATAGGTTCTTAACGCATCGGGTGCACGTGCAGCAACACGATAAGCGATCAGCGCCAGCAACAAAGCCGCCGCGTCAGACACCATATGCCCGGCATCGGCAATCAATGCCAGCGAACCCGACATCCAGCCGCCTACTGCTTGTACTGCCGCATAACCGGCGGTCATCAAAAAGACGATCCGGATGCGTTTTTCATTTGCTTCAGTCACTGACGGCGCATGACTGTGCGCACCACCCGCATGATCATGGCCGGCGTGAGCGTGCTCTGAATGCGCATGTGCGGAATGGTCGTGGCGTTTGTGTTCCTGATCGTGACTGTGATCGTGATCAGGACCGTGGTCATGATGATGGTGATCATCATGACCACTGTGCGGCTTGATGTGCTGCTTACTCAAAGTAAATTTCCTTATCGGCTTGCAGGCGATGCGAGCTTGAATATCCATACTCGCGGAAGTGCCAACTGCATCTATATTTTGATCGCAGCAGCATTATCTCAGTTTGCGTACTACGGTGACGTCAGGGATTTCTTCGGATCATCCCGCTACCTGCGACTCATGGTGATGATTACGCTATATCGCTCACTGATGGCGGTTGAAATTTCTTCAGACGCAGCGCATTCCCCAACACAAAGACTGAAGACAAAGCCATCGCACCGGCAGCAAACACCGGCGACAGCAGCAAGCCGTTGACCGGATACAACGCACCCGCCGCCACAGGAATCAGCGCGCAGTTGTACACAAAAGCCCAAAAGAGATTTTGCCGAATATTACCTATCGTTGCCTTGGAAAGCGCAATCGCGTTCGGCACACCGTTCAGGCTGCCGGACATCAGCACCACATCGGCGGCTGCAATGGCGACATCGGTGCCCGTGCCTATCGCGATCCCGACATCAGCTTCGGCCAGCGCTGGCGCATCGTTGATGCCGTCTCCGACATAGGCCAGCCGACCATAATCATGCTTCAGCCGTTTGACTGCCGCCACTTTTCCGTCCGGCAGTACTTCGGCGATCACTTCATCAATCTGCAATTTACGCGCGATCGCCTCGCCGGTTCTGCGGTTGTCGCCGGTGATCATCACGACTTTCAATCCAAGTGCATGCAGCGCCTTGATGGCGTCAGCGGTCGTCGCCTTGATGGGATCGGCAACAGCAATGATGGCAGCGAGACGACCATCAATTGCCGCATACATGGGTGTCTTGCCATCGTCGCCAAGCTGGGTTGCAACAGACGCAAAGACGGAAGGATCGAGTCCCAGTTTGCGCATGTAGCGATCGGCACCGATTTCGACACGCGTTTCTGCGCCGGCTAGCGTGACCAGCGCACGCACACCAAAGCCGGTCACCGAATCAAAACTCGTCACTGTCGGCAACACCAGGCCGCTGGCTTGCGCAGCGGCGACTATCGCGCGCGCAATCGGATGTTCCGATTTTCCTTCTACAGCAGCAATCTTTGCCAACACCTCATCGCGCACAAAGCCATCTGTCACTACCATATCGGTCAGTGCCGGTTTGCCTTCGGTCAGCGTACCGGTCTTGTCTACAGCGACCACTGTTGCCTCTTTTAATAGTTGCAGCGCTTCGCCCTTGCGAAACAATATGCCCATCTCTGCACCACGTCCGGTTCCAACCATGATGGACGTCGGGGTGGCTAAGCCCATTGCACATGGACACGCGATAATTAGGACGGCTACTGCATTGACCAGACCGTACGTCAGCGCCGGATCAGGCCCGAAAAAGAACCAGATCAGGAAGGTCAGCGCAGCGACGCCCATGACAGCCGGAACGAACCACATCGTGACGCGATCGACCAGCGCCTGAATCGGCAACTTGGAAGCTTGCGCTTGTTCCACCATCCTGATGATTTGCGCGAGCACGGTCGCGCCCCCTACCGCCGTCGCCTTGATGGCAAGCGCACCGGTCTGATTGATGGTGCCACCCACAACGGCGCCATCCAGTAGCTTCTCGACAGGCACCGGTTCACCAGTGATCATCGATTCGTCGACAAAGCTGGCACCATCGATCACCACGCCATCCACGGGAATGCGTTCACCGGGCCGAATCTCAACAATATCGCCAGTCAGCACATCGGCCACCGGCAGATCAATGACGGTTAATTCTCTACGCACCCGCGCAGTTTTTGCCTGCAAGCCCACCAGACGTTTGATCGCCTCCGACGTACGCCCCTTTGCCTTGGCCTCCAGAAAACGTCCTAGCAAAATCAGCGTCACGATGACCGCTGCCGCTTCGTAATAAACCGCAATGGTTGCGCTCGGCAGCAAGAATGGCATAAAGGTCGCGACAACGGAAAACCCGTAGGCCGCCAAAGTGCCGACCGCTACCAGCGAGTTCATGTCAGGTGCGCGCCGCCACAATGCAGGCAGCCCCTTTTTGTAGAATCTGAGGCCGGGCACAAACAAAACGATGGTGGTCAGGATGAACTGCAACCACCAGCTAGCCTGCATCCCGATTGTCGCTGCAATCCTTTCGTGCATGCCTGGAATCAGGTGCACGCCCATTTCGATAGCGAACACCGGTGCAGATAGCAGTGCAGCAATCAGCAAATCTCTATGCAATATCCTGAGCTCTTCATCACGTCGCTGTGCCGCCGCGTCATCGCTGCTTGTGGTTTGCTCTATCAATATCGCCTGATAACCGGCTTTTTCAATAGCCGCAATCAATGCACTTGCATGGACCACATCGCCGGCAACCACGCTCGCCCGCTCTGTCGCCAGATTGACCACTGCAGATTGCACGCCTGGTATCGCCAATAATGCACGCTCTACTCTGCCGACACACGACGCGCAAGTCATTCCTTCGATATTCAGATCGATAGAATTGTCGGCCTGCACCGCATACCCTGCATGCTCTATCGCCTCCACCAGGGCTGAGCGTTTTACCTCATTGTCCAGCTGTATGGTGGCGCGCTCTGTTGCCAGATTGACCGATGCCTGCTTGACGCCCGGCACTGCCTGGAGCGCACGCTCCACTCGCCCCACGCAGGATGCGCAAGTCATCCCTTCTACGGACAGCGAAATATTCGGCACAACTACGATTTTCTGACTGGATTGCTGCATGACGTTCCTCGCTAAGGTGGATACCTTTACCTGACTTTAATCCTTCCCATGATTGGAAGGTCAAGTCTTAAATCATTTTTCAACGAGATGTGAATATTTCTGAAGCCACGGAGACATTCAAACCAGTTTGTGTACAGCGCAATTTATATAGCGCGTTTACGTAGAACACACGTCTTTTTAGAAAATCTTTATTCCTTGATCTATAAGCTGCGTTTCACGATAGCGAACACAGATCTCCATATGCGTATTTACTCGCGAGCCGCACTGAAGCTGGCTGCTTTGTTCGCTGTCACTTTTATTTAATAACGGAGGAATAAATAGATGAAAAAATTGATCGTTGTTGCCGCGATAACTGCCGCATTTACCAATAGCATCGCATACGCACAAGAACAGAAGTCTGATAGCGAAGTCAGTTTCAATGCAGCAATTACATCTGACTATCGTTTCCGGGGCATTTCGCAGACACGCGTGGAGCCGGCATTGCAAGGCGGCGCCGACTATTTCAACAACCCAACGGGTTTCTATCTAGGGACCTGGCTTTCCACGATCAAATTCGTCAAAGATGCTGGTGGTAGCGGCAGCGTCGAAGTCGATGTGTATGGCGGCAAGCGCGGTGCCATTACCGAAGATGTGTCGTATGACGTCGGCGTACTAACTTACGTTTATCCATCCAATGACTTGAACCCAAGCGCCAACACCACTGAGCTCTACGCACAACTTGGTTATGGGCCTGCGTATATTAAATACTCGCGCTCTGTCACTAATCTATTCGGCTTCGTGGATAGCGATGGCAGCGGATATCTGGATGCGGGGATGAATCTTGACGTCGGTGAAGGCTTTATCCTGAACCTGCATGCAGGTCATCAAACAGTAGAAGGCAGTAACGGCGGCGTAGATAATAATCGCTACAGCTACACCGATTGGAAAGTCGGCGTCACCAAAGATTTCGGCATTGCAACCGGTGCGCTTGCCGTGATTGGCACTAATGCTGATAAAGACGCGTACGCATCGCCAGTCAACGGCAAGTTCATGGGAAAAACCGCCTTGGTTCTGACCGTCAGCAAAACCTTCTAAGCTTGTATTTTCACGCCTAAGCATCTTTACTGATGCGCCCATGCTCAATCAACTAGTTCACAGCTAGAAGAGGCATGAATCTGCCCGCGACATCAACAACGATGTCGCGGGCTTTTCTTTCTCTGCATTAATGAAAAATAGTTCCTTGAAAATTCAATGGAACCGATCAAGGTTGTAGCGCTCTATCTTTAACCTCAACCATTCAAGGAGACGTACATGGACAAAACCGCATCAGCAGCATGGAAAGGCGGCATCAAGGACGGTATCGGTAGTATTTCGGTGGAAACCGGCGTACTGAAAGAAGCTCCATACGGTTTCAAGGCGCGCTTTGAAGATGGTCCCGGCACCAACCCTGAAGAGTTGATAGGTGCAGCCCATGCGGGATGCTTCACAATGGCATTGTCAGGTGAACTTGGTAAAGCGAACTTGACCGCAGACAGCTTGAAAACCACTGCAACGGTCACGCTGGACAAGGTTGAAGGTGGTTTTGCAATTAGTAAAATTCATCTTGATCTGATCGGCAAAGTACCGGGTACCGATCAAGCCGGTTTCGAAAAGATCGCAAACGACGCCAAGGTCGGCTGTCCGGTATCCAAACTATTCAAGGGCAATGCAGAGATTACGCTGACTGCAAAACTTGAATCCTGAAATCGCTTTTAGAACAAAAATGCCCGCATCATGCGTGCATTTTTTTTCAGCATAAAGTAATGGGGAATCACAAAGGCAGCAGCAAACGATAACCCACCGCTGTTTCCGTTAACAGGTATTTCGGTTGAGCAGGATCGTCTTCCAGCTTCTGCCGTAAATGTCCCATGTAGATGCGCAAGTAGTGACTACTTTCCGAATGCGATGGCCCCCACACTTCGCGCAGCAATTGCGGATTCGTTACGACGCGGCCGGCGTTCGTTGCCAGCACGCTCAGCAGGCGGTATTCAGTCGGTGTCAGATGCACCATCTGATTCCCCTTGGTAACCAGGTGCGCTTTCATATCCAGCTTGACGTCGCCAAATTGAAACGCTTCTTGCTCATCGCTTGCTGACTTGCGATGTCGGCGCACGGTGGAACGCACACGCGCCAGCAGTTCTCCCACACCAAATGGCTTGCTCAAATAATCATCGGCACCCGCATCGAGTGCCTTGATCTTGTCGCTTTCATTTACGCGAGCCGACAGCACGATTATGGGGACAGCCGACCACTTGCGCACATCCAGAATGAAATCCACGCCGTCGCCGTCCGGCAAACCGAGATCGAGCACGATCAGGTTCGGCTTGCGTGTGCCGGCATCGATCAGTCCGCGTTTAATGGTTTCCGATTCGAAGACTTGCCAACCTTCTTCTTCCAAACCGGCGCGTACGAATCGGCGAATTTGCGGTTCGTCTTCAACCAGCAATGCAATCGGTAATGCTTCGCTCATGATGCGTGATCCAAAGTGGTGTCGCGATTGTCCATATCGTTGTCCAGGTCCGGCATAGTCGGCGGTGTGCCTAGCGGCAAAGTGAAATTGATGGAAGCACCACCCTCCGGCGAATGCGCTGCACGTATCATTCCCTGATGCGCTTCGACGATGGCGCGGCAAATTGCCAATCCGAGGCCTACGCCTGGCGTTGCAGATTCACGTTCACCTCGGGTGAATTTTTCAAAGATGGCATCTTCCTGTCCGGTCGGCAGACCTGGGCCGTTGTCATAGACCGCCACTTCCAGAAAACGTCCGTTGGTTTCTGCCGCGATGGTGATGCGCGAGCCGGCCGGTGTGTACTTGGCTGCATTCTCTATCAGGTTGCACAACACACGTTCTATCAATACAGCATCGAAGCGTACCAGCGGCAAGTCATGCGCCAACCTGGTTTTGATCTCATGACGAACTATCGCGGATTGGCTGGCACGCAATGCACTGCCGACAACTTCTTCAAATTCCTGCCATTGCAAATTGAGTTTGACCTCACCGCTTTGTATGCGCGCCATATCCAGCAAATTGGAAACCAGATGTCCCATGCGCAGCGCTTCATCGTGCAAGGCTTGCGCAAGTTCTTGCTGACTGCTGGTCAGTGGCGGCTTCGACATCGTCAACGATTCAGACAAGCCAACCAGCGAAGTCAGCGGAGTGCGCAAATCATGCGACAACGCAGCCAGCAGTGAATTGCGCAAACGTTCTGACTCCATACGTACCAGCGCGTCTTGCGCTACCTCGATGTAATGCACGCGTTCAAGTGCAATCGCAGCAAGCGCGGCAAAGGTATCGAGTTGCTGTCTTTGCTCGGGAATCAGAATCCAGCGCCGGTTCTCGGGTTGAATTGCCAGAACGCCACGCGTGCGCATCGGCGCGACCAGGGGCAGATAAAAATAGATACTAGCTGGCAGCGTGTCTGTTCCCATACCGGCTGGCGTAGCGCGATCGAATGCCCATTGCGCTATGCCGATATCGAGTTCTGCTGGGTTAGCAGCATTGCCACCAACATTGGAAGGAAGCGACAAGCGTGCCGCATCATCAGGCAACAACAATATGGCCTTGGCACGGAAGGTTCTCTGTATGAAGGATTGCGTAATCTCGAATATCTGCTCAGTTTGCAATGCCCCCGATAACTCACGAGAAAATTCATACAGAGCACGTGCCCGGCCTTCCCTATGTGCAGCAATCTTGGCCTGGAAACGCAATCCCGATGTCAGCTGACCGACAATCAATCCGACCACCAACAGCACTGCAAAGGTAACCAGATACTGTACGTCGCTGACTGCAAATGAAAAGCGCGGCGGAACGAAAAAGAAATCAAATACGGCGACGCTGAGAAATGCCGCCATTACTGCAGGGCCACGCCCGAAACGGACGGCAATCAATACTTCTGTCAGCAAAAACAGCATCACGATATTGGCCAGATCCAGATGCGGCAGCAGCGGCGTTGCCAGCAAGGCGGTAAAACCGCAGGCAGCGACTGCACAGCCGTAAGGCCAATAGCGGTGTTTCTGGGCGGCTGGCATTTCATCCGCAGTCAGGCTTGAGCGCTCGGCAAAACTGTGCGACGCAGAAGACTCATTGTCGCCTTGTCCGGTTTCCATCAAATCGATGTCCGGCGCATAGTGCGCAATACGCTTCAAATGCGAGGTCTGCCAAAACCATCTGGCATGTCCTCGGCCCAGGACAATGCGCGAAAAATTATGACTACGCGCATAGTGGACGATTTCACGTGCAATATCACCGCCGGAAAGGACGGCCGTGGTTGCCCCCAGATCCTGCGCCAGTTTCAAGGTCTTCAGAATATGTTCGCGCCGTGCCGCAGACAGACGCTGTAATTGCGGTGTTTCCACATACACCGCATGCCATTCAGCGTTCAACTGTCCGGCGAGTTGCGCCGCGCTGCGAATCACATGTTCGCAACCGGCACGAGGACCTATGCAGACCAATAGATCGGAATCGGTTTTCCACACGCCATTGATGGATTTTTCTATCCGATAGGCTTGTACGTCATCGCCAATACGATCAGCGGTACGGCGCAGGGCCAGCTCGCGTAGCGCAATCAAATTGCCTTTGCGGAAAAAATTGCGCGATGCACGTTCAGCCTGTTGCGGCTGATAAACCTTGCCTTCACTGAGACGCGCAAGCAAATCATCAGCGGGTATATCGACCAATACGACTTCGTCGGCTTGATCGAATACAGTGTCCGGCAGGGTTTCCGCGACGCGGATACCCGTGATGCCGCCTACCACATCGTTCAGGGTTTCCAGATGCTGCACATTGACTGCTGTGAAGACGTCTATGCCGGCTTCCAGCAGCTCTTGCACATCCTGCCAGCGTTTGGGGTGACGCGAACCCGGCGCATTCGAATGTGCCAGCTCGTCTACCAGAATCAATGCCGGCTTGCGTGCCAGTGCTGCATCGATATCGAATTCAGTAATGGTCTTGTCGCGATACGCAATTTCTTTGCGTGGGAGCACGTCCAGTCCATCAAGCAAAGCGGCGGTCTCGCTGCGGCCATGCGTCTCGACGATGCCAACCAGCACATCGTGACCTTCGGCCTGCATCCGGCGCGCAGCAGACAACATCGCATAGGTTTTCCCTACGCCGGCAGACGCGCCGAAATAAATGCGTAATGTCCCCCGTTCGGCTCTACGCTCCTGTTCCTGCACATGCGCCAACAAGGCATCTGGGTCAGGACGTTGGTGATCGACTGGAGGCATAAATGTGGCGACGATAAGGAATAAAGTAATGGCTTTGATTGTGCCATATTCGGTGAAAACGCCAGGCACTCACAACAGGAAAATACGGGCACTGCATGCTGCGGCCGCCCGAACTAGCGATTACTGACGTTGGTCCAGTGCGAGATTCAATGCCAGTACGTTCACGCGCGGCTCACCGAAGAATCCAAGATATTGGCCTCTGCTGTACTTGCCTATGATGCTGTGCACTTCTTCCAGCGCCATCTTGCGTTCACGCGCGACGCGAACTGCCTGATACTGCGCCGCCGCCAAACTGATTTCAGGATCGAGTCCGCTCGCTGAGGCAGTCACCAGATCCACAGGAATCGGCAAGGTATTGTCAGGATCAACGTCTTTCAACACAGCGATGCGACCTTTCACGTTGTCGATCAATGCCGGATTAAGCGGCCCCTGATTGGCACCGCTGGAGGCCGCCGCGTTGTTAGGCATAGGGCCTGTAGCTGATGGACGTCCCCAGAAATACCAGGGAGATGAAAACGCCTGACCGATCAGCGCGGAGCCAACCAGCTCGCCGTTACGTGATACCAGACTGCCTTCTGCCTGCTCAATGAAGGCAAGCTTGCCGATGCCGGCAACCGCGAACGGATAGATGACGCCGCAAATCAGGGTGAGCACGGCAAATAAAACCAGTGCGGGACGAAATGTCGCTTTCATATTAATTCGTTTCATTCTTGATTCAGATAAGACCAAAAACGGTCAGGATCATGTCGATCAATTTGATGCCGACGAAGGGCACCAATATTCCGCCCAGACCATAGATCAGCATATTGCGACGTAACAAGGCGGCAGCACCCACCGCGCGATACTTGACACCCTTCAAGGCCAGCGGGATCAGCACAACGATGATCAGCGCATTGAAAATCACGGCCGACATGATGGCCGATGACGGGCTGCTCAAATGCATGATGTCCAGCGCCTTCAACTGCGGATAAGTCGTGACAAATGCAGCCGGGATGATCGCGAAATACTTGGCGATATCATTGGAGATAGAGAACGTCGTCAGTGAACCGCGCGTCATCAACATCTGCTTGCCGATCTCGACGATCTCCAGCAGTTTGGTAGGATTGGAGTCCAGATCGACCATGTTGCCGGCTTCCTTCGCTGCTTGTGTGCCGGAGTTCATCGCTACCGCAACATCGGCCTGCGCCAATGCCGGCGCATCGTTGGTACCGTCGCCAGTCATCGCGACCAGACGGCCTTGCGACTGGTATTCGCGTATCAGTTTAAGTTTTTGTTCCGGCGTCGCTTCGGCGAGGAAGTCATCGACGCCGGCTTCGGCCGCAATCGCTGCTGCAGTCAGCTTGTTGTCGCCGGTGATCATCAGGGTTTTGATGCCCATGCGACGCAGTTCGGCGAAGCGTTCCTTGATACCGCCCTTGACGATATCCTTTAGTTCGACCACGCCCATCACACGACCATCATCAACCACCACCAAAGGCGTACTGCCGCGGCGTGAAATATCGTCCACCGTATTCGATACTTCTATAGGGAATGGACGGCCCAGCAATTCGATATGCTTTTTCACCGCATCAACCGAACCCTTGCGGATAATGCGCTCTCCCATATCAACGCCGCTCATGCGTGTCTGCGCACTGAAGTGAACGAAGCTCGCGTTCAAGGCAGCGATATCGCGTTCGCGTATATTGAATTTCTGTTTGGCAAGGATGACGATGCTGCGGCCTTCCGGCGTTTCATCGGCCAGCGAAGCGAGTTGTGCAACATCGGCCAACTGAATTTGCGTGATGCCCGGTGCTGGATAAAATTCTGATGCTTGGCGATTACCCAGTGTGATGGTGCCCGTCTTATCCAGCAACAATACATCGACGTCGCCTGCCGCTTCTACTGCACGTCCCGACGTGGCGATCACATTGGCTTGCATCATGCGGCTCATGCCGGCCACACCAATCGCTGATAACAAGCCACCTATGGTGGTCGGGATCAAGCAGACCAGCAGTGCGATCAATACTGTGATGGTAATAGGTGAACCGCTACCAGCCGCTTCTACCGAGTACAGTGAGAACGGCAATAAGGTCACAGTCACGATCAGGAAGATGATGGTCAGTGCGACCAGCAAAATCGTCAAGGCGATTTCATTCGGTGTCTTTTGACGCTTCGCACCTTCGACCATCGCGATCATACGATCAATGAAGGCTTCGCCAGGATTGACCGCGATGCGCACCACCAGCCAGTCTGACAACACGCGCGTGCCGCCGGTGACGGAAGAAAAGTCACCGCCCGACTCACGAATCACGGGAGCCGATTCGCCGGTGATGGCGCTTTCATCGACGGATGCCACTCCCTCTAGCACTTCGCCATCGACCGGAATCACGTCGCCGGCTTCGACCAGTACGGTATCGCCCTTGCGCAAATCGGCCGGCGATGCAGGCAACCATGATGTGCCGTGCTTAGGCACTGAGAGTTTCTTCGCCAGCACGGTTTGCTTCAAGGCGCGCAAGGACGCAGCTTGCGCCTTGCTGCGTCCTTCGGCCAATGATTCGGCGAAGTTGGCAAACAGCACCGTGAACCATAGCCAAATCGAAATGGCAAAGATAAAGCCAGGGCTGGCCTCGCCTTTACCGAAGAGTGATTGAAGGAACAACAATGTAGTAATGATGCTGCCAACATAGACAACAAACATCACAGGACTGCGCCACTGTGCACGTGGCGTCAGTTTTTTGAATGCATCGACAATGGCTGGACCTATCAAGGCCGTATCGAAAAGCGTCAGGCTTTTACGTGACACGACAGGCACCGCATTGGATTCTGGCATTTGCATGGCAGGCTTTCTTTAATTTGGTGAGAGCGGCAAGCGGCTCGCGCTCACCGTTTCTGGTTGATTATTGTGAGAACTATCGAGAGAACAATTGCAGGTGTTCGACGATGGGGCCGAGTGCCAGCGCCGGGACGTAATTCAATACGCCAACCAGCACTACGACACCCACCAGCAAGGCAATAAACAGCGGGCCATGCGTAGGCATCGTGCCGGCATTAGCTTCCAGTTTTTGCTTACCTGCCAGCGAACCGGCTACCGCCAGAATCGGCACGATCATCGCGAATCGGCCGAACCACATCGCGACTGCCAGCAGCGTGTTATAGAACGGCGTGTTGGCAGACAATCCTGCAAACGCGCTACCGTTGTTATTGGCTGCCGACGTGAACGCATAGAGAATCTCGGAGAAACCATGCGCGCCCGGATTGGCAATCCCAGCCTTACCCGGTTCAAGCAGTACAGCAATCGCAGTCCCAACCAGTACAAGAGTCGGGGTCACCAAAATCGCAATCGATGCCATCTTCATTTCGTAAGACTGGATTTTTTTACCCAGATATTCCGGCGTGCGACCTATCATCAGGCCGGCAATGAACACTGCAAGAATCGCGAAGATCAACATGCCGTACAAACCGGTCCCGACACCGCCGAATACGACTTCGCCAAATTGCATCAATACCAGTGGCACGAAGCCGCCCAGTGGCATCAGCGAATCATGCATATTGTTGACGGCACCGCATGACGCAGCCGTCGTCACCGCAGTGAACAAGGCGGACGCGCTGATGCCGAACCGGGTTTCCTTGCCTTCCATGTAGCCGCCGGATTGGGTTGGGCTGGGGGCCTGATCAACGCCTAGCGCTTGCATCGCTGGGTGCGCGGTTTGTTCCGAGATCATCACGATCGATGTCATCACGATAAAGATCAGGGTCATCGCACCGAGTACTACCCAGCCTTGCCGCATATCGCCGACCAGGCGGCCGAACGTAAAGCACAGACCAGCCGGAATCAGGAAGATCGCCAGCATCTGGATGAAGTTGCTGAGTGCAGTCGGATTTTCGTAAGGATGAGCCGAGTTCGCATTGAAGAAACCGCCGCCATTGGTACCCAGCATCTTGATTGCTTCTTGTGATGCAACCGGCCCCATTGCGATGGTTTGCGTTTTGGCAGTCAAGGTTTCCATTAGGGGCTTGCCTTCAGCATCCACCACAGGCTGTCCGTCAGGGTTCGTTTTGGCTTGCTGATACGTCACTGGATCGATCAGCGAGACATCTTGATATGCAGAGAAATTCTGGATCACGCCCTGCCCCATCAAGGCAATCGATACGATGATGGAAAGTGGCAACAGGATGTACAACGTGGAACGTGTCAGATCAACCCAGAAGTTGCCTATCGATTTGGCAGAACGGGAACTGAAGCCACGAATCAGTGCAAATGCAACGGCGATACCGGTGGCCGCTGAAAAGAAGTTTTGCCCGGTCAACGCCAGCATCTGCGTTAAATAACTCATCGTCGTTTCGCCGGCATAGCCTTGCCAGTTTGTATTTGTGGCAAAGCTGACTGCAGTATTGAACGATGAATCAGAACTGACGTTACCAAAACCTTGTGGATTCAGTGGTAACCAGGCTTGCGCGCGCTGTACCGCATATACAAATAGCGCACCTACAGTGTTGAATACCAATAGCGCGATGGCGTAGCTTTTCCAGCTCATCGCAGATTGCACGCCGAGACCTGCAAGTCGATACAGAACATTTTCTATCTTGAGCACCCAGCCCAAGCCGCGTATCGGCGTACCGTCACTGACTTTCGCCATGAACAGGCCCAAGGGATACGCCAGAACCAGCAATACGGATAAAAATGCAACGAGGTACATGATGGATTGCGAAGTCATTTTATAAATCCTCCGCCTTCACCAATGCCGTCACGAGATAAATAAGCAAACCGGCCGCCACCAGCGCGCCGATTACGTAAAATAGATTCATTTACGCTCTCCCAACTTGCTGCAGCCTTCGGCGAATACACAGCAAACCAGCAAAAACGCTGCGATTGCGCTTATAAATACGAGGTCCATTTTCAAACTCCACATCATTGTTTTGATGAGAAGTAGCTTAGGAGAAATGGTCTAAAAATTTAGTAAAGACTTCGGTGTAGGGTGTAAACGAAATATAAAAATTGACTGGCGCGGTGATAAAAATCAGTCAATTAAAATGTGCATGCGTCATCTTCGAGAAAATCTGAATCAACATGAGCAAGCTAGCCATCCTGCAATATCCCGACGACCGGCTGCACACGATTGCGCAGCCGGTCGCCAAGATAGACGAACAGATTCACAAGCTGGTGCGCGACATGGCGCAGACAATGTATGCAGCCGATGGCATAGGCCTGGCTGCAACGCAGGTGGACGTGCACCTGCGAATCATCCTGGTGGACGTATCAGAGAAAGGCAATCAACTGCTGGTGTTGATCAATCCTGAAGTGATCAAGATGGGCGGCAAAGCGGAGTTCGAGGAAGGCTGTTTATCTGTTCGTGATGTCTATGAGACAGTGAGTCGCGCGGCATGGATACGCGTGCGTGCGCTGGATCTGGATGGCAAGCCGTTTGAGTTGCAGGCGGATGGTTTGAAGGCGATGTGCATACAGCACGAACTCGATCATTTGCAAGGGATGGTGTTCGTCGAACACCTGTCGCCGTTGAATCAGAAGCGCATCTTGACCGCGCTGGACAAGCAAGAAAGATCGCGCAGCAAGGTCCGCTGATTTTTCTTTGCTGCCGATACTTAAAATAACCGTACACAACGATTACCCAACATCACCGAGCAAGCTCAGCTATCTGCATCAACTCGCCAGCCGTGCCTCCACTCTCGCCATAGCGCCCGTTGCAGGATGTCGCAATTTGGTAATGCGCTCGACGAGAATCGTACGGATCTGCTCCGGCTGCAATTGATAGCGCTGCAAAAAATCATCCGCAACGTCTATTTCCACTGTGACGATGCCTAGTTCTTCCGCGATCTCTACCGAAGTTACCTTGCCGAACATATCGATTTGCAAACCAGTCAATGGATTACGAATATCCAGCAAGCGGGGCTCGATTGCATTTGTAAATTGTTGCGCATTCAGCGCGCGTAAAACGGGAAAGCACCCCGTCACGTCTATCAATGTCTTCATTTTTCCTTACTTCATCAATCGCATATTCCTACTGAGCCCCGAGCAAACATCAGCGCAGCAGCAAACAAAAATTATTCAGTTGTGACTAATCCGCTTCACGCACCAGTCGCATGCCAACCAGCGTATAACGCGTACTGGGCGCATTCCAGTTACGGTAAGAAGACCGTGCATAAAATGACCACGTATGCCATGAACCACCGCGTCTTACTCGCACACTTCCACTTTCCGGCCCTTGCGGATCGACCACCGGTGAGTTCGCATAATAACGATCATCATGCCAATCGGCAGTCCACTCCCATGCATTGCCGTGCATATCGTACAGTCCGAAAGCATTGGGCGCAAAACTACCTACCGGTGCCGTAAAGGCAAAGCCATCCGAACCGACCAGTGCATAGCTGCGCCATGCAGACCAGTTTTTTGCAGCATCGTCATCGAACACATTGGCTGCCGCCAACAGCGACTGCGGATCGTCGCCAGTGTAATACTGCGTGCGCGTCCCTGCGCGTGCCGCGTATTCCCATTCAGCTTCGGTCGGCAAACGATATGTTTTCCCCTCGGTGGCAGTCAGCCATTTGCACAGTGCAATTGCATCGTTCCACGTAACATTCACAACCGGATGATCATCATCTTGCGCAAAACCCGGATCGCGCCACGAATACTTGATATTACGTCCCTCAAAAGCATCGCCTCGTGCGGATTTTGCCGGATCGTAATCGGGATTGTAGCCATAGCCGCCACTGCCATCGGCCTCGGATTCAGGCGTGTAACCGGAAGCAGCAAGAAAGCGTCGAAACTGTCCTACCGTCACTTCGTGCTGCTCCATATAAAAAGCTTGCGTGATCAGCACCTTGTGCACCGGTGCCTCATCCGCCAGTTCTTCAAAACGTTTGCGCTCATATTGAGGATAGCTGTGCGCCAGCGTATCCACCGAGGCATCGCTTCCCATCAGGAATTCGCCTGCAGGCAGCAGCACGAACTTCATGCCGAGCGCGTTCTGAATGACAGGTTCAGCCGTATAAGCGGGCAAAAGCAGCAGGTACAAGCAGAGAGCGGTGAAAGTCCGTAAAGGCATGGCGGCGCAAGACAGCAAGAGAATAATTAAATAATCGGCAGCAGATGATCGGAGATGCATCGGCAATGCATCTGCAATCAAGCTACCGTTCTGGCGCTCTACGATGCCTCTGAAATTTTCTTTTGCCAAGTAAATTGATGCGTGTAATCAATCTTGCAGAAAAATCACAACACTATTTGCATGACCACCTGATTGTTTTTCTTTAGGCAATAAAAAACCGGTTACACAATCGAAATGTTATAAAATTTGCATTTCCTGAATAGTCAGGCAACATTTACCCGACGCCATAATGAAAACAAAGCGCGCGCCCACGATACGCTCCAAGCTTGTTTTACTCGTCATGGCGTGCGTAGTCCCGGCATCTCTGATGGCGGTCTTGCTGATCGCATACGATTACCAGCGCGCCCGCGATCAACTGCTGGCAAATTCGCTCCACACCGCAAGAGCCATGATCTCGGTGGTTGACCGTGATCTTGCCAGCATCGAATCCTCTCTAGTCGCACTTTCCACATCGTCTTATATCAAGTCTCGCAATTTTCGCGCCTTCTATCAGCAAGCCCACCAGGTATTGAGTAATCAGACCAACCAAGACGACATTAATATTGCTCTGCTCGACATTCATGGGAAGCAATATATCAATACCCGTCGCCCGTTCGATACCGCGCTTCCGAACTCCAGCAAATTTGTCGGTATGCATATGATTTATGAGACAGGCCGACCTGTTATTTCGGATATTTTTATCGGCGAGGTAACCCAGCGTCCAATGCTCGCGGTAGGCGTTCCCGTCCCCGGGAAAACCATTCAATACAATCTGAATGCCGGCATCTTTCCCGAACGGTTTGAAAAACTGCTGTTGCAGCAAAGGCTGCCGGAAGGCTGGATCGCCGCCATCTTCGATGGCAGTGGCAGAATCGTGGCGCGCACTCGTGACATGGCGCACTACGCAGGAAAAATGGCCACACCGGAAATGGTCAGGCAAATGAAGGCAGCGACAGAAAATACGTTTGAAAGCGTGACCTATGACGGCATTTCCGTACAAACAGTCTTCAGCCGCTCATCCGTTTCAAACTGGTCGCTGGCTATCGGCATACCGACACAGAGTCTGCACCACGAGTTGCGAGAAACCTTGTTCTTTCTCGTCTTCGCCACGATTGGTTTGCTGATCTGCAGTCTTGCTGCGGCATGGTTCATTGGTGGCCGCATTGCCCTCTCGGTGCACGGTCTAACCGGCCCGGCGCTTGCTTTGGGTAGTGGCGAAAAAGTCGACGTTCCGCCTTTGCATCTGCGTGAAGCAGACGAAGTTGGTGCCTCTTTGATGAAAGCATCAGCCATGCTGCAGAGCGCACAACACCGCGCAAATCACGATGGTCTGACCGGCCTCGCCAATCGCACGCTATTCAATGAGATCGTCAATCAACAACTGCTGCTGTGCGAACGCAATCACAGTCAACTATCCATACTGTATATAGATCTGGACGGTTTCAAGATCATCAACGATGGGCATGGCCATGAAACCGGTGACAGATTGCTGCGCAGCGTCGCCGCTCGACTAAAAGCCGGCAGCCGCAGCTCCGATATCGTGGCGCGCCTGGGTGGCGACGAATTCGCGATTGTCATGATAGGAACCAGCATGACAAATGCCAAGGCAACCGCAGAAAAACTGGTCGAATGCATATCCGAGCCGTATGTTCTTGACGGCATCACTGTCAGTATTTCCGCCAGTATAGGCATTGCTGCCTATCCGGAGTCTGGCGTCACCAGTGAAGCATTGTTGCACCGGGCAGATCGGGCAATGTACAAGGCCAAAGGATTGGGAAGACGCCGGGTTGAAACGGCGCCTTCCGCGTGACACCAGACTGAAACCAGACGGGATGCATGATCCAAATGCGCGACTTACCAAAGGGACATTCGATATGCTGCGCACGCTGCATTACATACCGCGCTACATGCCACACCACATCCGACCGCGCTGAATATTCTTCAGGTTATCTTGCCGTCACAAACTCGCTGTCTCACGACAAAAATTAACCGCGATACATATCTTCGTTATTCTGTTTTTCTTCCGGATTCACGCCATCTGGATTTATATTTCCCGGGGCTTGTGGTTCGTTATCCGGATTAAACAAGCGCTCCCAGAATCCCTTTTGCTCATCCACATCCACCGATCTGACCGCGTCACCATTGACGTATTCGTCATAAGACCAATCACCATTGACTTGCGTCAAGCCAGCTGGCACGGCGCTCTGGATTTCCGGCTTGCCGCGCAGCGCAGTCTTCATGTAATCAACCCAGATCGGCAGTGCCAGCGTGCTGCCGAACTCTCTGCTGCCGAGCGTACGCGGCGTGTCGTAACCCATCCATGCCACGCCCACCACATCGCGGCCGTAACCGGCAAACCAGCCATCCATGGAATCGTTGGTGGTACCGGTTTTTCCGGCCAGATCACTGCGCCCCAATCGTTGCCCGGCCATGTAACCTGTACCGGAGCGTACAACGTCGCGCAACATCGTATTCATGATGAAAGCGTTGCGCGGATCGATGGCACGTGCGGTTTCATCCCCTGCTTGCGGATGATCAGCCTCCATCAATACATTGCCGCGTACGTCGACAACTTTCTGAATCAGATAAGGCTTCAATTTAAAACCGCCATTGGCAAATACCGCATAGGCACCCGCCATCTGCAACGGCGTGACAGAACCTGTGCCCAGGGTCAGTGTCAGATTGGATGGCTGCTTGTCTGCCTGCAGACCGAAATGTGCCATGTGTTCGATTGCAAACGGTGGCGTGATCTTGCGCAAAATGCGGATAGAGACCAGATTTTTTGAGCGCTTCAAGCCGGTACGCATCGTGACCGGACCATCGTAATTACCATCGTCGTTACCCGGATTCCAGGCCTTGCCGTTTTGCTCGGTCATGCTGTCGTCGGCCAATGGCGCATCGTTCACCAGAGTCGCGGGTGAAAATCCCTTTTCCAGCGCAGCCGAATAAACGAAGGGCTTGATGGTAGAGCCGGGTTGTCGCCATGCCTGCGTGACATGATCAAACTGATTCAACGCAAAATCAAAACCGCCGACCATCGCCCGTATGCCGCCATCCTGCGCATTAATGGAAACGAAAGCGGCAGAGACTTCCGGCAATTGCACGATAGCCCATTTCTTCTTGCTGTCTTGCACAACGCGAATTACCGAACCCGGCCTGATTTTTTTATCTTCAGCCGCCTTGCTCGATAAGCCTGATGCAGCAAAACGCAAGCCGACACCGGTAATTTCTATATTGTCGCCGGACAGCGTTTCAGCGCTAACTGATTTCGCTGAAACCGCCGTCGCGACAGCCGCCTTCAAGTCGTCACTATCCGGATGCTTGACCAGAATGTCTTCGATGGCCTGCTGCCTGTCTTCTGCGTCTTTCGGCAAATCGATATTATCTTCAGGGCCGCGATAGCCGTGGCGCTTGTCATAGTCCAATACGCCGCGTCGCAGCGCCTCGTAAGCCGCGTCCTGATCAGCCTTGTTGAGCGTGGTGTAGACGCTCATGCCGCTGGTATAGATCTCGTCCTTGTATTGCGTGTACATGAACTGGCGCACCTGCTCGGCAGCGTACTCTGCATGCGTGCGGAAACGATTGCCGTCAGCCAGCACGTTCAGTTTTTCCGCCTTGGCATTCTCGTATTGCGTTTGCGTGATAAAGCCCAGATCGTGCATGCGCTTGAGTATGTATTGCTGACGCTCGGTAGCGCGCTTCGGATTGACAACCGGATTGGCACTGGCGGGAGCCTTCGGCAAGCCGGCCAGCATCGCGGCTTCGGCAATGGTCAACTCCTTGATCGGTTTGCCAAAGTAGATACGTGAAGCGCTACCGAAACCATAAGCACGCTGTCCCAGATAAATCTGATTCATGTACAACTCCAGAATCTGATCTTTGGTCAGATTCTTTTCGATACGGTATGCCAGCAGGACTTCTTGCAGTTTGCGGCTGTAGGTTTTTTTACGCGTCAGCAAAAAGGTACGCGCAACCTGCATCGTGATGGTAGAAGCGCCTTGCGAGCGGCTATGTATCAGATTCGCCAGGCCGGCACGCACCACGCCCAAAACGTCGACGCCGCCATGCTCATAGAAATTATTATCTTCAATCGCGATGATCGCGTTCTTCATACTCGATGGAATTCCCGCTATCGATACAAAATCGCGACGCTCCTCGCCAAATTCACCTATCAAGACATTGTCGGCGGTATAGACGCGCAGCGGAATTTTCGGCCTGTAGTCGGTCAATGCATCGATGGGTGGCAGATTGGGAACAATGAACAAGGCGGTAAAGAGCGCCATCAGCAATGCAAAAGCCCCAGCGCCTATCAGCGCCACTATTCCTGCCTGTCGAAGTTTGATGTCGGTTGGTCGCTCGGACCAATCCACGATGGATTTTTTAATAAGTGAAAACAGCCGCAACGCGATCCCCTGTTAAGTCTTGTGTGCGCCGCAACTTTAGCAGGCATTGCGCCCGCAAGTTGAAACCATTTGTTTCACGCAAAGTGACGTTTCTGCAATATCCATATTGTATATGTTCGCCGCTGGACTGAAAGTCCAGGGCAGATCGGTCTGTCAGGCGATGCAATTATTTCGTGTAGAAGACATGGAGTTGAGTATTTTTCATCAATACCCTTATTTAAGGAATTAATTCCCTTAGCGCTTACAATGGCGAATCCTATGGAAAATGGATCCGAGACATGCCTTTTGTAGTGACTGAATCATGCATACAGTGCAAATACACAGATTGCGTCGCGGTATGCCCTATGGATTGTTTCTTTGAAGGGCCCAACTTTCTGGCCATCAATCCGGATGAATGCATAGATTGCTCGGTGTGCGTACCTGAATGCCCGGTCAATGCCATTATCGGCGCCTCTGAAATCGCCGAGGATCAAAAGCATTTTGTCGAATTGAACCGTAACTTGTCACATCATCCGGAATGGAAGCGGATCAAGCTGCAACAGGAACCGATGCCGGATCATGAAAAATGGGCAAAAATCCAAGACAAGATATCTTTGCTTCAGACAACAATACAAGCTGGTCATTTTGCAAACAAAAAATAAACGTTTAAAGTGCACGTAGTGCACTTAATAATTGCTACCAGGATGCATAATAAATCATGAGCAATTCTTCCCCCCTCCCCCATCCGTCTTCCCTCGTTACTTCACTGCGCACCAGTTGCGCAACCTGCAGCATGCACCAGTTGTGCCTGCCCATGGGCTTGGGTGAAAACGATATGGACAAGCTGGATGAGATCATCGGTCGCCGACGGAAGGTGCCGCGTGACGGTTACCTGTACCGGATGGATGATCCATTTACCAATCTATACGCAGTACGGATCGGTCATTTCAAGACATATCAGATCAATGCCGGCGGCGAGCAGCAGATTACCGGGTTCCAGATGGCCGGCGAATTACTCGGCATGGATGCGATCAGTACAGACCGTCATCATTGCGATGCGATTGCACTGGAAGATAGTGAAGTCTGCGAGATCCCGTTTCCCAGACTGGAAGAGTTGTTCGGCACCATGCCCATCCTGCTGCGGCACTTTCATCGCATGATGAGTCAGGAAATCACGCGTGAACAAAGCGTCATGCTCCTGCTGGGCAATATGCGCGCTGAGCAGCGTTTTGCTGCCTTTTTGGTGAATCTGGCATCGCGTTACACGGCGCGCGGCTATTCCTCGACAGACTTCCAGTTGCGCATGTCGCGCGAAGATATCGGAAATTATCTCGGTCTGACGATAGAAAGTATCAGTCGTCTGCTTTCCAAATTCAAAAAGCAAGGATTGCTAACCGTCAGCAATCGTGAAATCGTATTGCTTGACCCCGTCACCTTGAAGGCAATGGCTGCAGGGACGGAAACCTGCGGCTGATGCCGCTATCGCAACAACTTGCGGCCCCTGGCCTTTTCAGAATGCAGTGCATGATGATCGCGACTTGTTAGCGACTCAATCTGCACGCCTTCGCGCCGCTACTTTATTTCCTTTGCGCCCAGGCCCAGATAACAGGTCAGCGCGCTCGACAATGCACAGAACAGCCACAGGAGAAAGAAGCCTATGGTGTAAGTCGCCAGCGACCAGACTGCCTCTTTGCCATCAACCACGGAACCATGCAAGGGGTCGATCAGTGAAAACAGTGCGCCTTCCGCTACGATAGCCACCAAAAACGAAGGCCATAGAACGATCATCAATAGTCGTTGCATTGTGTCTCCTCTTTTTATTGAGCTGCTTTATTTTTTATTCGTCTGCAGCAATGGCAATACTGCGTTGCGCCGGCCAGCTCCAACTACCGTTCAAACGCCAGTCGCGCTTCTGATTCTCCACCAGTACCTGCCAGCGCCCCATCGCCAGCAAGGGTAAAGCGACTGAAAATTTTCCAGCCTGATCAGGCTGGGCGAGCAGCACAAGGTCTTTTTCCGGAATCGTTGCGTGTATCAGCCGCACGCTGATACTGTCTATCGCCTGCCTCGCCTCGTTGGATACCGACCCACTCAACATGCGGGTAGATGCGTCGTAATGCGCAGAGAACTGTACGCCCAAATCGCTAGCGACGCGATCGCGCCGCAAATCCTGATTGATCGCCTTGCCCTGCTTGTAATAGTCATCCACCACCAACGCATCCTGCTGTGTCACGGCAATCCAGATCGTGATACTGCCCGCGATCACTACCGCGAACGGGCCCATCATCAACAACCAGGGCCAGCGGTGCTTGTACCAGGGACCTTCGTTGTGCGTGGCATTCGGTATCGATGCAACCTTCGACATATTGTTCTCCTTGGCTATTTCAACGCGGCACAAAAAATACCGCGTCTTCAGTGACTTGCAGGCCGTCATCATCGATTGCTTTCAGCGTGACGGTTATCTTGTTGGAGCCTGGTGCACCCTGCCCTTGTGCAGCCCGTACTCTGATTGGTACTGCACGCGTTTCGGTTGGCGCCAGATCGACGACATCCGGTGTTGCCAGTGCCAGCGATTCAATGCCGGCCACGCTGATTTGATAGCGGTGCGCGGCTTCTGCCGTGTTCATGATTTGCAGTCTGTATACATTTTCTATCATGCCGTCCTCGACCTCGCGCCCCATCGCACCGCGATCGCGAATCACGTCTAGCTTGAGCGGTGTACGCAAACCGAGTGCCGAAAAGAAGGTCACCACAATTGCCAGCAGGATGCCGGTATAGATTAATACTCGTGGACGCAACGCACGCCGCCGGACTTCCTTGATCGACAGATTGTTGGTCAGCGCGTTATCCGTCGTATAACGAATCAAGCCGCGCGGTGACCCTACTTTATCCATCACCGTATTGCAGGCATCGACGCAGGCGGCACATCCTATGCATTCGTACTGCAAGCCATCGCGGATATCGATGCCGACCGGACAAACCTGCACGCACAATGTGCAATCTATGCAATCCCCCAATGTCTTCGCCGATGCATCTGCATGCTTGCTCGGCATGCCGCGTGGTTCGCCGCGTTTTCGATCGTAGCTGATGATCAGCGAATCCTTGTCGAACATCGAGCTCTGAAAGCGTGCGTAGGGACACATGTACTTGCAGACCTGTTCACGCAACCAGCCTGCATTACCGTAAGTGGCGAATGCATAAAACAATACCCAGAATAGCTCCCACGGGCCGAGTGCAAGGTTCAATACTTCCTGCGTCAAGGTATGAATCGGAGTGAAGTAGCCGACGAACGTGAACCCCGTCCATAGTGCAACGCCGCCCCACGCCATATGCTTGGCGGTCTTTTTTGCAATCTTGGAAAATGATGCAGGCTGTTTGTCGAGGCGCATGCGTGCGCTGCGCTTGCCTTCTATCATCCGCTCTATCCACAGAAAAATTTCTGTATAAACCGTTTGCGGGCAGGCAAAACCGCACCAGACTCGGCCGGCAATCGCCGTCGCCAGAAACAGCAGATAGGCAGAGATAATGAGCAAAGCCGCAAGATAAATAAAATCCTGTGGCCACAACACGATGCCGAAAATATAAAACTTGCGCGCGGCCAGATCGAACAGCAAGGCCTGCCTGTCATTCCAGTTCAGCCACGGAAGCCCGTAAAACGCGAGCTGCGTCAGCCATACGCATATCCAGCGCAAGCTTGCATAACGCCCTTTCGTCTCGCGCGGATATATCTCTTCCCGCGCGGCATACATCTTGATGACGGAAACTTCAGGGTCGCTGACGCTCATGCTCGTGCCTGCTCTTTCAATCTTTGGTCAACTACAAAAACAAATTTATGGATGGCATCAGGCGAGATCCAGCACATGCAGTCTCGCCTGACTTCCATCATTTTTTCGGCTGCTCAGCTTTGACGTCATTCGACAAACTCCATACATACGCAGCCAGCACATGCACCTTGGCGTCGCCCAGGAAATCTTCGAAAGGCGGCATCATGTTGTCGCGCCCCTTGCGTATGCTTTCCATGATCGTGTTGGCGCTGCCGCCGTACAACCACACCTTGTCGGTCAGATTAGGCGCGCCCAATGCCTGATTACCCTTGCCATCGGCACCATGACACGCCGCGCATGCGGCGAACTTCGGTTTACCGAACACAGTCTTGATAGGATCGGAATTGGAGCCGGACAAGCTCAACACGTAATGCGCGACGTTTTCCACATCCTTGTCGGAACCCAGCGCTGCAGCCATCGAAGGCATCACGCCGTGGCGTCCTTGCAGGATCGTGGTCTTGATGACTTCCGGTGTGCCGCCATACAGCCAATCCTTGTCAGTCAGATTCGGATAACCCTTGTTGCCACGCGCATCCGAACCGTGGCATTGCGCGCAATAAGTGAGGAACAAGCGTTCACCAATGGCATGTGCCTGTGAATCGGCTGCAACTGCTTTCAAATCCTGCTGCTGATATTGATTGAACAGCGGACCGTAATCGGCATCGGCTTTTTTCAATTCTGTTTGGTAAGCATCTGCCGACTTCCAGCCCAACTTGCCGACATAGGTGCCGAGTCCCGGATACAACGCGAGATAAGCCAATGCAAAAACGATCGTGATGTAGAACAACCACATCCACCAGCGCGGCATCGGTGTGTTGAGTTCGGTCAGGTCTTCATCCCAGACGTGACCGGTGGTTTCCATTTGATGATTTGTACCCGGCTCAATCTTGACTTTGACCTGGGATTGCGACCACAACAGGATGCCGCAACCGATGATGCCGAGCAGCGTCAGTACCGTGATGTATATATTCCAGAAATCATTGGTGAAATCAGACATGGCGCTGCTCCTCGTTCTCCATATCTTCTTCATCTGCAAACGGCGTACGTGCTGCCTTGTCGAAATCGCTGCCGCGATGCATGACAAACGTCCACACCAGGATGCCGACGAATGTCAAAAAACTCACTACTGTCATGATGCTGCTCGCATCGATGGAAATGTTCATGATTAGCGTCTCGCCTTGATCAAAATGCCTAGTCCCTGCAGATATGCCACCAACGCATCCTGCTCCGTCTTACCAACCAGTGCGGCTGGTGCGGCCTTGATTTCTTCATCTGAGTAAGGCACGCCAAGACGTTTCAGCGCGTTCATCTTCGGCGTAATCTCTGCCGGCACCAGCTTGGTTTTTGCCAGCCATGGATAACCAGGCATATTCGATTCAGGCACCAGATCGCGCGGATTATCCAGATGTGTACGATGCCATTCATCGCTGTAACGTCCGCCTACACGCGCCAGATCCGGACCGGTACGTTTGGAGCCCCACTGGAACGGTCTGTCATAAACAAATTCACCGGCAACCGAGTAATGACCGTAACGTTCGGTCTCTGCACGGAAAGGACGAATCATTTGCGAATGACAGTTGTAGCAACCTTCGCGTGTATAAATATCGCGACCGGCCAGACGCAAGGGCGAATACGGCTTCAATCCTGCAATCGGCTCAGTGGTCGATTTCTGGAAGAACAGCGGCACGATCTCTACCGCACCGCCGACGCTGATCACCAGCGTCACCAGCGCGATCAACAGCCATGGATTCTTTTCGATCCACTCATGTGAAAATTTCATTCAATACTCCTTGATCTGTTTGTATCTATGCGTGTGCCGGAAGGACCGCAGGGATGCGTGCATTGACGGCACTACTCTCGCGCATCGTCATCCAGGTGTTGTAAGCCATCAGCAACATGCCAGACAGGTACAACAGGCCGCCAGTAAAACGGATCACGTAGTACGGATACGTCGCCTTCACGCTCTCGACAAAGGTGTAAGTCAAGGTGCCGTCAGGATTGACTGCGCGCCACATCAAGCCCTGCATCACGCCGGCAATCCACATCGATGCGATGTACAACACGATGCCGATGGTCGCGACCCAAAAATGCAGTTCGATCAGACGCATGCTCCACATCTCCTTCTTGCCGGACAAACGCGGAATCAGGTAATAGATCGAACCCATGGTGATGAAGCCGACCCAGCCCAATGCACCGGCATGTACGTGACCGATGGTCCAGTCTGTGTAATGCGACAAGGAGTTGACTGTCTTGATCGACATCATCGGACCCTCAAAGGTGGCGATGCCGTAGAAAGACAGCGATACGATCAGGAACTTGAGAATAGGATCGGAGCGCAGTTTGTGCCATGCGCCGGACAAGGTCATCATGCCGTTGATCATGCCGCCCCACGACGGTGCCAATAGCACCAGCGAGAACACCATGCCTATCGATTGCGTCCAGTCCGGCAATGCCGTGTAGTGCAAATGATGCGGACCTGCCCACATATACGTAAAGATCAGCGCCCAGAAATGGACGATGGACAGACGGTAGGAATACACCGGCCGCTCAGCCTGTTTCGGAATGAAGTAATACACCATGCCGAGGTAACCGGCAGTCAGGATGAAGCCGACTGCATTGTGGCCATACCACCACTGGATCATCGCATCCTGCACACCAGAATAAGCCGAATAAGATTTGCCGAGCGAGGCCGGCATGCTGGCACCGTTGACAATGTGCAGTAACGCGACAGCAATGATGTAGGCGCCAAAGAACCAGTTGGCGACATAGATGTGTGCGACCTTGCGCTTGAGCAGTGTACCGAAGAAGACCACCGCATAAGCTACCCACACTACGGTGATCAATATCGCGATCGGCCATTCAAGCTCGGCGTATTCCTTGGCACGGGTCCAGCCCATAGGCAAAGTAATGACGGCCAGTACCAGCACCAGTTGCCAGCCCCAGAATGTGAATGCTGCCAGTTTGTCGCAGAACAAACGTACCTGACAGGTACGCTGCACCACGTAGTATGACGTCGCGAAGAGTCCGCAAATACCAAACGCAAAGATGACGCCGTTGGTATGCAGTGGACGCAAGCGACCGTAGCTCAGCCATGGAATATCGAAATTAAGTGCAGGCCATGCCAGTTGTGCCGCGATAAAGACGCCAACCAGCATCCCTATCACTCCCCACACAACTGTGGCGATCGCAAACTGTTTGACGATCTTGTAGTTGTAGTCAAGTGTCTTGTCCACCAAACCTTCTCCCTAAAGTACAACGATGATGAACTTGAGGGTAAGGTGCTGGTGGAATATGCATTTTGATTTGCATCAAAATTTGCAGAGCAAAGCCCGCAAATAGTGCGACGTGCTTGTTACGTGCCCTTTACTTGTCTCTTTTCTGTTTGTTATTTGCGATGCAGATAGTCACTTGCCAGAACTCGCGACGGTTCACGCGCAACTGCAGAGCGGCAGACAATGATCAGATGTCGATGTATTTCAAGGACTATCGTCATCTTGAAGAAGTCGTTCGCCCGGGCCTTTCAGATCGTCAAACTGACCACCGTCGGAGGCACGAAAGAATATCCATATTGCGAGGAATACGATCAGGATACTCAGCGGGATCAACAGGTATAAAGCTTCCATGTCCGTTTACACCTGCCTCCGTAATGCGACAGCGATGCTGCCTTGATCAGTCATTGACTTGCGCATGCTCGCCTTTGCACGTGGAATGCGGCGCAAGCGCAGCGCATTCACAATCACCACTGCCGAGCTGACAGACATGCCGATGCCGGACAACCACGGATTGATCCAGCCGACTGCCGCTGCCGGAATCGCCAACAGGTTGTAGCACGTGGCCCACGCCAGATTCTGCCGGATCACATGCATGGTTTTATTGGCAACTTCTGCAGCATTGGATACCGCCGACAGATGCGGCGACAACAAGACCGTATCGGCATGCGTCTGTGCCAGTGCCGAACCAGAACCCATTGCAAAAGATACATCAGCAGCACGCAGCACAGCGGCATCATTGATGCCGTCACCCACCATCGCGACGATGGCGCCACGCTGCTGCAGTGCCTGGACGAATGCCAGCTTCTGCTCTGGCAGGCATGCGCCATGCGCTTCAGCGATGCCGAGTTGCTGCGCAACGTGCCGGGTGACGTCGTCCTGATCACCGCTTAACAAGATAACGGTTTTACCGGACCGCTGAAAATAGGCAATCACCTCGTGCGCATCATCACGTATCGCGTCGGCCAGATCAAACCGCGCGAGCAAGGCATCGCTGCGGGCCAGATAAACCGGCGTCATTCCGGCTGCACCATGATCGGTGACCGCACGTCCCGCCAACTCGCTGACAAACGACGCGCTGCCGAGTCGGTAGCGTATCCCGTCTATCACACCCTCCACACCCTGCCCCGCGACATAGATGACTTCTTCCATCGAGATGGCTGGCGCTGTTGTATCGGCCGCCGCGATAATCGCCTGCGCCAGCGGATGCGCATTCGATTGCTCCAGTGCTGCGGCAATCTGCAGGCAAGCACGCCTATCCATCAGGCCGAAGGTTTGCAGTTTTTGCAGGGCCGGCTTGCCTACTGTCAGCGTGCCGGTTTTGTCGAACACGATATGGCTGGTGCGATGCAGAATTTCCAGAACATGCGGCTGCACGATCAATACGCCCTGCTGTACCAGTCTGTCGGTCGCAGCCGCCAGCGCAGTCGGCGTCGCAAGCGACAACGCACACGGACAAGATACGACCAGTACCGCAATCGCAATCTGCCACGCACGCGACGGCTCATGCCATTGCCAGAACAGGAATACGGCTACCGCCAACAGCAACAGTCCTGCCACAAACCATGCTGCGACGCGGTCGGCCCACAAGGATATCTGCGGCTTGGCATGGCCGGCACGCTCTATAAGCTTGATCAATTGCGACAGCGTGCTCTCGGCCGCGACCTTGCAGACACGCAGCACGATCGCCTGCGAGATATTGACCGCGCCGCCCGGCAGGATCTCGCCTGCGCTTTTCTTCAAAGGCAGGCTTTCACCAGTCAACAGCGACATGTCTATCGTGCTGCTACCTTCGACGATCTCGCCATCCACCGCAATGGCCTCACCCGGCTTGACCAGGATGAAATCGCCGGTGCACAGCTGCGTCGCCGCGACCGTGGTGCAATCGCGTTGTGCTGGATAAGCGCGCATCAGTGACGCTGCGGCCGGCAACGCATGCTGCAATTTTTCCAGCGCACTGGCGGCTTTGCGGCGCGCTACTAATTCCAGATAACGGCTGCACAGCAGCAAGAAGATGAACATCGTCACGGAGTCAAAATAGACGTCGCCACTTCCCTGCAACACGGCCAGCAAACTCGCAAAAAAAGCTGCACCTATGCCGAGCGAAACCGGCACGTCCATGCCCAGTGTCCCTTGACGCAGACTGGCGTATGCCCCGCGAAAGAACGGCAAGGCCGAGTAACAGATGGCCGGTATCGTCAGCAACAAGCTGGCCCAGCGCATCAGCTCGGCCATGTCCGCTTCCAGCGTGCCATCGTGCGAAATGTATGCGGGTACCGCATACATCATCACCTGCATCATCGACAGTCCGGCGACGAACAATTGACGTGACAACGTACGACTGGCGCGGCGCAATTGCGCATCGTGCCGGTTCGTATCGTATGGATATGCGGTGTAACCGATATCGCGCAGGGCTTGAAGAATGTCGCTGGGTTTGCACAGCGACTTGTCCCAGCGCACATACAGGCGTTCAGTAGCCACATTCAGATTGATCGCCTGCAAGCCGGGCAAGTGCGCAAGACGTCTTTCAATCAGCCACACGCAGGCCGCACAGCGTATGCCTTCAATCGACAAGGTGGCTTCTGCACTTTCTGCATTCAGGTCGAATTGCTTGCTGGCGTCCGGCAAATCATAGAGTCGCAATTCCTCCGGCAGCAGCGCCGCACTGTCCACCTGAGAAGAAAAAGCCGAACGGGTACGGTAGTAATCGGACAAGCCCATGTCCATGATCGTTTGTGCCGCCGCTGCGCAACCGGGACAACACATGGCGCGCGGCTGATCGTCTATCTCGACTTGCCACTTGGACGCATGCAGTCCCGGCACCGACAGCGGCACCGGCAAACCGCAGTGATAGCAGGCAGCATCCGGCAGCGTCGCCTCTGCAGCAAGCTGATTGTCGATAGCCGGAACCGCACTCATTGCGCCACTTCCAGTATCGCTGGCGTGCTCGCGGCAGGCGTGACAACAGCCATCGATGGCGGTGAAATACAGAACACATCCATATAGCCGGCCGACATGCCACTGGCGCGCATCAGACCCAGCACGCCAAAGGCCAGTACCAGCGCACCGCAAGCCATGCGCACCGCGCGTTGCTGCGACCATACGCGCAGCCGGCTACCGATCAATCCCAGGCCCAGCATCATCGGCAAGGTTCCCAAACCGAACGCCAGCATGACGCTGGCACCAGACACTGCACTACCGGTGAACATCGCCGTCAGCAACACGCTATAGACCATGCCGCACGGCAGCCAGCCCCACAATCCGCCGAGCGCAAAGGCTTTGCCTGCATGATCGATGGGCAGCAAATGCTTCATCAATGGTTGTATATGTCGCCAGATAATTTGTCCGAAATTTTCCAGATAGGCCAGGCCGCGCCATACATCCATCAAATACAAGCCCAGTACCACCAGCATCAGATTTGCCAGCCAGTAGCCGGCTAGTTGCAACGATGCAAGACCTGCCAGAGAGTGAATGCTGCCGGCGACGCTACCCACGATGGCACCGGCAATCGCATAACTGCCGATGCGACCGGCGTTGTATGCAAAGACCCGCGTCACGTTATCCCATGCAAGCGTCTGCGTCAGCTGCACGCCCACCACCGCAACCGGAAAGGCGCGCGCAGGTTTCGATGCAGCCGTGAATGCGCTGACGATGCCGCCGCACATGCCTATGCAATGCAAGCCGCCGAGCAGGCCTATCATGAAGAATGGAAGAAGGCTGAATCCAGTCACGCGCTCCCCGCGTCAAATAGTTTTGGAATGGCGTAACGGTCGAACGCCAGTCTTGCTTGCAGCATCGGCGGCAGCGTTCAAATAACGATCGAACACCATGCAGATATTGCGGATCAACAGGCGTCCCTTGAGTGTGACGCTGATCCATTCATCATCGATAATCAGCAAGCCGTCTTGTTCCAGCACGCGCAATTTCTCCAGCTCGCCTGCAAAATAAGTGTGAAACGAAATCGGATAAGCCAGCTCGATTGCCGCCACCGACAGCTCGAAATTACACATCAGCATCTGGATGATGATGCGTCGCAGCAGATCATCCATCGTCAGTTTGATGCCGCGCGCAATCGGCAATTCATTTTGCTCTATCTGCTCGTAGTATTCATCCAGCGTTTTCACGTTCTGGCTATAAGTTGCACCGACGGCGCTGATGGCGGAAATCCCGCAGGCAATCAGATCAGCACCGACATGGGTGGAATACCCCTGGAAGTTGCGATGCAAGCGTCCCTGTCTTTGCGCGATCGCCAGATCATCGGTCGGCTTGGCAAAATGATCCATGCCGATATACACATAACCAGCCTCGGTCAGACGCTTGATGCAGAGCGCCAGCATGTCGAGCTTGGTTTCCAGATCCGGCAAGTCAGCCTCGGCAATACGGCGCTGCGGCTTGAACAAATGCGGCAAGTGCGCATAGTTGTAGATCGAAATACGGTCGGGGTCGGCTGCAATCACCTTGTTCAACGTCTGATTCATGGTGATCAGGTTCTGCTTCGGCAAGCCATAAATCAAATCGATGCTGATAGAACGGAACTGCGCTTCGCGCGCGGCGCTGATGACTTCCAGTGTTTCACTCTCGGGCTGGATGCGATTGACGGCCTTCTGCACATCGGCGTCGAAGTCTTGCACACCCAGACTGATGCGGTTAAAACCCTGGCGACGCAAGGCATGGACGCGCTCGCGCGTAACGGTACGCGGATCGACTTCAATAGAATATTCGCCATTCGCATCTGACGCGAAGCTAAACCAGCGACGCAAATGCGCCATCAGATCCTCCATCTGCGCATCAGTCAGATAAGTCGGCGTGCCGCCGCCAAAGTGCAATTGCTCGATCTGATTGGCGCCGACCAGCAGGCGACCCTGCATTTCAATCTCGCGCTTCAGATAACTCAGATAGGTCACCGCCTTGCTGTGATCCTTGGTCACCACCTTGTTGCAACCGCAGTAGTAACAAATCGACTCGCAAAACGGGATGTGTATGTAAACGGACAAGGGGTGGGTATTGCTGCGTGCGCGCGCACCCGTTACCGCCTGCAGATAATCTCGATAGCCGAACTCCGCCGTGAAGCGATCAGCTGTTGGATAAGACGTGTAACGCGGACCCACCTGATTCAACTTGCGTATCAGTTGCGCATCGAATTCCACCGAAGGAAGCAAAGTGATTGGTATCGCTGAAGCTGTCATTTTCCCGTTCCGGCGATCGACTGCCCCGAAATCAGGACATGTCACGACCGCAGGTGGAGTCTACGGAGACGGGGTTGGGTGATCTTGATCCAAATCAAAAATGGGTAAGTCAGGGTGAGCGGCAGCCAATTTTACAAAAGTGCGCAACATGAAGGAATGCCAAAAACTTAGCCATTGGACGCATCTATTAAACGAAATGTTAGAGCTCAAAATGTTTATTCGCATCTTCTGCTCCTTGCGCAGCAACTTCAAAGTACTCACGATGTGAACGAATGGTCATACGCCGCAGTTCTTTAGGATGTCCTCGCGGATCTGTGAGTTCGACGGGAAGATCATCGTTCCGGACGAAGTAAGAACTAAAGCTGCGCTCACCAAAAAACATTTCATATTTCACGAATGGATTCAGGTCATTAAGTTTTGCTTCAAGGGTTGCGTCTTTGATGCTATAGCGGTTGTAAATAAGAGGCATTAGTACGTCACTCATTTGTGCGAATTTCATGAAAATTCCTGTGCGCCATTCATCAAAGAACGTTTCCTGAAAAGCATTAAAGTCGAGTAAATGAACATTTGTTGCCTCACGAGTTTCATTTGCCCCCGACTGAAACCCTTCGCGCGAAATAATGAGACCGAAATGAGCACCTACATCAGCACAGATAGAACGAAAGCCGTATACAGTATTTTGTTCTACGGGCTTTGCCCAATATTTGCATTCACATAGAACGACCGTTGGTATTGGGGTACTCCGCTTTACTGCGTATACATCCACTTTTACTTTGCCACGGACAGTTTTCAACTCATGGCCTCTGTGGGTTTCATAACCCATTTCTACAAAGGCTTTCTCAACTAACAACTCGAGTTCTTGCCAAGTGGCAGGTTGCGCGTCAAATATGCGGCGAAGGGTAACTGACATCTAACGTTTTCTTTAATGAGCGGTTAGGAATTTGAGGCCCCTGAAAATAAAGCAGCTATAACTGGCCACCACTTAGAGCATATATCAGCTACATCGTTTGCCAGAGCAGTTATCTGCGTAGCTCGCTCAAGTAAAGCGGCAGCAACTGTATTTCGACGTTGGTCTTGTGGTGTCGCAGCCTCTTTTGCGAGAACACTGAGACTTTCTATTATTTCATTTTTTTGATTTGGCGTTAGGTCGCTACTTTGGAGAACGGCTTCAGAGAGACCTTTTATTGCGGCAGCCACATTGGGGGCTCCACATTGAACTAATGCTGAGATAGATTGATCAACACTGCCAATAGAGCCAGTATTTATGGTGCCAACCACGCTGTTGTTTACAGAAATATTATTCAATCTCACTCCTGAAACGATTACCGGTAGAGGACGAGCAGGAAAACGTGGGCCAAGCGAAGGAAGACCAGTTACCGCAGACATTTCATCCATGTGAAAATTAGCCATGCGCTCATGATTCTCAAGCTCTCGTTGCTGAATTTGCGAAAACTTTAAGTAGCAATCTAGACACAGCGGGAAATTTTTCACTGTTACTTGATACATTGCTAGCGATGAACACTGACAACACTTCATTGCAATTACCTCAGTTGGCAAACTTGTTTTATATAAAAAAGTAATGAAAAAAACGAAACATTTCATTTCATCTTGTTACGAATAGCTTGCCAATTATAGTTGGCGAAATCCAAATTAAATTGTGGGTTTAAAATTAAACAATTCCTAGGCATCGACATTGCTGACTTGACTTGACGTGACGCGATCTCATTACGAGATGCAAAGCGAAGTGGCAAATCCTGTCACAGCAACAGAGATTTGCCGTCCGTCTTGAAGGTCAATGGACAAAACGGGGACTGCGCGATGCAGCCCCCTCCCCCGAATTAAATTTCTTCGATCAGATTTCTTCGTACAGCGGCAAGGTCAAAAATTCCGCAAACGATTCTGCCGTCGACATTTCTTCAAATATCTGTGCGGCACGTGCATAGCTAGCACTGTTGCCGTTAGGGGCGAACATCTTGACCTTGGCCAGCTCTTCCTTGATAAGGCCGCGCACCATCTCGACTGTGATCTTGCGGCCGTCTTCCAGCACGCCCTTGTCCGAGCGTATCCATTGCCACACTTGCGAGCGGCTGATTTCTGCAGTGGCGGCGTCTTCCATCAAGTTATGGATAGGTACGCAGCCATTGCCGTCGAGCCAGCTACCCAGATAATGGATGCCGACATTGATGTTGTAACGCAGGCCGGTTTCGGTGATCGGCTTCTCGGGCTGAAAGTCCAGCAAGTCGGCTGCGGCGACACTGACGTCGGGCCGCAATTTGCCTATCTGGTTAGGCTTGTCGCCCAGGACTTTCTTGAATTCCGTCATGGCCAGATCGACCAGACCCGGATGCGCGACCCAGCCACCGTCATAGCCATCGATGGCATCGCGCTCTTTGTCGAGACGCACAGCGTTCATCGCTATTTCATTTTTCACCGGATCGTTTTTGATAGGGATCAAGGCCGCCATGCCGCCCATCGCGTGCGCGCCGCGTTGATGGCAGATTTTCAGCAGCAGCAACGCATAGGAACGCATGAACGGAACCGTCATCGTTACTTTGGCGCGATCGGCCAGGCAAAAATTTTTGTCGAGCCGGAACTTCTTGATGCACGAGAAAATGTAATCCCAGCGCCCTGCATTCAGGCCCGCACTATGCTCTCTCAGTTCATACAGGATTTCATCCATCTCGAATGCAGCGAGTATGGTTTCTATCAATACGGTGGCCTTGATGGTTCCTTGCGGCAGACCCATCTCGCGCTGCGTCATGACAAAGATGTCGTTCCACAGACGTGCTTCCAGATGCGATTCCAGTTTGGGCAGGTAGAAATACGGGCCCGCACCACTCGCCAGCAATGCATGCGCGTTATGGAACATGAACAGTGCAAAGTCGAAGATGCCACCGGACACGCGCTTGCCATCGACCAGCACATGTTTTTCATCCAGATGCCAGCCACGGGGTCTCACCATCAGCGTCGCGAGCTTGTCATTGAGCTGGTAATGCTTGCCGTTGGTATCCAGCGTAATGGTCTTGCGCACGGCATCGATCAGATTGATCTGGCCGCGAATCTGGTTGTCCCAGCTAGGCGTATTGGCATCTTCAAAATCGGCCATGTACATATCCGCACCGCAGTTCAATGCATTGATCACCATCTTGCGATCGACCGGCCCGGTAATTTCGACGCGACGGCATTCGAGTGCAGCCGGTATCGGTGCGATGCGCCAGTCGCCGGCACGGATGTGTGCGGTCTCCGGCAAAAAGTCCGGACGCTCGCCGCCATCGATGCGCTTCGCACGGTCGACACGCATCTGCAGCAAAGTCTGCCGGCGTGCTTCAAATGCACGGCTCAATTTAACGACCAGCGCTAGGGCATCAGGCGTCAACACTTGTTCGTATTCTTCGTTGAATTCGCCTTCAATCTCGATTCCTGCCGGGATGTCTAGTGTGATCTCTGCCATGCTTGTCTCCGTCTATTAATTAGTTATAGAAAATCAGTTATAAAAATCAGTTTTAAAGATTGTGTTTTAACGTTGTGAAAATGATTTCATGCTTCGTTTGATGCCGGGTTTTGTTCTCTGCAAGGCCGCACTCTTGTGAAGTTCGGCCTTGCAGCAGTCATTTCAGGCTGCGTTTTTATGGCCTGTAATGCACGTTTTTGCGAGCTTGTTCTCGAAAAATTGTTCGTCTTCAGTCGAGCCATGCAATGCCGTCGTCGATGACTGCCCTTGCTGGATGACCTGCGTGATCGCATCGAAGTAACCGGTGCCGACCTCGCGTTGATGCTTGACCGCAGTGAAGCCTTGTTCGGCGGCAGCGAATTCGGCTTCCTGCAACTCGACGAAGGCCGACATCTGGTGACGTGCATAACCGTGCGCCAGATTGAACATCGAGTAATTCAGCGAATGGAAGCCGGCTAGCGTGATGAACTGGAACTTGTAGCCCATCGCGCCCAGCTCTTTCTGGAATTTGGCGATGGTGGCGTCGTCCAGATTCTTTCTCCAGTTGAAGGATGGCGAACAGTTATAGGCGAGCATCTTGCCGGGGAACTTGGCATGGATGGCATCGGCAAATTGCTTCGCAAAGAGCAGATCCGGCTTGCCGGTTTCGCACCACAACATGTCGACATAAGGCGCATAAGCCAAGCCGCGCGACACCGCCTGATCGAAACCTGAACGGGTTTTGTAGAAGCCCTCGACCGTGCGTTCACCTGTCAGGAAAGGCTTGTCGTTGTCATCGACATCGGAGGTCAATAAATCGGCTGCTTCTGCATCGGTCCGTGCAATCACCAGCGTGGTCGTACCTGACACATCCGCGGCCAGTCGCGCAGCGCTCAGCTTCTCGACCGCCTCACGCGTAGGCACCAGGACCTTGCCGCCCATGTGGCCGCATTTCTTCACCGATGCCAGTTGATCTTCGAAGTGGACGCCTGCTGCGCCGGCTTCTATCATCGACTTCATCAATTCATAGGCATTCAGGACGCCGCCAAAACCGGCTTCCGCATCGGCCACGATAGGTGCAAAGAAATCGACATCGCCCTTGCCTTCGGACCATTGAATCTGATCGGCGCGCTGGAAAGTGTTGTTGATGCGCTTGACCACCATAGGTACCGAGTTGGCCGGATACAGCGATTGATCCGGATACATTTCGCCAGCGAGATTGGCGTCGCCGGCGACCTGCCAGCCCGACAGATAGATCGCTTTCAAGCCGGCCTTGACCTGTTGCATCGCCTGATTGCCGGTCAATGCGCCCAGCGAATTGACGAAGGGCTCGTTATTGCACATGTCCCACAGCTTTTCCGCGCCGCGCTGCGCCAGCGTGTGCTGTATCTGCACCGAGCCGCGCAAACGCACCACGTCTTCCGCGGTGTAGGTGCGCGTAATACCCTTCCAGCGTGGGTTCTCAGCCCAGTCCTTGTTTAATGCCTGAATTTGCTGCTCACGAGTTGTCATGATGTGTCTCCTAAGTTTTATAAGTGCACAAACGAAAATCTGCCTTAATCATAGGAGATATTTTGCGGAGCAACAATGTCTTATATAAGATATTTTAAATATATTTAATCGTTTATATTCATGTGGTTACATTCTGTTTTTCTGTATATGAAACGATATTTTGCTCATTGAAATTTTTATATGCTGCATCGCGATAGTAATTTTTCATAATGTGGTATGGCATCTTCGGTCATGAAATTTCGCCTGTTTTTACGTGAATTACTGACGATTGCCTGAACTTGTAAAAACCGTAGGCTCACGCCAACTTTCACCGCGCTTTTCATCTATTGCTCCATGCCTGTTAGACTGCGAGTCCTTTTCTGCATCACGCTAGCCACTCATGAATCCAAGTTCCTTCTCCAGCCTGTCTCTTTCACCCGCCATGTTGAGCAATCTCGACGCACTGGGGTACCGCGAGATGACACCTATCCAGGCGCAAAGCCTGCCGGTCATTTTGCAATTGCGTGATTTGATTGCGCAGGCCAAGACCGGCAGCGGCAAGACGGCGGCCTTCGGTATCGGCATGCTGCAGAAGTTGAATCCAACCTGGTTTGCAATACAGGCGCTGGTGATTTGCCCGACACGCGAACTGGCGGATCAGGTTTCCAATGAATTGCGCCGCCTGGCCCGCTTTACCGACAACATCAAAGTGCTGACGCTGTGCGGCGGTGCGCCCATGCGACCGCAAATCGCGTCGCTGGAACACGGTGCACATATCGTGGTCGGCACCCCGGGCCGCCTGCGCGACCACATCAGTCGCAACACAATTAATCTGTCCACCGTGCAGACGCTGGTGCTGGATGAGGCCGACCGCATGGTCGACATGGGTTTTTATGAAGAGATCGCTGGCATCGTCAGCGCCTGCCCTACGCGTCGCCAGACCTTGCTGTTCTCGGCGACTTACCCGGACGATATTCGCAAAGCCAGCGCAGAGTTCTTGCGTGAACCGGTAGAAGTCAAAGTCGAAGCGCAACACAATGATGATCAGATCGAACAGCGCTTTTACGAAGTCGGCTACGACGATCGCAACGCGGCCGTCGCCACGCTGTTAAAGCATTACCGTCCGGTATCGACGCTGGCCTTCTGCAATACCAAGATTCATTGTCGTGAGTTGGCGGCAGAGTTGCGCGAGCAAGGTTTTAGCGCGCTGGCTTTATATGGTGAACTGGAACAACGCGAACGCGATGAAATTCTGGTCTTGTTCGCCAATCAGAGCTGTTCTGTTTTAGTAGCGACCGACGTCGCCGCGCGCGGACTGGATATTCAATCGCTGGGCGCTGTCATCAACGTCGATGTATCGAAAGATACCGAAGTGCATATCCATCGCATCGGTCGTACCGGTCGCGGTCAGGACAAAGGCCTGGCGCTCAGTCTGTGTGCGCCGAACGAGAAAAAATGGGTCAAGCTGATCGAGGAATATCAGCACAAGCCGGCACAATGGTTTGACTTGAAATCGGCTGAACCAGCCATGGGTGCAGACCTGCATGCACCTATGGTTACGCTGTGCATCATGGGTGGCAAGAAGGATAAATTGCGTCCCGGCGATCTGCTCGGCGCCTTGACCGGCGATGTCGGACTGACCAAGGATCAGGTCGGCAAGATCAATGTGTTTGAATTCATGACCTATGTGGCGCTCGATAGGCGCGCGGCCGACAAGGCCTATGCGCAGCTAAGCAATGGCAATATCAAGGGGCGTAATTTCAAGATGCGCTTTATCGAAACCGATAACGGTTAATTGTTTTTAGTGGTGATGGTCGATTTCGCCCGTTGCCACAAAGGATGCCACCACATCCTTGCCGCCGGTCGCGTGACGTCGAATCTCGCCACAGCTGCAGATGCCTTGATACGGCTGGATATGCGAGCAGGCTGAAACCTTCTGCAAAAAGACTTGAACTGACTTTGTGCATTTCGCGCATTTGAAAGTCAGGGTGCGGGATGGTTTATTACTCATCGAATTTCCTCTATTTCAATTTCTATTGCTGCCATTCCTTGTATGTGTGAATGGCAAATTATCTTGGTCAGCGTGCAGCTAGACGCCATAAGGACGTGATCTCTTTCGAGCGCGCGCTGTGCAAGGGATCAGTTTCATCTGCGGCACGTGGATGCGTCGGCTTGATATCCATGCACTTGATTACCTTCAGACCGGCTCCGTCTATCATCTGCTGCAATGCTTCGCGCGTACGCAATCCCAGGTGTTCTGCGAGATCGGACAGGATCAGCCAGCCCTCGCCTTTAGGTTCCAGATGTTCTGCCAAGCCATTCAAAAATCCGCGCAACATGCGGCTATCCGGATCGTAGATCGCATATTCGATCGATGAATTCGGGCGTGCCGGTATCCAAGGCGGATTGCAAACGATCAGCGCGGCTTTTCCCTCTGGAAATAAATCTGCCTCTATCACGTCCACCCTATCGCGCAAATCGAGACGCATCAGATTTTCCCGGGCGCACGCCAGCGCACGCGCATCCTGATCGGTGGCGATCACCTTTTCGATACCACGTTGTGCCAGCAAGGCGGCAATCACGCCGGTGCCGGTACCGATATCGAATGCCAGTTTGGTCGTCGGCAATGGTGCTTCGGCAATCAGATTCAAATATTCACCACGCACCGGGGAAAACACCCCGTAGTGAGGATGGATACGCTCATTCAATGCGGGAATTTCGACGCCGTTCTTGCGCCATTCATGCGCACCGATCAAGCCGAGTATTTCGCGCAGCGAGACGATGAAGGGACCGCTGCTGGCGCCATACGCTTCATTGCAGGCAAGCTTGATGTCAGGTGCACGGCGCAAACCTATCGTGTAATCGGCGCCGACTTCTATCAGCAACATACCCAGCGTACGAGCGCGCTGTGATTGCGCCTGCCTATGCAGATTGAACGCATCCAGCGGTGAAGTCGCAGCTTTACGTGGCTTACGCTCGGTACGTCGCGCCAAAGCCTGCAGCAACTGCCGTGCATTTTGGTAATCGCCACGCCACAGCAAGGCATTGCCTTCGCTGGCCAGTCGGAAGGCTGAATCGGCAGTCATCTTGTCGTCGGCAATAACGACGCGTTTGGGCGCAGCGGACTTGTTCTCGGACTGCCAGCGCGCAGAGCATTCTGTGTCCGCTTCGTTCCAGCTGATAATTGATTGTTCACTCACAGAGACGTCACCGATATAAACAGGGGAGATACAGGGGAAATAAGAAAACTGCAACGTGCAGGCGGGGATGCAAACGCATGGAACTCCGCTTTTTCAAAGAATGCCAGGCTGATACAGCGACCGGCATTGCCGTCCCGCCAACATACAAGGCGACGCGCTGGCCGGATCTGCGGCCATGAACTGGCGAATTGCAGTGGTGCGATGAATGACAGCGGTGCTTTATTTCTTGAAAATTTCCGGCTTGGACACATTGCGCTGCTTGAAAATGGTCTTCGCATCTTCTACCGCTCGCTCCTGGGTACGCATTGCGGGATCATCATCGTGCAACGTAAAAAAATCGGCGGATTGGGCGCGCATCACATGCTTGATCGCAGCGGCATCAGTCAGATCGTACATTTCAGTCAGCAATGTAGTGACTTCATCCAGATATTCTTCGTAGGTCATAACTTTTTTCCAACTTAAAAATGTCGTTTATTGAACGAAGTTGAGAGTATGCCCTTCAAAGCATAATAGACATAGCTGAATCGTCGTTTTCCATGCTTGATCCGCCAACATCAATGGCGGGAATAGACAGTATTCAGCCCGGCATAGCCACTATTTTTTGTCTACTATTGCATTAATTGACGAGCAATAGTTGCCCTGTTCATCATTTCAGCAAAGTGCCACCAATGTCAGAATGCTCTTGCAGAAAGAACTGTTTTCCGCAAAGAACATATTCCCTAACGATGGCATACGCTCAGCTGAGAGTTACGAAATCTGACAATGAAATCAAAGGATTACTACCAAATACTAGGCGTGCCGCGCGATGCGACACAGGACGTGATAAAAGACGCGTATCGCAAGCTGGCGCGTAAATATCACCCTGACGTCAGCCGTGAAGCACTGGCAGAGTTGCGCTTCAAGGAAGTTGGCGAAGCCTACAAGGTATTGAAAGATCCTGAAAAACGTCTGGAATACGACCAGATATCGGGATTTTTCTATACCCGCAAGGAAGTGCCGCCACAAGCTGCGCGCAGCCACAGTTTTGATGCAAAGAAAGATACGCGCGGGGAAACCAAAGGGACGAAAAGTACTGCCAGCCGCAGCGCGCCTCGCAACGACTGGAATGCTGACCCGCGTGCAGACAAGCGCAGCGATGGCAATTTCAGTGGAATTCTGGATGAGGTTATGGGCAGACCCCAAGCGGCGCCTCCCAAACATCGCGCCATCAATGTGCATGGCAGCGATCAGCATGCCAAAGTCCAAATCAATCTGGAAGATGCGTTCCGTGGCACTGCTTGCAGTATTTCGATGCCGACCTACGTCACCGATGAGTATGGCATGCCTATCGTTTCCAAACGTACACTGAAGGTCAGCGTGCCAAAAGGCATGCGTGCCGGACAAACATTGCGACTCGCGGGCCAGGGATTTCCCGGCATGGGCGAAGGAAAGGCCGGTGATCTGTACCTGGAAGTCGTGATCCGCCCGCATCGTCGTTATCGCATCGAGGGACGCGACATCTATTTCGATATTCCATTAACGTCGGCGCTTGCTGCTGTGGGCACCACCGTCAATGTGCCTACGCCTGAAGGTTCGATACAGTTATCGATCCCAGCCGGTTCTATGCCTGGACGCAAATTGCGCCTCAGGGGCAAAGGAATTCCCGGCGTTTCCGGTGATGCGGCGGCCGGCGATCTGTATGCGGTCATCGTCAATGTTGCACCACCCGTGCACACTGTCGTTGCACAAAAGGCATATCAGGCACTGAAAGCAGCATTCGATTTCTCGCCCAGAAACTAGGCAATGGTGTCGGCCGCGCGTCGGCCACCCTTCATCATCTGCATACCCGGACTACACCTGCCGAAATTCTGATTTCGGCAGGTGCCGGTCAAACTTCACAGCCCGCACCAGACCGTCTGTGCCGCCAGTCTGAAGACAGGCCAAATCAAACACAGACGTCAAACTGTTTGCGCATTAAAATGGCGCACCCGATCCAATCATCCGGAAGCTAAGCACTCATGGAATACGAAGTAATCGACACCCTACTCTCGCCTGAAGGTCGCCTGGACATTCTATCCAAGGCCGAAGTACAAAGACTGCTCGACACCCGCAACGGCGGTTTGTACAGCCTGTTTCGCAACTGCGCACTGGCCGTGCTTAACAGCGGCAGCACTACCGACGACGGCAAGGAATTGCTCGAGCGTTACAAGTCTTTCGATATCAGCATCATTCAGCGCGAACGTGGTATCAAGCTGGACATCAAGGGCGCGCCCGCCAGCGCCTTCGTAGACGGAAAAATGATCAAGGGCATACATGAGCACTTGTTCTCGGTCTTGCGCGATGTTCTGTACATCCACGATGAAATTATTTCCAACCCGACCTTTGACCTGGAATCTTCAGCCGGCATCAGCGATTCTGTGTTCAGCATCCTGCGCAATGCCAATGCATTGCATCCGAATCTGAATCCCAAGCTCGTAGTTTGCTGGGGCGGCCACTCGATCTCACGCGAGGAATACGATTATTCCAAAAAAGTGGGCTACCAGATCGGCTTGCGCGACATGGATATCTGTACCGGTTGCGGCCCGGGGGCAATGAAAGGCCCGATGAAAGGCGCCACCATCGGTCACGCCAAACAGCGGATTTCGACCGGACGTTACCTCGGCATTTCCGAACCCGGCATCATCGCTGCGGAAGCCCCTAACCCTATCGTTAACGATCTGGTCATCATGCCGGACATCGAAAAACGTCTGGAAGCATTTGTCCGTGCCGGACACGGCATCGTGGTGTTTCCCGGTGGTGCCGGAACGGCGGAAGAAATTCTGTACATCCTCGGCATCCTGCTGCATCCGGACAATGCCGGCCTGCCCTTCCCTCTGATTTTCACCGGCCCTGCCGATTCCGTCGATTACTTCAAGCAAATCGATTATTTCATCGGTGCGACTTTGGGGCCCAAGGCGCAAGGGTTGTACAAAATCATCGTCAATGATCCTGAGCTGGTTGCGCAAGAAATGCAGGCCGGTATCGCGCAGGTGCGCGAGTTCCGCAAGAGCAAGGGTGATGCGTACTACTTCAACTGGACGCTGAAAATCGATCATCCGTTCCAGCAACCTTTTTTCCCTACGCATGAAAACATGCGCAATCTGTCCTTGCACAAGAATCAGGAAAGTCACTTGTTGGCAGCCAACCTGCGTCGTGCCTTCTCAGGTGTGGTGGCAGGCAACGTGAAAGACAGCGGGATACGCTCGATTGAAAAACACGGTCTGTTTGAAATCAGCGGTGATCGCGACATCATGGAGCCGATGGATACGCTGTTGTCGGCATTTGTTGTGCAGAGCAGGATGAAGCTGCCGGGCAAGGCTTATGTGCCCTGCTACAAAATCATCAAATAAGCGTCAGATAAACCTCTTCACACACAACCCGGTTTAGACACTCAGCGGCTGCTGGACTTCTGCAACGTCCAGCAGCGATTCGATTGCGCGATCGAAGACAGGAGCGTATTCGATCATGCCTATCGATCCTTCGCGCAACGCCTTGATCAAGGAAATCGACGAATAAATCAGCAAGCGCGGCGGCTCGTGAGAGACAACCAGCTGAAATAGATAGAACGACTGCTGCGGGTTTACCCACATCAAACGTGCCGGCTGGTAGATATTGTTAGCCCACCATTCAACTACCGTTCCCGCGTGCATGCCGCCCAGCCAACCGGCATCGGAGCTGAGCAAGGTGCCCATATCGTTATCCAGATACTGATGTGCAGCCACATTGAATTTGCGCAAAGCGGATTCAAGGCGAAGCTGTGGCACGGTCGGTGCGTGTATGGTGGCCGCTTCCGCATTCGCGCTACCGATACGCAAGGATGCAAAATGCTGATGCAAGGTTTCCAGCTTGACCGATGCCTTGAGCGGCGTCGCTTGTATCATCCCGAGCACCGTCGCATGCATCGCAATCAGATCGTCGATCGCCTGCTTGGTTTCCGTCTCTGGCAGTGCAATTAATTTCATCCCTTGCTTGACCTGCCTGACCAGCTTGGGCAATAGCTTCATCAACGCACTGCGCTCGGTCAAATCGTGTTGATGTACGCTCCAGATCAATTCGGGAACGACATCGCGATACGCTTGACTGTCTATGCTTTCATCTTCATTTGCATGTACCAGCACGCGTGACCATATCCGGATCAGGAAATCGACTGCACGCGGATCTGTCTGTACCGTCTGCAGGCGCTCACGCATCGCATTGACGGTTTCCACAATCAGGACATCGTAACGTTGCGGATCTTTTTCAGCTTCGTCCAGCGCCTGGATGACACGCTGGATTTCCGCATCGTATTCACGCAGTATTCTTGCAATTGCCTCATCAAATTGCGCTAACGCATCCGCAAAAACAATCAAATCCGTCTTGAAATCATTCAGGATTTTCTCTACCGTCACCACCATCTGTGCATGTATTTCAATACCGGGCGCGGTCTTTGGGTCGAGTCCGATTGCCAGCGACGCCATGCGGTTGAGTAATTTTCTCGGGGCATTATCCGCCTGCTCCAGAATACGCGGCACCAGCATCGCCGCCTTCAGGAAAGGCACTTGCAAACGCGTGATCGTGGCGCGAAATGCATCCGGTAGCGACACATCATTGGCGATAAAATTAAACAGCATCGCGACAACGTCTATCGTCACGCGCTCCATCTCGCTCAGTCTTTCGGTTTCCAGTTCGCTATGCAAATCAAGCAGTTGACTTTCATCGTCGCGCGCGACGCCGTTGACGGCTTCCTGTTGCAGACGATGCAACTGACTGGTCAATGGATGCGGCTTCGACGTGTCTTCATCAACGACTGGACGAAATTCGCTAGGCGGAGTGTCCGCATGGCGCGGATGAGACGGGATGCGTTCCGGCGCAACCTGACCAAATATTTTCCATACAAAATCCTGCAACGCGGCCTGCCCCTCCTGCTCCGGTGTACGTAGCACATCAGGCGCATCCGATGCACGTTGCTGCATCAGCGACAATATGTGTTCCAGCGCTGGCGGCAAGGAAAAATTAGGCGGGTAGTAGCCTGTTTGATTCCCTGTGTAGCCAGCGGAATAATTACTTTGATAAGCACCTGCCGGATTTGCGGATGGATTGCCGGGATTGTTCACGCCGTTATTGCCCGAACCAGCAACTGCGCTATTCCCTGAATTACTGCTTGGATTACTGCCCGGATTCGCTGCTTGATCGCCACCGGCATGCGGCGTTCCACCGAAGATAACTTGCGAAAAATTCTGCCCTTGCGGCATCAGCATTGCGCGATCGCGACGATTCAATGAAGCTGGACGCGCCAGTAGACGCGCATGCACGCCGTTTGATTCGAACACTTCACGAATTGCGGCAAAGTATTCTGGCAGTTCGGCTGCCAAGGCACCTGACATGTGATCGAACAGCATCGCACACAAGTCGCTGGTACTGCACATAGAACACAGTACATCGTGCAAGGCGCGCGCCATCAGATACGGACGGAAAGGATTCTCCCGCTCACGCACGTCATGCTCGTCATGCAGTTGCGCGATCATCAAATTCAAACGCCCGAGACTGAGTTGATCGGCGTCGCGCAGGCGCAGCACGCGCCGTTCCACTTCAATCTGGCGCGTAATGGTTTCGTCGTCGATCAGGGCCCAGCTATTGACTGATGCATCCTGCAACTCGTGGCGCAGATCGCGATACATGGTTTGCATGCCGCGCTCGACATAACCGGAATAGCTTGCGTTCAGGCGCTTGAGAAAAGGAACTTCCTGCGTTGCCAACCATTCTTTGGCTGCGGAAATGGTCTTTTGTTCGTTCGCCGAACCGGCGCCGGGAGTGACTTGCCTGATGCTGGCATTCGCTTCCTGCAGCATGCGCGCTGCAAGAGCGGAAAATCGGAATAGCGCACGTTCCTTGGCCAGTTGAATCACAGGTTTGATGGCGTGCATTACCTTACTTGTCTCCAATGAAAATATGATGCATACATGAAATTAATCATATCGCATCAAGGCTGTGCGTGATATTCAAATTTGTTGCTGGCATCCATCTTTAACGGAAATTTACATTTGAATCGATGGCAGACACAAATCAGTGCGCGCCTCGCTTGGGTGCGTTAAATGGGCGCTATTTTCCTGTATCCTCGCAAGCGCACGGAAATTGCGCAAAAGAAATTGTTGCAACAGATTCGCGCACCGTTATGGGATTGGATCAGCACAAAATCTTTGCCATCTAATCCGAATCGATGGCACGTCCATTGCTGATAAAGAATACAACCTCTATTGGCTGATCGTCAAAATGAAGAAAAGTATTACAAAATTAATCGGTGGTCTGACAGTCGGGCGCAAGTTGGCACTGATTTACTTTCTCGATTTGACTGCGGTCATCTTCATTTCCGGCATCCTGATCCATGAAAAATTTATCGCCATTAATTTTTCAACCAAGGAAATCGTTGGCAATCAGTACATTGCCAACGTCCGCGAAGCGTTGATCGCATCGGTCAATCCCGCATCTGGCACGCTACCGCCCGCGCATTATGCGCAGTCAATTCGCGATGCAGAGAACAAGTATGGCAATGACATGGGTAGCAGGGAGCTGGCAGAAACCTTTGCCAGCTCCCTGCAGGCAACGCAGCCAGGTCGCGATACGCTGACCCAAACCGACGACGCTTTCACACAAGGTCGCGCCTTGCTCACGCGCATAGGCAATCAGTCGAATCTGATCCTGGACCCAGACCTGGATAGCTATTACACGATGTCGCTGATTGTTTTGCGCTTTCCGGAGCTGCTGGAACTGCTGGACCGTACCGGCGATCTGGCCACGCAACTGCCAAAAATCTACGATGAAAATCGGTCTGTCCAACAGACTCGCTTTCTGATTCTCGAAGGCAGGCTGGATGCCACGACCAAGGGGATTCAGAGCGATTACGATGAGGCATTCGCTGCCAGCCGTCCGACTCTGCGCATTGAACTGGAAAAATCGCGTCACGATTTGCTGGTGTCCATCCAGCGTTTTCGGATTGCCAGTCAGGCCATGGCCGGCATCATCAATGTCGATGAAAACGATGACGACTATCAAGCATTGAGAATCGCAGCGATAAGTGATTTACAAACGGCGTGGATCGCAGCCGACCGGCAAATGCACAGGTTGCTGGAAGAGCGTATCGCAGAAGCCTATAGTCGCATGTGGCAACATCTGGGCACCGCAGCTTTGCTGTTGATGGTGATTTTGAGTCTGGTATTTTTTGTCGCACGCCAGATCGCCCTGCCCATCCGCAATCTCGCGCGCGTGGCAGACAATGTCAGCCGATCCGGTGATTATTCATTGCGCTCTTCATGGGACAGTACAGATGAAATCGGCCGCCTGGTCACAGGCTTCAATGGCATGCTGCAGCAACTGGATCAGCAACGTATCGCACAACAGGAATTGGTGGCACAAACCCGGGCCGCACAGGCGCAGCATGAACTGGTAGAAGCCATTCCGATTCCATTGATGGTGACGTCGATTCCCGATCATGCGGTTTTACATGCGAACGATGCTGCCCGCGCCTGGCTGGGCGGACGTGACGAAAATCCATGGAAAACCGGCATGCTGCCGGCCTTGCGTGCGCGCTTCTTCCAGCGTTTGCACGACACCGATACCGTTGATGAATTCGAAGTGCGCTGGACCGGCGGCGAAAAACCTTCATGGGCACTGGTATCCGCGCGCTGTCTCGACTATCAGGGACAACCCGCTGTGCTGACGACTTTCACGCCGATCAATCACATGAAGTACATGGAGCGGCGACTGGAACTGTGGGCCAAGGTTTTCGAAGCGTCGTCGGAAAGTATTGTCATTATCGATGCCAGCGGTCGCATCGTCACCGTCAACCGCGCATTCTGCCGTAACACCGGCTATGAATTGCATGAGTTGATCGGCAAGTACAGCATGATGCTGCTATCGAACCGCAATCAAAAAAACTTCTCGAAGACGCTCGCGCGTACCACATCGACCAAGGGCTCATGGCAAGGCGAAATGTGGATCAACCGCAAGGATGGTGAATCGTATCCGGCCTGGCTGGTGATGAATGCGGTACGTGACAAGCAGGGAGAAATCCAGCATTACATCGCGATGTCACTCGACATCAGCGAGCGCAAGGCCAATGAACAACGGATTCACTATCTTGCGCATCACGATGTACTGACTGCGTTGCCGAATCGCTTCCTGTTCGATGAACGATTGCAGATGGCGATCCAGCAAGCCAAACGCGCCGAAAGTATGGTCGCCGTCTTGTTCATCGATCTGGATAGATTCAAGAACATCAACGACTCGATGGGGCATCACATCGGCGACGGCTTGCTGATCTCCGTCGCGCGTCGGCTGGTAGAGACAGTGCGCGAAGGCGATACCGTCAGCCGACTCGGCGGCGATGAATTCGTCATCGTTCTCAACAACGTCGAAAGTGCGGAAGAAGTCGGCAAGCTGGTCGAGCAGCGCATGATTCCACGCATACAAAAAGCGCATATTGTCGACGGCATGGAACTGTATATCTCGTGCAGCATAGGCATAGCGCTATACCCGGATGACGGCGACGATATCGACTTGCTGATGCGTCACGCCGACTCAGCGATGTATCAAGCGAAGGAAAGCGGCCGCAACAATGTCCAGTTCTTCACGGCTGAACTGAATGACCGCGTCGTCAAGCGCATGCACCTGGAAAGCGATCTGCGCCATGCCGTAGAACGCAATGAACTGGTGCTCTATTATCAGCCACGCATCAATGCGATGACAGGCCGGCTGGCCGGCGTCGAAAGCCTGGTGCGCTGGCAGCATCCGACCGAAGGGATGATCCAGCCGGCAAACTTCATCCCTGTCTCCGAAGAATCGGGTTTGATTGTCCCGATAGGCGCGTGGATCATCAGAGAAGCGATGCGCCAGCACGTAGAATGGAAAGCCAGTGGTTTTGGCGAGATCCCGGTATCGATCAATCTATCAGCAGTGCAACTGAAAGAAGGCGGCTTGCTGAAGGTACTGGAACACGCATTGAAAGACATTCCCGCCGATGCCCGCAACATCGAACTGGAATTGACCGAATCCATCCTGATGGACGACGTACCGGCCACAATCAAAGCCCTGGAGCAAATCAAGGCGCTGGGGTTTTCTTTATCGATCGACGACTTCGGCACAGGCTACTCCAGCCTGAACTATCTATACCAGTTCCCGATCGATCGTCTAAAAATCGACAAATCCTTCGTGCAAAACATCCACATCTCACCGCACAATCTGGCCGTCACCAACGCCATCATCGGCTTGGGACATACGCTGGGCTTGCAGGTCGTTGCCGAAGGCGTGGAACTGGAGCAGGACGTCAACCTGCTGTGTGCGGCGGGCTGCGATGAGTTGCAGGGCTACTATTTTGGCAAGCCGATGGCGGCAGAGCAGTTTGAGATTTGGTTGAAAATGGAGCAGGATGCTGCTGCAAATGCGCCTGGTGGCATTGAAGATGCTGCGGAGTGGTTTTGATGTTTGATGTTTTGCGTACTGAGGGAATTGACGCGTTCATCTCTTCGATGAGAGTGGGTTAGCCGGGGGTAGCCCGGCGGCTACTCACTTTTCTTGCTTCGCCAAGAAAAGTAAGCAAAAGAAAGCGACCGCACAGCCGCTGCCCTTCGGGTTCCCGCTTGTGCAAATCAAAAAATGGGAAGCGAACGAAACTCGCCTGCGGCTCAGACAGCGTTCACTTCTTTTTCCATTTTCTGCTCTGCACAAACGGCAGCGTCACAGCGGTTTAACTTCAACGGCAGTTCAACGGCAACAGCATTGACACGAACCAATTCAAAAATTATTAAGTGATTAAGGTTGTGGAGGTTGCAGTTAGGATTTGCGTTTGACGTTAGCCGCATGCTGTTTGAGCCGAAGGCGAGTTTGTTTGTGCTCCCGACTGATGATCGTTTGACTTGGGTACCCGCGCAGCGGGCAACGGCTTCTGCGTCGCCTTTCTTTGCTTACTTTCTTTGGCGAAGCAAAGAAAGTAAGTAGCCGCCGGGCTACCCCCGGCAACTGAATCTCATAGAAGAAAGAAAAGAATTATTAAGCGTCAGCAACCGCCCGAAGCAAAGCCAATTGCGCGGCATCCAAATAAACCCACTCACCCTCTTCCAACCCCAACGACTCCAGCGCCAATTCTCCAATCGCCACCCGGCTCAAAGCCGAACAATGGTTCCCCGCCGCAGCCAGCATCCGCTTGACCTGATGATATTTCCCCTGCTCCAGCACAATTTCGATCTGATGATCACCCAGCATGCGGCAAGTCTGTGCTGCCAACGGAGCCGGTTCATCATGCAATTGCACGCCACCAAGCAACAGCGCGATCAACTCAGGCGTTACAGGATCATGCGTAGTCGCGACATACACTTTTGGAATATGCCGCTTCGGTGAAGATTGCGCATGAATGAAGGGACCGTCATCCGACATCAGCAACATGCCGGTCGTATCGTGATCGAGACGGCCCACAGGTTGCAAGTCGCGCCAAGTGAATTGTTCAGGAAGCAAGGTCAATACGCCGGGATGATGGCTGGGCTTGCGTGAACATTCGAAGTTCGCCGGTTTATTCAACACGATGTAAACGTGCTCGCGATAGCGCCACACTTCTTCGAAAATCGTGAATTCGAAATCGGTCGTGTCGAAAGACGTCTTGATGCTGTCAACAACTTCGCCATTGATGCTGACTTCGCCGTCTTCGACCAGGCCGCGACAGTATTTTCTGGTGCCGAATCCCTGCGATTGCAGGATGCGGTCTAGGGTCAATTTACTCATGGCGGCACTGTACCAGAACGAAGCGGATTTATCAGCCGGAGGACGAGAAAAAGCGCTGCAGTTCGATGTCATCTCGTCATCACTAATATACAAATCGGCGCATGCATCTGTGAGAACGTTCTTATTTCAAGCACCGCGATTTTCTATTTTGTCACGGCACACGATAAAATGACGGTATCAATCAAAAAGGAAAGCAGTCATGAGCCAGTTCTGGAGCCCCATTGTGCAAACACTCACGCCATATGTACCGGGTGAGCAGCCGAAATTGCCGGGCTTGATCAAGCTGAACACCAACGAAAACCCATATCCGCCGTCGCCCGCCGTCACTGCTGCGATGCATGCGGTCACTGCAGATTCCTTGCGTCTGTATCCGGACCCGGATGCATCCGAACTGAAAAAGACGCTGTCTGCTTATCACGACGTGCAACCGAATGAAATCTTCGTCGGCAACGGTTCCGACGAAGTGCTGGCATTTGCCTTCATGTCGCTGCTCAAGCATTCCGAGCCTTTGCTGTTCCCGGATATCACTTACAGTTTTTATCCAGTGTATTGCAAGCTGTTCGGCATCGACTACATCGAAGTGCCATTGAACAGTGCGATGGAAATCGATACCGCCGACTACGACAATCGTGCCTGCGGCGGCATAATTTTCCCGAACCCGAATGCGCCTACCGGGATTCCCTTAGCCTTGTCCAAGATTGAGGCATTGCTGATCAAGCAACCAAACGCGGTGGTCGTGGTCGATGAAGCCTATGTAGATTTCGGCGGCGAAACGGCGATTCCACTGATCCATAAATACCCCAACCTGCTGGTCATACGCACGTTTTCGAAATCGCGCTCGCTGGCCGGTTTGCGTGTCGGCTTCGCGATGGGTCATGCAAAATTGATAGAAGCGCTGGAACGTGTAAAGAACAGTTTCAATTCATACCCCATGGATAGATTGGCGCTGGCCGGTGCAGTCGCCAGCTATGGCGATGAAACCTATTTCCAGAAAACCAATGCGGCAATTATCGCCAGTCGCGAGCAAATGACTGCCTCGCTGCAAAAACTTGGTTTCTCGGTACTGCCTTCGGCGGCTAATTTTATATTTGCACGTCATGAGTCCTATGCTGCCGAGCAACTGGCGGCAGGATTACGCGAACGCGCGATTATCGTGCGCCATTTCAAGCATCCACGCATCAATCAGTACTTGCGCATCAGCATAGGCAATCCGGATGAGTGCAAAATGCTGATACAGACGCTGACGCTGCTGACCTCGAATCACTAACAGCAAAGCAGTCGTGCCATCATCTGATACGGAAAATACAAGCGCATCTGATGCTGCCTACGGCGCCCAGTAGTCGGTATTCTGTCAATCGGGAAAGCTGGGTTGGAGAATGAAGCTGCGCTATGCACTCGGAGCTAGCAGTCCGGATTAAATCTTCAAGGAAAAATGATGACAGAGCCGATCAAGAAAGAAACTGAAAAAACGTCTTTTCTGGCCACCCTGGGCGCGGTGTTCTGGTCCTTCATCGGGCTGCGTCGTCGCTCCGATTATGAAAAAGACGTGACCGGACTCAATCCTGTTTATGTCATCGTTGCCGCATTGCTGGGCGTGGCGATTTTCATTGCTGTTTTGCTGACCGTGGTTTCGCTGGTTGTGAAGTAAATTGACTTGCATAAAAAATGCCGAGCCTCCTTAGGCTCGGCATTTTTTATTCCGCTGTTTTGTTCAACAAATCAGGCAGCAACCGTTTCCATCTGCTCTTCTACCGCAAAGATCGAGGCATCGCCCGCACGTATCGAAGCTTGCAACGATTGAATAGAACCACCCGCCCTATACGCAAAACTGACGCATAACTGGTCGCCAGCCTTGACCAGAACCGGATCTGCCAAAGGCAAAGTCATGTAGTGATTCAGCCAATCAATCGTGGAATTTTTTTCCATCACGACCGCAAGGATATTTTTGGTCACGAAGCGCAAGGAATTGACGATGCCGTCACGTTCAATCACAAACGAACCCTGCCATGCGATATCGATGCCGACTGTCTGCGTAAAGTCCAACAGGGAATACACCGCAGGAGCAGCAAGATCGATGCTGCCAGCCTGCTCAAACGTCGCTTCGCGGAATTGCACGATAGGCGCGTTGTAACCTTCAAACGAGTAATCCTGCTGCAAGGGCTGAACTGCCATGATCATCGCTTCCGGAATGAAGATCGGCAAAGGGCCACCGAATTTTTCCAGATAGCGTTGCTTGAATCCCTCGATCACTTGCACCTGCTTCTCGCGCACCATCGCGACGTGGATCATTTCGCAGATCACGACATCAACAGGTTCTGGTGGCAAATAGTCAAACGCATCGGCCTCGACCACTTCAACCTTGTGTCCATTGACGTTCTTGGACAAGAAGTTACGCGCTTCTCTTACGAGATCAGGGTTGTACTCAACGCACCAGACTTTTTCTGCAGTGGCTGCCGCAAACCATGACAACACGCCCGTGCCGCCTCCCAACTCAAGCACTTTGGCGCCGGGTGCAACCAAATGATTAATCGCGGCCTTGAAACCTGACATCCGATTTTGGTCCATCAACATATTGTGGTGGTAATGCACAGGGATGAATTGGCCCAGATAGGAGCTTTCAAGTTCGCGTTCAGTCAGCATGGTGTCATCCTCGTAGGTTGTCGTTTGCGTACGGCTCCCGCAGGAACAGGTACGTGAAGCATCATTATGGTGAGCCTCACAACAAAGCAAAGGGAAGAGGTATGGAGGTTTTACCTAGCTATTCCCTTGTTGGGGAATTTGCTGAGCTAAGTACTTAAAGATAAAAATGGGAATGAAAAGAAAACGCTGCAGCCGGTATCAGCGGCTGCAGCGAAGACAGCGAAGTTACGTCAACGCATTAGCTCAGCTTGTCGAACCCCATCACAACGGTCACCGTATGCGTTGCGCGATCGTCGAACATGGTAACAACCTTGTCCGCTACCGCAACGCCATCCAGCTCAACCCTCACCACGCCTTTGCTGACGCCATCCGGATTGACAATATTGATGTTGTATATAGAGCGACCAAATCGATAATGCAGTTTCGCATTACGCCATTCCGGCGGCAGGCATGGGTCCAGGCTGAGCTTGTCTGCCTTGACTTGCAAGCCGAGTATGAACTCGACACCAGCGCGATATAACCAGCCGGCTGCGCCGGTATACCAGGTCCAGCCACCGCGTCGTACGTGCGGCGACTCGGCATAAATATCGGCGGCAACTGCATACGGTTCCACCTTGTATGCAGCCATGCCGGTACGCGTGCTGGTGCGATTAGCCGGGTTGATCATCTTGAACAAATCGTGGGCCTGACTACCCTTGCCCATCATTGAATATGCAATCAGACACCACACTGCAGCATGCGTGTACTGCCCGCCGTTTTCACGCACGCCCGGCAAATAGCCTTTGATGTAACCAGGATCGAGCGGCGTCTTGTCGAATGGTGGCGTGAACAGAAGAATCAAATCATCACCTGGACGAATCAGATATTGATCGACCGATTCCATTGCGCGTTGCGAGCGTCCGGTTTCGCCCGCGCCGGAAATCACCGACCAGCTTTGCGCAATCGAATCGATACGACATTCGGCATTGCTGGCAGAACCCAAAGGCGTGCCATCGTCGAAATATGCGCGGCGATACCAAGCGCCATCCCATGCATGTTTCTCGGTGGCAGCTTTCAACTTCTCTGCGTGTTGCAGCCAGCGGGTGACACGAATCTGGTCACCACGCGCTTCTGCTACCGGCGCAAAGCGCAGTAGCGTTGCATACAGGAACCACGCCAGCCAGACGCTTTCGCCCTTGCCGTCGTGACCAACGCGATTCATGCCATCGTTCCAATCACCGCCACCCATCAAGGGCAAACCATGCGGACCTGTGCGCAGGCTATGATCCAGAGCGCGCGCGCAATGCTCGTAGACCGTAGCTTTTTCATTAGAGATTTTCGCTTCGAAGTAATTGTCTTCCTTCTCCAGCGGTAGTAAATCGCCTTCCAGGAAAGGAATCATCTCGTCGTAGATCTGCCTATCACCAGTCACATCGGCATAATGCGCCGCGCAATACGGCAACCAGATCAAGTCATCCGAGATATGTGTACGCACACCGCGTCCGCTAGGCGGATGCCACCAATGCTGAACATCGCCTTCCGGGAATTGGCGTGAAGATGCGCGCAAAATTTGATCGCGTGCCAGCTTGGGAGCAACCAGCGCCAAGGCTTGCGTGTCCTGCAATTGATCGCGGAAACCATACGCACCGCCAGCCTGATAAAACGCAGTACGCGCCCAGAAACGACAACTCAAGGTTTGATACAAGAGCCAGCCGTTGAGCAAATAATCCATCGAACGATCCGGCGTTTCCACCTGTACCGTATGCAGGATCTCGCTCCAGTTACGCTGGCTGGTTGCGAACACTTCATCGATATCGGCTTCGCGGTAACGCTGTACCAATTCGCGCGCGGCTTCTGCCGACTCCGCCTGTCCCATCAAGAACACGATGTCGGTTTCCGCACCAGGGGCGATTTCAACCAGTGTTTGCATTGCACTGCAGGGATCGAAACCGGCACCGACGCGATTCGACAAGCTATGACCCATTATCAGGCCCGCCGGTTTTTGCAGATTGCCGTTGCGACCTATGAATTCCTTGCGGTCGCCAGTCCATGCGGTTTGACTGCCGCACAGATCCACGAATGCAACGCGTTGGCCGAACTCGATATTCCAGGAGTTACGCGCAAAGAGCGCACCGCTCTCTGCATCGCGTTCGGTTACGACAAAAGGCATGTTATTGGTACGTGCTGCGCCCAACACCCATTCGACATAAGACGTCAGTGACAAACGACGCGAATTACGCGAGACGTTTTTCAAACGCAAGCGGCAAATCTTGACCGGATCGTCCCAACTGACAAACTGCAGCAACTCGCTGGCGATGCCGCTGCACGTCAATTCGAAGCGACTGTAACCTTGGCCATGGCGTGTCGTGTACGTCGCGTTCGGCACACGTATCGGCGACATGGTCGGACTCCACAAGGCGCCGTTTTCTTCATCGCGTATATAGAAGGCTTCGCCGGACGGATCGGAGACCGGATCATTCGACCAGGGCGTCAGTTTGTTTTCGCGGCTATTCAAACTCCACGTATAACCGGCACCCCGTTCGGAAACGGTAAAGCCGAACACAGGATTGGCGATCACGTTAATCCACGGCGCAGGTGTTTCCTGATCCTGCCCCAGCACAATCACGTATTCGCGGCCGTTCTGATCGAAACCGCCCAGACCGTTGAACAAGGTCAGTTGTGGTGCCGGTCCGGCAGGCGCGCCTTGCGGCACACGCATATCGCGCTCTAGCCATGAGAAAGGTGCATCGACATCGCTGTCGGCACGCGGCTGCATCTGTTCGGCCAGACTGCCTTGTCCGCCTTCCAGCACCACGCGTGCCGCAGCCAGCAACAAGGTACGTTCATCGTCGGTAATCAGATCGGCACGCACGATATACGCACCGCCACGCTCGGCCTGTTCCTGCTGCGCAGAAAATGCTTGCGCAGCTCTGACCATGCTCTCCATCGAGACCTGCAGCTCTTGCGCGTAAGACGCACCTTTTTCATTCAGGATGACGAGATCAACCGGCAATTGCTTCATGCGCCAATATTCTTGCGCACGCAGTAATTGCGAAACCAGTCGCAAGTCTTCCTGTTTGGCCATGCGTAGCAAGAGTATCGGTCTGTCGCCGGAAATTCCCTGCCCCCACAAACCGGAATGACTCAAGGACATGGCCCGAATCACACGCCGGCTGGCACGCGATGACACATCCGAAAACAAGATGCGGCTCGCCATATGCTGGAACAATTCCGCCTCGTAGTGCTCGATGCGCAAGTAATGCAACTGCACTTGCGCATGCGTCCACACCAATGCGGAAATCCGCGCGAAGGTTGAACCGTCGTGATATTTATCAGCGAGGCTGATGATTTCTTCACGCGAGTTCGCAGCCATCGTGGTGAAGACCAGATGCGAGACTTCTCCCGGTTCTATCCGCAGGCGCACGCGCAGACTGAAAATCGGATCCAGCACTGCGCCGACAGTATTCGACAATGGACGACCATCGCTGATCGAACGCGGTTGGTTGACGCCTTGACCGCGTCCGATGAAACGCGCCCTGTCGGTTTCATACTCGATTCCGATGGCACTGCTACCCTCGCCACGCGCCACCACATGCGCAGCCCACGGACGCGTTTCGCCATCCTTGCGCGGCCTACGCGACGCCAGCAGTCCGCGTACTTCATGCAGGTATTCGGTTTCGACAAACAGATTTGAAAAGGCAGGATGCGCGACGTCCGCCGCCACTGGTGCCAGCAGTACTTCCATATACGAAGTCACTTCTATCGTGCGCGCACGCGTGCCGTTGTTAGTCAGCGTCAGACGGCGCAACTCGGCATCATCCTCGGGCGACACAATCACTTCCAGCATGCTGGAAATCGTACCGTCCACACGCGAAATACGCGCACGATCTTCGGCAAATTTGACCTCATAGGAATCCGGCTCGACCGCAGTCGGCTGATAACAAGCCGACCAGAATTTGCCGCTATCCGAATCGCGCAGATACAAATGGCTGCCCCATTGATCGCGCGTTGCATCTTCGCGCCAGCGCGTCACGCCCAGCTTGTTCCACAGACTGTAGCCTGAGCCGGCGGCCGTCAGCATCACTGCATAATGTCCATTCGACAGCAATTGCGTTTCTGGCGTCGCCGTCATTGCACTGTAGAAATGACGCGCCACACCCGATTCCGGCGCAACCACGGTAGGCCGTTCCAGATCGTCGCTGATGGCCAGAGAAGCCGGCTGTATCCAGCGCGGCTGCGATTCATGCAAGAGCAGTTCGGCTGAGCGAATGATGGGTTCGCGATGGAAGCGATGTCGCATCACGTTTTTGTTGATGACATTGCCCAGTGCGACCAGCAACATACCCTGATGATGCGCCATGTATGCATACACGATCGCCATCGTCTGATTTTCTGCACGGCGACCAGGCGTGAAATCCAGCGCTTCATAAAAGCCGTAACGCCCGACCGCACCCATGCCGGTCAATCGACGGAAATTGTCAACAGCACTTTTCGGCATGTACATCGCCGCCAGACCAGTCGCATAAGGGGCGATGACTATATCCTTTTCCAGTCCGCGCTTGAGGCCCAGACCGGGCACGCCGAATGCTGAATATTGATAGGTAAAAGCGCGGTCGCGGACATTCATTGCCGATTCCGAGACACCCCAAGGCACCTTGCGCTCCTTGCCATACTCGATTTGCCGTTTGATGATGCCGCGACAGGTTTGATCCAGCATGCTGCCACGCGGCGACGACATCACCAAGGACGGCATCAGATATTCGAACATGGAACCTGACCATGAAGCGAGCACCGGATAATCCGTCCCCGCCAGCATGCGACGACCAAGACGGAACCAGTGTGATGGCGGCACCTGGCGATCGGCGATCGTCACCATGCTGGCGAGTCTTGCTTCGGATGCCAGCAAATCGTAATAGCTATCGTCCAGCCGTCCTTCGTCGACGTTGTAGCCGATAGAAAACAGCTTGCGCTCAGCTGACATAAGGAAACGGAAATCCATGTCAGTCGCCATTTGACGCGCGGAATTCTCCAGCGTTTCCAGACGCCACAACCATTTGGTTGACAGCAGTACGGCTTGATTCAATATCGTATCCAGCTCGTCAAACAGAGCCTGCGACATCACATCGGGGTCAAGCCTGTTTTGCGATGCAAACAAACGACTGACTTCCTGCCGCGCCACTGCGTAACGCTCAGGCAACTCTTCCAGCACGATATCCCCAGACATTTGTGCGTTGATGAGTTGCCACAGCTCGGCATTCTGTCTTTGTTCGCGATCCTGCGCTTCCAGATGCGCCCACGGCACAACTGCAACAAAATCGGCACAATGCGTACGCACAGCTTCACGCAATTCATGCGTCCAAGTCAGTACTTCGTTGTCGGGAAGCTGGATTTCTACAGAAAATGCCTGTGCCAGATCCACCAGGTCTTCTGCACGTTCGACCAGTTTTTGCCAGCCAGCATATGTGGAAAAGCCGCTGCCATTTGCCAGTAACAGATCACTGAATTGTTCAGCACACTTGCGCAGTTCGGTGATGCTGACAGTTTGTGTACGCGACTCCCGACCCACCCCCTCAATTGCAAAACGCAGTAACAGCACGGTATCGCCGATACCGGCAGCGACACCAGGCCGCAGCACGGTTTGTTCACGCGCATCCTTGCATGCCTGTGCCAGTACAAACAGATGGCCGGCAAGATTGCCGCTGTCCACCGTCGAGACATAGCGCGGTAACAAAACTTCCAGCCTCTCTGTTTCATACCAGTTGAAAAAATGACCGTGATAACGCGGCAGCTTGTGCAGCGTTTCCATGGTTTCTTCCAGCCGTTGCATCATGTCGGCCAAACCCAGCCAGCCAAAATCGCGCGCGGTGGCAACGGAAAGCAGATACAGGCCAAAATTGGTTGGCGACGTGCGATGTGCGATGACGGGATATGGCTTTTCCTGGAAATTATCTGGTGGCAAGTAGTTATCTTGTGCAACCACAAAAGTCGTGAAGAAGCGCCAGGTACGACGCGCGGTCAGACGCAATTCCATTTCTTCATCCGCGTCCAGCAGTTCGACATTCTTGTCGACCGGCGGCAGACTGATCCAGCGTGCAATAAGCGGACTCAAGAGCCACAGCAAACAGAGCGGCAGCACCAGCGTCCAGCGATCCGGATTGGCCAGATACACAATCCCGGTTATCGCCAGCGCCAGCAGCACCCCCATGCGCCCACGCCATGCAAAACTGGAAATCGAATATTGCTTGGATTTTCTGACCTGGGCCGAGGTTACCCATTGCAATAACTTCCTGCGCGTAAACATCAGGCGCACCAAGGTGCGGAATATCGCATCCAGCATCAGCCACGCATGTTGCGCCAGCACCGCCAGCGAAATGAATACCACTGCAACAGTGTCAGGCAACACGGCCAGCCCGCGCCGCCAGTGCGCCTTGAATGACAGGTCATCGCGATGCGGCAGCAGATCGGATACAAACTGGAATACCGAGGGCGCAGCCAGGCCGACTATGCCCAGCACCAGCCACGGCCAGATCGGTGAAGATTGCAGACAGAACGCCGTCACCAGCAGGGCCAGAATCGCCGGCGCCATCAGGGAGCGCCGCATGTTATCGACGATCTTCAATCGATCGATAATAGACATAGACGCGCGACCGCCATTCAGCAGCCACGGCAGCAATTGCCAATCACCACGCGTCCAGCGATGCTGACGTGCAGCGGCTTCTTCGACATGCGACGGGAAGTCTTCAAATAACTCTACATCGTTGACCAGCGCCACCCGCGCCAACGCACCTTCAAACAGATCGTGGCTGAGCATGGTGTTTTCCGGCACCTTGCCGGCAAGCGCACGTTCGAACGCGTCGACATCGTACAAACCCTTGCCGGAATAGCTACCCCAGCCAAATACATCCTGGTACACATCAGGTACTGCACCGCCGTACGGATCGATGCCACCGCGTGCCGAGAAAAAGCGTCGATACAATGTGCGCTCCTGCCGCATCGGCAAAGTCGGTGTGATGCGCGGCTGCAGGATGCCGTAACCTTCTATCACCTGACCGGTTTTCGGATCATGGCGCGGCTGGTTCAATGGATGTGCAGCAACACCCACCAAAGCGCGCAAGGCGCCGATAGGCATGCGCGTATCGGCATCCAGCGTAATCACGTAACGTACAGTTTGCGGCAACGCAATTGCATCAAGCAAAAACGAGGTATCGTGCGCATCGCGCAGCAATCGATTAAATTCATGCAACTTGCCGCGCTTGCGTTCCCATCCCATCCAGCGACCTTCCGCTGCATTCCACAAACGCTTCCTGTGCAAGATATAAAAACGCGTCTGACCGCTGACACTAGGGCCATAACGGGCGTTCAATTCAGCGATATCCCTGCGTGCTTTTTCCAGCAGGTAAATATCCTGCGGCATATGCTCTTGTTTCGCATCTGCCCAATCCGACAGCAGCGTGAAATAAACTTCACCGTCCGGATTGGCAAGGTAATGCGCTTCCAGTTGGCGTACTTCTTCCTCTATCCCCTCTTCGCTGGTCAACATCACCGGAACGGCGACAAATGTACGCAGGCTTGCCGAAATATCTTCCAGCTCAAGGCGCGGTAAATGACGCGGCCAGAACAGTCGCATCAATATCTTGTTTGCCACCGTAATCGCAATATCGGATGCGGGGAAAAATCCGGCCATGATCAGCAATGCCAAGGCAATATCCGGCACTGTATTGTCGTGCACGCTCAGCAATGGAAGTGCTAGCAAAACACAAGCCAGAGTAATAATCGTCAGCGGGTAATACAGGCTGGCGTGCGCAATGTAATGACGCTTGAATTTTTGTGAAAAATGCGGCTGATAACCCAGTTCAGCTTCGAGGTCATTGCGGCCGCCGGCCAGCAGATAATGGCCGGGATCGAGCGCGCGTTCATCGGCAACGATCTCGTCATGCTGCATCTGGCTGCGGTGATACTCGATCTTGCGTACCAATGCATCGGCAATCTGTTGCTCCGAATAGCGTGCATTCAGTGCGATTTGCTGAATGATGTTGCGATAGCGATCGCGCGTCAGAAAATCCAGTACAGCATAAGCCGGCAAGGTTTGCAGTCTTTGTTCGACCAGACTCACCGATTCAAAAAATGTACGCCAATCGAAAGCTGCAATGCCGCGCATGCTGGTGATGATGTTGCGTATGGTCTGATTGGAGGCAACTTGCGTTGTATGCTCGCGCAATACCAGATCGTCAATGGTCAGATTCTGATCGACCAGTCGCGTACCGAGCGCATCCAGCAAGGGCGTAAAACCCGGTTGCTGGTAACGCAGGCGTTGCACCAGTTGTACGACAAAAGGCTGACGCAAATGTCCGGCAGGCAACACAATCGCCGGCTGCTCCTTTTCCGGTGTCTTTTGTGCTATTGCGATCAGCTCATTGGCCAGATCGTCGGCAGCTTGCCGTGCTGCCTGTGCTCTGACCACACGCATTGCCACCCGACGCAAATGCATGAGCAAGACTGCACGCATGACCACAGGCAAGGTCCACAGCTCGGCCATCGTCAACGCTTGTACGCGTTGATACGCACTGACAAAACGCAGAAATAAATCGGTATCAAAGTGATTATCAGTGTGTGCGGCAAATTCCTGGCACAAGGCATAAATTCTCGGCATGCCGGCATATTCGCCGTCCATCAGCTTGGGCAATGATTTGTATACGCGGCGGGACATGTTTTCGACCACGCCCGACACGTTTTCTTGCACCACATGCAGATTATCGAGCAGCCATTCCGCCGCTGACGTAATCGCACGGCGCTCGCCAGCAGCGCGCCCTATCGCGGCATGTGCCGCAATCAATGTACGACCATCTGCGCGCGCCAACGCAGAAATCGACATGCGATGTGGCGCGGCACCTATTTTTTGAATAGTCGCCAAATGGATCGCGTGGGACTCAAGTTTTTCCGCGCTGAAAATTTCTACGCGCGGCGGCTCGTCGGGAAAGTTCTCGTCAATTCGGGCTAAGGAACCAAATCGAAGATATTGAAGAATGGAATTAAGCAAAGACGCCCCCGCTTTTTTCACCTTCGATATGTATCGAATGAGTAACTGGATTCAGATGCGCATCGGGTACTCTGATGCGAAGCAACTGAACTGTACGGGCGGCGAAAGATCGCACTGCACATGCCGGTTTGGCATGCGTCAGGATAGTACTGACCATATTTTTTCCTCCCGCTTATGCGGCTTTTAGATTGACATGGTGGTCCATATTTTGCTCAATTGGAGGCGAAAAATGAGCAGTAGTTCCCGACTATTTGATTTGCGGCAAGATCGCGATGCCATCGAATCACGTCGATTAAGCACCTGTTGCAGTGAATTACGTAGCGAATATCTCCGAAGCTCTGTTTCATCGCACCAATCGCAAAGAGGGTAACAGCTCTTCGGTGCCGCGCAGGGGAATTTTATTCCGGCGTCAAATTCTTTGGATAAACAAGTTCGAGTGAAAACTGTTCGCCGATTTTCAGTGCCACATTTCTTAAGCACGCATCGCTGATTGCATCATCTGCGGCATTCACGGCCACCGCCACATGACTGTTATCCGTTACCAGCTTGAACCACCAGTGATGGAATGCACCAAACACGGCCTGCCCCTGCGTCACGGTGCCGACTATATGGTCGTGTTGATCACCCATGTTGATGATTAATACACCGCGATCGGCGAGAATGGCTTTGCAGTTCATGAAAAATTCCGGTGAGCGTAGCGTAGCCGACACGCCTTCCGCATCAAAGCCATCCAGCATGATCACATCGACCGAACCGACCGCCAGGTTCTCGATGTACGGAATCGCATCTACCTGTATTACGCGCAAGCGTGCGTCATCCGGCGGAATCAGGAATTGATCTCGCAGCAACAACACATCGGCATTCGATTCCAGTACGGTGATGCGTGCCAACGGAAGGTGCCGGTAACAGTATTTGGCGAGGGAACCGCCGCCCAAACCTATCATCAGGATGTGCTGCGGCAGCGGATGCAGGGACAGGAATCCAGCCATCGCCTGCGTATACGGAATTACCAACTCGTCCGGAGCCGACAAACGCATTGCGCTTTGCACGACCTGCTCATTGAAATGCAAGGTACGCATATCACCATCATCAAAGATGAAAGGCTTGCCGCCCTGCGCAAGCGCCCGGGTCTTTGCAATGCGTTCGGGAGTGAAAAAATTCATGAGTTGAATGTGACGACTAAAAACATCTGCGTTGCCATCGATAAAGATCCAGTGTGGTGCGATCTTGCGGCAAAGTCAAAAGCTGGCGAGCAATTATTCGACTTATATATGGACACGCGCATATAGACACGCGCGTTTCGCTGCTACCATGTTTGCATGACTATGAAAGCATCTCCCTTCAGCACTTTCTGGCATATAGGTCGCACAACCTTGCGCTGGCTGATCAGCGGCTGGCGCATCGTGCTGTTCGGCATGCTGGTGTTATCACTGGCATTGTCGCCGGCTACCTATCAGCGCGAGAACCGGCATGCGATTGCCTATCAGATCGTACTCGGTACGACGCAGAACCTGATCTGGTTTACGGTGCTGACTTCTTTGATCAGCCTGATCCTGATTCGCATCGTGGTTGTCACAGCCTTGAGTTACGGTCTTTCCAAATATGCGCTGGAAATGGTGGTGCGCGTATTGGTACTGGAGCTGATCCCGCTGACAGCAGCATTATTCGTTGCCTTGCGCCGCACCTTGCCGGATGGCGTGGAACTGGCTGAAATGCGCAGGCGTGGCGATCTCGCACTATTGCAACAACAAGGGATAGATCCGATACGCCGTGAATTTTTCCCGCGCGCAGTGGCGGGCATGTTTTCTGTCTTGATGCTGGCGGTGGTGAGTTGCGTAATTTCCCTGATTCTTGCCTATCTGTCGATTTATGGTTTTACCCATTGGGCGCTGCCCGGTTATACGCGCGTGGTGGGACAAATTTTCAACCCTGCGGTATCGATGATTTTTTTGCTGAAAACCATCTTTTTCAGTCTGGCAGTATCGCTGAGTCCGATGGCGTCATCGCTGTACGATACACGCGACACGCCACTGCATAGTCGCTCCAAAGCCGCGAATGAATTGGCAGCAATGGTGCGTTTGTTCTTCGTGATTCTATTGATTGAAGTTGCTTCACTGATGGGTAACTATTATTAATCCTTATATGGCAAATACCACCCATGCAAGAACGCCCTGACAATTCTAGCCAAACACCGACCCCATCATCGCCACCAAGCATGCAGGCGATGCCGAAAAATCTTGAGTTCAAGGCAGGCATCCTGTTGCTGTTCCTGATCGCGCTGGTATGCGGCTCGGCGGCATACTTGATGTATGCGCGCGGCGCTTTCGAAACGACACAGGAACTGGTTTTGCTGGCTGACGATTCAGAAGGCGTGGTGGTCGGCATGGATCTGACATTTTCCGGATTCCCTATCGGGCGCGTGAGTCGTATCGAACTCAGCAAGGAAGGCAAGGCGCGCATGATCGTCGATGTCGCCGAGAAAGATGCGCACTGGCTGCGGACTTCCAGCGTGTTTGCGATGGAACGCGGCATTGTCGGCAGTACCAAGATGCGCGCTTACACGGGCGTACCTGCCGATCCACCGTTGCCGGCCGGTGCCGAGCGCACCTTGCTAGTCGGTGATGTCGCGGCTGAAATTCCCTTGTTAGTCGCTTCGGCCAAACAATTGATTGAAAACCTGAACGGCCTGACCGCAGCGGAATCCGCACTCAGCACCAGTCTGAGTAATTTGCAGTCACTGACAGAAAAATTCAACGGCCCGAACGGTGCGCTCGGTGGCTTGATGGGCAATGAAAAAGATGCGAAAAAATTGGTAGCGACACTGGATCGCGCCAACAGTGTGCTGACCAAAGTCGATGGCTTGCTGGTTAAAGCCGACAATCAGATTTTCGGCAAGGATGGCAATAGCCAAGCCACCATCGTGCAGCTCAATGCGATGTTGAGCGAAGCCAGAGCCAGTTTGAAAAAAGTCGATGCGGTACTGGTCGATGCGCAAGCCATCAGCGCCAACGCCAAGCTCGCCACTAGCGATCTGGATGTGTTGCGCACCGACGTGGATCGCAGCCTGCGCAAGGTTGATCAACTGGTCACCGAGATCAATCGCAAATGGCCGTTTGCACGCGATGCGGAGTTGACGCTGCCATGATAACCACCTCGATTTTCTCTCGTATCAGCTTATTTATCAGCGTACTCACACTAGTTGCGGCATGTGCCGGCAAGCCCGTCCCCGAATGGCAGATAAATGCCAAGAATTCAATGGAGCTTGCCACTGCCGCCTATCTGGAAGGAAATGCTCGCGTCGAAACACAGGAATTCAATCTGGCGCGTAGCGAGATCAGCCGCACTGGTCGCGCCGACCTGATGGCCCGGGTAGAACTGACGCGGTGCGCGAGCCGAGTCGCCAGTCTGGTCATTGAAGAATGCGAGGGTTTCGAAAAATTGAGGACAGATGCTGCCGCGCCAGAACGCGCCTATGCAGATTATCTGGCCGGCAAAATCAAGCCGCAGGATATCGTCTTGCTACCTGAACAGCATCGCACGGTCGCTGGCGCCAGTTCCGACGTCGCAGCCTCTGGCGCTCTGCAAAATATAGAAGATCCACTGGCCAGACTAGTTGCTGCCGGCGTCCTGTTTCGCAGCAATCGTGCCACACCTGCTGTGCTGACTGTCGCAATAGACACCGCTTCGGCACAAGGCTGGCGTCGCCCCTTACTGGCGTGGTTAGGTGTACAACTATTGCGCGCAGAAAATGCCGATGACACAGTCGAAGCCGAACGCTTGCGGAGACGAATTGCATTGGCAGAAAATGCACCAGCTCCTCGTCAACCATAAACCTAGACACATTTTGTCTACCTTATAAAAAGACTCCTTCCAACTGCGTGCAGTTACGCTCAGGAACCAAATCGGCGGCGATTACTCAATAAGTCCGTCGATTCACTTTTCTGAGGCTTGTCCATGCATTCAAAACTGAGTACTTTTCTTTCCGCCGCCATCCTGGCTACAGCCTTGCCGGCCATTGCATTGGCACAAGATGGACCGCGCTATGGCGCAGAGTTGCAAGGCTTTGACTATCCCTATCCAGTCAAGACCTATGCCTTTACCTCACAGGGCAAGGATGTGCAGATGCGCTATATGGATGTCACACCATCATCGCCATCCAATGGGCGCACGGTAGTACTCATGCATGGAAAAAATTTCTGCGCAGCGACATGGGAAGGAACGATCAAGGCACTGACGAGTGAAGGTTATCGCGTCATTGCACCAGACCAGATCGGGTTCTGCAAGTCGACCAAACCAGATCACTATCAATACAGTTTTCATCAACTCGCGGCCAATACGCACGCTCTGCTGAACAGTCTGGGCATAGCACGGGTCACGGTCATGGGTCATTCGATGGGTGGCATGCTGGCCACACGCTATGCCTTGCTGTATCCACAGCAGACCGATCAGCTTGTGATGGTCAATCCGATTGGTCTGGAAGACTGGAAAACACTGGGTGTACCTTATCTGACGGTTGATCAATGGTATGCCAATGAACTGAAGACAAATGCCAAGGGCATACGTAACTATCAGCAAAATACCTATTACGTCGGCCAGTGGAAACCGGAGTTCGACCGTTGGGTAGATATGCAGGCTGGCATGTATTCAGGCGAAGGTAAAAACATCGTGGCGTGGAATTCAGCCCTGACCTACGAGATGGTGTACACGCAGCCGGTCGTGTATGAATTCCCGACATTGAAGGTACCGACTCTGTTATTGATAGGAACACGTGACAACACCGCAATCGGCAAAAATTTTGCGCCGCCAGAGCAGCGCAAGAATTTGGGTAATTATGCAGTGTTGGGCAAGGTAGCCGCGAACGCGATACCGAATGCCACCCTGGTTGAATTCGAAGATCTGGGCCATTCACCGCAAATTCAGCAGCCTGAGCGTTTTCATGCGGCATTAATTCAAGGCCTGATGAAATAGCGGTAACTTGTCATTTACCATGTTGCAGATACAAGAAACATCAGCCTGAGAACACAAGGAGGTATTTTCAGGGTGGTGTTTGGCGTTTCGCGATGAATCTCATCGCCAACATCGCTACTTCTGCGAGGTCCTCGTCAACCATAAACCCGCCGCCAGAGTTATTAGCAGAGCTATCACGGGGGCCGACTATGGACAACAACACGAGAGATGAACTGCGTCATCTGCTATCAAGCTCCGGCACCATGGCCGGTTTATGCATTACCGGCATCACCCTGTTCTCAACGATGCGCCGAACGACAGGTGCCACCGTTGTCGACGACATATTTGCCCTGAGCGCGCTGTTTTTCCTGCTGTGCACCTATTGCGTGTTCTGGGCGCTACGCACCAAACACCAGCGCACGGTTCAATTACTGACGCGCATCGCCGAAGGCTTGTTCGCCGTGGCACTGACCGCGATGGTGTCGGCCGGGTTCATCATGACTTATACGCTGTGGTGACGCGCGGGTGATATTGCGCATTAGCGCGCTGCAGGCAGTCGATACACAAGCTTCTACAAGCAGGCAAATCGACCGAAGATCAGCCTGCCAGGCCCAATGTCATCTGTATCTCTTCTGGCGGCATTAGCACTTTATGTGAGCAGGATGTGAGGAAGTGGCTGGCCGCTTCCACAATGAGCGGTTTAGCAAAAAAGTAGCCTTGCAGCAGATGGCAACCCAATGTGCGCAGTTGCTGCATTTGCGCTTCGGTTTCCACTCCCTCGGCGACAATTTCCAGCCCCAGATTTTTCGCGAGTCCAATCGACGTCGCGCAAATTTCCAGATCTTTTCCGCCGTTGCCGATATCCCGCACAAAGCTGCGATCCAGCTTGAATGCATGTACGGGGAGCACCCTCAGATAACCCAATGAAGAATATCCTGTACCGAAATCATCAATCGACAATCGCACACCGAGTTTGCGCAGCGCGGCGAGCCGCTCTATGGATCTCTCGGGATCTTGCATCAGGACGGATTCCGTAATCTCCAGTTCAAGATCACTGCCCGACAGGCTGGAGCGCTCTAGCGCCCGGGTGACGGTCTCTTCAAGATCGGGATCCAGCAACTGCTGCGCCGAAAGATTGACCGCGACCCTGATTTCTTCAAAGCCCATGACGCGCCAGCATGCCAGCTGCTCGCATGCAGAGTCGATGACCCATGCGCCGATTGAAGCGATCAGCCCCATAGATTCTGCCAGCTGAATAAACCGGTCAGGCATCACCAGGCCGTAAGTCGGATGCTGCCAGCGAATGAGCGCTTCCAGGCACACCGTGCGTCCATCCGATGCCAGCACTTGCGGTTGATAACAAAGGAAAAACTGCTTTTTCTCCAGCGCTTCTTTCAATGCATTTTCAAAGTCAATTCTTGATTGAATGCTTTCTTTTAGTGATGGATGGAAAAACCGCAGGTTACCGGGACCACTACTCTTGGCATCATGCAAAGCGAGTTCAGCTGCAGCAAGAATATCTTCAGCCATTCCTGCATCATCCGGGAACACCGCCACCCCGACGCTGCATGTCATCTTCAGCACGCTGCCGGCAACATCGAAGGGCGGCTCCAAGGCATCACACAGCTTTTCATGGAGCAAGGCCACACAGCCCTCGCCTTTCAAGCCGCTTGCACCAATCACAAAGCCGCCACTATCCAGTCTTGCAACGAGGTCGCTATCCCTGACATTGCCTTGCAGACGTTGCGCAACTTCTCTCAGCAATTGGTCTCCCGCCTTATGTCCGCGCGTGCCGTTAATGATCCCAAGCTGGTCAAGATCAAATAAAAAAACCGCCAACTTGGTTTGATGCAGCTTGTTGATATTAAGAAGATTATTCAACCTGATCAGGGCGCCGGCACGATTCGGCAAACCTGTCAGCGGGTCATTGTGTAACGCATGCTCAAACCGCTGGTTGGCGATTTTATGGCTTTTAACTTCGCGCTCCAGCGCTTCATTGATCCGAATTTCCTCGATTTTCCTATTTGAGACATCGGCCCTGACCAACACGGAAAAACCGGCGACCAGAAACAAAAAGCCGAAGCCGCCGAAATACGGCATTTTCAGGACACCAGAATCAGATAGGCCGGCAAAGCTGGCAGTGAACAGCATGAGGGCGATCGAAATCCAGATCAAGCGGTTGGCGAGCCGTCCACCTAACTTGCGTATCCTGATTGAAAAGACGATGGTGTAAATCAGCACCGCCAAGGACACCAGACGCATCAGGCGATAGACCACCGATGGTTCACCGGAAAAAATATTGATCTGTTCTCCCCATGGAAATACAGTCAAACCATCGTGCTGCAGGCTATCAAAACGGTAGCCGAGGGGATTAAGGAAGTTGGCTACGATCACCAATGCAGCAAGGCTGGCGACAATGTATGCGGTTCTGAATGAGCTGGATTTATTTTCAAGGGCGGCGACCAGATATCCGATAAGAGCAACGATCACAATCGAGAAAAAATTGACCCATTTATGCGCGGACATGGCCGCTTGCTGGTCGGTCGCCAAATACTGCATCACACAGAAGTACTGAAATAAGGAAAAAGACAGGCAGATGCTAGCGAAGGTCCAATATGCTCTTGTATAGGCGCTGCTGCGCGCCAGTAGCGCGGCATGAAATGCCGCCATGAGCAACACTCCCACCGAGATGTAATACAGCGTTGCAATGGGAGCGTTCATTTTCTCTTCATTTGAATGCAAAACATAATCTGAAAAACTCCGCTAAATTCAGCTTTCGCCAGCTATGCTGAGGCGAAGTGAGGCGCTCGTACATTTGTCCAATCGATAGCGCATATTCATCACAGCAAGGAACGCGGTCTTGCTCGCACTCAAAAACGTGTATTGGCTAGCCAATGAATTGACTTATCTCTCCAAGCGGGGGAATGACAGTAGTCTTTGAGCAACAGAATCGAGATAGCTGCGTTTGCAAATGTTCACAAATTTAAATATTTCCATAGAGTAACTATTTGACTGTTTTTTATCAATAGCGATGTTGCATTCCTGCCATTCAGCTAAAAATGAAGCACCCATCCGTAGCAAGCCATCCTGTAAAACTACAAAAAACTTCATTTAAGACTTTTATACTGTATGCATATACAGTATATTGATCACTCGCCCGAACAATGGCGTTTTGTCGCAAACAGTACTTTTGGAGGTTTTATGGCTGCACTGGCTTCTGCTCTTCCCTTTTCCACATCGTCTATTCTTGCGTCGCATGCAGACTCAATCTGGCTGGGCGATCAGATGGGCTCATATCGATCCAAGCCCATCGCTTCAGGCTACCGCGAGCTTGATCAGCAGTTGCCGAATGGCGGCTGGCCTCCTTCCGTATTGACTGAGTTACTGCTTGCCAATCCTGGCGTAGGCGAATTACGCCTGCTCGCTCCCACTCTCGCGCGGATCACGCAAGCCGGCAAAACCGTGGTGTTGCTGGCGCCGCCGCATATTCCGTTTGCTGCAGCCTTGGCCGAACTCGGCATCGATTTGACGCACGTCATCCTGATAGAAGCCGACAAACCGGTTGATCGCATCTGGGCGGTAGAACAGGCGTTGAAAAGTGCCAGCTTTGGCGCATTGCTGTGCTGGTTGCCGCAGGCGCGGGCCGATCATTTGCGTCGCTTGCAATTGGCTGCGGCGGGATGCGAAGGCTTGACTTTCATATTCCGTCCGCTGTCGGCCCGGGACCAATCGTCGCCGGCACCGCTGCGTCTCGTTTGCCAAGCGTCCGCTGCCGGGCGCATGTCGGTAGAAATCATCAAGCGCCGTGGTCCGGTGCATGTCGATCCTATCGTGCTGCCGCTTTCGATTCCGGAAATACTGGTCAAGCCACTCGCGACCCGTGTTCTCAGCAAACCCGTTTTCAATACATCTTCCTATGCTGTGGATCGCTCTGCACTTGCCGCAACTGCCGCTCGACACCGCGCTGCGCTGCCGGCTTAGACTTTCATCCGATCATGCTGATGCATCCGCTTTGGCGTCTGCCGACGCGCAGGATGGCTTGCCGGACAAACCGGTCGTCATATGCGAACGCAAGCTGGTTGGCTGGTGCAATCAGCGTGCGGAAGAAGCAGGCATACAGCCAGGCATGTCGGAAACCAGTGCGCGAGCATTAACGGCGGAATTGCACGCGTTTCCGCGCGATCTGGAGCAGGAGGTGCAAGCACTGCAGGAAGCCGCGTTGTGGAGCCTGCACTTCACGCCGCATGTGGTGCTGCGTCCCGCCGGGCTGTTGATCGAAGTCGCTGCCAGCCTGCGCCTGTTCAAGGGAGCACAGAACATCGCATCGGCTTTGCTGTCCGGCTTGATGGAACTGGGTTTGCATGCACGCCTGGCAAGTGCACCTACCGCGTGCGGCGCCTGGTTACGCGCGCAATCCGATCAAATCAGCAAGGTATTCGTAGCGCCGGACCAGGCCGCTGCGGCACTTGATGAACTGCCGCTGCAGGTATTGCAATCCGCTCAGCCCCATCTGGAAACACTGAGCGGCATCGGTTGCCGCACCCTTGGCCAGCTAAGACGATTGCCGCGCGCTGGGCTGGCGCGACGCTTTGGCAAGGAAGTGCTGCGTGAACTGGACCGGGCCTATGGCGATGAAACCGAAGCGCACCAGTGGTTTGAAGCACCGATTGCTTTCGATGTCAGGCTCGAATTACCGGCACGCGTGGAAAGTACCGAAGCGCTGTTGTTCGCTGCACGTCGCCTGATATTGCAATTAAGCGGCTGGCTGGCAGCCCGCCATGCGGCAGTCGCCAGTATCACGCTCTTCCTGCATCATGAATCGACACGGCAGCGCGATCATCGCAGTACGCCGCTAACGATAGTGCTTGGTATGCCCAGCCGCGATATCGATCATTTGACACTGCTGCTGCGTGAGCGGCTGGCGCAACTCGATCTGATCGCACCGGTGATTGAAATTGAATTGAAGGCCAATCAGATTGCAGAACAGGCAGCACCGAATACCGAGTTATTCCCGGCCCCGGCATCGGATGCGGAAAACACAGGACGCCTGATTGAACGCTTGCAGAGCCGTCTTGGAAATGACGCTGTACGCCAGCTTTCAATATGTGCCGATCACCGGCCGGAAAAGAGTACTGCGACCACAGCAATCAGCGGCATTCACAATACACGCCGCAACAACCGGCAAGACAGGCAACTGGCACATAGCGCAGGTGCTCGGCCCACCTGGCTGCTGCAAAAGCCAATGGCCTTGATCACGCGTCAACACAAACCGTTTTATCAAAGTCCGCTGACTTTGCTGATCGGGCCAGAACGCATCGAGTCCGGCTGGTGGGACGATGGCCTGGCGACGCGCGATTACTTCATCGCACAAAACGACAGGCATTTATTACTCTGGATATTCCGTCTACGGATGATGAACGACACGACAGGGTCTGGCTGGTTTTTACATGGATTCTTTGCATAAAAATTGAACGATCGCTCGCAATTTAAAAATCATATTTTCATTATTTATTTAAATTTCATAGGCAAATGCTAATTATCAGCGTGAGCGAACATTCAGATTTATTGAAAATGAATGCCAAATTTTACGTATGTCAGCGCTTCTACCTTCCTACGCCGAACTGCACTGCCGTTCGAATTTCAGTTTCCTGCAAGGAGCATCACATCCGGAAGAATTGGTGCAACGCGCTTGCGATCTGGGTTACCGCAGCCTGGCGCTCACCGATGAATGCTCGCTGGCCGGCGTCGTGCGCGCGCACGTGGAGGCCAAGAAACAGAAGCTGCATCTGATCATAGGCAGCGAAATCAAGCTAGCCTGTGGTACCAAACTGGTCTTGCTAGCCTGTAACCGTAACGGCTACGGCAATCTATCCGAGCTGATCACGCTGGGGCGACGGCGTGCCGCCAAAGGTTGCTATACGCTGTATCGCAAAGATTTCGATGAGCGCCTCGAGCCGAAAAGCAGCGCCGCTCATCTGGCATTCTTGCCGGATTGCCTGGCCATTTTGATCCCGCAACACCACTGCACACGAACAGAAATCGAAGAACAAGCCGCATGGCTGATGCACACCTTCCCTGCCCGCGCATGGATGGCCGTCGAATTGCTGCATCACTGCGACGATGAATACTGGCTGGATCAGCTAACAGCCATCTCGGAGAAAACCGCCGTACCCTTGCTCGCGAGCGGCGATGTACTGATGCATGTACGCTCGCGCAAACCATTGCAAGACACGCTAACCGCGGTGCGTTTGGGTAAATCGGTAGCCGAATGCGGGCTGGAGTTGCAGCCAAATGCCGAACAGCATTTGCGCTCACGCCTGCGTCTGGCGCAAATTTACCCGCAGCCCTTACTGGAAGAAACCATCCGGTTGGCCAGCCTCTGCACTTTTTCGCTGGATGAATTGCGCTATGAATACCCGCAAGAAATCGTGCCGGTCGGCGAAACCCTGTCCGGTTATTTACGCCGCCTGACATTCGAAGGGGCGACACAATGGCGTTTCAAGAATAATTTTCCCGAAAAATTTCGCCTGCAAATCGAGCATGAACTGACGCTGATCAGCGAGCTCCATTACGAGCCGTATTTCCTTACCGTGTACGACATCGTCAAATTCGCCCGCAGCAAGAACATCCTGTGCCAGGGGCGCGGCTCGGCCGCCAACTCCATCGTTTGCTATTGCCTGGGCATTACCGAAGTCGACCCACAACGCAGCAGCGTATTGTTCGAGCGCTTCATCTCGCGTGAGCGCAATGAACCGCCGGACATAGACGTCGACTTCGAGCATCAACGGCGCGAAGAAGTGATGCAATACATTTACCAAAAATACGGCCGCCATCGGGCGGCACTGACCGCCGCGCTGATCACCTACCGACCGCGCTCGGCGATGAAGGATGTCGGCAAGGCACTTGGTCTCGACTTTGAACAAGTCAACCGTCTGTCCAGTTCGCACAAATGGTGGGATGGGCGCGAAGTCAACGAACAACGGCTGCGCGAAAGCGGTTTCGATCCGCAATCGTCCATCGTGCAAAAACTGGTGGAATTGACGCAAACCCTGATCGGTTTTCCGCGCCATCTGTCGCAACACACAGGTGGCTTCGTGATTGCCCAGGACAGCCTGGCGCGACTGGTGCCGATAGAAAACGCAGCCATGAAGGATCGCAGCGTCATCGAATGGGACAAGGACGATCTGGATGCGCTCGGCTTGCTGAAAGTCGATGTACTGGCCCTGGGCATGCTGTCGGCCATCCGGCGTGCGCTGGACATGATCAGCGTGCAACGCGGCGCCCCTTTCGAGATGCAGGATATTCACGACAAGGACAGCAAAACCTACGAGATGATTTGCCTGGCAGACACCATAGGCGTGTTTCAGATCGAATCGCGGGCGCAAATGTCCATGCTACCGCGTCTGCGTCCGCAGCAATATTACGATCTGGTGGTACAAGTCGCGATAGTGCGGCCAGGCCCGATACAGGGTGGCATGGTGCATCCGTATCTGAAGCAGCGGCATATGCCAAAAAATCAAATCAGCTATCCGGGGCCGGCCATCCAAAAAGCCCTGGAACGTACCTGCGGCGTACCTATCTTTCAGGAACAGGTGATGCAGATCGCGGTGCTGGCGGCAGACTTTTCTCCCGGCGAAGCCGATGAGCTCAGACGCTCGATGGCGGCATGGAAGCGCAAAGGCAATCTTGAAAAGCATGGTGAAAAATTAAAAAAAGGCCTCATCAAAAATGGCTACGCGGCGGAATTTGCCGACCGCCTGTTCGAACAGATCAAGGGCTTTGGCGAATACGGCTTCCCCGAATCGCATGCCGCCAGCTTTGCCTTGCTGGTGTATGTCTCGGCATGGATCAAATGCCATTACCCTTCCGCTTTTCTTGCGGCCTTGCTCAACTCGCAACCGATGGGCTTTTATTCCGCGTCGCAACTAGTGCAGGATGCGCGGCGGCACGGCGTCATCGTGCATCCGGTCGACATCACTATCAGCGATATCGAATCCACACTGGAAAACATGACATCCGCCATGCCGCCGGTACGTCTCGGCTTGCACATGGTCAAAGGATTATCGATAGCTGCCGCGACAAGAATAGTGGCAGCGCGTACGCATTACGTTTTTGCCAGCGTGGACGATCTCGCGCGTCGTGCCGCACTCGATCAAAATGAACTGGGCGCCCTCGCCCGCGCTAATGTCTTGCTGCCGCTAAGCGGACATAGACGCCAGGCCAAATGGGAAGTGGCGGGAATGCGACCAGCCTCCGCATTATTGCGTAATGCACCTATTGCGGAAGCGCCCTTGATCTTGCCGCAAGCCAGCGAAGGGCAGGAAATCGTCGCCGATTACGCCAGTCTCGGATTAACGCTGAACCGTCACCCGCTTGCCTTGCTGCGACCGCGCCTGAAGCAAATGAACCTGTCCACGTCACTCGAATTGAGGGGCTTCGCCGACCGCAAGATTGCGCGCACCACCGGCATTGTCACGATGCGGCAGCGGCCGCCAACCGCCAAGGGCACCATGTTTGTCACGCTGGAAGATGAAAGCGGCATCACCAACGTCATCATCTGGCCAGCGCTGGTGGAAAAACAGCGCAAGGAAATATTGAATGCGCAATTGATGACCGTGTACGGCATCTGGCAAACCAGGGAGGGTGTTCACCATCTGGTGGCAAAACGCATCGTCGATCACTCACACTTGTTGGGCGAACTCGCGATCAGCAGCCGCGACTTCCAGTGAGACTGGTGCGTCTATCCACGGCTGCTATTGAATCTGCGATCAGTAAGTTCCGGGAATCAGGATTTTCTTGTCCACATTCTTCACATCGGTGACACCGCAAAATGCCATCGTCAAGTCCAGTTCGCGCTCAATGATTTCCAGGCATTTGGTCACACCCTCTTCACCCATTGCACCCAAACCATACAAGAAGGAACGGCCGATATACGTGCCCTTTGCACCGAGCGCAAGCGCCTTGATCACATCCTGACCGGAGCGGATGCCGCCATCCATATGTACCTCTATCTGGTCACCGACCGCATCGACGATGCTAGGCAATGCGGCAATGCTGGACAAGGCGCCATCCAGCTGACGGCCACCGTGATTCGATACGATCAAGGCATCGGCACCGCTGGCAACTGCCAGTTTTGCATCTTCTGCATCCATGATGCCCTTGATGATCAACTTGCCGCCCCAGCACTTCTTGATCCATTCGACGTCTTTCCATGACAGCAGCGGATCGAACTGCTGCGAAGTCCATGACGACAGCGATGACATGTCCGATACGTCGCTCGCGTGCCCGACAATATTGCCGAAGCCGCGACGCTTGGTGCCCAGCATGCCCATGCACCAGCGCGGCTTGCTCATCATGTTGATGATATTCGCCAACGTCAGTTTTGGCGGAGCGGACAAGCCGTTCTTCAAATCCTTGTGGCGCTGACCCAGAATCTGCAAATCCAGCGTCAAGACCAGTGCCGAACAACCTGCAACTCTGGCGCGCTCTATCAGTCTTTCAATAAACGCGCGATCCTTCATCACATACAGCTGGAACCAGAACGGCTTGCTGGTATGCGCGGCAATATCCTCGATCGAGCATATGCTCATCGTCGACAGCGTAAAGGGAATGCCGAATTTTTCCGCCGCTTTGGCTGCGAGTATCTCGCCATCAGCATGCTGCATGCCTGTCAATCCGGTCGGTGCAATTGCCACCGGCATGTGCACGTCCTGTCCGATCATCGTGGTTTTCAGCGTGCGGTTGGCCATGTTTACCGCGACCCGCTGGCGGAACTTCATTTTGGCGAAGTCGCTGCTATTGGCGCGATACGTCGATTCGGTCCATGAACCGGAGTCGGCGTAATCGTAGAACATGCGGGGCACGCGCTGTTGCGCCAATACGCGCAAATCTTCGATATTGGTGATGATGGGCATGGGATGGCTTCCTTTTAAACGCTCAATTCGGATTGATACGCTGGCTGCATGCAATCATGCAGGTCTTTATTGTTCGATGCGCCATTTTATTTCTTCGGCTTCATTCCTGAGATGAATGTTTTTAACCTGTGGCATTAAACGGAACGTTGAGGATAGCCGCCGGGCTGGATGCGCCTGGATAATCAGGCCGATCAATTCAGCTGCCCTGCTTTTTTGTTATGATATTTTGCAACGCCCGTGACCACGCTTGCAATGACATAGTGCCTGTCATAACCAAATAAATTCTGAGGCATTCCCGCTTGCAGTCAGACATGCCAAATATACTTGCATTTAAAATGCAACATATTTAAACTTCCACCCTTGAAACACAAATCCTTACCTGTCCGGATCAACGAAATCATCATGGTGATTTCACCTGACCATCGCAGCATGCGCATCAACCATGCTGCATAGGGCTACAACGTAGACCGGCATTTGGTTGCGCTGCAAGAGCACGGAATAGCGCATAAGAGCACATCAGGTATTTTGTTAGGAGCAGCATGGTTCAATCGAAATGGCAGTGGCTACTCCGCATTTTCCCGGCGCCGGGCTCCGTCGATCGCTATGAAAAAATGCGTGCCTGCTCAGGCGCATTATTCGGCCTGGTTCTGACCGGCCTCACCACTTATCTTATTCTCGGCAAAGACGTGCATGCGATGTGGCTGATCGCCCCCATGGGTGCGTCTTCTGTATTGTTGTTTGCAGTACCCGCCAGCCCTTTGGCACAACCGTGGTCGATCATGGGCGGCAATATACTCGCGGCAATCATCGGTGTGACGTGCGCCAAAATGGTCGGCGAACCTATCCTGGCCGCCGGCCTCGCCGCCGCCCTGGCGATCGCCGGCATGTTTGCCTTTCGCTGCATTCATCCTCCCAGCGGTGCCGTGGCATTGACCGCCGTACTCGGCGGACCGGCGGTAGAAGCAATGGGTTACAGCTTTGTCCTGATACCGGTTGCACTCAACTCCCTGTTGCTATTATTGACTGCATTATTCTTCAATAACGCAACCGGACGTCGCTATCCGCATGTGGCGCAACCGGACCGCAGCAGCAAACACAACACGACCGACGTCGCACCGACCGAGCGTATCGGCATCACGCCCAGCGATCTGGATACCGTGTTGACGCGCTACAACCAGATACTCGATATTAGCCGCGCCGATCTTGAATCGATCATGCTGCAGACCGAAATGCAGGCCTACCGCCGTCGCATGGGTGAGGTAAAGTGTTCCGGCATCATGTCCAAAGATGTCGTCAGTGTCGAATTCGGTACCGAGCTGGCAGAAGCCTGGGCCAAGTTGCAGTCGCACGATTTAACGGCATTGCCAGTGATCGATAGAGGACGCCGTGTGATCGGTATCGTGACCAAGGCAGACTTCTTGCATCATGCAGAAATCGAATTACATGAAGGACTGGGACAAAGGCTGAGCAATTTGCTGCGCCCTTCGCAACTGACACATACGGAAAAACACGAAGTCGTCGGCCAGATCATGACGAAAGAGGTGTACACGGCCGACGCCAATCAGTCTATTGTCGATCTGGTACCGCTGATGTCAGATGCTGAAGTGCACCAGATGCCGGTAATCGATGAGCAGGGAAGATTGCTTGGAATGATTTCACAGAGCGACATGATTGCAGCACTTTTCGAACACGGCCTTGCCGAAGGCAGTTAAACCGTTCATATTTTGTGCAAATGCACTACCGCAACGCATGATCGAAATGAATATCAGAATGAACTACAGGAGAATAAAACATGAGCAATAACACCAGCACTCTGGATCTGGCTTTATCCAAGGCAATCGTCGAGCAGGCACCGGATGCAATTATTTTTGCAGATCCTGCCGGTTTGATCCAGGTATGGAATAGCGGAGCAGAAAGAATTTTCGGTCATGCTGCAGTTGACGTGATTGGCGGCCCGCTCGACATCATCATCCCCGAACGCATGCTGCAGGCGCATAACAAAGGCTTCGATCATGCTGTTGCCACGGGCGAAATGAAATACGTCGACAAAGTACTGACCACCCGCTCCATGCATAAAGACGGTAGCCAGATTTACATAGACATGAGTTTCGGCATGGTGCGTGATGAATCAGGAAAAATTCTCGGTGCACTGGCAGTCGCCAGAGATATCACCGAACGTTTCACCAACGACAAGGCACAACGCGTGCGTATCACCGAACTGGAAAAAGCGCTAGCCGAAAAATCCGGTAGCGCGACAAGCTAACGCAGGCGAAAATCGCAACACAAAACAAAGCGGCAGCAAGATCGAATCTTGCTGCCGCTTTGTTATCTGCACTGATCGCCACAAGTGGCCGTCATCGGCGAACTAGATTTTGCTCTTGGCTACCTTCATTTCGCGCAACAACTTGGCCAGGCCCGCTCCATGCACCAGTCGCATCTTGTGATCGACGGCAAACTGCATTGCATTCGGCGTCAATTCGCCGGCAGTAATATAGAAGGAATAATCGGCACCGCTCGCCTCCACCGCATGATGCAAATCGCGCAAAGGTTCGATGCCATTGCTCGCCGCTTTCCAGCGTTTGCAACTGACGAGAGCCTTGCGACCTGAACTGCTAATGGAAAAATCTGCGTACGGCTGGTCAATGCGCTGCACTTCAAAACCATCAAGTACTAATGCGCGTTCTACTTCGATTGAAAAATCCTTCCAGGACATCGCGCGCGTTGCCTGCAAAATTTCGGCTACGCGTGCAGCGCTTGGCTCACCGCGTTTGCGCCATAGCACCATGATGCAGATGACCATGAACGGCATGCCTGTGAACACACCGTACATGGCATATTGTCTTGGCAGCAAGGCCCAGGCGATAATCGCAATAAGCACTGCAATAATGCCGCTCACCCACCACTGCGCGCGCAGCAATAAGCTAAAAATAGAATTTTTTCTCATTTTCAAGTTCACTTGTCACCTCATGGTTTTGCTTGGCTGGCATGATAGCGCAGTTCTACAGCTGTAGAGACAGTCCGCAAGCAAATCCAGACGCGGCACGGATTGCAGACATTCAGATTCCGACGTAAGCTGATCCGTCATCACCAGACGTATCAAAAATTGCATGAAAAACGAAATCAGAAATCACGAATACGAAAACCGCATCCATCGCGAACTGGCAAAGCTGGGGATTGCGCTGGAGTTGATCGCACAGAAGAAATTGCCGTTTTATCTGGAAGCACAGGAACTCGCACTAGGTGACACCGATGCCGACGGTCGCGAGTACATGATGACGCCGGCAACTGCTGCAGCATGGGCCGGGATGAAAGCTGCGGCATTACAGGATGATGTGATCCTCGAAGTCGTCTCTGCCTTCCGTTCCATCGATAGACAAATCGAAATCATCCAGAACAAGCTGGATCGCCGCATGCCTATCGAACAGATCCTCACTCTGAGCGCGCCGCCCGGCTACAGCGAACATCACACGGGTTGCGCAATCGATATCAATACGCCGGGTTGTATAGCGACAGAAGAAGAGTTTGAAAACACGGCTGCATATCGCTGGCTGAATGAACATGCCGGACGTTTTGGATTTGCAATGTCCTACCCACGCGACAATGCGCTGGGATTCATTTACGAGCCCTGGCACTGGTGCTTTCAAACGCAAGCAAACATTGAAATAAATATCCCTGTCAATATTAACGATTGATCGCCACCATATTTTTTTGTCGCTAAAGCTTCTGCTGCAAAAATTCGAGGAAGCAACTGATGCGCCGTGATAATTGCGTATTCCGGTAATACACGGCATGGATAGGTTGCCGATATCCGGTGTAGTAAGCCTCCAGTATCTTGACCAGTCGCCCCGCTGCAATATCTTCCCTTGTCATGAAGTCAGCCAGACTCGCAATACCCTGCCCATGCAAAGCCAGTGCGCGCAGGGTTTCACCACTGGATGCAAAAATAGCGGGCGTCACGATCAGCGTGTCGCCTCCGCTATGTCGTATCGGCCACGCATTGCCGGTTTCAAACTGCAAAAAACCCAGCAGTTGATGCTGCGCCAGTTCCTCCGGTGTGCTCGGGGTGCCGTGTCGTCGCAAATACTCGGGACTCGCCAATAAATAAAGAGGATTGGCATTCAAGGCACGCGCATGCAGGGTCGAATCCTGCAAGGTCCCGATACGAATCGCGATGTCAGTACGATGTTCAAGCAAGTCTGCCACCTGATCGTTGCTGGTCAACTCCAATGTAATCTCTGGATACAGCGCGCGAAATTCGGCCACATGCGGCACGATTGCATGCAGGACAAAGGGAGTTGCCGCGTCCACTCGCAATCTGCCGCTCGGTCGCTGACGCCGCACGCGGATGGCTTCTTCCGCTTCGTCCATTGCAGCGAGGATAAGACGCGCTTTCTTTAGCAGCAGCTGCCCTTCGTCGGTCAACTCCATGCGGCGCGTGGTGCGTGTCAGCAAAGATGTCGCCAGCTTCTCTTCCAGTCGCGACAAGGCGCGACTGATTGCCGATGTGGTTTGACCAAGATTGCTCGCTGCTGCACCTAAAGTTCCGCTATCGATAACAGTCACAAAGGTCTTCAAATCGTCTGAATTGATATCCATAACCCCGGCTCATTGTTGATTTTCAAGAAAATATCTTTTGATAATACCGCTATTTTTCTCAACAATAAATGTCGGCATAGTACGTCCATGCGCTTGCTCCGTAGCGGAAACTCTCGATCGCAGAGCAAGCCCACCACCTGGATCAATCTATAAAAGGATAAAGCATGAACATATTCATCACTGGCGCAGCAGGTTATATCGGCGGATCGGTTGCAACACGTCTGCTTGAAGCAGGTTATCAAGTCCGTGGCTTGGTACGCACGCAAGAACAAGCCGACCGCATCAAGCGACTCGGCATCACTCCAGTGATCGGCACACTGGAAGATCAAGACATCCTGACGCGTGAAGCGAAACAGGCAGATGCCGTCATCAATGCCGCCAGTTCGGATCATCTGGCCTCGGTCATAACCATGCTGAATGCACTGGAAGGTTCGCACAAGGCCTTCATTCATACGAGCGGCTCCAGCGTGATCGGCGACGATGCGCGCGGAGAATGGAAGTCTGACAAAGTGTTTGCCGAAGACACACCTGTCACCATCGTGCCGGAGAAAGCCGCACGTGCAGCCCTCGACAAACTAATCATCGATGCGGCTCAACGTGGCGTGCGTTCGGTCATCCTGTGCAACACGATGATCTACGGTACCGGCCTCGGTGCCAGCCAGGACAGTGTGCAAATCCCGCCACTGGTAGCGCAAGCACAAAAAAGCGGCATCGCACGTTACGTAGGTCTAGGCGTCAACGTTTGGTCCAATGTCCATATCAAGGATGTCGTCGAACTGTATTTGCTTGCGCTGAAAAACGCAGTAGCCAGCTCTTTTTATTTCGTGGAAAACGGCGAAGCATCGTATGCCGAAATTGTGGCAGCCATCGCCAAGCGGTTGAAACTGGGCGCACCGCAATCATGGCCAGTCGACGAAGCGATCAAGGAGTGGGGATTCGGCCATGCGGTCTATTCCTTCGGCTCGAATAGCCGCGTGACAGCAGAAAAAGCACGCAAGGAACTAGCCTGGCAGCCACAGTACACATCCGTCTTTGAATGGATAGAAAACGATATGAAAGTAAAAACCGGCGCTATTCATTCATAGTCATTCACCACAGTCGTCCTGTACAAAACGCTGCAGCCGTTCACTGAGTCAATGCACTGATTCAATACTGGTTCTATTCACCGAACCAAATCAGATGAATGGCTGTCGCGACATACATCGCATAGACCGTCCCCTGCCATTACACCGCACGATTCACGAGGGTCGTGCATTGTCTGTTCACCGCACGTACTTCCAGCCTGACTTTGCACATCGATCACGTCACATCGTTTGTCACTGCTGGTGCAGCAGTGACAAACGCTACTCAAAAATAAAAATTTCCATCTGTACGCTCTCAACACAATGCAATCGTATTTTTCTATTCCAATGGCTGCTCTTGATGACTGCATTTCTCTATGCTGACAGCGTGAGATTGAAGATGCATTTCAATTTTCTACGTCACTGCGAGGCGCTGCATATCTCGACTCACAAAGAGAAATACAAGCACCTCATTGCGATCATTTATTTTCACAACGCCTAATCGCAAGTCCGCATTCCTCTTCTGCTTACCGCATAGAAACCCTGCTAAATCCGGCATCTTCATCTGTCTGATGCTGACAAGGTTTCGTCGTAAATAAATTTATTTCTCATCCTAAGATCAAGTCAATCCAAACGGACCAGAGCACTGGTCAAAGGCGGATTGATTCGAGGTGACTTTGAAAGTCACTTTTCTTGACACATCTTGTTCGTCAGACGGGGCATACGAACAAGGCAGCAAAACTCATTCCGCCCCTTATTCAGGAGAATAGAAAATGAAACAAACTATGCTTGTAGCAATCATCGGCTCATTGTTTGCAATGTCAGCAATGGCAAACGGCCCTCGCCCAGGCAACGGCAATAACCACGGCAACAACGGCAACACCCCAAGCTCTGCATTCACGGCCGTTACTGCAATTTCCACGGGTGGCGCCGGTGGTGCTGGTGGCGGCGCAACCTCAGGCAATGCCACTAGCGGCGCAACTACTGGCGGCACAGCCAATGCTGGCAGCGCCAACCAAGGCAACTACGCTGGCAACGCCAATAGCGGTGGAAACTGGACTGGCACTGGCGGTGCTACGTCGACAGGCGGCGCAACCACGGCAGGCAACACAACAAGCAGAGCATCTATGGGTGCGCCAAACGGCCAAACTAGTCAAGCCAGCCGGTTCGGTGGCAACAACGGCCAAAACCCAGCTTGCTGTGGCAGCGGTACCGTCAGAGCCGGCAACACGACAGGTTCGGAACAAAAACTTAACGGCAACTCCGTGGCGGTTGGAGGAACAACTTTGTCCGCTACCGGAAAAGCAGATGCATCTGTCAGCGATAACAAAAATATCGCAGGCGATGCAACATCAGTAACCGTAGGTTCGCCAGCATTCAGTGGCCCAGCTTTCGGCGGGTTCGGCGGTAACGGTGGCAATGCATGGTCGAATGCAGATAATTAATACCTGAAATATCCGGCATGCCGGGCGACCGGAGGAGAACGACCTCTCCTCCGGTCCATTTCAAATAACAAACAACAGGATGGAGCAGCCATGAAAAGCAAAATAGCGGGCATGCTGGTAGCCTCAATAATTACCTTACCAGTATTTGCAGGAGAAAATGGCGGCTCAGGTTCGGCCCCATCTACCAGCGCATCTTCGACAGCAACAGGCGGTGCTGGCGGTGCTGGCGGCGCGGCATCTGGCGGTAGCGCGACAGGCGGTAACGCATCTGGCGGCACATCCACTGTCAGCGTATCGGTTTCTGTTCCAACTGGTGGCTCGGGTTCCGGCACAAACGGTAATGGCAATATCAGCGCGGCAGAGTTGGGCGACGTCGGCGAAGCCGGCAGCAGTGCATACAACACCAAAGCCACGGTTGATTATGGTGGTAGCTATAAGGTCAAATCAGTACCTAGCGTGCTCGCTCCCTCTTTGACGGCTACCCTGTCTGATACCTGCATGGGATCGGCATCCTTCGGCTTGTCCGTGGTCGGCGTCGGTGCAAGCGGCGGTATCACGATGGTCGATGAAGCATGCGTACGGCGTCTTGATTCGCGCGAATTTCGGGCGATGGGATTGAACGATGTGGCGCTTGCCTTGTTATGTCAGAGCGAGGCTAATCGCAGAGCAATCGAAGATACCGGACGTGAGTGCCCTGTCTCGCCAAAACAGACTAAATCAAATACCAATCCCAATAGCGCAAACGGCACTGCGACAGCGTCATCTTCTTACGAATACACAGACCCTATCGTTCGTCAACGTATGGGACTTGCACCGCTGGAAGTCGCAGAATCCAAATAATAGTTAACCAATTCTCTGTCTTGAATGAAAGGTCATGCGATGAAGCCGCCAACCACCAGTGAACAAATCGCCTCAGCCTTGAAACAGGAAGAGTTGGGATTACCTCTGGAAGATGTGATCCGGGAAGCCGGTGTCTCAGAGCAAACATTTCTAAGCTGGAAAAAACGGTACAGCATGATGCCCTCTTTCCCGCAGGATTTGAAATCTCTGCTGCAAGAAAATCACAAGCTCAAGCAAATCGTTGCAGAACTCACGTTGGAAAATGCGAGGCTGAACGATCAGCTGGATACCAAATGAAAAGGAAACATTACGGGCATCAACTTTTTTAGACATCGCGAATTGCATGCAACATGACTTATATCAAACCTGCGAACGTGTGTGTTCCATACCATGCAACTTGTATTAGCAGTATTAGCAGTATTAGCGGCAAGTTCAGCATTAATTCCTCTTTAGGGAATCAAGAAAAACGTAGAACAACGAAGCAGATAGAAAAAAATCAAAACACAGATGAGGAAAAATCATGGAATTGCTGTCTTTCAAGACCCTCGCCCCCGATAGCGATGCAAAATCCATCAAGCACATAGGCATCATCGTATTTGATGGCGTCATATTGGCAGATGTCATCGGTGCCGCAGACGTATTTTCAGTTGGTGATAAATTGATTTCCTCCGTATTTCCAGGAGCGATAGGCTATGCCATCTCTTTGCTTTCGATAGACGGGGGGGCCATCCGATCATCAGCCTCGGTACAAATAATGACTTCACCTCTTCCGCCTCACGACAATCATTCTTTCGATACGCTATTGATCATCAGCGGGACAGGAAATTTCGACGCTTACAGCGATCCTCGTCTGATTAGCTGGCTGCAAAATATCAATGGAAGCGTACGTCGAATTGCAGCGATATGCACAGGCGTGTTTGTCATGGGTGCTGCCGGCTTGCTGAACAATCGTCGCGCCACGACACACTGGGCACTACAAGACAAGTTGAGTAAAGAATTCCCCCTGATTCTGCTCGAGCGTGATGCAAAAATTACGGAAGACCGTGGCATGTTTACCGCGAGCGATATCGGCATGGCATCAGATATTGCACTTTCCTTTCTCGAGTCCGACCTCGGCCCGGCAGTAGCAAAACGCGTCGCCGAAAGCGTCGTCGGTTGCCAGCGCCGCCGCGAAAATCCGCTTTCGATCAAGCCCTTTAAAATAAACGAAACGCAGACTTCGAATAAGATCGATCAAGCATCGCGCTGGTTTGTCGAACACATGGCTGAACGCATCGATATGTTGAGCGCTGCCAATTACGTGTCCATGAGTGAACGCAATTTTCAGCGCCAATTCAAATTAAGCACCGGCTGGACGCCCAGCGAATATCTGCTGCATATTCGGCTGGAAGCAGTACGACAGCAATTAACCGAAACTGATTTACCTGTCGATAAAATTGCAAGGCGCTGTGGTTTTTTGAATGGCGAACATGTCGCAAAATTATTTCGAAAACATCTATCGATGTCACCATGCGAATACCGCAAAAACGAACGCACGTCAAAACAAATGTCGCTGCTCCCTGTCGTTCCACTGCCGTCACATGCCTACAAACCGTTCAACAACGAAATGGGGCATTGAATTTTTCTCGTGATCTTCATCCGAAAAAAACGAAACTCTACTTGTTACTCGCCTCCCATGTCTTATCTGATACTGCGCGCGCCGCAAAAGACTGACAGGTCTGTCTGCGACACTGTTGAGCCGGCTGTCAAAGTCTGCCAGCTTTGCGCACGGGATCTGCCCTTGCCGTCTACGCTGGAGAAGCGCAACACTGCAAACGGGAATCCGGAAAAAATGTGCAAGCTCTTGTGTCGCTAAAGTACAATCCGGCTCGCTCTCCCTATCATCCGATTCCGCGCATTGAAACATTACCTGTCAAGTCACTGATACTGCATGGCTACGGACTTAGCTTCGTCTCGCTCCCTTTGCTCTACCACTGTTTGCGGCTGACACCTTATGCAGACAAATCCGCCAATCGTGGCCGCAGGAAATCCCGCAAGCCGACGATTGCAGGCGACAGCATCAAGCGATGTGCACACACCAGATTCAAGGGCGCAGCTTCGCCCTGATAGCCTTTCAATGCAGCAACCAGTCTTCCTTCGTTTAAATCGCAGCTGACATCCACGCGCGATTTATATGCCAGTCCTTTCCCTGCTATTGCCCAGCGCCGCACCAGATCGGCATCGTCGCTCACGCGATCACCATCAACGGTCAGCGCCTCGACTTTTTTACCTTTATGGAATGTCCATCGTTCATGAACCGTCTCGCCGAGGACAAATCGCAGGCAGTTATGACTGGATAAATCGGCCACGACTTTCGGCGTCCCATGACGTTTGAAATAGTCTGGCGACGCACAAAGCACGCGGCGATTGTCAGGGAGCAAAGGCAAGGCCACCATATTGGAATCTTCCGGTGCGCCATAGCGAATCGCGACATCTACCGTCTGCCTGTACAAATCAGCCAGGCGATCGCTGACGCGTATCCTGAATTGAATGTCCGGATGCAGCAGCTGAAACTCATCCAGCCACGGCAGCAGCACATTGCGCCCGAGATCCGAGGGAATTGAAATATTCAGTTCGCCGGAGATGGTTTCCTTGTTACGCACCAGACTGGCCGCTCCCTCGTCCAGTGCCAGCAACACATTGCGTGCATGCAGCAGATATTGTTCGCCATCCGGCGTCAAACGCAGGCTGCGCGTCGAGCGCACGAACAGACGCACGGCCAATGCGGCTTCCAGACGCTTCAATCCGGCGCTGGCAGCAGCAGGCTCCATATCCAGTTCACGTGCGGCAGCTGACAAACCGCCGCAATCGGCGGCGCGGACGAATAACATCAAGTCTTCCAGTCTGGGTATTTTCATTTTATTTTTGAAAGTGATAGTTAATTCAGCGTATTTTCAATAAACAGAATATAGCGGAAACTGCACAGCATGGCTGCTGCACTTATTTTCTGATGCGATCTACAGATCGCTCACGCATATTCAAAAAAGGAGTACTCAAATGAAAGCTGTTGGATACCAGAAGGCCTTGCCAATTACTGATGACAAGGCGCTGCTCGACATCACATTGCCCGAGCCGATCGCGCACGGTCGCGACTTGCTGGTCGAGGTGAAGGCGATTTCGGTCAACCCGATTGACGTCAAAGTGCGCTCAAGTGCGACTCCACCTGATGGCGAATACAAGGTGATTGGCTGGGATGCCGCCGGCATCGTGCGCGCAGTCGGTGATCAGGTCCGCCTGTTCAAGCCGGGTGATCGCGTTTTTTATGCAGGCTCACTGACGCGTTGCGGCACCAACAGCGAATTGCATCTGGTCGATGAACGCATCGTCGGCCATATGCCCGGCTCCCTCACCTATGCACAAGCTGCTGCGTTACCATTGACGTCGATCACTGCATGGGAATTGCTGTTTGACCGCCTGGGCATCAATGCCCAGACAACCGGCGCCCTGCTCGTCATCGGCGCTGCAGGTGGCGTCGGCTCCATCCTCATCCAACTGGCACGTCAGTTAACCAGCCTGACCGTCATCGGTACCGCATCACGTCCGGAAACGCAACAATGGGTACGCGACCTGGGCGCGCATCACGTGATCGACCATAGCAAACCCTTATCCCAAGAGTTGAAAAAGATAGGCTTCGATAGCGTCCCCTATGTCGCCAGTCTGAACCAGACAGGTCACCATATGGACGAAATCGTTGCATCCATTACACCTCAAGGAAAATTTGCCCTGATCGACGACCCGACATCGCTGGACGTCATGAAGTTGAAACGTAAGAGCGTGTCGCTGCATTGGGAACTCATGTTTACCCGTTCGATGTTCGAGACACCCGATATGCAGAAGCAGCATGATTTGCTCAATGAAATCGCCCGTCTGATTGATGCCGGTACGATCAAGACCACGATCGCGGAAAACTTCGGCACCATCAATGCCGCCAACCTGCGCCGCGCGCATGCACTGCTTGAGAGCAATACTTCCAAGGGAAAGATTGTGCTGGAAGGTTTTTAAGCAGAAGGATGAAAAGGCTTTGGCAACATCTATAAAAAACGGCGCATCCTGCGCCGTTTTTTCATGAAGGTAAATCCAAGCGATTTTTTACTTGATTGCGCCGAACACCTTACCCAGAATTGCACTGCCAGTACCGACCGGATCGGCACGTATCGCTTTTTCTTCATCGGCAATGATGGTGTAGAGACCGTCCAGTGCGCGCTGCGTGACATAGGTTTCCACGCTCGCTTCTTCTTTCGATACCAAACCGCTGGCGCTGGCCTTGCCCATCACCGCATTGTATTGAGCAGACAAGCCGTTACCGTCCGTAATTTTTTTGACGACGGGCAAGAACTTTGCACTTAAAGGCGTCGCCGTCTTTTCGCGGAAAAAATCCGTCACCGAAGTTTCGCCACCGGTCAGAATATTTTTTGCATCCGTTACAGACATCGACTTCACCGCATTCAGCAACAAAGGCTTGGCGAGCGCGACCGCCGACTCGGCCGCGTGATTCATGGATACCTGCAACTCATCGAGTTTCTTGCCCTGACCTGTCATGCGCAATAGCGGCATGGCCTTTTCCACTGCGGAAGGCAAACCGATCTTCACTTTTTCGTTATTCAGAAAACCGTTTTCCACACCCAGTTTGGCGACGGCAATGGTCGCTCCTTTTTCCAGCGCTGCCTTGACCCCGCTGCTTGCATCCTTGTTGCTGATATCTGCCAAAGACAATGCCCATGCGAGCGATGCGGCACACATCAACGAGCCGGCAATGAGTGTTTTTGAAATGGGGGAAATAAACATGATGACTCCTTGACTGAGCAGGATGGATAACGCAATTGAATAATGCAACATTGATTAATGCAGAATAATAACGCCAACATCATCAATGCGCGCATTCTATTGATCTTCGCGCACTCTTAAAAAACTGGCAAAACGTGGGATGCCGCTGTCATGCACACCGCGAAAGCGATACGTTACCAGACTGCCCATCGGCGGCGGATCAGCACGTTGCGCATCACTGAATCCGCTGCCTATCTTGAATCGCTGTCCGCCCGGCATCTCCACCAGCAAGGCACCGAGTTGACCGGCGTATTTTCCCTTACCGGCAATATAGGCGATCACGCGTGCTTCGGCATCGTCATGCAACTTGAGTTTTAACAAATCGTCATTGCGCTCGGCACGATAGTGCGATGCGCCACGATGCAGCATCAAGCCTTCGCCGCCGTCCTTTGTAATCGCGCTTAACATTTTCTGCAAGCTGTGATGATCGCTCACCTTGCTTTGCTTTACCGCTTGCACCCATGGCAAGCCTATTGCCGCAATACTGGATCTCAGCATTGGCAATCGCTGATCAAAAGTACCTGCATGCGCAGGCAAATCAAATACCATGAAGCGCATGTTGCGCCACGCGATGTCATCGGGCATTTGCCGGCGCGCAGTTGACAGGGCAGCCGCAAAACGTCCGCGACCGGCCCATAATTCACCGTCCAGTGCAATCTCCGGCCAGCCGGCAACGAACCATGCAGGTGGCGCAATCGCTTCTCCGCCACGCGTCCACAATTTCTTGCCATCCCAATAGGCGCGAATGCCATCGTATTTTTCGCTTACCCAATATTCACGCAAATCGATGCCGGCGTGATACACGTTTGCCAGCATGACGGGAGCACGTTTGGAAGCAGGATCGTCAAGAGCAAATGCGGTTTTCTGTATGCAGCAAGATGCAAGAAGCGCAATCAAAAACCATCGACTCATATGCATGGGAAACAGTTTTTCAGTACGCATTGATCGCTCCGCTGGATTGCTCATACGATGGATGAAGGGACGCCGCGTCGGCTACGTTTTATCGCGTTTCATCATACGTGGATGGCAAGCCATCACCATCCCATATACACACGATGACCGGCCTGATGACTGCCTGTCTTTCTTCGGGCATGAACAACATGCCTACCGTGCTGGTCGCTGCGCTGTCGATAGACGCAAGCAATGCTCAAGCTGAATTGCCCAAGCGCTGATCTACGCTAATGTCATTGGCAGCAATCCTGGCGTGAAAATCATATCTATAAGTACTCTCGTCGCCTCGTCAGGATTAATCCCATCTATGCCAACACTGCATGCAGGCTGCCAGGAGGCGCGTTGAAGGAGGATTACGCACGCATGATGCAGTACTTCGAAAATTTAAATTGAGCGCTGATTGACACGCTTGCTTAATTCTTCTGCAGATTCTTTGCGTTCGCTATATCGATCTACCAAATACGATGAAACATCACGCGTCAGCATTGTGAACTTGAACAGTTCTTCCATCACATCTACAACACGTTCGTAATAAGAAGACGGCTTCATACGTCCTGATTCATCAAACTCTAAAAACGCTTTGGCAACAGATGACTGATTTGGAATGGTGATCATGCGCATCCAGCGTCCCAAAATACGCATCTGATTGACGGCATTGAATGACTGAGAACCACCGGAGACTTCCATCACTGCCAGTGTCTTGCCCTGGGTCGGACGCACTGCACCTATCGATAAGGGAATCCAGTCTATCTGCGCCTTCATGATCCCTGTCATTGCGCCATGACGTTCGGGAGAACACCAGACCATGCCTTCTGCCCATGCAGCCAGATCACGTAACTCTTTGACTTTAGGGTGATCGTCGGGTGCGCCGTCCGGCAAGGGCAGATCGCGCGGATCAAAAATTTTCACATCACCTCCCATTGCTTGCAGCAAGCGCGCTGCTTCAAATGTCAACAGGCGGCTGTAGGATTTTTCACGTAGGGAACCATACAGCAGCAGGAAACGGGGCGCATGCGTAGACGGTGTTGTCGTTTTCAAATCCTCTGCGATCGGGATGTTGAACACGGCGGTATCGATGTTGGGTAAATCAGTCAGTTTGCGCAACACGTTTTCCCTCTGCATTGATGATGGCTTCACCATCTTCCTTGACGAATGCGCCTTGCTGCGGTCTGCCCAGGATATCCAGTACCAGTTCAGAAGGGCGGCACAGGCACGTCCCTTTGTCGGCGATAACAAAGGGGCGGTTGATCAGGATCGGATTTGCCAGCATGGCAGCTATCAATGCATCGTCGCTCAGTTGAGGATTGTCCAAGCCCAGCTCGGAATACGGCGTGCCTTTTTGACGGATGGCATCGCGCACCGATAAGCCGGCCGCATTGATCATTTCAATCAACTCCGCTTTCGACGGCGGCGTTTTCAGATAGTCGATAATCGTTGGTTCTTCACCGGTATTGCGGATCAACGCGAGTGTGTTGCGTGATGTGCCGCATGCAGGATTATGATAAATCGTTGTCATTTGTTCTCCATGTGTGTTGCTGGATAATACTTAAATACTGAGCCTGATCGCCAGCGCAGCGAGCGTCGCCAGTAGCACAGGCAGCGTCAGTAAAGCGCCGACGCGGAAGTAGTAGCCCCAGGAAATGCGGATGCCTTTGCCTGCCAATACATGCAGCCAGAGCAGTGTGGCGAGGCTGCCGATTGGTGTGATTTTTGGACCCAGATCGCTGCCGATTACATTCGCATAAATCATTGCTTCACGCACTGCACCCTGCGCTGTTGTTGCATCAATGGACAGCGCGCCTATCAAGACCGTAGGCATGTTGTTCATGATTGAAGACAACAAGGCCGTCATTAGCCCCGTGCCTATCGCTGCACCCCAGATGCCGTGGACAGCAAATTCATTCAGCAAACTGGTCAGGTATCCGGTCAGCCCGGCGTTACGCAAACCGTAGACAACCAGATACATGCCGAGTGAAAAAAACACGACTTGCCAAGGCGCATGCTTGATGACATCGCGTGTCGAGATCACATGCCCTCTTGCCGCAATTGCCAACAGAACGATGGCGCCGACGGCGGCCACCGCACTGATGGGTACGCCCTGTTCTTCCAGCCAGAAAAATCCGACCAGCAACAAACCCAGAACCCACCAGCCTGCGATGAAAGTAGCGCGATCACGGATAGCGTCGGAAGGATTTTTCAATTGGGCTACGTCGTAATCCTTGGGGATGTCGCGCTTGAAATACCAGATCAGAACCAACAGAGTCATGGCCACAGAGACGACATTCACCGGCATCATCACCGATGCATAGCGTGTAAAACCGATATTGAAATAATCTGCCGAAACGATATTGACCAGATTGGAAACGATCAGCGGCAGACTGGCCGTGTCAGCAATAAAGCCAGCCGCCATCACAAAGGCTAGTGTCGCCTGTGGCGAGAACTTCAATCCCAGCAGCATCGCGATGACAATCGGCGTGAGGATCAAGGCTGCGCCATCGTTGGCGAACAAGGCCGATACTGCCGCACCGAGCAGCACCAGTAAAACAAACAATTTGCGCCCCTTGCCGCCACCCCATCGGGCAACGTGCAGTGCCGCCCATTCAAAAAAGCCGGCTTGATCCAGCAGCAGGCTAATGATGATGATCGCTATGAACGCGCCGGTTGCATTCCATACGATCTGCCAGACCACCGGAATATCTGCAAAACTGATTACGCCGAATAGCAGGGCGAGTAGCGCGCCCAGGCTTGCGCTCCAACCTATGCCGAGTCCGCGCGGCTGCCAAATGACCAGGGTAAGCGTCAGTAAAAAAATGATAAATGCGGTGAACAAGATCGGCTTTCTTAGAGGGAAGTGATCACTCGATGGCGCTTGCGCGCCAGAGTGATCGGAACTGCGATGAAGAGATGTGGTTAAACGTTTTTGCTCGCACCGATCGCGTCCATCTCACGCTTGATCGCTGTTTTTTCAAGTTTTGCGATCGGCAGGCTGTTCAGCAAGCTGATGCGCGTATGGATCTGCTTGGCTACCTTGGAAAAGACCGCACGCTTTTCCTCATCGGCTCCCGTGGCTGCCGCCGGATCTTCAAATCCCCAATGTGCAGAAATGGGTTGCCCCGGCCAAAATGGACAAACTTCACCTGCTGCGCTGTCGCAGACCGTAATAACGATGTCCATGTGGGGCGCATCCGGCAACGCAAACTCATCCCAGCTTTTGCTGCGCAAGTTTTCGAGCGCATAGCCAGTACTTTTGATTTGTTCAATCGCAAATGGATTGACGGTGCCGCCTGGTTGGCTACCTGCGCTGTATGCGACAAAGCGACCTTTACCCATAGTGTTAAGCATTGCTTCTGCCATGATGCTGCGCGCGGAATTGCCGGTGCAGAGGAAAAGGACGTTGTACGTCTTGTCGTTCTGTTGTGTGGTCATGTTGAATCCTTTGTGGGGAGGGTTGGGTAAAACAGCGTGGAATTAAGACTGTGCGTCTTCAGTGGTAATACAAACACCATTCGGTGAGCAAACATTGCCGCCGCAGCAGTTCTCCGTCAAAAAGCCTACCAGCGCATTCATGACTGCAAAATTTGCTGAATAGATGACAAAGCGACCTTCATGCCTTGCGGTCACGAGTTCGGCATGTGCCAGCTCTTTCAAATGGAAAGACATGGACGATGGCGAAATACCTAACTCCTCACCAATCTTTGTTGCAGCCATTCCATGCGGCCCTACCTGAACCAGCAAGCGAAATACTGACAGGCGAGATTCCTGAGCAAGTGCGGATAAGGCTGCAAGAGTAGCTTTGGTGTCCATGGTGCCTCCTTTATTCAATATTTCAATTATTATTGAATTAATGAATAAAAACAAGTCCCTCTCATTATTTTTCATCTGTACGGCGACTTCCCCGGATTACTTTTTATTTAAGCAATCCAGGGAATTGACACAAGTTACAACGATTTATTCTTTCGGATCACGACGTAATAACTCTGCTACGGTGACGCCGATTTCAGCATCACCACCGAAAGCTGTACCAGTTTTCTTGTTGGTGAAGTTGGTCAATGCATGTTTGTAATCCTTGTCAGTCAAAGGAATGTACTTCACTTCCCTCACCAACTTCTGTGCGTTCTTCAAGTAGAACTGGACGAACTCTTTGACTTCACTTCTTTCAACGGCTTTCACACTTACATAGATAAACAAAGGGCGTGCCAGCGGTTGGTAAGTGCCATCCATTACGGACTTGATCGAAGGGGCTATTGCCGGCTTGCCTGCCTTATGAACGACTGGAACAACTTTGAGACGCTTGCTGTTCTCGACGTAATATGCATAACCAAAATATCCGATCGCATTGACGTCACGCGCAACACCTTGTACGACGACATTGTCATCTTCTGACGATGTGTAATCAGTGCGACTGGATTTACTCTTACCCATGATCGCTTCGGTAAAATAATCGAAAGTGCCGGAGTCCGCACCTGCGCCAAACAATTTGATCGGCGCATCAGGCCAAGCAGGATTGACCTGATTCCACTTGGTGATTGTTCCTTGCGCTGCCGGCTCCCACATCTTCTTCAGTTCTTCTGCTGTAATTTTGTTCAAGAATTTGTTCTTTGGATTAACAACAACCGTCAGCGCATCGAATGCAATTGGCAACTCTACATATTTGATACCGTTCTTTGCACACTCATCCATTTCTTTCTTCAGTATTGGACGCGAGGCATTTGAAATATCAGTTTCGCCTTTGCAGAATTTTTTGAATCCACCACCGGTGCCCGCAATACCGGTCGTCACTTTGACAGCGCCACTTTTCAAGTCTTGAAAATTATCGGCTACAGCTTCAGTGATCGGAAACACCGTGCTGGAACCATCAATTTTGATGAATGTTTGTGCCTTTGCAGGCGCGACAAACAAAGCGGTTGTCAGTAAAAAAAGAGGCGATAGCGTTTGAAAACCAAGTTTCATGGCAAATCCTTTGTAGTTAAATATGTCAATAAATACTGAGGTGGAATGCTTTTAAATCATTTCCAGCGGGCAGACGTCAAACTATCAAGCGGTAGTGCATAACTGATGTGAACAATTTCAATCATTTGCTCCGCAATCCGGTCGCTTGTGGTTGCAATATTGCGAAGTTCGGTTTGATTGGTGCCCGCTGATGCAAGCGCGGCTTGGTAGAAAATCCATTGCTGACGTGCCAGCTCAACACGAGAACTTAATAGCCGATCTGAACCCGCTTCATCGGCCAGCAGATTTAAACCATTTTGAAACTCAATTTTGGATTGGGTCAGATCGACTTGCAGCCCTTGCTTGGAAGCCCTCGACGTGTCCAGGGATCGCAAGAGAACGATTTTTGCCATCCGTTGCGCAAGTGAGGCTTGTCGTAATGCGAGTGCGACGACACGTGAACTGTTATCGTTGGTATCTGACGCTTGCTGCTAACAAAAACAGCGTGATGAAGGCGGCCACGAAGTGAGCGCGAGTGCCGAGTTGTGACATATGAATTCCTAGTAGAAGAATATTTCAATATTCTTGCAATTCAATGATTATTGAATTGACTCTAGATTTTCAATATGACGGCATTGTTACGAAGACATATTTATTAGACAGAAGCATTTCGCTTCAAATAGCTATCTGCGCTTTTAGAGCGTACTCATACAAACAATTCAGCAAAAAAATACCTAACCCCGTCCATTTTCAAATTACGCCTATACATCGGCCCTGCCTTTTATTTGAACTGAAGTAAAAGACAATGCAAGACGCGTAGCAGTAGAAGCTAACGCCATATGCACAAGGCAAGCACTGACACGATTGAGTTCACGAACAGAATTTACGGAAAAAGATGTTGATAAAACCAGTGCAACCGATTGGCGAGTTTTTCAAAAGAACATTCAATCTCGTCGCTTGGTGCAATTCCCGCAGTTCGATAAGTTTGAAATGTTTCCACAAGTCATTTCCCTGTCATACGACGCAACTAGAATTCCAGCTTCTTGGATACACAAAATATGTCTTTCAGCGTCATTGCTTAAAACAGTTCAGGTGTTCTTAGCCTGGCTAATTAACCGTCGACAACGTCAAAAAAAATAGGCTCCCTGCGTTGCAAACCTGCAAGAAAGAAAAATTGAAAATTGATTTCAACATCATGTCTGTGATTAATCCTGCGCATTCGAATGCGTCAGCTAGAGCACTGGCCATAGTTGTACCTACTATTTCGTTCGATCAATCCAATGCACAGGTGCTGGATTTATTTAGCCAAAATCGCGAATTGATCAGCTTGCCGGTTCTCGAGGGGCAGAGTCCGATTGGTTTGATCAGTCGCAATATATTCATGTCGCAAATGTCCAAGCCCTACTTTAGAGAGCTGTATGAAAAAAAGACATGTATTGCGTTCATGGATAAAAATCCGCTGATAGTAGATGCCAGTACGCATATAGAAACTCTGGCTGCACTTGCAGTTGAATCAGGCGACAAAACGTTGGCAGAAGGCTTTTTGATCGTTGAAAACGATGAATTCCTTGGCCTTGGATCGGGCCTGGATCTTATGCGCATGATGGTCGATCTTCAAACCGAGAAAAACCTGCAAGTCATGCAAAGCATCGACTACGCGAGCACGATTCAGCGCGCAATGATGAGCACGTCACGCAAGGCGATGAGCGCAACGCTGAGTGACGCATGTCTGATTTGGGAGCCGCGCGATGTGGTTGGCGGTGATTTTTATCATTTTGAACGTTTCAATGATGGATGGTTTGCTGCTGTTGCAGATTGCACCGGACATGGTGTTCCTGGAGCCTTCCTGACATTAATTGCATCATCCTTGTTGTCACAAGGCTTGAGCAAACTGGGGCCTAGAGATCCTGCCATGCTGATGAGTGAAGTCAATCGCGGGATGAAGCAGGCACTTGGGCAATATGCAGACCAAAATCGTTTGTCCGAATCGGATGATGGCATGGATGCAGCATTCTTTTGGTTCAACGACGCGACATCCGAACTGACCTGTGCTAATGCAAAAGCGCCTTTGTTCATTCTTATGCCGGATCAAGATGAAATCCAGACAATAGAAGGAAAACGCGTTGGAATTGGCTACGTCGACACGCCGAACGAGATGTGCTGGGATAACAAAATATTTTCGCTGAAAAATGATGCCATTCTGCTCAGCGCGACAGACGGCATCATCGATCAGATTGGTGGCATGAAGAATATTGCATTTGGCAAGCAACGTCTTCGTGACTACTTGATGCGGCATCGGGACACGCCGATGCCGCAATTTGGACAACTATTAATGTTAGAGCAGAAGGCTTACCAAGGTTTGCATCGTCGTCGTGACGATTTAACGGTCTTTGGATTCCGCCTCAGTGCATCAAATCAGCAGCAATCAGCACTGTAAGTAATCGCCATAAGGGAAGTCGAATCAAGATGGAAAATAGAACAGTGATTGCCAAGTTGCATATGACTTGCGAATGCGCAGGCCATAACCATGTCATTTTTTACTACATGGGGTACTTCTCGCAAAACATCATTGCGGCAATGGCGGATGCAGTAAAAACACGCGTTGAATACATCGGCGCGGCGAGCCCTACCCGTCGCAAGCTGTTTTCATCATTTATTGAAATGGCACAAAACATTATTCATTACTCAGCCGAATCAATTGAAACAAGCGGCAAAACGGATGCTGAAATGCGCCGCGGCTCAGTATGTATTTCGGTGGAAAATGACCGCTATTTCCTCAAGTGTTCCAACCTGGTTCACGCAGACATTGCCGATCATTTGCGCGAAAAATTAGAGCATTTGCGCACACTGACAAACGAAGAAATCCGTTTGGAATACAAGGAAACATTACGTGCTGAAACGCCTCAGGAAAGCAAAGGTGCCGGGTTGGGCTTTCTGACGATGGCAAGAGACGCTAGCGAACCACTAGACTTTGAGTTTATCCCCGAAGGGGCAGACGGGAACATGATGTTCTGCCTCAAAGCGACCATCTGATTGCAGTATGCAAATGATATCGAGGGATAGCACCTTCACAGAAAGACCAACTATGAACAATCTTTATATCCCTGCTAGCGCGAGTTCTCCAGAAGTTGATTTCCGCTTTGACGAACATCGGTTGTTGTTGAAAGGTGAAGCCTACCCAGAAAACGCAGCAATATTTTGGGGTGACATCATTGCAGCATTGAACGCCTACCTTAAACATGTTGGAGCTGCTCAACAAATCACTGTACAAGTAGCGCTTTCATACTTCAATAGCTCAAGTACCAAGATGCTTTTTTCCTTGTTTAGCGCACTGAATGACAAGGCACTTGCCGGCAATACCATTGTTCTTGACTGGTATCACGATGAAGATGACGACACGATCTTCGAGTTTGGACAAGAGTTACATGAAGACTTTCCTGAATTGACATTCAACGATCACGCAGTGAGAACCTGATGAATGATAACGATCTGTTTGAGGCTGAAACGGCTGCACTGAATTCAGCTTACGAAGTGATATCAAAGGATGGCGCATCTGCTGAAGAGTGCAGAATTGCCTTGGATGACCTTGCAAAGAATTTTCATCGATTGATGCGCGAAACGCGTCGCTTGATTGGACGTAGCGACCGTAAAGAGCTGGAACTCAATACCCTCAATTTCAAGTTGCAACAATTGACCTCCGAGCTGGACTATAAAGCTCGGCACGATAATCTCACGGGAGTACTCAATCGAGGTGCGGTGTTTGCCTGTGCAGAGCATTACCTGAAAACAAGTACGCTTTCCTTGATTGTCCTGGATATTGATTTTTTCAAACGAATCAATGATGATTTTGGACACCCAACAGGAGATGCGGTACTACGTGAACTTGTCAAAAAATTGGCCTCCGCGCTTAATGGCATTGGCGAAATTGGCCGCGTTGGAGGTGAAGAATTCACAGTGCTGCTACCAAATATCAATTTAAAAGATGCCATCAACATTGCAGAACACGTGCGTATGGTGATTGCAGGTGAAGCCTTCTCCTGCTTTCCTCGTCCTCTCGTCACTGCAAGCTTCGGCGTCAGTTGGAGCGACACCAATTGTGATTTTGAAGACGCTTATGGAAGAGCAGACGCAGCCTTGTATAAAGCGAAGCACAATGGCCGAAATCGCGTTGAGTCTGATGAAGCCGTATGGAGTGTTGCACTGGGCACAGAGACCTCGGACCTGTCACAAAGAAAGCCCGAAGGCATGGAAGTGCGCAAGTTAAAGGAAAGACGAATCTCATCAGCAGATCGCGCAATCGTTTAATTGCAGACATTCATTCATGCAACGCATTTTTGTAACATCAGGTGGTATTCGACAGGCATACCGATACTGCTGCAAGTCGCCTGAAACTATGGGCGGCTTGATTGAGTGAAAATAAACACTGGTTTAATTTTAATTTAAGAAGTACATCAAAGAACATCTAGGCAACAGTTCCTCTGCCGACCAAGCCATACGGTTCAATGAGGTCCGCCTACATCAAACTACAGGGCAGCTCGTAAAAAAGCGCAACCGGAAATGTTCAATTCCGGCTGCGCTTTTTGCTTGATACTTCTGGTGTACAGAAGTTTTCCTTGCCTGCTACCTTTGTTATTTTTGCTGCTGTTGCGCCAAAGGCGGAACATCGCTCTGCGCTGACTCCACGGGCGATTCCCAGCCACCGCCCAATGCACGGATCAAACCTACGGATGCCACTGCACGCTGCCCTGCACTTCGCACGCGCGAACGTTGCGACGACAAACTCGATCGTTGAGCATCGATCACTTCAAAGTAACTTGCTGAACCATTGCGATAGCGTGAGTCTGCCAAGCGGGCGGCGAGTTGCGCTGATTTGATCGCCTGTTCTTCAAACACCATCTGTCTGTCCAGCGTGCGCAAGGCACTCAGATTATCTTCGACGTCGCGGAAACCAACCAGCACTTGCTGTCTATAGTTGGCAACCATGCCTTCGTAATTTGCATCGGCACGCGCGAGATTCGATCTATTGCGTCCGCCGTCAAACAAGGGCATAGACAACATGGTCCCAACCACTGGTCCCAGCATCCAGCTACGGCTAGACCATTTAAACAGGTCACGCAATTCGTTAGACTCGTAACCAGCGGAACCCGTCAACAGCAACTTTGGAAAGAAGGCTGCCTTGGCCGCACCGATACGCGCACTGGATGCAGCAAGTTGACGCTGCGCCTGTGCGATATCGGGGCGACGTTCCAGCAAATCGGATGGCAAACCAGCTGGCACTGTAACGATAGGCGCATTGAACGGTGCGACGACCAGGGTAAATTCGGCCGGTGCTTTACCTAGCAAAATTGCCAGTGCGTGATCGCTGCGTGCACGTTCACGATTGACGCCTTCCAGCTCGGCACTGGTGGTGGCCCATTCGGTTTTTGCCTGAGCAACATCGAGTTCGCTAGTGTCACCTGCATCAAAACGATGTTGTGCCAGACCCAGTCCTTCCTGACGCAAGGCGATGGTTTTTTGCAGGACTTCGATTTCCGAATCGAGCGAGCGTATCGTGAAATACAGTTGCGCGACATCGGACTGCAATGCCAGCAAGACGGAACGATAAGCGGCTTCCTGCCCTTCTGCATCCAGTCGTGCAGCGCGGCTGGAATCAGACAAGCGACCGAACAAATCGACTTCGTACGAGAACGACAAAGGCGCACGATAAGTGGTCGATGTTGTCTGTGCATTGCCAACGCGAGTTGGACCTACCCCGACATCAACTTGCACGCCTCGATCCGCATCCACTACACCGGCAGTAGCGCGTGCATCTTTTACCCGAGACAGCGCCATGGCCAGATTAGGATTTGAGTTCGTCGCTTCGACGATCAAGTTGCCCAGATCGTTATCGCCATACACAGTCCACCATGCGCCACGATCCTTGTTGTCGGCTGGTGCTGCGACTTTCCATGCGCCATCCAGCTGATCAGATTTTTCACGATATTGCGTAGGCAAATCGAGTTTGACCTGATCTGGCGGTTTCGCTGTAGAGCAACCCGCGAGTACTAATGCTGCGACTAGAGCTGTCAGAGTTAAATTAAATTTTTTCATGATCAACCTTCGTAATTATGCTTGGTGTCGAGTGCGACAGGAGCCGGGTGATGCACATAAGCTTCGCCTTCGGGTTCCTTTTTGCGGCTGAATTTTTTCTCCAGCGTACGCAACAACACATAGAAGATAGGCGTCAGGAACAGACCGAATGCAGTTACACCAATCATGCCGGCGAACACCGCTACACCCATCGCATGACGCATCTCTGAACCTGCACCAGAAGAAATAATCAGCGGCACCACACCAGCGACAAACGCAATCGATGTCATCAAAATCGGACGCAAACGCAAACGTGCTGCTTCGATTGCTGCTGCATAAGTCTCACGTCCCTGATGCTCAAGTTCACTAGCGAATTCGACAATCAGAATCGCGTTCTTACAGGCTAGCCCGACCAACACAATCAGACTAATCTGCGTGAAGATGTTGTTATCACCACCGGTTAACCAGACACCGAAGATGGCAGACAGCAAGCCCATCGGTACGATCAACAAGACAGCCAATGGCAGTGCCAGACTTTCATATTGCGCAGCGAGTACGAAGAACACCAGCAACATCGCCAACGGCAAAATGATGAACAGCGTATCGCCGGCAATCTTGTCTTGGTAAGTGATCTCGGTCCATTCGTAGCTGATGCCGCGTGGCAGAGTTTCAGCCAATAGACGTTCAACCACCGCTTGCGCCTGACCAGTGCTGTAACCAGGAGCCGGACCACCATTCACGTCAGCAGCTGGGAAGCCGTTGTAGCGAATGAATTGATCTGGACCATAGCTTTGCGTCATTTTCAGTACAGAAGACAAAGGCACCATTTCACCTTTGGTATTACGCGCTTTCAACAAACCGATATCTTCAGCATGCGCACGGAACGGTGCATCTGCCTGCACCCGCACCTGGAAGGTACGACCGAATTGATTGAAATCGTTGACGTACAGTGAACCCAGATAAATCTGCAAGGTATCGAACACAGCAGGTATCGACAAACCAAGTTGCTGCGCACGTGTACGATCCAGATCGGCATACAGTTGCGGCACGTTGATCTGATAGCTTGAGAACATGCCAGCAAGTTCAGGCGCTTGGTAAGCCTTCGCCAGGAACGCTTTCAATGCATCGTTCAATGCTTCCTTGCCGAGTGCGCCACGATCTTGAATCTGCAGTTTGAAACCACCGATCGTACCCAGACCTTGCACAGGTGGTGGTGGGAACATCGCTGTATAGGCACCTTGAATACCAGCAAATTGCTGATTCAATTTCAATGCAATCGCACCGCCGCTCAAGTCTGCACTCTTGCGTTCGTTGAACGGTTTAAGCGTGGTGAAAACGATGCCTGAATTTGGACTATTCACGAAACCATTGATCGACAAACCTGGGAAAGCCACTGCCGATTCAACGCCAGGTGTTTTCATCGCGATCTCGGACATTTGACGAATCACGTCTTCAGTACGATCGAGCGATGCGGCATCAGGCAATTGTGCAAATCCAACCAGATACTGTTTGTCTTGAGCTGGAATAAAGCCAGCCGGTACGTGATGGAACAAAAACATCGTCGCACCAATCAACACTGCATACACTGCCAGCGAAGTCGATTTGCGCTTCAATACGGTGGTCACACCGGTGCCGTAATTTTGCGAACCGCGATGGAACACTTTATTAAAGCGAATGAAGAACCAGCCAAACAATTTATCAATCAGCAACTGGAATTTATCTTTAGGCGCGCCATGGCTTTTCAGCAGCAATGCAGCCAACGCCGGCGACAGAGTCAAGGAGTTGAAAGCCGAGATCACGGTTGAAATCGCAATCGTCAACGCAAACTGTTTAAAGAATTGACCAGTCAAACCGCTGACAAACGCGAGTGGAATAAATACCGCCGACAAGGTCAGTGCGATCGCAACAATCGGACCAGACACTTCACGCATCGCTTTGTAAGTCGCTTCACGTGCAGTCAAGCCGTCTTCAATATTCCGTTCGACGTTTTCGACCACCACAATCGCATCATCGACGACGATACCGATCGCCAGTACCAGCCCGAACAAACTGAGCGCATTGATCGAGAAGCCAAGACCCATCATCACCGCGAAGGTACCGATCACTGATACCGGCACTGCCAGCAAAGGGATGATCGATGCACGCCATGTTTGCAGGAAGATGATCACGACGATCACGACCAGCAGAATCGCTTCCAGCAAGGTATGTACAACAGCTTCAATCGACGAACGCACAAACTGTGTCGGATCGTAGACGATGCTGTAATCGACGCCTTCCGGCATATCTTTTTTCAACGCAGCCATCGTTTTACGAACGTTGTCTGAAATTTCCAGCGCGTTCGAACCTGGCGATTGGAAGATAGGCATCGCAACCGCCGACTTGTTATCCAGCAGCGAACGTAATGCATATTCACTGGAACCCAATTCAACACGCGCCACATCACGCAAACGCGTCACCACGCCATCTGGCGAAGTACGGATCACGATATCGCGGAAGTCATCTTCAGTTTTGAGACGGCCTTGTGCGTTGACCGACATTTGATAATCGACACCCGGCACCGATGGCGATGCGCCGATCACACCGGCTGCGACGTTTACGTTTTGTTCACGAATCGCAGCAACCACATCGTTGGCCGACAAACCGCGTTCGGCTACCTTGCGTGGATCTAGCCATACGCGCATCGAATAATCACCAGCGCCAAACAATTGAACCGAGCCTACACCTGGCAAACGCGCAATATTATCTTTTACGTTCAGCACTGCGTAATTACGCAGATACGTCATGTCGTAGCGATCATTTGGCGAAACCAGATGGACCACCATCGTCATGTCTGGCGAGCTCTTGACCGTGGTCACGCCCAAACGCTGCACGACATCAGGCAGACGCGGCAAGGCCTGGTTCACACGGTTTTGCACAAGTTGCTGTGCAAGATCTGGTGGTGTGCCGAGTTTGAAGGTGACGGTCAAGGTCATCAAACCATCTGAGGTTGCCTGCGACGACATATACAACATGCCTTCTACGCCGTTGATCTGCTCTTCAATCGGCGTGGCGACTGTTTCCGCGATGGTTTGCGGATTGGCACCAGGAAAATTGGCTTTAACGACGACTGATGGCGGCACGACTTCCGGGTATTCGGATATCGGTAAATTCAACATCGAGATCAAGCCACCGATCAAAATGATCATTGACAAAACGCCAGCAAAGATCGGGCGATCGATAAAAAATCGAGAGATATTCATATCAGTTTCTTCTTTTTAAATGTTCTGAACAAAGGCGGCTTAGTTCACTGCTGTCGCAGTGCCCTTCCCTGCAGCCTTGTTCGCGCTCGCAACTTTGGCGTCCATTGCAACCACTTCTGGTGTGACGGTGTCATTCGGACGGATGCGTTGCAAACCGTTCACGACGATGCGTTCATCTTTTTTCAAGCCGCTACGTACTACACGCAAGCCTTCTACGATCGGTCCCAATGTGATTTGGCGATATACGACCTTGTTATCGGCACCAACGACCATTACATATTTTTTGTCTTGATCGGTACCGACTGCCTTGTCATCAATCAACAAGGCATTCTTGGCGTTGGAATCACCGGTGCGTACGCGTGCGTACATGCCTGGCGTCAAGCTGCCGTTTTCGTTATCGAATACAGCGCGTACGCGAATCGTGCCGGAGCCAGTGTCAACGCGGTTGTCGAAAGATTTGACATGGCCTTGACGTGGATAACCGTCTTCGCTGGTCAGACCCATCGCAACCGGCACGCGATTCACGCCGGTGTTACCAACTGCTCCAGCGCTTGAGTAACGGATGTAAGTTGGTTCGTCGATTTCAAAATTGACATAGACCGGCGAGACAGAAACCAGTGTCGTCAGTGTCGGTGCGGTCGGACCGGTTGCGACCAGATTACCGACTGTGATTTCGGCGCGCGAGACGCGACCAGCGACTGGTGCGGTGATCTCCGTATATTGCAGATTCAAACGTGCCGTCAGTACTGCAGCATCGGCAGATTTCAGATTCGCGTCGGCTTCTTGTAATGCGTTTTCACGTTGATCAAGTTCACGTTGTGCGACTGCACGATCTTCCAGCAAACGTTTGGTGCGTTCCAATTCTGTTTTCGCCAAGGACAAGCGGGCTGATGCGCCGGCACGTGCGGCATCGGCGCGCGCCAGTTCAGCTTTGTAAGGACGTGGATCAATCGTGAACAGCAATGCGCCTTTTTTCACTAACTGACCATCTTGAAAATGCACGGCGTCGATGGTGCCGGATATACGCGGACGAATTTCAACACGCTCTACTGCTTCAACCCTGCCGGAAAAATCGTCCCACTCGGTGACCGAACGCTCAAGCACATTGGCAACGGTGACTGGTGTTGCAGGTGGCGCAGTCGGCGCAGATTTTTCGGCATGGCCGGTCAACGATACGGTGGCAACGCCAATGACGAAAAGAACACCGATTGCAATCGCGATCGTGCTGCGTGAGAAACGTGATGAGAAACGTGATGTGATGGAGTTTTGCATTTTTTATTCCCCTGAAGAATTAAGTAAAGATGTGTGTTTGTGTGAAAGATCAAATGAGATGAAATGAGATCAAATGGCTGTTGCCCAAAAATGCTGGATCAGGCTGGATCCTGAATAAATTGCTTAATCGTTGAAATGACAGATGAAAAACTTGCGTGAGTCGGATTGACCAGTTGCCCGCTTTCAGCAGCAAAGCGGCGTACTTGCACCGGCACACCGGCAGCGATCAAACTCGATGCGTACTGTTCAGCTTCATCGCGCAATGCATCGTTTTGCGCAGTGATGACTAATGCCGGCACCAAACCGCCAAGACGGCGCGATTGCGCTGGAGCGGCATACGGATGTAAAGCGTCGCTGGTCGATGGCAGATAAGCCGCCCAACCTTCCTGGCAAACGCATTTGCCGAGTGCCTTCATGGACTTGGATGATTGAGTAGGATCCAGCATCGGCGTGATCAGGATCTGGCCTTTAAGGCAGATGCCACGTGTGGTTGGCGTCAATCTATCGCGTGCGATCATCGCGACCGCAGCGGCTAAATTGCCGCCAGCCTGATCACCGGCCACCATCACGCGCATGCCATCTGCACCCAAGCCTGCGGCGTGGTCATACGCCCATTGCAAGGCTTCGAATGCCACTTCGGTGATATCGAGAAAAGAATCGGTGCCAGCCAGCGGATAGTCCACTGCGACGACGACTGCTTTTTCCGACAATGCGTGGGCGATGCCATCGGCATCTTCCACGGCACCACAAGTGAAGAAGCCACCGTGGAAATAAACTACTAATGGCAATAATTCTGCCGGCCCACTTTTCGCGCTGTCTTTACTGCCGTTTTTGCCAAACACGCGCAAACCGATTTCGCGCGACTGTGTCGACGTTTTAAACGACGTGGTCCAAGGACCAAAAGATGAACTGCGCTGAACTGTGCCGGTCAAAATCATCTCAGTGCTGCTCCACCGGTGTCGATTGCGCAAAAGCGTTGACGGAAGTGGCGCTAGCCCACATCGCGCCGCCAGTTAAAGCGCCGTCATAAATTGCGTCCTGGAAAGTGCCATTGTGCATCGCAGCAGAGATCACTAATGTGCTTGCGGCGACGGCAGTGGCTTGGTATAAACGACGCGAAATTTGATTTTTCATTTTGTTGCTCCCGTAAAACTTGATTCGATGGGATGGAGTATAGGAATCCATCGAATAAAGATAAATAGCGCTATTTATGAAGAACTATCTATAAATATTGGACAGTCGATCATATTTGATAAAAAAATTGATGATCTTTAATCATCTTTGTAAGAAATGCCGGGCACAAAAGACAGCGTGTCATGCCGCAGTCATATTTAATAGCGATCACTACGAATTAAGTTTGTGACTTTATAGCGCTTGTTTTCGCGTGTCAAGAGGTTTACTATCGATCACTATGGAAATAGAAAATAAATCCGAAAAGCCGCGTAAAAAGACCGGCCGGCCGCTGTCATTCGATCGCGAGGTTGCGCTCGAACGTGCAATGCTGGTTTTTTGGCGTTACGGCTATGAAGCCGCTTCCTTGAGTGAATTGACTTCGGCGATGGGCATTACTCCGCCTAGTCTGTATGCCGCATTTGGCGACAAGGAAAAGCTGTTTCTGGAAGCAGTGGAACGCTATTCGACCAAGAGTTGTGACGCTTTGCAGTGCCTGTTTAATCAGGCTCCCACTGCCCGGGATGCAATTGAACGCCTATTGCAAAGCAGCGCAGTCGATAACACTTGCCCGAGCCACCCACCCGGTTGTCTGGTTGTGACCGCAGCCACCAACTGTTCAGCATCGGCTGAGCATGTGCAGAGCGCAATGACAGAACGACGTGACAACGTCGAAACACTGATCACTACACGAATCGAAAAAGGAATTGCCAACGGTGAGTTGCATCCTGATACAGACGCAGGAGAGCTTGCCAGTTTCTACATGACCGTGATTCAAGGCATGTCAACACAAGCCAGAGATAGTGGTGGCAATCGGGACAAGTTGCTGGCCATTGCTGCAACTGCGATGCGTGCGTGGCCCATTTACAAGCAAGCCGACTAATCAGCAAGATATCTTGCAAACATCACGCAAGTGAAGAAAAATTGAATTACATAAAAAACCGCCCGATAGCAATATCAGGCGGTTTTTTATTCAGGTCGTTTTCAAACCTTGGGGACTGCCATACCTCTTTGCACCGCAGGCCGTTCACCTACTGTTTTTAACCACCGATGCACGGCCGGCTTCGTCGCCAGACTTTCTGCCAGCACGTCTTTCAAAGTAATCGTCGCCGCAATCGTCCATGGGTAGCACGCAATATCTGCAATCGTATATTCATCGCCCGCCAGATAAGTGTTACCGGCAAGTTGCTTATCCATTACTGACAGCAAGCGATCAGACTCTTCGACAAAACGATCGATTGCCAATGGCGACTTGTCCTTGGAGCGCACACCGAAGAATCCGAGCTGCCCCAGCATAGGTCCCAGCCCGGCAATCTGCCAATGCAACCATTCCAAAGTTTTATAACGCGTGGGGCCGGATGCATGCAGAAAGCGACCGTGTTTTTCCGCCAGATAAGTCAGGATCGCACCGCTCTCAAAAATCGCCAGTGGTCCGCCTTCTGCGTCTTCATCCACAATCGCAGGAATTTTATTATTCGGCGAAACCGCCAAAAAAGATGGCGCGAACTGTTCATCCTTGCCGATATCGACCGTGCTTATCTGATAAGGCACACCCAGTTCTTCCAGCATGATGGCCGGCTTGCGCCCGTTCGGTGTGGTCCACGTATAGAGAGTAATCATGCGATTTCCTGTTCGATGAAATGAGATTGCACTTGATATAAACATGCAATAGTGTCCTGCTGCAGCATAACGCTTGTCTGGTTTTCAGCGAGCAGCCCGTGCAAATACACTAGAATCACAACAACTTTAATCGATATCGGGATGACGGGATGGATCGCTTTGACACAATGCTGGCATTCACACGCGTGGTTGAACTGACGAGCTTTACCAAAGCTGCGGTCTCATTGAATCTGCCAAAAGCCACCGTATCGGCGCAAGTGATCGCATTGGAAAAACGCTTGCGCGTCAAATTATTGAATCGCACCACCCGTCACGTAAGCGTGACGCCGGAAGGCGCGGGTTATTACGAACGCGCGATACGTTTATTAAGCGAACTGGAGGAAACCGAAGCAGCGGTCAGTCATGCCGCGATGTCGCCCAAAGGCCGGTTGCGCGTCGACGTTCCAGGCGCGGTCGGACGCCGCATCATTGCACCGGCACTGGCTGACTTCTTCAATCGCTATCCTGAAATAGATCTCGAAATGGGTTGTTCCGACAGGCCTGTCGATCTGGTGCATGAAGGTATCGATTGCGTGATTCGCGGCGGCGATATCAATGACGAATCGCTGGTGGCCAGACGCCTGGGCGACTTCCGCATGGTCACGTATGCTGCGCCCTCCTATCTGGCCAAACATGGCGCGCCTAAGAATCTGGAAGAACTGGAACGCCATCAGGTCGTCAGTTTTTTCTCATCCAAAACCGGCAAGATCTATCCGTTTATTTATGAACAGGGTCAGACCCAGACACCGATACAGGGCCGGCCGCGCGTCGCCATCAACGATTTCGATATATGCGCTGTCGCCGCATGCTCCGGCATAGGCCTGATACAACTACCGGCTTTTATCGCCAATGAATACACCGCATCGGGTCAGTTAGTGCCGGTACTGGACGGCTACATGTCCGAGGTGGTTCCTGTATGGATGTTGTATCCGCCTAACCGGCATCTGTCGGCAAAGGTGCGCGCCTTTGCTGAATGGACTGCGGAGCTCTTTGCCAAAGCTGAATTCGGCAGTGAGCATTCGGCTTAACTTAAACTCATCTCGACGTCTGACTAATCGCATGCACAGCGCTGGCAATACGCAAACCAACACAACACGCGCACCTCAACATTCAAATAGTATCTGGCAGATGGTGACTAGCAGCCGATAACCGACGGCGAATTACCGTCCTCGGCCTGTCACTCTGCCTGACCTTATCGTGTCGTCGTATGCACTTAAAAATCTATAGTGGCTGACAGCAAAGCAGTACGTGGCGCGCCCATCGTGATAAAGCTGCGCGAGACCGAATTCCAGTAACTTTTGTCAGCCACGTTAATCAGATTGAAGCGTAGCGTGACGGCCTTGCCGGAAACATGCATCGCATAGCGCGCACCGGCATCCAGCGTGGTCCAGCCGGGAATACTTTGGGTATTGTCCACATCTGCTTGTGCACTGCTAAACGAGTTGATCCGACCTGTGAGCGTCAAGCCGGGAATTCCGAGAAGGTCGTACTCACCATTCAAGACGATGTTCATTTTCGGTACGCCGATTGCATCCTTGCCGTCATTAATACCATTGCGTGTTTTAGTTTGTTTGGCATCAATCAAGGTGATGCCGCCTAAAAGGCGCAGGCCTCGCAATGGCTCTCCAAACGTGGCCAGTTCCAGTCCTCGGTTGCGCTGTTCGCCATCTGCTACGAAGAAATTCGCTGCATTGGTGAACGTGCTGGGTTGTGAAATTTGGAACACGGCTGCAGTAGCGCCAAATGTGCCGGCGTTGTATTTGACCCCACCTTCATATTGTTTGGTAACCGACGGTGGTAACAAGGTGCCTGCATTGTTGGTGCCTCCAGGTGCAGTCGCGCCCTGCGCCAGGCCCTCGCTGTAGTTGGTGTAGACAGAGTAGTTGCCTAGTTTGACCAATAAAGCAGCGGCAGGTGTCACTTTGCTTTCGTCATAAGCATTTGTTTTTGTGCCGGCGGTAAAAATACCGCTATAAAGATTTTGATGACGAGCACCAAGAGTGAGTAACACCTTGTCGTCGACAAAGCCGAATGTGTTTACCAAGCCCACGCTGCTTAATTGCAAATCGCCATTTTGTGGAATGACACCATAATTTACTGTCGGTCTAGGCAGGTTCGGTGTGGTGTAGACGTTGCCTGTGTATTGCGCTGTTGTATGAACGGTTGCGCCATATGATTTGCGGTCGAAGTCGCTGTAATTAACCGCATAGCTATTGGAAATATTACCAAGCATCATCCGGCCACGCAGGCCTATCTCGTAGGTTTCGACTTCATACGACCCCCTGAATCCACCTACGCGCGCAGTGAAATCGCCTGCGCTATTTATAAAACGACGGCCTTGTGTGCCTGCATAAAAGTACTCTTCATCGCCTTCCGAATTGCCGTAATTGGCGTACGCCGTGAGTGCCGGATCAAATTCATACTCGGTTTTCGCCATCCAGTATTTCGCGTTGGTCTTTATATATTCCCAATCGTTGACAAAGTTTTTCTCGTTATTCAGCGGCTTCGGGAGAGCAAAACCCGGGTTATAGGTGATATTGGCCGAATAACCGTTGGTCAGACGCTCCTGCTGGGCGACATCCAGACTGGCTTTCAGTTTGTCACCACGGTAATCCACGGCTAATGCACCGTTTTTCATATGGTCGTCCTGCCGCTCTATCGGTGTGTCGCCATCGCGCCTGAGGACATTCAGACGTACACCCCATTCCTTATCCTCACCAAAGCGACGCGCCAGATCCAGATGCGCGCCGAATTGACTGTCTGAAATATAACTGCCTGTTACACGCGTCAGCGGTTCATCACCTGCTCTTTTGCTGGTCAGATTAATATTGCCGCCGACAACACCAAAGGGGGTAATGCCGTTGAGCATGGAAGCAGGTCCCTTGAGCACATCAACCCGTTCGTAAAACTCTGGTGTAATGCGGCGCCCTTCCGTCATCCCGTACAAACCATTTACGCCGACCTGATTCACAAATAGCGGAAAGCCACGAATGATGTAGGTTTCACTATCGCCGTATTCCGCCATCGCGCTGCGCACTGAAGGGTCAACAGAAATAATATCGGCGACACGCCGTGACTGCTGGTCTTGCACAAATTCTTCGGTAAAGCTTTGGGTACTGAATGGCGCTTCAAATATATCTACATTGCCAAGCACACCCATGCGACTGGCTTTCGCTACTTGTCCACCCGCAAAAGCTTTGGGCAAGTCACCGGACGAGCTTGCTGCACTGGTAACAGTTACCGTCGGCAAGGTCGAAGCGACGATGGGGGCAAGACGCAGTACATAACTTCCATTCGCTTGCACCACGGCTTCCAGGCCAGTGCCTGCCAGCAAACGGCCGAGCGCATCTGGTGCCGACAAATTCCCCTGCACGCCCTGACTATTTTTACCATCGGTCAGCGCGCCATTGGCAGAAACATAGGTTCCGGATTCAGCAACAAAGCGTGCAATCGCGCTACTCAAAGATCCTGCCGGAATATTGAATGTATGTGCGGTGGCCGTGGCTGCTGACCTCTGCTCCGCAGCCACGGCCGATATAGGCAATACACTCAGGATCATTGCGCCAGCGAACATCGCATGCATCGCAACTACGATAGGTTTAACTGAAAAACCGGCTTGAGACGCGCCAGCGCAATGGGAGAAGTCATGTTTCATCATAGGATCTTTCGGAAAAATTGACGGCAGGCATCAGGCCTTCACCTTGCTTTCCGAACGAGATCTGAAAAGGGGAACTGACTAGTGAATTATTTGAGAATTATTTTTGTAAGGGGTTGCGGATTAGCGGGCGCGTACCGTTACCCACCATGGCATGGTCGCATGGGCTGCGACCGGCAATGCCGCCTCCAGCATCAGAAGCACCTGATCCGGTTGGCTCAACGGAAAACCGCCCACCACACGCAAATGCGCAATAGCGGGGTCGCAAGCGAGATAACCGGCGCGGTAGCGTGCCAACTCTTCAATGAAAGCTCCGAGCGGCATGTTATCTGCCAACAGCACGCGATTGCTCCACGCCTGGCGGGCAGCATCGGCGGGTACTACTGCAGCGATATCGGTTCGGCTAAACTCGACTTCTTCGCCTGCCTCTATGATCTTTGCAGTCGCATGCGCATCAATAGGCGCGATTTCTACCCTGCCCTCGAACACGCTGAGTCTGGTCTTGCCGTTCAGTTGACGCACATTGAAGCGCGTACCCAATGCGCGCAGGCTGCCTTCCGCGCTATACACAATGAAAGGGCGTGCGGGTGAGCGATCGTCTGGCTGGGTCGCGATCATTACTTCGCCTTTGCGCAGTGTGACGCTTCGAAAGCGCTCGCTATAAACCTCGTCCAGCGAGCTGTTTGTATTGAGCCAGAGTTGGGTGCCGTCGCGCAAAGTCAGATTGCTGATTTGGCCAACGGCACTGCGATGATCGGCGCTCAAATCTGCCAGTACCATTTGCATATCGGTGTTGCGACTCGCACCCCATCCAAGCAATCCGGTGACGGCAAACAATGACAGCATCTTCAAGCTGCGGCGACGTTGCAGCACTGCCGCGCCCAGTGCAGCGTTGGCAGCTTCTGGCGTGGCTTTGGGTAGCGCCAAGCCATTGCTGATCGCTTCTACTCGCTGCCAGGCCAAACGATTTTCTTCGCGCAGATCCAGCCATGCATACCACTGATGACGTTCTTCGTCGCTTGCCACACCGGAACGTAATACAGCAAACCATTCCGCAGCCTGCTCCAATGTGGCAAATTCGAATTCTTGCGCAGATGACGCAGATAAAGGTATCGACGCCATGTTTAGGCCATCGCCGTTTTAAATGCAGCGCCGTTGACCAGGCAATGCAACATCGCTTGCGCCATGTATTTTTTGACCATCCGTTCGGACACTGCCAACTCGCTGGCAATCTCGGCATACGTCATATCATGCAGATGCGCCAGCAATAATGCACGTCGCGGCTTGTCCGGTAACTGACTGAGAAGGCGGTCCACTTCCATCAGTGTTTCAATAATGATGGCTTGATGTTCCGCCGATGGCACGACCGATTCGGGATGCGCAGCCAACGTAGCCAGCCACGCGCGCTCAATTTCCTGGCGACGCCACAAATCAATCACCAAGCCTTGCGCAATTTTAGTGAGATAAGCACGCGGATCGTAGCCAGCATCCAGCTGTCGCGGACGTACGATCAAGCGCAGGAAAGTGTCATGCGCCAAATCCTCAGCCTGAAACGCACAGCCAAGCTTTTTGCGCAGCCAACCGTGCAGCCAACCGTGATGATTGCTGTATAGCGTATGCATTTGCTGCTGCAAGGCGGGTTCAAATGAAGACATGGAAAATATTTGCGCAGAAAATAAATAATAATGAGAACTATTCTCATATTAACCTACGCAGCTTATCCCTTGCAATTTCAATCGTCGCTGTGTTGCTTGATCACATCGGTAATGCAGCGGATATCAGAACTTAACGTATGCAGCACCGTGCACAGCTTTATTGTCGGCTTTCATATCCCGCTGAGTCACGGTACCGCCAATCTTTATGATTGCCTGGATGAAGGTAAGAGCCATTTTCGTTGCCTGCGTAAATGTGATGGCAAAAACAGTCATGCAATTTGCATACAGACTTGGCATAGCACGTTACTGTGGCGAGCCTGTTTATTTGAATGGCTAGGAGTGCGCTTGATCATGAGCTTGCCTTCAGAATGAAGAGCCAGCCGTTTTCAGGAAGGCGATTTCTTCATCAGTCGAAGCACGCCCCAAAATTTCATTGCGGTGAGGGAAACGCCCGAAGCGGGCAATGATGTCACGATGGCGAATCGCAAATTGCAAAAAGCCGTCGAAAATGAATTTCTGTGTAGCGGACACATCGTTTGCAAGCTGCTCGAATAATTGCACAGCGCGCTCCTGATCATCAATCGATTCGGAATGCTCTAGTGGCAAATAGACAAACACACGTTCAATCGGTCGCAAGGATTGATCAATGCCCTGCTCCAGCATTTGCGTACTCAAATGCAATGCGAGCGGGTCATATGCAAACGATTTCGCAGTGCTGCGGTACATATTGCGCGGGAATTGATCGGTCAGCAGAATAAGCGCAAGCAATCCTTGTGGCGCACTCCGCCAGTCATCCAGCCTTCCTTCCGCCGCAGCCATGGTGAATTTTTCAAACCGCCGCAGGATGACGTGATCAACCGTGACATCCTTGGACCACCAGAGTTTTTTCTTTTGCTCGGCAACCTTGACATCATCAGTGTCCGTGCCAAACCAGAATTCGCGTATCGCGTCTGCAGTTTCCATTGCGATCCCTTACTGTTTTCTCAAAGAGAAACAGATGCGGCCGTAGAACGATTTTGCAATCCCGACCATGCACTGATCAACACGCTTTACTGATCAGGCTTTTGTATTGACGTTGTTACCGAGGTGAGGAGGAAGCGATACGGTCGGAATGGCTTTGATCAAGGAAAGCGCTGCAGAGCTTTGTGCATCCAGTGCCTTTTTGAAAACTGCGACCGAGATATCCATGTCATTGCGCTGTTGCGCCAGATTTGTCGCCAAATTTGCAATATTAGTTACGTCCATATTCGCCTCTATGCACCTGAAATGGCGCTTCTTACTTTTTATCGACAACTGATCTGAATACTTTAGGCCAGCCAGACATGAATGTATGCGTGTAAAAATTACAGGCGTGCACACAAACAATTACATAGCAAAAAGAAAGTTTGCTTTGAAGCCAACTTTCGGGATTTATCGCTGTCATATCGATTATCGTCTGCATGCAATGTGGCATTCACTTTAGGGGTAGAGAAAAAGTGTATGGGTACTGGTCCGGCTGACGCTGTTTTAAATCCAGCCGCTATTGATTCTGTTGAACAATCTAAAATATAAAATCATCATGCATAATCGATTTCGCGTTCATTTCTTGAAATGCCTTCCTTTCGTGACACTTTGTCTTTCCATGGGCGCTTGTGCTTCACTGCCGGATGTCCATTATTTGAAAACATCGCTGGACCCTCAAGATTCCGCCACGATTCAAACTGCAAACGGCTCATTATCAAAACAAAAAACCGAATCGCTACTCGCGCAAAGACTGCGCAATGCAAAAGTGGATTTGCCGGAGCTCGCCGCTCTGGAAGAAGCCGCGACCGGCCGGCCACTGATTGCCGGAAACAAGCTCACACTGCTGAATGACGGTCCGCAAACGATGGCCGCGATGATAGCGGCGATCAAGAATGCACAAGACCACATCAATCTGGAAACCTATATTTTCGATGAGGAAGGCCTGGGTGGAGAATTCGCCGATTTGCTGATGCAAAAGCAGCGAGAAGGCGTTCAGGTCAATGTCATTTACGACAGCATAGGTTCGCTCAACACACCTCCTGCATTTTTCCAAAAACTGCGCGACGCCGGCATCAGCGTGGTCGAATTCAATCCCGTCAATCCATTCAAACGCATGATTTCTTGGCGTTTGAATAATCGCGATCACCGCAAGATTCTGGTAGTCGACGGCATGATCGCCTTTACTGGCGGCATCAACATTACAGATGACTATTCTTCAAGCTCGCTCTTCCGCTCACGCTCAAAAAACCGCTCGAATCTAGGCTGGCGCGACACCCACATTCAGGTTGAAGGACCGGCAGTTGCATCCTTCCAGTGGCTGTTCATGCAAACATGGGTCAGTCAAAAAGTTGATGATATTGCTGCCAGAAAGTACTTCCCGCAACTGAAACCGGTAGGCGACAAGATTGTCCGCGTTATCGGCAGCGAACCTGACGGCGACTACGAGATATACAAGGCATACATCCTGGCCATGCAAGAAGCCAAGACATCGATACACATCACTAATTCATACTTCGTTCCGGACGCGCAAATGGTAGACGCGCTCACCAAAGCAGCGCAACGCGGCGTTGATGTAAAGATTGTGTTTCCCGGCGTATCGGATGCCGGGCTGGTAAGGCATGCCGGCCGCTCTTTCTATAGCCAGCTAATGGCCAGCGGTGTGCGTATCTTTGAATTGCAGGCATCGGTATTGCATGCAAAAACGGCTGTCATCGATGGTTATTGGTCCACGGTGGGCTCGACAAACCTGGATATGCGCAGCTTTTTGCATAACAGTGAAGTTAATCTGATCGCAATTGATCAGGATTTTGGCACGGTGATGGAAAGTGCTTTTAATGAAGACTTGAAAAACTCGCTGGAAATCACTCCTGAAAAATGGGAGCAGCGCCCTGCTTCGGATCGGATGCAGGAATGGATGGCACGTCGTCTGGAATATTGGCTGTAACAGACGCTCAAGTACCGAGGCACACGCGGCGCAGGCGGAAGAAGGCGGCCCTTGATACGTTATAATCAAGGCACGTTAAATCTTGGCAATAATTTTGGCTGTTTCGCCCTCATCTTCCCGCAAAAACAATAAGAAGCTTTCCATACAAGGCGCACTTTGCGCCTTTGTTCTCGTTGTCACTCTCATTTTCATTTGCATAGTTGCCTGGAATAGCTGGAACACCCGCATGGCAAAGCTGCGCGAGGCGGAGACCAGTACCAGCAACATGGCAAAAGCACTGGCGCAGCACGCTGAAGATACGATAGGCGGCATCGACAATGTATTGGTGGGATTGGTCGAAATGCAGGAGCAAAATTCCGGGCAGACCGAACGCCTCAACCGCCTGAATATTTACATGCAGGATCGCATCGCAGATATTCCTGTATTAAACAGCCTTTCCATCTACGACAATCAAGGCGAGCCAGTCGCCGATTCATGGGAAACCGAATTAAAGAAGATCAATGTAAGTGATCGCGAATATTTTATTTTTCATCGCGAACACGCAGACCGCGGCCCGTATATCGGCCCGCCCGTACGCAGTCGCTACACAGGTGTATGGATCATTACCGTTTCACGCAGAGTCGAACACGCCAATGGAAGCTTTGCAGGCGTAGCACTGGCCGCAATTAGCATACAGAATTTTCGATCTTTTTATGAAAGTTTTGAAATTGGCAAACTAGGTTCAATCGCATTACTCACTGATGGCGGAACCATGCTGGTACGTCGTCCATTCGATGATGCGATAGTTGGCACCAATCTGCAAAACGGGCCCGTCTATCAATACTATCTGCGTAACGGTCCTGCGGGTACGACAGTCATCACATCAGCAATCGATAACGTAGAACGTATTTATAGTTATCGTCAACTGAATCGTTACGCAGCCTTGATTTCAGTAGCGTTCTCAAAAGATGAGGTTCTCGCCGGCTGGCGCGAAGAAACTATACGTTTTAGTTTGGTGACCATGGTTGTCATCGCTCTTTTATGGATACTGGGTCTGCACCTGATTCGTCAAATTGCCACCCGCGAACATGCGCAATCCGAGTTGCGTGCTGCCAGGGACGATCTCGAAAGAATCAATGGTGAACTCGCAGCCTTGGCTCTGCAGGACGGCTTGACCGACTTGGCGAATCGACGTCGTTTCGATGCCGCAATCGATGAAGAATATGCACGTGCCATGCGCAACCAAACCTCGCTCGCGCTTGTCATGCTGGATGTGGATCACTTCAAGAAATACAATGATCAATACGGTCATCCACAAGGCGATGAGTGTCTGAAAAAAATAAGCAAGAGCTTGAAGACTGCCTCGACCCGCCCCGGTGATCTTGTTGCTCGATACGGTGGCGAGGAATTCGCGATTCTGTTGCCAGGAACTGATATGGGAGGTGCCACTGCGGTTGCTGAACGCGTTCGTTTGGCAATTCAAGCGATGCAGATAGTACATGCAGGAAATGCGGGAAGCGTTGTCACTATCAGCGCTGGCGTCGCCGCCATGGTCCCATCTCGCAAGTATAATTCACCAGCTGATCTGATACTTTTAGCTGACCAGGCGCTATACGAAGCCAAGGAAAGTGGACGCAATCGAGTTTGCGCCAGCGACAACAGCAAACTGCATGTACGACCAAACTAGATACGCTCTATTTCCACATTTCACGTTAAATATATTCACGCCGCCGACTGTAGTTAACTAGGTGCATAAAGCGGTCACATCCTGGTAGCGGGTATGTCTGAATTTGGTATCACGCAGAAGCAGTACGCCAGAGTCAAGCGTCGCTCGATGGCAGCGAACGCCTGTGCAAACTGAAAACATTGGGTGTAGACAGGGAAGGCCGTGCGATGCATCAAACGCTGCTGATCGCCTACGACAAACTGTTCTTTGAATTTTTTTCCTCAACAAATTTTATCAGACTGCCAGCCATTCTTTGCGTATCGCGGCATCTGAATGCAAGTCTTGCGGCAACCCTTCAAATACAATTTTCCCGTGTCCCATCACGTACACGCGTTGAGAAATTTTCAATGCGATATCGAGCTTTTGTTCTATCAGCAAAACCGATACGCCACGCTGTACCAATTCCTTTAAAAATTCTGCCACCAGCGCGACGATCTGTGGCGCCAGACCTTCGGTCGGCTCATCGATCATGATCAAATCCGGATCACCCATCAGGCTGCGACACAAGGCCAGCATTTGTTGCTCGCCACCGGATAACATGCCAGCCGCGACATGCTGGCGGGCTTTCAGTTGTGGGAACAAACAATACATCTCATCAGCGTTCCAACGCGACGGACCGTTTCGTTTTTCGCCCAATAATAAATTCTGTGCAACCGTCAACGTGGGAAAAACATCGCGACTTTCTGCCACGTACGCCAACCCTTTCTGCGCAAGTTCAAACGTCTTCAAACCCAGACACTCTTCCCCCTTGAACATCATCGAACCAGTCGCTTCGACCATGCCCATTGCAGCCTTGACGGTGGTAGAACGTCCGACGCCATTGCGCCCCAAGAGACTGACAATTTCACCCCGTTTCACCACCAGATCGACGCCGTGCAGCACATGGCTTTTATCGTAATAGGCGTGTAAGTTTCTAATTTCGAGTAGCGCACTCATAAAAGACCCTCGCCATGGTCGGCGCTACCGAGATACGCTTGCTGTACATGTTCGTTCTTGCGAATTTCAGTCGGCGCATCGCAAGCGATGATCTCGCCATAGACCAACACCGCCACGCGATCTGCCAGATCGAAAACTACGCTCATATCGTGCTCAACCATCAACAGCGTTTTGCCTACGGTGACCTTGCGTATCAATTCAACGGCGGCTTCGGCTTCCGAACGGCTCATGCCGGCAGTTGGTTCATCGAGCAGAATGACTTCAGCACCGCCTGCGATCGTGATGCCTATCTCAAGCGCGCGTTGTTCGGCATAAGTCAGCAAACCTGCGTCTATATTCCGTCTCGCCCGCAAACCGATTTCCTCCATGACTTTTTCGGCCAGCTCATTCGCATCATTCAAAGCATTCAAACGATGCCAAAACGAATAGCGATAACCCAGCGACCATAGCACTGCACAGCGTAAATTTTCAAATACGCTTAAGCGATGGAAGATATTTGTGATTTGAAAGCTGCGTGACAACCCCAGTCGATTGATCTGATAAGACTTGCGGTCGGCAATGCTCTTGCCATTCAACAAAATATCGCCGCCGCTTAGCGGAAAACGGCCTGAGATTAAATTGAATAAAGTGGATTTTCCAGCACCATTCGGGCCGATCAATGCATAGCGTTGACCCTGAGCTATCTGTAAATTGGCACCACGGATAATTTCGGTTTTGCCAAAACTTTTCCGTACGTCAATGAGTTCGATTGCGGGCGCATTTGTACTCATACCTGCACCTGCTTTTCTCGAGCTGGACTTACTGGATCAACGTCATTCCAAACAAGACGAACTCTTTTTCGCATACCAATCCAGCCAGCCAAACCCACGACAATCATGGCTATTGCCACTACCCAGCCATAAGCCTGCGCAATATCAACTACAAAACCAAATAGCTGCATGCTGCTGTCATCCGCAGCATGCAAAGTCAGGTGATACAGCATCTCGACCATCATCACAAAGCCGGTCGTCATCAACATTGCTGCGAACAATCCGAGCGCAAGCTGCGGCAACACATGCTTGATTTTTCCGTTTCGAATCAGACCAGGAATTTGCATCATCAAACCAGCAATACCGCCAGGCGCATACATGACGATCAACACAAATAACACGCCGAAATAAAGTTGCCAGGCGCTGGTAAAACTCGACAACATGACTGTCAGGAACACGCCGATGACGGCACCGATCATCGGACCGAAGAAAAAGCCAGTGCCGCCGATCACGGCAAACAACAAGATAGAACCAGAGCGCAAGGCGCTGACATTTTCGGCGCTGACGATTTCAAAATTAATCGCGGTCAAGCCGCCGGAAATACCGGCAAAGAATGCGGATAACATCAGGGTCAGATAACGCACCCATTGCGGATCGTAGCCTATGAATTCTGCACGTTCAGGATTATCGCGCACTGCATTGATGATGCGACCCAGCGGCGTCTGCGTAAATGCAAACATCGCGACAGTGCACACAAAAAGCCAGAATGCGATCAGGTAATACACCTGTATTTGTGGCCCGTAACTGATGCCGAAGAAAGGTTCATCGATGACGCGATCCGTCGAAATGCCGCCTTCGCCACCGAAAAAGTTTGGAAACATCAATGAACATGCGAACACCAATTCCACAATCCCGAGTGTGATCATCGCGAACGTCGTACCGGATTTTTTGGTCGTCACATAACCAAACAGTGCGCCGAAGAACATGCCAGCAAAACCACCCACCAAGGGAATCAAGCTAACGGGGATAGTCACACTACCGGCAGCTGCAAGATTGAGCACGTGGATCGCGCAGAATGCTCCCAGCCCCGAATACACCGCGTGCCCGAACGACAGCATGCCGCCCTGCCCCAACAACATGTTGTACGAGAGCGCGAGAATGATAAATGCGCCCATCTGACACAGCAGCGACAGCGATGCACCCTTGTAGAAAATCAGCGGAGCAAGCAGCAAAGTCAGGGCAAATCCACCCCACACTATCCAGCGGCCACAATTGAGGTTTTGCACGCGCTAGCCTTCCCTCGATCCCATCAGACCTTTTGGCCTGAAAATCAATATGAGGACCAGCAAAAGATAAGGCAGGATCGGAGCAAGCTGCGAGATCGTTAGCTGCATGGCGGTATAGCCGAATGTGTTTTGATCGATATTGAAGCCCAGCGTCGCTAGCATGCTCAACATTGAGAAATCCAGCGCAACCGCAAAGGTCTGCAATACGCCGATTAACAAGGATGCCAGCAAAGCACCGGTCAGCGATCCCATGCCGCCGACGACGACAATGACAAAAATGATGCTGCCCAATGCGTGCGCCATATTCGGTTCAGTGACGAAGGCATTGCCCCCAATCACGCCAGCCAAACCGGCCAGCGCACAGCCGCCGCCGAATACCCACATGAATACACGCGGCACATTGTGACCCAGTGCTTCGACCATCTGCGGATGCGTCAATGCAGCTTGGATCACCAAGCCTATGCGGGTGCGCGTCAACATGAAATAGATCGCGACCAGCATCAGAATCGCAATCAACATCATGAAAGCGCGATAAATCGGGAAGGTGGTAGTGTAGAGCGTAAATAGCGAGCCTTGTAGCTCAGCGGGAATGACATAAGGCACAGCAACGCGGCCCCATAGTAGTTGCACCAGCTCAACGATCACGTAGGACAAGCCATAGGTAAACAGCAGTTCGGGAATCTGGCCATACTTGTGTACCTTGCGCAAACCGTAGCGTTCAATCAACGCGCCAAGCAGACCAACCGCCAACGGTGCCAGCACCAGCGCCGCCCAGAATCCGATCGCCGTGCTGATGCTGTAGGCGAAGTAAGCACCTATCATGTAGAAGCTGGCATGCGCAAAATTCAGCACGCCCATCATGCTGAAAATAAGCGTCAGTCCGGATGACAGCATGAACAGCAGCAAGCCGTAGCTCAATCCGTTCAGCAATGAGATCAGCGTAAATTCCAAGAAACCGGTTCCCTGTTTGATTGCAGCGCATAGAGCGCGCATCCTTATTTACGCGCGTGGCCTTAGGCCGGGATTGCGCAAGGTCTGCAATACAAAATCTGCAGCTTCGCAATACTACCCTTGCTCTGCAATTAATTGGGACGTTTCATCTGGCAAGAAGTCGGTTGAGCCGCGACGTAGGCATCGATTTTCTGGTTGGTGCGCCAGCCGTAACCGGTGTCTTCCTGATCGAACTGAACATCGGTATTGTTCTTCTTCACCCAGCTAGCGATATACAAAGGTTGTTGCGCCTGATGGTCGGATTTGCGCATCTCGACCTCACCGTTCAAACTCCTTACTTTCATGCCTTCCATCGCCAGCGCAACCTTCAGCGGGTCGGTTGAGCCGCTTTCCCTGAATGCCTTGCCCAGCATTGCCATGATCGTGTACGGCGCAATTGCGTAATAGTCATCATTATATTTTTTCTTGAATTGTTCGATGATGTCCTTGCCGGCGTAGGTTTCGTTATTCAGATTCCAGTTAGCGATGTAGCGAACCCTATTCAGTCCGGCGGCACCCATCGCCGTGGGCACGCCTGTCGTCGCTGCGTAATACGTATAGAAATTGGCATTAAGGTCCGCCTCCTTCGCAGCCTTGATCAACAAAGACAGATCACTACCCCAGTTGGCAGTGATAATCGTGTCTGCGCCCGATGCCTTGATCTTGGCAATATAAGGAGAAAAATCTTTTACCTGGCCGATAGGATGCAAATCATCACCGACAATCTGTATATCTGGTCGTTTGCGCTGCAGGTAAATACGCGATGTGCGCGAGACTTCCTGTCCCAATGCGTAATTCTGCCCAATCACATATACCTTCTTGATGTTCGGATCTTTCGCCATATAGGTAGTCAGCGATTCCATCTTCATTTCGGAATGTGCATCGAAACGGAAATGCCAGAAACTGCATTTTTGGTTCGTCAATACCGGATCACCCGCAGAGTGATTGAGGAACACGAGCTCCTTGCCAGGATTGCGCTCGTTATGCTTGTTCACCGCATCGAGAAGCGCAATCGCGACACCGGAACCATTGCCTTGCGTGATGTAGCGATAACCCTGATCGATCGCAGACTTCAATTGAATCAGCGATTCTTGCGGACTGCCCTTGTTGTCGAAGCCCACCACTACTATCGCATTGTCGCCGCCCCATTTTTTCTGATTAGCCAACTCGGCGATCGTCTGAAAACTACGCAAGAGATTAAGACCAACCGGTGCAAATGGACCGGACAAAGGATCGATGAAAGCGATCTTCACGTTCTCAGCCTGCGCACGCGGCGCATATGCGAGGGAAAAAGCGGCAGCGACAATCAAAAGCAAGGGCGAAGAGAAAGCGCGAAGAGTCATCGTATTTTCTTGTAAGCAATAGTAGCCATTTTTATACCATATATATGGGAATTTTTGTTTCAGAAAATACATCAAAGAAACTATTTCAGGCATGCCGCATCTGATTTGATCTTCTCTGGCAAAATACGCGCTTTCGTCCCGAAGTATTGGTCTGAGCAAAGACTCAAGGCCACTCGACATACGCACTTACATTGTCTTTAGTCTGCTCACCTTCTTTGCTTATGCACCATAGACCGCAGGCTTCCAGAAATTCAAGGAATTGATATGAGCGCCCCACTATTGCCGCAAGCTGGTCAAGCCATCGACCAGCTGCCGCTTGCCAACTCCTTTGCCGATTTGCCGCCTGCGCATTACACGGCGCTGATGCCGACGCCCTTGCCCAAGCCTTATCTGGTGTGTGCGAGCGCGCCAGCAGCAGCCTTGATCGGTCTGGATATTGCAAATGCCAATGACGCGGCTTTCATCGACATCTTTACCGGCAATCAAATTCTCGCCGGTGCCAAACCTTTATCGGCTGTGTATTCCGGCCATCAATTCGGTACATGGGCAGGACAACTGGGTGATGGACGCGCGATCTTGCTGGGCGATGTGCCCGCGCCGACGATAGAACCATCCGGCCGCATGGAACTGCAATTAAAAGGTGCCGGCCTGACACCCTACTCGCGCATGGGCGATGGCCGTGCCGTGCTGCGTTCATCGATACGTGAATTTCTGTGTTCGGAAGCGATGGCAGCTCTCGGCATCCCGACCACGCGTTCTTTATGCGTCACCGGTTCAGACCAGATCGTCATGCGCGAACAACGTGAAACCGCCGCCGTGGCGACCCGCATGGCGCAAAGCTTTGTGCGCTTCGGCTCTTTCGAACACTGGTTTTACAATGAAAAACACGATGAACTGAAAACGTTGGCCGACTACGTCCTAACCAATTTTTATCCGCAGTTCAAGACGGCAGACAACCCATATAAGGCGCTATTGACTGAAGTCACCATGCGCACCGCACACATGATTGCGCACTGGCAGGCGGTCGGCTTCATGCATGGCGTGATGAATACCGACAATATGTCGATACTCGGCCTGACACTGGACTACGGCCCTTTCGGATTCATGGAAGCATTCGACCCCACCTATATCTGCAATCACACAGATCAGCAAGGCCGCTACTCGTATGCGCGCCAACCGCAAATCGGTGAATGGAATTGCTATGCGCTGGGCCAGGCATTGTTACCGTTGATCGGCGAAGTCGAGGAAACGCAAGCCGCGCTGCGCATGTACAAACCAGCGTTTGCCGAAAAATTCCAGGAATTGATGCGCGCCAAACTAGGCTTACAAACCAGCCAACCGGATGACGGAAAATTATTCGATGCTCTGTTTGAAGTACTGCACGGCAGTCACGCCGACTTCACGCTGTTCTTCCGTAGTCTGGGTAATGTGAAGATCGATGAATCTGAGAGTTGGGAACCGGTACGCGATCTTTTTATAGATAGAGCCTCATTTGACGGCTGGACGCAGCAATATATTGCGCGCATGAGGGCAGAAAACAGCGAAGATGCGCCACGCAAACTTGCAATGCACGCAGTCAACCCCAAATACGTTTTACGCAATTATCTGGCGCAAATCGCAATCGAAAAAGCGCAGAGTAAAGACTTTTCGGAAGTAGCCAAATTATTGCAAGTGTTGGAAAAACCGTTTGACGAGCAGCCTGAAAACGAGAAATATGCAGCCTTACCGCCCGACTGGGCCAACGACCTGGAAGTGAGTTGTTCATCATGACTGAAAAAGTAATCAAGACCGACGCCGAATGGCGCGCAATGCTGGACGATGAGCAGTACGACGTTACCCGTCACGCTGCGACCGAAGCGCCGTATTCCGGCCGCTATTGGGATCATCACGAACACGGCATTTACACTTGCGTGTGCTGTAACACACCTTTATTTGCGTCGGATACCAAGTTCGATTCCGGCTGCGGCTGGCCTAGTTATTTCACTGCGCTCAATCCAGAAAACGTGAAAGAAAAAGTCGATAGAGCCTACGGCATGATCCGTACCGAAGTTATCTGTAATGTATGCGACGCGCATCTGGGACATGTCTTCAATGACGGTCCGCCGCCCACCGGCCTGCGCTATTGCATCAACTCGGCATCCTTGCGCTTCGATGCAACTCCCGACCTGACTGAAGGCGCGCCTAAATGAAATTCCTGTTCGACCTTTTCCCTGTCATTCTTTTCTTTATCGTCTTCAAGTGGGGCGAAGGCAATGCAGAAGCGGCGCAGTCATTCGGCCAGCAATTTCTTTCCGGACTGGTCTCCGGCGGCCAGGTCACGATCACGCAAGCGCCTATCCTGCTGGCAACCGCGATCGCCATCATCGCCACCATTTTCCAAATCGGCTATCTACTGTCTCGCAAGAAAAAAGTTGATGGGACTTTGTGGCTGTCACTGGCGATCATTGTGTTCTTTGGGGGCGCGACGATTTACTTTCACAATGAGACCTTCATCAAGTGGAAGCCGACCGTTCTTTACTGGTGTTTTGCTGCGGCACTGCTATTCAGTCAGATTTTCCTGAAGAAAAATCTGATACGTACGATGATGGAAAAACAGATGTCATTGCCGGAAGGCGTGTGGCACCGCGTCAATCTGTCATGGGTCGCATTTTTCATGACGATGGGCTTGCTGAATCTGTATGTTGCGTTTAGTTTTTCCACCGCTACCTGGGTAAACTTCAAGTTGTTCGGCGGCATGGGATTGATGTTTGCTTTCATCATTATTCAAAGCCTGTTGCTATCCAAACACCTGAAAGAACCGCAATGAGCAACAGAATTGACCGTATTCGTGAACGGCTTGTTGAAACTTTTGCACCATCGGAATGTCAATTGGAAGACGAGTCAGCGTTGCATGCAGGTCATGCCGGCGCTGCCTCGGGTGGCGGTCACTATCGACTGCGCATTGTTTCCGTGAAATTTGAAAAGCAGGGTCGTATACAACGCCATAGGCTGGTGTATGATTGTCTGGATGACATGATGCAAAAAGAAATACATGCGTTAGCCATTACTGCTTTGGCGCCTTCAGAAATCTGATGTTGAAATCCGATGCGCGCTGTAGTTAGATCGATTGCCGTACCCTCAATAAAATACTTCCATTAGGAATTTATATGACTTTCAAACCCGCTCATCTGCTGGTCGCATTATTCGTTTCTGCTGCACTGCCTGCGATGGCACAAAATCTGGCTGTTGTGAATGGCAAACCGGTACCGTCTTCCCGTGCGGATGTGATGGTCAAACAAATGGTTTCCCAAGGCCAGCAAGACACCCCAGAACTACGCGCCATGATCAAGGATGAATTGATCAATCGCGAAATCCTGATTCAGGAAGCTGACAAACTTGGCCTCGGTAGCCAAGCTGATGTCAAAAGCCAAGTCGAAATCGCGCGTCAATCGATCCTGATCCGCGCGCTGGTTGCCGACTACCTGAAAAAGAATCCAGTCAAGGATGCCGACGTCAAAGCTGAATACGACCGCTTCAAGGCACAAGCCAGCGATAAGGAATATCACGCTCGCCACATCCTGGTTGAAAAAGAAGAAGATGCAAAAGCCATCATCACCAAGTTGAAAGCCGGCGCCAAGTTTGAGGATCTGGCCAAGCAATCGAAAGATCCAGGTTCGGCAGCCAACGGCGGCGATCTGGATTGGGCAGCACCAGCCGCATTCGTCAAACCTTTCTCGGATGCGATGATTTCCCTGCAAAAAGGCCAGTTGTACGACACACCGGTTAAAACCCAATTCGGTTATCACGTGATCCGTCTGGATGATGTACGTGCAGCGAAGATCCCGACACTGGAAGAAGTGACACCGCAAATCAAGGAAGGTCTGCAACAGAAGAAGCTGCAAGCGTTCCAACAGCAACTGCGTACCAAAGCGAAGATTCAGTAATCTTTTGCTGGGATAAAAAAAGCGCTCTTCGGGGCGCTTTTTTAATTTGGTTGATTGTTTTTGGTTTGGTGTTGGTGATGGTTGTATTTCTGCGAGGGTGGGAATCAAGAGAAGTTTTTTGTTGCTGATGCTTTTCTCTCTTCGTGGTTAGTTGCCGGGGGTGGCCCGTCAACCACTCACTTTTCTTGCTTCGCCAAGAAAAGTAAGCAAAAGAAGGCGACGCAGAAGCCGTTGCCCGCTGCGCGGGTACCCAAGGCAAACGATCATCAGTCGGGAGCACAAACAAACTCGCCTTCGGCTCAAACAGGTTTGCACTCTTTATCCGCCTGACGACCGCTTGCCTTGGCAACGTCACATGCGGTTAAGGTCAAGAGCTAATTCGAACAACCAAACCAAGACAAACCAAAACCCCAAAAAACAGAACAAAAAATGGTCATCGAAACAGAATTAGCGTTTCAGTACAGATGCATTCTGAGTTGTTCTCCAACTATGTAGCGGCAGTTGAATTGCGACGTTGACGTTGATCTAGCTGTTGAACTTCACCCGCTGTGACGCTGCCGTTTGTGCGGAGCAGAAAATGGGTAAAGAAGTGAACGCTGTCTGAGCCGCAGGTGAGTTTCGTTCGCTTCCCATTTTTTGATTTGCACAGACGGGAACCCAAAGGGCAGCGGCTTCGCGGTCGCCTTTCTTTGCTTACTTTCTTTGGCGAAGCAAAGAAAGTGAGTAGCCGCCGGGCTACCCCCGGCTACTAACCACGAAGAGAGAAAAGCATCAGCAACAACAGCCCTCTAAAGATTCCCACCTTAGCGGAAATAACAAATCACAAAACAAAAAATGCCGCCCAGTCATAAACCGAACGGCATTTCCAATCGAGCAAATTTTCTACAGCAAGCTGCAAACTACCAAATCACCCCACCCACTTACGCGCATTCCGGAACATCCGCATCCAAGGCGAATCCTCACCCCACGAATCAGGATGATATGACTGCTGCACACTACGGAACACACGCTCTGCATGCGGCATCAATACCGTAAAGCGGCCATCCGGCGTCGTCACCGATGTAATACCCTCTGGCGAGCCATTCGGGTTGTACGGATAGGTTTCGCTGGCATGCCCCTTGTTATCGATAAAACGCATCGCCACAAGAGCCTCGTCGATGTCGCCGGTCAGCGAGAAATCTGCATAACCTTCACCGTGTGCGATGGCGATCGGTGCCTGCGTACCGCTCATGTCATTGAAGAAGATGGATGGAGAATCCGTCACTTCAACCATCGAGAAGCGCGCCTGGAATTGCTCCGCCTTGTTACGTGTGAACTTCGGCCACGCTTGTGCGCCAGGAATAATCGATTTCAGATTACTCATCATCTGGCAACCATTGCATATACCCAAGGCAAATGTATCTGCGCGATCAAAGTAGGTTGCGAACTCTTCTGCCAATTGCATATTGAACAGAATGGTTTTTGCCCAGCCTTCGCCTGCGCCCAATACGTCACCGTAAGAAAAACCACCGACGGCGATCAGACCTTTGAAATCACTCAAAAACGCACGACCGGAAATCAGATCGCTCATGTGCACGTCGACTGCCTCGAAGCCTGACTTGTGCATCACGTACGCTGTTTCCACTTGCGAGTTAACACCCTGCTCACGCAAAATCGCCACGCGTGGACGCGCTCCCTTGGCGATAAATGGTGCTGCGATATCTTCCTGTGGATCGAAAGTGACTACTGGTGTAATACCTGGATCGAGCTTGTCAAGAATGCGGTTATATTCGGCATCGGCGCAATCCGGATTGTCGCGCAAGCGCGCAATGCGCCAGCTGGTTTCGCTCCAGAAACGATGGAGATCAATACGCGATTGGCTGTAGATCACCTTTGCGTCGCGTGTGAATTCAATTGTTTGATCTTCGCTGAGCTTGCCAATAATGTGACTGCATGCGCCGAGATTGTATTCGCGCAGCACGTTCATGACGTCTGATTTTTCAGTGTCACGCACTTGAATCACGGCGCCCAGTTCTTCATTGAACAAGGCGCGCAAGGTCATATCGTTGCGACGTTCAGCTACCTGGCTGGTCCAGTTCTTCGCATCTCCGCCATCACTGGCGTGTTCGCCTTCGAGCGTCAGAATATCCAGATTGACAGACAGACCGCTGTGACCGGCGAACGCCATTTCACACAAGGTCGCGAACAAACCGCCGTCGGATCTATCGTGATATGCGAGCAGCTTCTGTTCCTTGTTCAAGCGCTGGATCGCATTGAAGAATCCTTTCAGATCTTCGGCGTTATCGACGTCCGGTGTTTCGTTACCGATTTGCTGCATGACTTGTGCGAAACAAGAGGCGCCCAAACGATTCTTGCCGCGACCCAGATCGATTACGATCAACACGGTGTCGCCAGCATCCCTGCGCAATTGTGGGGTCAGCGATTTACGCACGTCATAAACCGGTGCGAATGCCGATACGATCAGCGAGACAGGCGAGATAACCGCTTTGTCTTCACCTTCGTCCTGCCATGTCGTACGCATGGACAAGGAATCCTTGCCAACCGGAATACTGATGCCCAAGGCCGGACACAATTCCATACCGACTGCCTTTACCGTATCGAACAGCGCTGCATCTTGCCCTGGTTGACCGCAAGCAGCCATCCAGTTGGCGGACAACTTGATATCAGAGATATCGGCAATTGGTGCCGCAGCAATATTGGTCAGCGCTTCGCCCACCGCCATGCGGCCTGACGCTGCAGCATTGATGACAGCCAGCGGCGTACGTTCACCCATCGCCATTGCTTCACCAAGATAGCCTTCAAAGCTCATCGCTGTCACTGCGCAATCTGCGACCGGAACTTGCCAGGGGCCGACCATCTGGTCGCGCACTGTGGTGCCGCCTACGCTACGATCACCAATCGTGATCAGGAATGATTTATCAGCGACGGTAGGCAGACGCAATACGCGTACCGATGCTTCCAGCAAATCGATACCGGTCAAATCGACAGCGGGTAATATTTGTTTCACATGGCTGACGTCTCTATGCATTTTCGGCGGCTTGCCGAGCAAGACATCCATCGGCATGTCGACGGGCTCGTTGCCGTATTGCGGGTCAATAACCTTCAGTTGACGTTCTTCAGTCGCGGTGCCAACGACGGCAAACAGGCAGCGTTCACGCTTGCACAGATATTCGAACTGCGGCAGGCTTTCAGGTGCGATCGCCAGCACATAACGTTCCTGCGATTCATTGCTCCAGATTTCCTTAGGCGCCATACCGCTTTCTTCCAGCGGGACTGCGCGCAAGTCGAAAATCGCGCCACGTTTGGCATCGTTGGTGATTTCCGGGAAGGCATTCGACAAGCCACCTGCGCCTACGTCATGTATGGACAAAATCGGATTGTCATCCTGCATCGCCCAGCATGCATTGATGACTTCCTGCGCGCGCCGTTCCATTTCCGGATTGCCACGTTGTACCGAATCGAAATCCAGATCGGCAGTATTAGCGCCGGTTGCCATCGATGATGCAGCACTGCCGCCCATGCCGATACGCATGCCAGGACCACCAAGCTGGATTAACAAACTGCCGACTGGCAGATCGTTCTTTTTGGTGTGCTTGGCAGAGATACTGCCTATACCACCGGCGATCATGATCGGCTTGTGATAACCGTTGACCGAGCCGGCCACGTTTTGTTCGTAAGTGCGGAAATAACCGCCCAGATTAGGACGTCCGAATTCATTGTTGAATGATGCCGCACCGATAGGGCCGTCGATCATGATTTGTAAAGCCGAAGCGATGCGATCAGGCTTGCCGTATGCATTCGATTTTGTGTCTTCTGTTACCGCGACGGTGACATCATGGTCGTTTTCCCACTCCTGCACAGCATCCGGCAACATCAGATTTGAAACCGTAAACCCACCCAAACCAGCCTTGGGTTTGGCGCCGCGACCAGTTGCGCCTTCGTCGCGAATTTCACCACCGGCACCAGTCGAAGCGCCAGGGAATGGTGAAATTGCGGTCGGGTGATTATGCGTCTCGACCTTCATCAGAATATGCGTCAACTCTTCCGAAGCTTCATACACGTTGCCGCTCGCTGCACCACGTGGATAGAAACGCGAAACCGTCGCGCCTTCAATCACCGAAGAGTTATCACTGTACGCAACCACAGTACCGCGTGGCGCTAGTTGATGCGTATTCTTGATCATTGCGAACAGGGATTTATCCTGTTTGATGCCGTCAATGGTCCAATCGGCGTTGAAAATTTTATGGCGGCAGTGTTCGCTGTTTGCCTGTGCAAACATCATCAATTCGACATCAGTCGGGTTGCGCTTTGCGGTGGTGAATGCGGCCAGGAGATAATCGATTTCATCTTCGGACAAAGCAAGGCCGAGTTCGGTATTGGCTTGCACCAATGCCGCTTTGCCGCCTTGCGTGATATCGATGAACGCCAATGGTTTGGCTTCCAGTTCTCCAAACAGGCCGGCGGCTTCTTCAGCGCTGCGCAACACCATTTCGGTCATGCGATCATGCAGCAGTGCCTGTACTTCTGCGCTGCCTTCGTCTGACAATTTTTTCGCGCCGCCGAGCAAACCTGATTTCAGGTGCACGACATACAAGATGCCGCGTTCAATACGGCGGATATCCGTCATGCCGCAATTGTGCGCAATATCAGTCGCCTTGCTGGCCCATGGGGAAATCGTGCCGAAGCGTGGAATCACGACAAATTCGTCACCTTCGATCTTGCCGTCAAATGGCTCGCCATAGGTCAGTAAAGCAGCTAGACGCCTGACATCGTCCGGCCCGATAGGCGCAGCAGAATCAACAAAATGCATAAATCGCCCCGTAACGCTGACGATCGCATGATCAATTTGTTGCAATTGCAGTAAGAGTCGTTCGGTACGAAAAGCAGACAGGGCGTTGGAACCTGGCAAAATCAGCATGGTGAGAAGGTAGTTGATGCAGAAAAGCAGAGTAAATCCGCTGCCGTCCCACGAGTTAAATCAGAAAGCGTGATTATACCGCGACAGAGCACATTTTAACTGCCGGCGAACTGTCTAAAAACTGCCCAAACAGCAAGAATTACTGCGCTAGAAATGCATAAGGGACGCATTTTTATGCGTCCCTTATTGATCCATCCGGCTATTTAGAGCGCGTGCATTCAGGCTTGTGATCAGTTCCACCTGCCGCCACGACCACCGAGGCTAAAGCGCCCCGCTCCGAGAAAAGCCAGCGCCAACGCAGTCACCAGGAACATGCCTTGCAGTTCCAGCGCCCAGCCGCCCTGTCCGTTCAGCGATCCCAGCTGCTTCATATGCACGAGGAAAATCGCAAACGCCATATTGCCTGCAATGATCAATGCTGCCGGACGTGACCAGATGCCGACGATTAAAAGCATAGGAGCAAGCACTTCGCCCACGTAAACCAGATAAGCCAGTTGCGCCGGCAATCCGGCCGCCGTCACCGAACTGATGACAAATGCAGGACCGGCAATAATCTTTGCAATACCGTGCAACAGAATCAATATGCCCAGCACTAGCCGCAAAAACAGTTTTCCAAAGTCATCAGTATTTTGCATGGTATTCATCCTTGATTGTGTTTGCTAGAAGGACCCGCAACACTGACAACAAGGCGGGTTTTTTGCAGACACATAATACGCCCGCTGACGCAAGGGCGGGATACCTCAAGTTAATAAAGCCTGGCTAACGGGTCATTCGCCCAGTAATTCGGCAATGACTTGCCAGCCCTCTATGTGCTCGGAAATCACTTTGACGATCACGATGATCGGAATTCCGAGCAGCATGCCCCATACGCCCCACAGCCAGGTCCAGAACAGAAGAGAAACAAACACTGCCACCGTATTCATTCTGGCAATGCGCCCCGTCATCCACGTCGTCACGAATGTACCCACGATGGTGGCAATCGCCAGCGTAGCGCCAGTAACCGCCAACACGGAGGCAAATGTTCCAAACTGCATAAAGGCCGATACACCCGTAGCCGCAACGATCAGTAACGGCCCGAAATAAGGAATGATGTGCAAGAATCCGGCCGCAACCGCCCAGGCACCTGCATTTTCAAGACCGATCCAGCGCAGGGCAATCCACATCAGCAAGCCGAAAATGACATTGGTGATCAGCATCATCAACATGTAATTTTGAATAGAGGTATTAATCGCATCCAGAATGTGCACGGTAATTTTTCGAGATGACAGCGAATGGCCGCTGATTTTCACCAGCTTGCGCTTGAACATGTCACCAGACAGCAAAAAGAAAAACACCAGAAAAATCACCATCAAGGCTTGGCTCGCGAAAGCAAAGATTCCAACGGAGCCCGACAACAACCACTGGCTCAAATTAAATACTGACTGATCGCCACTAGTACTTTTGACTACAGGCCGCGCACCAGTCGCCTGATTTGTGGCCTTTTCAATTTCCGATGCCGCAACCTGCATTTGCTGAATCGTGCTGGTTTGATCGCGTTGCAATTGTTTGATAGAACGCGACAACTTTTGCGTCGCCGCCGGCAAACTGACCAATATCGAATTGAATTCATCCCGCAGATTATTCGCTGTCCACAAGGCGCTGGTTAATATCGTTGTGATCACCAGCAAGGTGCCAAATACCCGCGGAATACGCACGCGTTCAAGACGTACCACCAATGGGTTCAAGGTATAGGCAATGAAGATACCGAACACCAACGGAATAAAAAATTTATGCGCTGCCGATAAAGCGAACACAAATGCCACACCAGCCAGAATGGTCAGTGCCACGCCACGCGCATTGACTGCGATATGGATGCGCTCCATCTCTGCGGCACCGGAAGTATCACCATGAAATTTAAGTTCATCCGGCACCACCAAGTCATCTTGTTTATCTGTTTTATTATTCATGATTGTGTGCCTGAAAAATTGATCGCTGCATTATGAACATCATGCTAACGGAATGAACGTGCAGCGATTGTCCCATAGGCATCTCTATAAATCATGGCAATTCAAACCACAAATCGTATCGATGTTTCTATGTGCGATAACGTACAGATGGGCAATTAAACGCTGAGATAAACTGAGGGAAAGCTGATTGCAAATCTACTGGATTGCTGCGATCACCATTTTTATCGCGGTATCGACACGGTCCCGGCTAGCTTGCCAAGTGATAAAAATGGGAGCTTAATGTTGCTGTAGCGAGCATTCCACAATGAATCATAACTCGAAAGGAAATTGCCATGCTCTATACCATTGCAGTCGTACTCGTAATCCTATGGCTGGTCGGTCTGGTCAGTTCTTATACCATCGGCGGCTTCATCCATATTCTGCTGGTGATTGCCATCGTAGTTATCCTGTTGCGTGTCATTAGCGGCCGCAAGCCCTTGTGACGACAGAGTCAGAGTCGGCAAATTAATTTGCCAGACTTATTTGAAAACCGCGCTCAGGCGCGGTTTTTTATTGGTGCATCGACATTAATCAGCGCAGTTTTTTCCTGACATTGGTCCAAGCTATCGCATTCGTGCAACTTATTGGCGATTTACCTTCGTTGTGCTGGCGTATTCACAGGCCCGCTTGGTAACATGGCAAGCTAATTTCAGGAAGGGTAGAAGTAATGCAAGTAGCAGTTGTTGGTGCAGGTGTGATTGGTGTCTGTACTGCCTATTTTCTAGCTGAAGCAGGACATGAAGTCGTGGTCATCGAACGTCGCAATAATGTGGCGGAAGAAGCCAGCTTTGGCGACTCCGGCATACTCGCCCCTTCCAGCATTGCCCCTTGGGCCGCTCCAGGCGCACCAAAATCGCTCTCCTCTTATCTGCTGAAAGCAGAATCGCCGGTTTTCCTCAATCGTATACTGGACCCTGCGCTGTGGCGCTGGATGCGTCGCTGGCTGAAGGAATCCGATCTGGCGCGCTATCAAATCAATCGCGAACGCATGCAACGGATTGCTTTTTACAGCAACGACATCATGCAGCAACTACGCCATCGACATCAGCTGGATTACGAACAGGCCGCTGGCTATCTTCAATTGTTCCGTTCAGAACGCGACCTGCTGCTAGCGAAGCCCGGCTTAGATTTTCTGGCAGCCCACGGCATTCGGCATGACTTGCCGGATGCCGTGGCATTGCGTGCCATCGAGCCCGCGTTGAATATCAATACGCCGCTGTCCGGCAGCCTGCATTTGCCAGCCGATGAGTCCGGCAACTGCCCTTTGTTCACGCGCCAGATTCGCCAGCTTGCGCAAGCGATGGGGGTGGAATTTCATTTTGGCAGTAATGTCAAATCGATACGCCAAATCGCGCGCGGCGTAGATATCAGGATTGACGACTACAGCTATTCGGCAGACAAAGTAGTTCTTGCCAGCGGCGCTGAAAGCGCCAAACTGCTGGCACCGATGGGCGTGCATTTGCCCGTTTATCCGGTAAAAAGCTATTCTGCTACGGCGACCATACGTAATTTTGAATCCGCACCGAGCGCCTCGGTCTTCGATGAGGCGTACAAGGTGGCGATCACGCGCATGGGCAATCGCATACGCATTGCCGGCACTGCAGAATTAGGTGCACGCACACAGGAATTACGCCAGGCAGCCTTGAACACATTGCTGAAGGTTGGCTATGACTGGTTCCCGGATGCCTGTAATTTCAATACTGCTTCATTCTGGTCGGGCACCAGCCTGATGATGCCCGACGGCCCACCTGTTCTCGGCGCAACGCCGGTAAGAAATGTATACGTCAATATCGGTCACGGCTCAACCGGCTGGGCTATGGCGGCCGGTTCCGGCAAAGTACTGGCAGATATTGTTTCTGATCACACGCCGGATATCGATCTGGATGGTTTGACGCCGATGCGCTTTGGCTGATTTCAGCCAATCAATGCCACATTTGCTCTAAAAACGCGCGTTGTTTGCAGTACCACTGATCGAAGCGAAAGCGATTGGACTAGAATCAAGTTAATTTGTGATCGCCGCCTGCCGTCACATGTTTTCTGATCGTGCCATCCGATGCCCAGCAGCCTCACACTTTATACAGTCGCAGAAATTCGCCAAATCGAATATGCTGCGTTCGCAACATATCCTTCTTATACACTGATGCAGCGCGCAGGAACGGCAACGGCGGACTATGCGCGTCAGCTACTGGCAAATCATGATGACAGCGCATCGATACTGGTCCTGGTCGGCCCCGGCAATAATGGCGGGGACGCGCTAGAAGCCGCAAGTCAGCTGGCGCATTCCGGCTGGAATGTGGCGATCCATTTTTCCTGTGATCCAGCTCGCTTGCCAGCAGATGCGCAACAGGCATTGTCGCGCATGCATGGCAGTCCTGCGCATGTGATCCACGACGCTCTTAACACGCAAAACGATTGGGCATTGGTCATCGATGGATTATTCGGCATAGGACTAACGCGTCCAATAGCTGGCGACATCGCAAGTCTCATCCAACATATCAACACCCTCCGCTGCCCAGTGCTGGCACTCGATGTTCCTAGCGGACTTGACGCAGATACCGGCACGATTGTTGGCTCTAACGCCATTCAAGTAGATGGCAAGGCCACTGCAATCAGGGCAACGCATACAATCACCTTCATAGGTAACAAAGCAGGATTGCATACTTGCGATGGCCGCGATTACGCGGGCCAGGTGCACGTCAGCAACTTGGGACTGGCGGCGGATTTGTATCCGTCATCATCGTCACAATTGAATCATGTTGCGTTGTTTTCAAATGCGCTGCACTTCAGGCGACACAATTCCCACAAAGGCAGTTACGGCGATGTCAGCGTGCTTGGCGGTGCGCACGGAATGGTCGGTGCCGCAATACTTGCTGCGCGAACGGCTGCAAAATCTGGTGCGGGCCGCGTATTCATTGCAGGCATTGACGAAGCATTGAACTACGACAGCGCACAACCAGAACTAATGTGTCGACTGGCCGCCGACTTCGACTTCAACAGTGCGACCATCGTGGCCGGACCAGGTTTGGGAACTTCGCGCAACGCGCACGATTTTCTGCTCAAGGCGCTGGCCGCGCATATGCCACTTGTACTGGATGCGGACGCGTTGAATCTCATTGCAGTAGAAAGCAGTCTGCAACAAAAATTATTGTCGCGCAAAGTGATCGACCTATTGACGCCCCACCCTTTGGAAGCAGCACGCTTGCTGGGAATTACAATCTCACAAGTACAGGCCGATCGCTTGGCGGCGGCCCGCACTATTGCAAAAAAATTCAATGCTGTGGCGATAATCAAAGGCTCCGGCTCGGTTATCGCTGCACCGGATGGTGCAACCGTGATCAACACGACGGGTAACCCGGCACTGGCAACTGCCGGTTCGGGTGATGTGCTGTCGGGGTTATGTGGCGCTCTGCTGGCACAGAATTGGCCAGCGTGGGAAGCTGCGCTAGCCGCCGTTTGGCTGCACGGCAAGGCGGCGGACAATCTGGTGGCAAACGGCACCGGACCAATCGGTCTCACAGCAAGCGAGTTGATTCCTGAAATACGTGCAGTACTGAATCAACTCGTATCAAGACAGCACTCGCCCCGGTAGCTGCGGCAATAATCATTTCGACAAAAATCGCCTTCTATACAAGGCGACCCGCAGCGATCGTGATGGTGCGTTTGCACAAGGCGGCAATCGACGGATCATGTGTAACCAATACCAATGTCGACTTACGCTCCTGATTCAATTCGAACATCAATTTAATTACCGACTCACCAGTCGCGGCGTCCAAACTGCCGGTAGGTTCATCAGCAAATAGCAAAGGCGGCTCACTAACAAATGCGCGCGCCAATGCGACGCGCTGCTGCTCGCCACCCGACAGATACTTCGGGTAATGCTTCAAGCGACTGGACAAGCCCACACGCGCCAGCATCACTTCTGCTTTCTCTCGTGCCTTGGCATCATTACGCAATTCAAGTGGCAACATAACGTTTTCCACTGCATTCAAATGTCCCAGCAATTGAAATGATTGAAACACAAAACCAAGTTTTTCCTTGCGCAAACCGGCGCGACCATCCTCATCGAGCGCAAAGATATCCACGTTATCCAGTTTGACCGTACCATCGGATGGGGTATCCAATCCGGCAAGCAAACCGAGCAAGGTGGACTTGCCAGAACCGGATGCGCCGACGATGGCCAGCGTATCTCCCGCTTGCACGGTAAAATCAACCGCTTGCAGGATGGTCAGTTCACCCGTTGCATCGGCCACGCGTTTAGTCAGATTGATTGCTTCAATTGCAGGATAAACAGTAGAGGATTCAGGCATGCGGATAGATTTCAGGTTTTCGTATCAAGTGGGGAATAAATTAAAGACGGTGTTAAAACCGATATTCCAAGCGGTGATATTGACTGCTTTAACGTCGTTCGGAACGAGTGCTTATTCTGCATCAAAAACCATACTCGTGCTCGGCGACAGCTTGTCAGCAGAATACGGGCTGGTACGCGGTGAAGGCTGGGTCAATCTTATGCAGAAAAAACTGGAGGCTGAAAAAATTTCTGCGCCTGTCGTCAATGCCAGCATCAGCGGTGAAACCACCAGCGGCGGCAAAGCAAGGCTACCGGCTTTGCTCGCCAAACATCAACCTGGCATCGTGATCATCGAACTGGGTGCCAACGATGCGCTGCGAGGTTTATCGCTCACCGCCACGCAGGAAAATCTGCGCAGCATGATCAAAGGCGCAAAGGATGCGAAGGCAAAAGTTTTATTGGTCGGCATGCAGATACCTCCTAATTATGGTGGTGATTACACCAAACAATTTACTGCCCTCTTCCCAAAACTGGCCAAGGAAAACAAAACCGCGCTCGTCCCCTTCATGCTGCAAGGCGTTGCTGAAAAGCCTGAATTCTTTCAAGCTGATCGCATACATCCCAGTGCAGAAGCTCACCCGAAGATACTCGCCAATATCTGGCCACAACTGAAACCACTGATTTCCACATTAAAATAAAAGAAAGCCGCTAGTGACTAGCGGCTTTTTATTTAATCTCAAACATCTTCTCGATTATTCAGCAGTCTCGGATTTAGCATCGACCGGCTTCATGATTTTCACTTTGGCCTTCTTCTTCAACGCCTCAATATAAGCATATGTTTCCTGCTGTGCCAATGCTGCCTCAATCTGTTGCTGCTCAGCTTGACGTTTGGCGCTGTCTACATTGGTTGGCTGCACGACGCGCACTACGCGCAAAACTGCATAACCTTGCGGCGCTTCCAAACCGACATAGGACGGCAACTTGCTGGTGTCTGCTTTCATCACTGCCAAAAATACTGCAGGATTCAGGCCCTGGCTTTTTGCACGAGAAACGGTCTGCGGTGCCGAGAAACCACTCGCATCGTCTTTCTCTTTCAATGCGGCTAACTTCGCTTCACCCACTTTTTTCGCCAGAGCTTGCGCTTCGGTCTGCACAACGCGTTCTTGCACCAGCGCTTTCACTTCATCGAAAGGACGTTTGGTCGCTGGTTTGTATTCAACGACACGACCTGCGATCAGCGTATTGGGTGCAACTTCAACTGCCTCCGTATTGCGTTTGTTTTTCAACGATTCATCCGAGAACAAAGCGGTCAGGAATTTTTGATTATTATACGGAGCGGTAGGCGCAACGGCAGGATTCACCTGACGTGACAAAGTACCCGTCGTTTCAATTTTCAACTTCAGTTTGTCGGCAACTGCTTTCAAACTATCGGCCTGCTCGTAGACCGTGTTGTTAAACACATCTGCCGTTTCCGTGTATTTTTTGCCGACCAATTGTTTTCTGATGTCATTGGCAATTTCACTTTTTACTTGTTCCAGCGGCTTGACCGCAGCAGGTTTGATAGCAGTGACTTTGATGATATGAAAACCATAATCCGATTGCACCAAGTCGCTCACTTCATCCTGTTTCAACTTGTAGGCAGCATCTTCAAATGGCTTGACCATGGAACCCTTGCCGAAAAATCCAAGATCGCCACCGCGTTCTGCAGAACCTGTATCAACTGAATTTTCCTTGGCCAATTTGGCAAATTCCTGTGGGTTCTTGCGCAACGATGCCAGCAGATTTTCTGCCTTGGCCTTGGCCGCAGCTTTATCTGCCTCGGACGCATCTTTATTGACGCCAATCAGAATATGACTGGCACGACGCTGTTCTTCGGTACCATATTGCTTTGCGTTCTGCTCATAATATGATTTGATGTCGGCATCGCTCACATTAATTTGTGTGGCCAGAGCGTCTGCGGTAAGTACGACATATTCCGCTTTGACTTGCTCAGGCACATCAAACTGATTGCTCTTTTCGTAATATGCTTTGAGCATGTCGTCAGTCACTTTGACCTGCGCAACATAATCCGATGCGCGAAACGCCAATTGCTGCACTTCGCGTTCTTGCTCACTCAATTCCGACAAGCGTTTAGCCAATGAATCCGGTGCAAATGCGGTGCTTTGGATGGCGGCATTTACCTGTTGCGAAGTCAGATCCTGACGCAGACGGGCTTCGTAAGTAGTTGGTGTCATGCCTTGCGCTGCAAGAATGCTTTTGTAACGTTCGACGTCGAATTTGCCGTCGGCAGTCGTCAAACCACCCATATTGATAATGGTTTGCTGCAAGGCTTGATCAGATACGGAGAGTTTGTTGCGCTTGGCTTCATCTGCCAACACCCGTTGTGCAATCAGGTTATTCAAGATTTCCTGTTTGGCTTCTGGCGTATCAAACATTTTTGCGTCGAATTGTTCACCGAACATTTGACGAAAACGCTCCATCTGTTCGCGTTGTGCAGCATCCCATTCAGGTTGCGTAATCGTTTGACCGCCGACCTTCGCCACTGTGTTTGAAGCGTCGCCCATGCTGGTATAACTTTCCAGTCCGACGAAAGCGAACGAAGGCAGAATAATCAGCAGTAACAAGAACTGCATCAGGCGTCGATGGGTGCGAATAAATTCAAACATGGCTAACCAATCACAAACAGATTAATACGTCGCATATGAAAAAAGGCGAACTCTCGTTCGCCTTTTTTGCTTTTTTGGCGGAGTGGACGGGACTCGAACCCGCGACCCCCGGCGTGACAGGCCGGTATTCTAACCAGCTGAACTACCACTCCTAAACTACTTGATGATTATTTGCGAGTTTGACTGATGGTGGGTGCTGACGGGGTCGAACCGCCGACCTACGCCTTGTAAGGGCGCCGCTCTACCAACTGAGCTAAGCACCCTAAATTGCGCAGACTGCTCGCACTTGCTTAATTCAGCCAAACATACAGCGTTGTCACCACGCCGCAAAGGAATTATTTTACAGCATGTTGACGTAATTTGCACCAGCAAATTACGTTCAGCAATGATTAATTAACTGCGTCTTTCAAAGCCTTGCCCGGTTTGAATTTAGGCACTTTGGCCGCTTTGATTTTAATCGCTTCGCCGGTGCGTGGATTTCTACCTGTGCGTGCTGCACGCTTGCCAACAGAGAATGTACCGAAACCAACCAAGGTCACTGTGCCATTTTTTTTCAAAGTTGTTTTGACTGCAACGATAACAGCATCAAGCGCGCGCGTTGCAGCAGCTTTGGAAATGTCGGCGGAACCAGCAATGTGGTCAATCAATTCTGTCTTATTCACTAACGTCCCCTCACAAAGGTTGAAAGCCGCAACATCATTCTCGCAGTAGTCAGCAAGACGAGATGCGGTCGCAGAAAAATCTGCAGCAGGTATTAAACAAGCCGCAAAGCCTTGTGTCAAGCGCTTTACCGCGCTTTTCCCTCTGAAAACACAGCTTTGATGTTTGAATATTGATGTGCTTGTGCAGCATGTTCGTTTTACGCAAAAAAAAAAGCGCTCCGGAGAGCGCCTTTTAAATACTGGAAACTTAGTGCTTCACGACACCAGAATCACTGGGTGCCGCTGGTTTGGCAAGCGCCGCCTCAACCAGTGCGGCTTCTTCATCGGTCAGTGGAACAGGTGCGCGTTCCAATGCAATCTCAAGTACTTTGTCGATCCAGCGAACCGGAACGATCTCAAGTTTGTTTTTCACATTGTCTGGAATCTCTGCCAGATCCTTTACGTTCTGCTCAGGAATCAACACAGTTTTAATTCCGCCGCGATGTGCTGCCAGCAGTTTTTCCTTCAAGCCACCAATCGGCAAGACTTCACCACGCAAGGTAATTTCACCTGTCATCGCAACGTCAGCACGGACTGGAATACCAGTGAACACCGACACCATCGCCAAGGTCATCGCCACACCAGCCGATGGACCATCTTTCGGCGTAGCGCCTTCAGGCACGTGAATGTGGATATCGCTCTTCTCGAAAATATCGGCTTTGATACCGAGTTTTCTCGCGCGGCTACGAACAACAGTGCGTGCCGCTTCGATCGATTCCTTCATCACGTCGCCCAAAGTACCGGTGCGAATAATTCCGCCCTTACCTGGCATTGCCATGGATTCGATAGTCAACAAATCGCCGCCAACTTCAGTCCATGCCAAACCAACGACTTGGCCGATTTGATTTTCTTTTTCAGCTACGCCGAAATCGAATTGACGTACACCGAGGAACTTGTCGATATTTTTCGAAGTGACCGCAATTTTTTTCTCCTGCTTTTTAAGCAGAAGCATTTTTACGACCTTGCGGCAGATTTTCGAAATTTCACGCTCAAGTGAACGTACACCAGCTTCGCGTGTGTAGTAACGAATGATGTCGCGTATCGCCGATTCCGCCACGCTAATTTCACCTTCTTTCAGGCCATTGTTCTTGATCTGTTTAGGCAACAAGTAGCGTTGTGCAATGCTGGTTTTTTCATCTTCGGTATAACCAGACAGACGAATCACTTCCATACGATCCAGCAATGCAGGCGGAATGTTGTACGAGTTTGATGTCGCAACAAACATCACGTCCGACAAATCGAAATCGACTTCAATGTAATGATCGGAGAAAGTGTGATTCTGTTCCGGATCGAGCACTTCCAGCAAAGCTGACGACGGATCACCGCGGAAATCAGCACCCATCTTGTCGATTTCATCAAGCAGGAACAATGGATTACGTACGCCGGCCTTGGCCATGCTTTGCAAAATCTTACCTGGCATCGAACCAATATAGGTGCGGCGGTGACCGCGAATTTCCGCTTCATCACGCACACCACCCAAAGCCATACGAATAAATTTGCGATTCGTCGCACGTGCAATCGATTGACCTAAAGAGGTTTTACCCACGCCTGGAGGACCGACGAAGCACAAAATCGGCGCTTTCAATTTGTCGACACGTTGTTGCACGGCGAGGTATTCCAGAATCCGTTCTTTCACCTTGTCGAGACCGTAGTGATCATCTTCCAATACTTTTTCAGCATTGCTCAGATCGTTGTTCACTTTGGATTTTTTCTTCCAAGGCAAACCAACCAAGGTATCGATGTAGTTACGCACGACTGTTGCCTCAGCTGACATTGGCGACATCAGCTTCAGTTTTTTCAGTTCGTTTTGCGCTTTGGCAAGTGCCTCTTTCGGCATCTTTGCAAGCAGCACTTTTTTCTCGAGTTCTTCGAAATCCGCGCCCTCTTCGCCTTCGCCCAATTCTTTTTGAATCGCTTTGACCTGCTCATTCAAATAGTATTCGCGTTGCGATTTTTCCATCTGGCGTTTAACACGACCACGGATACGCTTCTCGACTTGCAGAATGTCGAGTTCGCCTTCCAGTTGGCCAAGCAGATGTTCATAACGTTTGGCTACGTTGAAGATTTCCAGAATGACTTGCTTCTGCTCTAGCTTCAGAGGCAAATGTGCAGCAATGGTGTCAGCCAGACGACCGGCATCATCGATTCCTGCTAACGAAGTCAGAATCTCTGGTGGAATTTTTTTGTTCAGTTTGACGTATTGGTCGAACTGCTGAACGATCGCGCGACGCATCGCTTCGACTTCAGATTCGTCGCCGGCTTCAGATTCAATCGGCGTCAAATCGGCCACGAAATGCGTGTCGAGTTCGCTGATGTGATGAATGCGCGCGCGCTGTGCACCTTCGACCAGCACCTTGACGGTGCCATCGGGCAGCTTCAGCATTTGAAGAATGTTGGCGACGCAGCCGATTTCATAAATATCGTCGGCGGACGGTTCGTCCTTGGCAGCGGCTTTTTGCGCAGCAAGCATGATGCTCTTGCCTTGTTCCATCGCAGCTTCAAGTGCCTTGATGGATTTTGGACGACCGACGAACAGTGGGATCACCATATGCGGGAAGACAACAACATCGCGCAACGGTAATAGCGGCAGTTGGGTTTGTTCAGTGGAAATAGTAGTCGTCATGGCGAGCCTTATCGATAAACGTGTTAATGATGTTGGCGCTAACGGCCAAAACACAAGCCCGGACAGCAACAAAAATCAGCCTGAAAAACAAGAAAAGCCACCCGCGAAGTTGTCTTCGAAGTGGCTTTACGATGTAAGCCTGAATGATCTCTGCTGACTTTATTGTACTGCGTTTTAAATGAAAAACAGGCTCAAAAGAGCCTGTTTTTTGATATTCCCTGCTGTTTTTGCAGATATTTACTGTTTTGCGCCTGATACCTTAGGTTGCTCGTGATAGATCAGCAATGGTTTTGCACCGTTGGTAATCGTACCTTCATCGATGACAACTTTCGAAACGTTTTGCTCATTTGGCAATTCGTACATGACGTCAAGCAATGCGTGCTCCAGAATCGAACGCAAACCGCGTGCACCGGTTTTGCGTGCAATCGCTTTCTTCGCAATTGCCTGCAAGGCAGCTGGACGAATTTCCAATTCTGCACCTTCCATTTCCAGCAATTTCGAATATTGTTTGATCAATGCATTTTTGGGTTCGAGCAGGATCTGGATCAAGGCTTCTTCATCCAATTCACGCAAGGTTGCCACGACTGGCAGACGACCTACCAATTCAGGAATCAAACCGAACTTGATCAAATCCTCTGGTTCGGTATCGAGCATGACCTGGCTTGCAGAGCGTTCTTCGCGACTCTTCACAGTTGCCGAGAAGCCGATACCGCTCTTCTCTGAACGCTCGGAAATGATCTTGGCCAAACCATCGAATGCACCACCACAAATAAACATGATGTTGGTGGTATCGATTTGCACGAAATCCTGGTTAGGATGCTTGCGGCCACCTTGTGGCGGCACCGAAGCCATCGTGCCTTCGATCAGTTTCAGTAAAGCCTGCTGTACGCCTTCACCCGATACGTCGCGGGTAATCGATGGGTTGTCTGACTTGCGTGAAATCTTGTCGATCTCATCGATATAAACGATCCCTTTTTGCGCGCGCTCGACTTCATAGTTACAGTTTTGCAGCAACTTTTGAATGATGTTTTCTACGTCTTCGCCAACATAACCTGCTTCCGTCAACGTGGTCGCATCGGCGATCACGAAAGGCACATCCAGCGTACGCGCCAGTGTTTGTGCCAGCAGCGTTTTACCGGAACCGGTTGGACCTACCAGCAAGATGTTGCTCTTTGCCAACTCGACGTCGTCTTTTTTACCCAAATGTTTCAGGCGTTTGTAGTGGTTATAAACCGCTACCGACAAAATGCGTTTGGCTGAATTCTGGCCGATGACATATTGATCCAGCAACTCGCATAGTTCCTGCGGCGTTGGCAGATCCGTACGTGGACCGGTACCCAATGTTTCTACACTGGAGGCTTCATCACGAATGATGTCGTTGCACAAGTCGATACACTCATCGCAAATGAACACGGATGGTCCGGCAATGAGCTTTTTAACCTCGTGTTGGCTCTTGCCGCAGAACGAGCAATAGAGCAGTTTTTCGCCGCTTGAGGATTTTTTCTCTGACATGGTGCGCGTTATCTATGGTTGATACAGATTGATCTTGGTTGCGGATTGATATTACCTGCGAATTACGGATTCGTCACGTCGTGCACGAAAAGCAATGCTCCGCTACAAGATCACAATGTAAAACGCCCGAACGTTTAAGCGCCCGGGCGTCACTTTGTACAAAAAATACAAGACTATCAGGCGCGTGTTGCTAAAACGCTATCGATCATTCCGTACTCGACAGCAGCATCGGCGGACATGAAGTTGTCACGGTCGGTGTCTTTGCTGATTTCTTCAATCGACTTGCCAGTTCTTTCAGCAAGAATCGCATTCAGACGTTCACGCAGATACAAAATTTCGCGCGCTTGGATTTCGATATCAGAAGCTTGTCCTTGTGCGCCGCCGAGTGGCTGATGAATCATGATGCGTGAATTAGGCAGCGAGAAGCGTTTGCCTTTTTCACCAGCAGCCAACAAGAAAGCACCCATCGATGCAGCCAACCCGGTACACAAGGTCGATACATTCGGTTTAATGAATTGCATCGTATCGAAAATCGCCATACCTGCCGAAACAGAACCGCCTGGCGAATTGATATACAAGGAAATGTCCTTGTCCGGATTTTCGCTTTCAAGGAACAGCAACTGCGCAACAATCAGATTCGCCGAATGGTCATTGACCGGTCCGACCAAAAAGATAATGCGCTCTTTCAGCAAACGCGAATAAATATCGTACGCGCGTTCGCCGCGACCGCTCTGCTCGATCACCATTGGGACCATACCGAGCATGTCGGTATCTAGAGCGGAAGTACGAGTCATGCTAGTGGTCATGTGCTTTCCTTATGGAGCGCACAAAGCGATTAGCCTTGTGCGTTATTGCCCATCAATTCATCGAACGCAACCGACTTGTCGGTTACTTTGGATTTACCCAACACGTAATTGACGACGTTTTCTTCCAATACAAGAGCTTCTACTTCGCCCAAACGATTACGGTCGCTGAAATAATACTTCAGAACCTGAGTTGGGTCTTCGTAGCTCTGTGCGAACTCTTCTACTTGCGCTTTGACTTGTTCTGGTTTTGCTTGCAGGTCGTTAGCTTTAACGACTTCTGCCAGGATCAAGCCCAAACGTACGCGACGCTCTGCTTGTTCGGTGAATAGTTCGGCAGGGAAAGGCAAGTCGCTGACTTTCATGCCGCGTTGTGTCATGTCTTGACGGGTCGATTCCATCAAACGTTGTGTTTCTTGATCGATCAGCACTTTAGGCACATCAAATTCGCTGATTTTGATCAACGCATCCATGACGCTATCTTTAGTACGCGCTTTTACGCGGTTGCTGACTTCACGTTCCAGATTTTGTTTGACGTCTGCACGCATTTTTGTAAGATCGCCGTCTTCGATACCCAGCGATTTTGCAAATTCTGCGTCAACTTCAGGCATGTGCGCCCATTCGATTTGCTTCAGGGTGATCGTGAACTCGGCAGTTTTGCCGGCAACGTCTGCACCGTGGTAATCAGCTGGGAAGGACAATGGGAAAGTTTTTGATTCGCCGACTTTCAAGCCGATAGTACCCGCTTCAAATTCAGCCAGCATGCGGCCTTCGCCCAATACAAATGCGTAGCCTTCAGCTTTGCCGCCCTGAAATTCAACGCCGTCGATGGTGCCGACGAAATCGATAGTCACGCGGTCGCCGTTTTTAGCGGTCAGATCTGAGCCGCCGTCGCCGTGCGCGCTTTGCTCGCCTTTGACGTGGTAATGGACGCGTTGCTTGCGCAGGATATCGATGGTTTTGTCGATTTCAGCATCGCTGACTTCAACGGTTGTCTTTTCGACTTCCGCCTTGGCCAGATCACCTACTTTGATTTCTGGGTAAACTTCGAACGTTGCGTTGAAAGCCAATGTGCCTTCAGCGACGTCTTCGTTCTTCGCTTCAATTTTTGGATAACCAGCCACGCGCAGCTTGTTTTCGCTGGTTGCTTCGCCAAATGCCTGGCCGACTTTGTCGTTCAGCACTTCGTTTTCGATTTGATAGCCGTATTGTTGCGCTACCATTTTCATCGGCACTTTACCGGCACGGAAGCCTGGCGCCTTGACGGTACGAGCGCGTACTTTCAGGCGTTTTTCAACTTCTGCTTGTACATCAGCCATTGGCACGGTGATCGTGATACGGCGTTCAAGTTTGTCCAAAGTTTCGACTACAGTTGCCATGTGAATCATCCAAAAATAAAGAATTCTGTGGTGCGAGGAGGGGGACTCGAACCCCCACACCATTGCTGGCGTCAGGACCTAAACCTGGTGCGTCTACCAATTTCGCCATCCTCGCGGGAATGTGCACTAAGTGCGCAAATACAAAAGCAAAGGGCGACCTGGAAGTGAAACTGTGGGTCGCCCTGCACCGTCTTTTGTATCGGCCGTTCAACTTCAACCCGGGATTTTACTGGATTTTGCAGCGCCTGCGCAGATTTTGACAGTTTGCCTATTTTGAATTCTGCGGTGACGGCCTGAAAACGGCTTATTGCTTTGCTTATTGGCAATCTTGAAGCTTGATTTCAAGATAAATCTCGGCTTTTCGCAAAACGCTTATTTGCTAGCCAGACATCATTTTCATTTACTATGCTGGCTGGCTTTCTGCTTCGTTATAAATATTTTAAGAATAGTTTTACGAAGCGATCATCTCTACGCGCACCGAATATTTCCATCCATGGCTGTCGATCACTACGAAAATTTTCCTGTTGCCTCTATTTTGCTGCCAGCAAGATTACGCCCAGCCGTCGAAATTATTTATGCATTCGCCCGTAGCGCGGACGATTTGGCCGATGAAGGCGATGCCAGCGACGATCAACGTCTCGCAGCGCTAAATGCATACGAAGATGGGCTGGACCAGATCGAGGCCGGAAGTACGCCAAGCACCGCACTATTTCGCGATCTGGCAAAAGTCATTGCCGATTATCAGCTCCCCTTGCAACCTTTCCGCGATTTGTTGTCTGCTTTCAAGCAGGACGTCGTCACGACGCGCTACGTCGTTTTTTCAGCCTTACTGGATTACTGCCGTCGCTCCGCCAATCCCGTTGGCACACTGATGCTGCATTTGTATGGTGCCGCTAACGAAAAAAATTTGCGCGATTCTGACAACATCTGCTCTGCTCTGCAATTGATAAACTTCTGGCAAGACGTCGCAGTAGACATTCAAAAAGCGCGTATTTATCTACCGCTAGTAGACATGCAACAATTCGCGGTATCTGAAGATCAAATCACCGGCCAAAAGATTGACGATGCATGGCGCAAACTGATGCAATTTGAAGTCGCGCGTGCGCGCAATATGCTGCTATTTGGCGCACCGCTGGCATTGCGATTACCTGGCCGAATAGGCTGGGAATTACGTTTGGTGGTACAAGGTGGCTTGCGGATTCTGGAATGCATAGAAGCTGTCGATTACGATGTATTTCAACGTCGCCCCAAACTAGCGAAAAGCGATTGGCTATTGTTGGTATGGCGCGCACTTCGGATGAAAGCAAACTTGGCATCCAATTCAGTAAAGTAAGCGCAGTAGCAAATTCTTTTTGCCACCAACTGGCTTGCGTATTAAAAAATCAGACACGAGATAGCAACATTATTTGTCCCGATTGCCTTAGTCGGCTAGCATAGCGGCTTCATCAGCGCCTAGCGCTCTACACGTTCTACTTGCCCTACTTTTATGTCACCCGACGATTACTGCCAACAAAAAGCCGCACAAAGCGGCTCCAGCTTTTATTACAGCTTTCTTTTCCTGAAGGCAGATCGCCGTCGCGCTATCACTGCCCTATACGCTTTCTGTCGAGAAGTCGACGACACCGTTGATGAATGTACAGATGCTGCAATCGCACGTACCAAATTAAGTTGGTGGCGTAGTGAGGTAGCTGCGATGACATCCGGCACACCGACGCATCCGGTTGCGAAAGCACTGCAACCACATCTGGCAACATTTTCACTCGAGACTCAGCATTTGCTGGCGATCATCGATGGCATGGAAATGGATCTTGATCAAACGCGCTATCTCGATTTTCCCGGTCTGCAAAAATATTGCTGGCATGTGGCGAGCGTAGTCGGCATTTTGTCAGCAAAGATTTTCGGCGTCACCAATCCGCAAACATTGGAATACGCAGAAAAACTCGGCCTCGCATTTCAACTGACCAACATCATTCGCGATGTCGGCGAAGATGCGCGCAAAGGTCGTATCTATTTGCCGGTCAACGAGCTGCAACAATTTAATGTCACTGCAGCCGATATCTTGAATGCACGTCACAGCGAAAATTTTGAAAAGTTGATGCAGTTCCAGGCTGCACGCGCACAAAAATATTATGACGAGGCATTTGCCTTGTTGCCGAAGGAAGATAGACGCGCACAACGTCCCGGCTTAATCATGGCGGCGATTTATCGCGCGGTATTAAATGAAGTTGAACGTGACGGCTTCCATGTATTGAACCAGCGTATTTCGCTCACACCCATACGCAAACTTTGGCTTGCGTGGATCACTTACGTTCGTGGTTGATGCGTAACACTCTGCGCAAATATTCCGCATAACATGAGCAAATCCATCGCTGTCATCGGTGCAGGCTGGGCAGGATGCGCCGCAGCAGTCGAGCTGGCAGCAGCAGGTCATAAAATCACACTGTACGAATCGTCCCGCACCTTAGGTGGCCGCGCTCGCGCCGTCGACATCAACGGCACACGGCTGGATAACGGACAGCACATTCTGCTCGGGGCATATTCAGAAACCTTACGCATGTTGCAGCGCGTAGGTGTAGATGAAGACAAAGCATTGCTGCGCCTTCCCTTGCAAATGCGCTATCCACATAACTCCGATGGAATGGATTTCGTCGCACCGCAATTGCCTGCACCTTTCCATTTGATTGCAGCCTTGTTACGCAGTAAAGGTCTTGCTCGCAAAGACAAAATGGCACTCGCTCGTTTTTCCTCAGCGGCACGCTGGATGGATTGGCGCATGAATGACGATTGCAGTGTCAGTGAATTATTGCAACGCTTCGATCAAACCGAACGCTTGATCAAATTGATGTGGCGGCCGCTCTGTATCGCAGCGCTGAACACACCACCGGAGCGTGCTTCTGCGCAGATTTTCTTGAATGTATTGCGCGATAGCTTGGGTGCACGTCGTGCCGCATCGGACATGCTGCTTCCACGCTTGAATTTGACCGCACTATTCCCACAAGAAGCGGCAGCGTTTATTCAGCAACGCGGTGGGGCAATCAAACTTGGTGCAGCTGTTCAAAAAATCACTACTAACGAAAATAGCTGGGGCCTTACGCAGGATAAAGCGGAAGATGAAATTTACGATGGCCTTGTCATCGCGACTTCAGCAAGTCAGGCTGCCACTCTGCTGAGCGATATAGCTAGTGCGACTAATATTCCGTCCTTTGACTACGAACCTATCACCACTTGCTATCTGCAATATCCGACAGATACGAAACTCGCCATTCCGTTTTACGCTTTGAATGATGATCCTGAAACGGGATGTTGGGGACAGTTTGTATTTGATAGAGGTCAATTGGACGCTACACAAAATGGTTTGTTCGCGGTAGTAGTCAGCGCATCGACAGAAGCGATTGAGTTAGGACATGAAGTATTGTCTGCAGCGATTGCCGCACAACTTGCCAGCACGTTACAGATGCCGCAATTAGCGACGCCAGAATGGACTCGTGTCATTACGGAAAAGCGCGCAACGTTTTCGTGTACACCGGCTATACAACGTCCACAAGAACAGACCGAGTTTTCTACGCTTATGCTTGCCGGCGACTATCTCGCAAGCGATTATCCAGCCACACTGGAATCTGCCGTGCGCAGCGGTGTGAAGGCAGCCAAGCTTCTCAATAAAAGCTTTACTAAATCTGAGTAAAAAAACCAGCTAACCTTCTTTACGCATTTATTCATGCTCGCGTACACGGTTTAGAGCCTCATCAATTCGCTCTACTGCAATAATCGTCAGACCTTCAATTTTTTGCTTGGGTGCATTCGATTTCGGAATCAATGCGATCGAAAATCCCAGCTTGGCCGCTTCGCGCAAACGTTCTTGTCCACGCGGGGCAGGACGAATTTCACCAGCCAGCCCTACTTCACCAAACACCACCAAACCGCGCGGCAAAGGTTTGCTGCGCATAGACGAATGAATCGCCAACAAAACGGCAAGATCAGCAGCAGGCTCGGTAATTTTTACGCCGCCCACTGCATTGATAAAAACATCCTGATCAAAAGCCGCGACACCTGCATGCCTATGCATGACGGCCAATAACATCGCCAACCGGTTTTGCTCCAGACCGACTGATAAACGACGCGCATTCGGCAAATGCGATGTGTCCACCAATGCTTGAATTTCGACCAACAAGGGACGCGTTCCCTCTTGCGTCACCATCACGCAAGCCCCAGGGACAGGATTGTCGTGCTGCGACAAGAACAAGGCAGAAGGATTGGATACGCCCTTCAATCCTTTTTCCGTCATCGCAAACACGCCCAACTCATTGACCGCACCAAAGCGATTTTTGATTGCGCGCACCAAGCGGAAGCTGGAGTGCGTATCACCTTCGAAATACAAAACCGTATCGACGATATGTTCCAGTACGCGGGGACCAGCCAATGCGCCTTCTTTCGTCACGTGGCCAACCATGATGATGGTGATGCCAGTCTGTTTGGCGACGCGCGTCAGTTGCGCTGCACATTCACGTACTTGCGCGACCGAACCAGGAGCAGAACTCAGCGCGTCCGAATACACTGTTTGAATGGAATCGATGACGGCTACATCGGGCTTGTGTTCCGCCAATGTATTAAGAATTTTTTCCAGCTGAATTTCAGCTTGAAGCTTCAACTCTTTTGCATCCACTGCAAGACGCTTGGCGCGCAATGCGATCTGCGCACCCGACTCTTCCCCGCTGACGTATAGAACTTTTTTAATCTTCGACAGATTTGCCAACGCTTGCAGCAACAATGTCGACTTGCCGATACCTGGATCGCCACCGATCAAGACCACACCGCCCGCCACCAACCCGCCACCCAGTACGCGATCGAATTCTTCTATGCCTGTGCCAAAGCGCGGAACGTCTGTCGCCTCGATATCGGCCAGACTTAATACGGGCGCTGATTGCGTTAAACCCTGGTGCTGTACCGAAAAGCGGTTGGAACCACTTTCTACGACGGTCTCCACCAAAGTATTCCATGCGCCGCAAGCTGGACATTGGCCGCCCCACTTATTGCTAATGCCGCCGCATTCACTGCAGGTGTAATTGGTTTTGGCTTTTGCCATCAGGTTCTATTTCAAATGGAATGGTTAGATTGTTCGGGCTCATCACGTTCAGTGATTTGTACGCGCGGTGCGATCGCGCACATCAATTCATAGCCAACGGTACCCGCTGTATTAGCGACTTCATCTATCGGTAGATCTTGCCCCCACAACACGACTTTGCTGCCGACGCATGCACTAGAAATTGGAGTCAGATCGACGGTAATCATATCCATCGACACCCGCCCTACCATCCGCGTCTTGATGCCATCCACCAATACTGGCGTACCAGTGGGCGCGTGACGTGGATACCCGTCCGCATAACCGCAGGCCACGACACCGATCGTCATCGCCTTATCGGCAACAAAGGCACTACCGTAACCTACTGCATCACCGGCCACGATATGCTGAACGCCGATAATTTCACTTCGCAAGGTCATGGCTGGCTTTAATCTAAACGCTTCTGCGGTCGTGTTTGCCGGTGTTCCGCCGTAAAGCATAACGCCTGGCCTTACCCAATCCGCAGCGCATTCAGGATGCATGAGATCAGCGGCAGAGTTTGACAAGCACCTATCGCCGGGCAAACCTTCTGTAGCGGCGTTAAAGCGTTGCACTTGCTGCTCCAGTGATACGCGAGCATTGCTTGCATCTTCTGCATTGGCGAAATGGGTGATGAAGGAAATATCACGTACCGCAGAAATTGCGCGCAAACGTTGATAGACTGCCTTGCAAACCGACGGCATGAATCCCAAACGATTCATACCGCTATTAATTTTCAAATGCACATTAATTTGACCGTTCAGTTGCGCATTTTCCAGCATCTCAAGTTGCTCTATGCAATGCACCACTGTTTCAATTTGATGTTCAACGATTCCAGGCAAGTCGGATGCGTCAAAAAACCCTTCGAGCAACACGATACGTTTTTGCCAGCCGAGTTGCCGCAATCTTGATGCATTATCTACTTCGATCAAACCCAGACCATCTGCCTCGGCGAAGCCGCGCATGCTACGCTCCAGCCCATGTCCGTAAGCATTTGCTTTGACGACCGCCAAGACTTTGGAATTCGGAGCACAGCGCTTCGCAATCCCCAGATTATGACGCAAAGCAGCAATATCAATAGTGGCAACGAGCGGTCTGGGCATACGTAAATGTAAAGAGAGTTAAAACACAAGCTTGAATCAACAAGAGTGCCATATTTTACCGGACGCTTCTGATTGAATGACTGCCATTTCAATCGTAGTCTTATATTTTCATGGTATAAAGCAAGCCGGAGATATATAGACAAATAGATCAATACGGATGAATCGCGGTTTTTACACCATCATGGCGGCGCAGTTTTTTTCTTCGCTCGCCGACAACGCCCTCCTCATTGCGGCTATCGCATTATTGACAGTAATGAAGTCACCCGATTGGATGACGCCATTACTGAAGCTTTTCTTCGTCCTATCATATGTAGTTCTCGCCGCATTTGTCGGCGCATTCGCGGATGCCTTGCCAAAAGGACGCGTCATGTTCGTGACCAATCTGATCAAGATATTTGGTTGCGGCATGATGTTCTTTGATGTGCATCCATTGATCGCATATGCAGTGGTCGGCTTTGGCGCTGCAGCTTACTCTCCTGCCAAATACGGAATTTTGACCGAACTGCTGCCACCGGAAAAACTGGTCGCCGCAAATGGCTGGATCGAAGGCCTTACGGTTTCATCCATCATCCTCGGCACGGTGATGGGTGGTGCCTTGATCAATCCAGCCATCGCTGCCAAATTGCTGGCTTTCGATTTTCCAATCTTGAGTTTTGGTATCGATACGCCGGCAGAAACTGCATTGTGCATTATTGCCGTGGTTTACCTATTGGCAGCGCTTTTCAATCTGAAAATTCCTGATACGGGTGCCCGCTATCCTCATCAGGAGCGCAATCCAATCAAGCTAATAGGCGACTTTGCACACTGTTTTACCACTTTGTGGAAGGACCGGCTTGGTCAGATTTCGCTTTCTGTCACCACCCTTTTCTGGGGTGCAGGTGCGACTTTACAATTCATTGTATTGAAGTGGGCAGGTCAAGCTTTGGGGATGCCGTTGGACAAGGCTGCCATTTTACAAGGTGTTGTAGCAGTTGGCGTTGCCATTGGCGCCGTTGCAGCTGCCCGCTTTGTACCGCTGAAGAAATCACTATCTGTCATGCCGTTGGGCGTCATAATGGGTATCGTCGTCATCATGATGACGATGGTGCATTCTGTATGGCTGGCTTATCCATTGCTGGTACTGATAGGTGCCTTATCCGGTTATTTTGTGGTGCCGATGAATGCTCTTCTGCAGCATCGCGGTCATGTGTTGATGAGCGCAGGTCATTCGATCGCGGTACAAAATTTCAATGAAAACCTGTCAGTGTTGACGATGTTGCTGCTCTACGCACTCATGGTCAAACTAGATATGGATATCAATATTGTCATTGTGCTGTTCGGCCTATCTGTTTCTGGCATCATGATCCTGATCATGCGTCGCCATGCCGCCAATCAGCGCGAACATGACTCCCTATCCTTGATAGGCGAGCATAAGCACTAATTTTTAATAATCTGATTCATCGTCTGAAGAATCAGATTATTAAAAGCATCTTTCAAGTAATTTCTATGTCGACGGATGTACCAGCTTTACTCTTTGCCCGGCACGTGTACGCCAGTCATCGGGTACGATGAATCCTCTGCTCGCTTCCACCGCGACATCTCCATCTATTTCCAGCAGCGCCACCAGTACAGGCATCGTATCTTCAACGAAATATTCAGCCAGATAGCTTTGTAATGCTTGCCTGTCCATCGTCTGTTTTACAGCTGATTTAGCAGGCGCAAGCCACTGCAGGCGCGGCAAGATCATATATCGGTCAGCACGCAAATTCATAGTGTCAGAAAAAGTGCACCAAAAACCTCGGCAATGCGTGACTGACGTTCCAAATACCGATGGTTGGGGCAATTCATACTCGGGGTAAAAAAGCCAGCCTTTGACCAATGCCTGCGCGCAACTTACAGGCGCAGGTAAATGGATTTGCGCAGCAGGATGCGTGGAAAGAAGTAATTGGCGATCCAGAATCTTGTGCATTTTTGCACCCAGCGTGTCCGCCAGATTGGGACCGACAAAGTAATCGGCATCATCACCTGCACCGCAGGATTCCAGCAAATAGAATTTGGTGGCAAACTCCCAATGAATCAATTGCTCGTCAATGTGCAATAGAAAATCGAATTCGCCTATCGTACTATTTTTCCCTGCGCGCACCTGTACGCCATGTGCAAAGAGCACGCCCTGATGCTCAAGGAAGAACGCCATCAACTTCTCGGCATAACGTCCTAATCGGGCGAACGGTTGCATATCCAGATAGGCGTGCAACGCATCAGGTTGGTGATCGAGATTTTGCAGCCAGACGTCCAGACCTTCCAGCATCTGTATCGGCAGCGTGGCGATCTTGCCATGCCATTGAGGCGCATGTCTATCAAGCAGATCCGGCGCCAACAATAACCACGCCAATGCACGCACGTGCGGATCGTTCAGATATCCACAACGCTGGTGGAATTCAATTTGAAAACTATCCGCAGATTTAAACGACTGCACTGCCAGCATAAGTTTGCATGGCAAGACACAAGTCTGCCCAGGCCTTACTCTTTTCTGCAGGACTGCGCAGCAGGTACGCAGGGTGATAAGTGACGATAAGCGGCAAACCGGCATAACGATGCACAGTCCCGCGCAACTTGCTTACCGGTGTTGCCGGATCCAGTTTCAACAATGACAAAGCCGCTGTTTTACCAAGCGCAACGATGACCGTCGGATTGATCAACGCAATTTGTCGTTCAAGATATGGCATACAGGCATTTACTTCTTCTGCGGCGGGTGCTCGGTCACGCTTGTTCGCATCCGTCGGCCTGCACTTCACGACATTGGCGATATAAGTGTTCTCGCCGCGCTTCATCCCCATCGCGACAAACATATTGTCTAGCAGCTTTCCAGCCGGACCTACGAAAGGCTCGCCCTGGAAATCCTCATTTCGTCCGGGACCTTCGCCTACAAATAACCATCGAGCTTTTTGGTAGCCGGCACCGAACACCGTTTGTGTACGGCTTTTGCATAAATCGCAGAGCGTACAAGTCGAGACCGCCGACTTCAGTTGATCCCAATCCATGCGCATAACATCGGTGACAAGCGTGGCAGGTTTAGACAAAGTTGGTACTGGTGCGGCAATCTTTGCCGACTCTGCATGCGACCATGCGGATAAATTGGGTTCCGCAATGTCTGGCTCCGCCACCACGGCTATAGCTGCAAGATGATTGACAGGCGGGTCGTCATCAGGTTGCAGCAAGGCTGCGGCGCCGCGTTGCGACCATACCGGCCCCAAGCCCATTTCAGTCAAAAATGCCACACGCCGGTTTTGGCAACTCATAAATCCAACTTCATCACTATTGCGTCTTCCCTTTGATTATTCGGAGCGGGGTAATATCCTTTGCGAATACCAATACGAGCGAAACCATAACGTCCATAGATTTTTTCAGCACGCGCATTGGATGGACGCACTTCGAGTATAAGTGCAGGCAGCTTTCTTTCCAGCATGATGGCTTTTGCCTTATTCAGCAATAACAGTCCTATGCCCTGCCCTTGCAAATCGCGATGCACCGTGATGTTCAGCAAGTGTGCGTCATCAACGGATGGCATCAACAAGAAATAGCCATTCAATATGCCTGCACCATCGCGAAGTATCCAGGTTTCATAGCCGCTATTGATGGAATCAAGAAAATTTCCACGCGTCCACGGGAATGGATAAACGTCATTTTCAATCGCCAGCACATCGCTGATATCAGCTGGCTGCATTCGATAAAAATACAGCTTGAGGGGACGTGGTGGTGGCGATGGCAACGGCGGGATCGGACTTTGCACAGAACTCATGCAGTCTCCTTTGCTGCCTTCTCAAGGCGCTCATTCGTCGTCAATGCAATCTTGTTACGCAAATACAGGGGTTCAGCAGCGCTAACCGGCACACCCAATCCTTGCGCCAAGGCAATCGCACCCAAATGTGCAATGTGGGTCGCATGCGGCACCCTATCTTTCAATGCTTCGCTGAAAAAAGGTTGCGATGAAAATGCTGCCGCGTATGCATTCAATCCATTACCGCAAGCGACGACCTCGCCAATCGGCATCACATCCACCGGCGCTGACAAAGTCGGTGGCACGACTATATGCCACGCCTGATCAAATTTATACTGCGCCCAATACACTTCACCCATACGGGCATCCAGCACAGTCAATACATCGCGCGCACCATTTTCCTCATAACAAGCCTGCGCTAGCGCCAGCAAGGTGACAGTCGGCAATACTGGAAGATCAGCACCATACGCCAGCCCTTGCGCGATCCCGCAAGCGGTACGCACGCCGGTAAATGAGCCGGGGCCAGAGCCAAACGCGATGGCATCGCAATCAGTCAGCTTGATACTTGCATCAGCGAGCAGACTCTGCACCATGGGCAAAATGCTTTGAGAGTGCGTAACGACGCCAGCCGCCTCTGCAGACGTCACGACACCGTCGTGCAACAGCGCTGCAGAAGCTAGTTCAGAAGAGGTTTCAATAGCGAGAATGGTAGACATGGCGGTATTTTACAGCGCGCAAGCTGGAAGGCGCTTGGAACGCGCGCAACGGTTCAGAGAAATAGTAAAAAATTCTATCGCACGAGTGATTTACTCGTCGCCCAGGAGAAACCGGTAAAATACCGCCATGCCCAGCATCACACTACAACCGGAAAACCAGCATCAGCTCGCGCAACGCATGAAAGATGATGTATGGGTCGTAGCCTGCCTGTGTGCTGCATGGTGCGATGTATGTACGAGCTACCGCTCTGGATTTGATGAGCTGGCGGCGCAACATCAAGACAAGCTTTTCATTTGGATTGATATTGAAGATCGCGCAGATTTAGTAGGCGATTTCGATGTTGAAAATTTTCCCACGCTGTTGATTCAGCGCGGTGACGATGTCATGTTCTACGGCACCACGATGCCCGATCCTCGCATCGCCAATCGCCTGATCACATCGCATGCGGAAAAAAATGAATTCGAATTAAAGACGCAGGCGCAAAGCAGTGCTGAATATAGGGAGTGGCAGCTGGAGCGCAATCTGCGGAAGGCGTTGACTCAAACCTGAGTCGCATGCACGTGAAACTTTCCCATTAGCCTGAACCTCGCAACTTCGAACACTCAGGAAAAATTAAGGCAAAAAAAATCCCCGGCGAACCGAGGATTTTCTATTTCGCTTGATTCAGCTTAGATAGGCTGAATGTTCGAAGCTTGCTTGCCTTTAGGGCCAGCAGTCACTTCAAAAGAAACGCGTTGGTTCTCTTGCAGTGATTTGAAGCCGCTCGACTGGATAGCCGAGAAGTGAGCGAACAGATCTTCGCCGCCTTCGTCAGGGGTGATAAAGCCGAAGCCCTTCGAATCATTGAACCATTTTACGATACCAGTTGCCATTGCAATTCCTAATTTCAGTTAAGTTGGGCAGTTGCCCGTTAGATCGTTTCAACCAAGACAGGAATGACAGACAGACTGCACCACTAGCTCGAATCTCAACGATGCTTGATTATATACCGGATAAAACCAAAAAAGTTAAACTTTGATAATTACGCAATATTGCATTGAAACTAGGCAGGTTTCTAACGCTTGAATGGCCTTGCCCTTGTGAAATTTGGTATTTTTCATAACTGATTAAACTTTTCAACCGTCAACTTTTACCTGCACAGATTATCAATTTTCTTTCAAACGCTCTTTTTCCGCTTTTTTCTGCTGAATTTCTTTCTGGCGAGCTTCTGAGGCCTTTACCTTTTCCTCGTATTTCTTGATATTTTCAGCACGTTTCTGCTCTTCAACAGCCTCATTCGCTTTCAAATTCTGCTGTCTTTCTGCATACTCGGCGTTTTTCTTTGCACGGGCATCGGCACGTGCCTTGCGTTCAACTTCCTTCGATACGTTATTTTTTTCACTATCGAGATTTTGCGCATCTATTGCAGCCTTACTCTCGCTTGATGCCTCATTCAAGATCGGTGTGCCCGCACTCTCGGCCGCTTTTTCCGCCAAGCGACGATCTCGTTCAACCACGCGAGCTTGGCGTATATAAGCATTTGCCTCAATTTCTACCGGCTTTAACGATAATAAATCGACCCGTCGATGTTCAGTCGCCTTGTTCAAACATGAAGTGGTAAAGAATTTGGGGTAACAAACACGCTGATCCATTTTGTAACGGGCTTCAATGTTGGCACGTGCAGCTGTCACCATCTGAAGCGCGCTGCTTGCTGCCTCCTGCGATTGAATCGACCCAGCTGGATATTGACTAACTAACTCTTGCACTGAATACGCTTGCAAGGCCGCATCGTCTAACACTACGGGAGTTTGCGCCCAGGAAAACTGGCTGGACAATAGTATCGCGCTGGCTGCGAATATCTTCAATATCAAGTTCATAAATTACAGTTTGGAGTAAGGTTAAATGTCGCATTTATTAACTACGTTTTCTTGAATTGCGGTCGTGATTTTTTGCTCTGAATCCACTACAAAATTGCCTGACCGCTGCGACGACGTTCAGCTTCCATATAATCGGTCGATTGCATTTCGATCAATCGCGATACCGTACGCTGAAATTCCATCAGCAATGCTCCATCGGTATAGAGCTTATCCATTTCGACAGCTGCGGACATCACTAATTTTATTTTATGATCGTACAACACATCAATCAGCCAGATAAACCGGCGTGCCTCGGAAGACATGCCAACCGACATCGCAGGCATATCGGACAATACAACGGTATGAAAACGGCTGGCAATTTCCAGATAATCATTTTGTGAACGCGGTCCGCCACATAGTGTAGCGAAGTCAAACCATATCACACCGCCCGCCCGTCGCAATGCCCTGAGCTGCCGCCCTTCGACATTAATGAGTGGATTTTCATCGCTGGTTTCCGCGATGCGCGCAAAGGCATTGCGCAGGGCCTCATCCGCCTGCGCACCCAATGGCGCGTGATAAGCATTGACCTGCGTCAATGCGCGTTTGCGGTAATCGTTGCCACCATCGACATTCAAAATATCAAGCTTATCTTTCAGCAGCGCAATCGTCGGCAACATACGGTCTCTATGCAAACCATCGGGATACAGCGTATCCGGTTCAAAATTGGAAGTGATGATGAAGGAAACGCCCTTCTGGAACAAAGCCTTGAAGAGGTTGTACAGAATCATTGCATCGGCAATGTCTGTGACATGAAATTCATCAAAACAGATCAGCCGATATTTCTTCGCAAGTCGCAACGCCACTTCATCCAGAGGATTCGCAATCATTTTTAATTCGTCAAGTTCGCGATGCACGCTGCGCATGAATTCATGGAAATGCACGCGCGTCTTGCGTACGACTGGAACGACGGAATAAAAACTATCCATCAAAAACGATTTACCGCGACCGACGCCACCCCACATGTACACGCCGCGCGGGATTTCAGGCGGCTTGAGAAAGCGCAGGAAGGCATTCGCACGCTGCGCCTTGTACTCTACCCATTCGTCATAAGCTTGCTGTAGCCGAATAACTGCCATTCTCTGTGCTTCGTCTGCAGTGAAGCCACGCTCCAACAAGGCTTGATCATAAAACTCCTGAACATTCATCCCGTTCAAATCCAATTCATTTCAGTTTTAGTAGACATAATTTATTTTTTGCTCTCAAGATAAAAATGGGCGAGTCATGACTCGCCCATTTTTATCTTGATCACATTGCTTTAGTCTGAATGCCTATTGTGGATACATATTCACCACAACGCGAGACGGGTAGCTGCCACCGCCCGTCATGATAGGCAGGCTGAACCCAAGACCTAATCCTACACCGCCGCTACCTCCACCGAGTCCCACTCCCATACTGGAACCGGATGCCTGACCGTAAGGTGGCAATCTTAGCTCAGACGTACGGTACCCGATCCGATTGCAGACTATGCGCAGTTCGCCATTCGCTTCGCCCAACTGCAAAGTGGCTGGGGTCACGATGTTCCAGCGACCGGAACCAGTGACAACAACACAATTGGCACCACCAAATTCCTGACCATTGCTGGCGGTGGTAATCGAGACGCGGCCATCACCCTGTCCGCCGGTCGCACATGCGGCCAGCAACATTGATAAAGACAAAACGGAATAAGTGACAAAGCGCATAAACTGCCCCTAGAAATTCAATGCCCTGCCATCTACGGCGAGCGCTGCTTCTTTTACCGCCTCTGACAATGATGGATGAGCATGACAGATGCGAGCGATATCTTCCGATGATGCACGGAATTCCATCGCCACGACTGCTTCCGAAATCAGCTCAGATGCCTGCGGTCCGATGATGTGTACACCCAGAATTTCGTCAGTCTTTGCGTCAGCCAAAAATTTGACGAAACCTGTTGTGTCGCCCAATGCACGTGCGCGACCGTTTGCCAGAAAAGGGAAAGTACCGGCTTTATAAGCAACCTTCTCTGCCTTCAATTGCTGCTCTGTTTTCCCCACCCACGCTATTTCCGGCGATGTATAAATGACCCATGGAATTGTATTAAAGTTCACATGACCATGCTGACCGGCAATGCGTTCTGCGACAGCCACACCTTCTTCCTCTGCCTTGTGCGCCAACATAGGTCCGCGTACCACATCTCCGACAGCCCACACATTTGACAAACTGGTTTTGCAATCGCCATCCACAGCTACAAAGCCACGCTCGTCGAGTTGCAATCCAACGGCTTCTGCATTCAAACCGATTGTGTTTGGAATACGACCTATCGATATGATCAATTTATCGAATACTGTTTTTTGTGCCGCGCCTTTGTCGTCGACATAATTCACCGTCACATCATTCTTGCCTGCTGTAATCGCGCCGATTTTTACGCTAAGGTTAATCGCTAGGCCTTGCTTGGTGAATTGCTTTTGCGCTTCTTTCGCGACCTGTTCATCGACTGCGCCCAAGAAAGCTGGCAATGCCTCCAGCACAGTAACTTCCGAGCCGAGGCGCCGCCACACACTGCCCATTTCCAAACCAATCACACCCGCGCCAATTACACCCAGACGTTTAGGTACGTCGGCAATGGCAAGTGCTCCGGTATTCGACAAAATCAGTTTTTCGTCAAAATCTGCTCCCGGCAATGCGCGCGGGTTAGATCCTGTTGCCACGATCACATGCTTGGCAATGATGCTTTCCTCGGTAGCACCGGCAACCTTGATTTCATGACCGCCCTCTACTGCGGCGACAAACGATCCGCGACCGTGGAAGAAGGTCACCTTGTTCTTCTTGAACAAATATAGAATGCCATCGTTGTTTTGCTTAACAACCGTGTCCTTGCGCGCCAGCATTTTCTTCATGTCCAGCGACAGGCCCTGCACTTCAATTCCATGCTCGGAAAACGCATGTCCGGCGTGTTCATAATGTTCCGACGATTGCAGCAAAGCCTTGGATGGAATGCAACCGACATTGGTGCACGTTCCACCTGGTGCAGCGCCGCCTTTGACATTTTTCCATTCATCGATACAGGCTGTTGAAAATCCAAGTTGCGCTGCACGAATCGCCGCGATGTAACCACCTGGGCCACCGCCTATTACCACCACATCAAAATTTTTCGACATATTTTTATCCCGCGAAGTTTTTCACATAAATAAAAAGACACAGAGCCATGGTGCAGGGAAATGAATCCGATGCGCTCGTGTGTCTTTTTATCTGATTGATCTTAAAGATCCAGCAACAAGCGAGCAGGATCTTCCAAAGCTTCCTTCATCGCGACCAGACCCAATACAGCCTCGCGTCCATCGATGATGCGGTGATCGTAAGACATCGCCAGATAATTCATAGGACGAATCACGATCTGGCCGTTTTCAACAACCGCGCGTTCCTTGGTCGCATGCACGCCAAGAATCGCCGATTGCGGTGGGTTAATAATAGGGGTCGATAACATCGAACCGAAGATGCCGCCGTTCGAAATCGAGAAGGTACCGCCGGTCAAATCATCCAGCGTGAGCTTGCCTTCTTTTGCCTTGTTGCCAAATTCGCCGATTTTCTTTTCGATGTCGGCAATCGACATTTGATCTGCGTCGCGCAGAATAGGCACAACCAAGCCGCGTGGTGAACCGACTGCGATACCGATATCGAAGTAGCCGTGATAAACAATGTCATTGCCGTCAACGGATGCATTGATGATCGGATATTTTTTCAGCGCAGCAACCACTGCCTTGACGAAGAAAGACATGAAACCGAGTTTGACGCCATGCTCTTTTTCAAACTTGTCTTTGTACTTGGTACGCAAGTCGATCACCGGCTGCATATTGACTTCGTTGAACGTAGTAAGGATTGCGTTGGTCGATTGCGATTCCAGCAAACGTTCTGCGATACGCGCACGCAAGCGACTCATAGGCACACGCTCTTCCGGACGATTGGCAAGCGAGGCCGGAGAATTTGGCGTAGCAACTTGCTGCAATGCCGGTTTGGCGGCTGGCGCAGCCGGGGCCGGCTTCTTCTCCAACTGATTGATCACATCTCCCTTGGTCACACGACCATCTTTGCCACTGCCTGTAACATCGGTCGCCGCCAGCTTATTCTCAGCCAACATCTTGGCCGCCGCTGGCATCGCTATGCCGCTAGCAATATTTGACGATGCCGAGGCACTTGCGGGGCTTGGTGATATAGCCACTGGCGCAGCAGCCACTGGCGCCGGTGGCGCGACAACTGCCGACATATCAGTATCAAGTAGCGCAATTACTTCACCGGCAACCACCACGCTGTTGTCATCGCGAACGATTTGCGTAATCACGCCAGCTTCTGGTGCCGGCAACTCCAGTACGACCTTATCTGTTTCGATATCGATCAGGTTTTCGTCACGGGTGACTGTCTCACCTACTTTTTTATGCCATTGCAGCAAAGTTGCTTCAGCAACGGATTCCGACAGTTGCGGAACTTTGATTTCAAGAATTGCCATATAACTCTCCGTTTCGGTTTGTTCATACAACATTCCAGTATCTGGAATGTCGCAGGGTCATTATTTCGTTTGGATAAAACCTTTTAACTTGCTGAATGCTGTTTCTATCAGCGCCTTTTGTTGCGCGTAATGCTTATCGTAATACCCAACGGCTGGCGATGCACTGGCAGGACGACCTGCATAAGCCAGTTTTTGCCCATCGGCCATATTCTCAAGAATATTGTGTTGAATCTGGAACCATGCGCCTTGATTTTGCGGCTCATCCTGCGTCCAAACCAAATCACCTGCATTCGGATATTTTTTGAGCTCAGCCGCAAATGCCTTGTGCGGAAATGGATAGAGTTGCTCGATACGAATAATCGCAACATCGCTTTGCGCACGTTCCTTGCGCGCATTGACCAAGTCGTAATACACACGGCCGGAGCAGGCAATGATGCGCTTCACTTTCTTCGCATCGATGGTCGTATCTACTTCACCGATCACAGTCTGGAATGAACCTTTGGCCAATTCTTCCAAAGGCGAACCGGCATCCTTGTTTCGCAACAGGGATTTTGGCGTCAGGATCACCAAAGGCTTGCGGAACTTGCGGATCATCTGACGACGCAGCAAATGGAAAATCTGTGCCGCGGTGGTCGGCTGTACCACTTGCATATTATTGTCGGCGCACAATTGCAGGAAACGCTCAGGACGTGCAGACGAGTGTTCCGGCCCCTGCCCTTCATAACCATGCGGCAGCATCATCACCAGACCAGAAGCACGGCCCCATTTCACTTCGCCGGAGCTGATGAACTGATCGATAACAACTTGTGCGCCGTTGACGAAGTCGCCGAACTGCGCTTCCCAGATCACCAGCGTATTCGGCTCTGCAGTCGAATAGCCATATTCATATGCGAGGACCGCTTCTTCCGACAAGACTGAATCGATTACGCGGAACCACGCTTGCTGATCGGAGACGTTTTGCAATGGGCAATACGTACCCGCATCCCAACGCTCGCGATTTTGATCGTGCAGGATTGCGTGACGATGTACGAAAGTACCGCGGCCTGCATCCTGACCAGTCAAACGAACTGCATAACCGGAAGAAACCAGCGACGCATAGGCCAAATGCTCGCCCATACCCCAATCCAGATTCATCTCGCCGCGTCCCATCGTCGCCCGATCATTCAATACTTTCTCGACCAGTGGATGGACCTTGAAACCTTCGGGAATCACGGTGATACGCTGCGACAGTCTTTTCAATTCCGTCATCGGAATTGCGGTATCGGCAGCATCTGTCCATTTGCGATTCAAGAATGGCAGCCAATCGACTGCATACTTGCTTTTGAAGTTCGAGATCACCGGATCGATAGTGTGCTTGCCCGCATCCATCGCATCGCGATACGCCTTGACCATCTCGTCGGCCTCATCTTCTGCGATCGTGCCTTGCGTCAGCAGTTTGTCTGCGTACAGCTTGCGCGTACCGGAAAGCTGGCCAATCTTTTTGTACATCAAAGGTTGTGTCAGCGCAGGCGTATCCTGTTCGTTGTGACCCAGTTTCCGATAGCAGACGATATCCACCACGATGTCTTTACGGAACTCAAGACGGTAATCAAGTGCAATTTGTGCGGCAAAGACGACTGCCTCCGGGTCGTCGCCGTTGACGTGAATCACAGGAGCCTCAATCATTTTCGAAACATCTGTGCAGTACAGAGTCGAACGCGAATCACGCGGATCTGACGTCGTAAAACCGATTTGATTATTGATAATGATATGCACGGTACCGCCCGTACCGTATCCGCGTGTCTGCGCCAGATTTAGCGTTTCCATGATGACGCCCTGGCCGGCGAAAGCGGCATCGCCATGAATCAGGATAGGCAGCACTTGTTGCGAAGGATCGTTTTGCCCACGGCGTTCAATACGCGCACGAACCGAACCTTCGACCACCGGGTTAACGATTTCCAGATGCGAGGGATTAAATGCCAGCGACAAATGAACCGGACCGCCTTGTGTGCTGATGTCGGATGAAAAACCTTGATGATATTTGACGTCGCCTGAAGGTAAGTCGTCACCATGACGCCCTTCGAACTCTGCAAACAATTCCTGCGGCATTTTGCCCAGAATATTAACCAGCACATTCAGACGACCGCGATGCGCCATGCCGATGACGATTTCCTGCACGCCTTTTTCGCCACCGCGCTGGATGACTTCATCGAGTGCGGCGATAAAGCTCTCGCTACCTTCCAGTGAAAAACGTTTCTGCCCAACATACTTTGTATGGAGGTAGCGCTCCAGACCTTCTGCCGCCGTCAAGCGCTCCAGAATGTCTTTCTTCTTTTCGCTGGAAAAAGTCGGAGAAGAACGTATCGATTCAAAGCGCTCCTGCAGCCACAGTTTTTGCGCGGGATCGCTGATGTACATGAACTCCGGTCCGATTGACCGGCAGTAGGTATCGCGCAAAGCATTCAGTAAATCACGTAGCGACGCTGTTTCTGAACCGAAATGCGTATTACTGATATTGAAGACGATGTCCATATCCGCATCGGTGAAACCGTAGAAAGCAGGTTCCAGTTGCGGAATCGGTGGACGTTCCTGGCGTTTCAGCGGATCGAGATTGGCCCAGTTATTACCGAGTACGCGATAGGCGGCGATCAGTTGCGTGACGGCGACGCGCTTGCGCCCCATCTCGACATCTTCCGAAGCGGTAACGGTACGAATGGGCCCATGTTTGGCACGCTCGGCAAAGGACGCTATGACCGACGCGTGTGCCACGTCAGGTTTGCTCGATCCATCGACGGCAGGCACATGCTGCATGCCATCGAAATAGGCGCGCCAGTTGTCTGGAACGGAGCCCGGATTGTCCAAGTACGCTTCGTACAGTTCTTCAACGTACGGCGCATTGCCTCCAAACAGATAAGAGTTGGATTGGCTTTGTTGCATCATCTTGCTCACCTTTCTTCGCGTTTCGCGAGATTAGCGGGTTAATTTAACCTTCCGCGGCACGGCCTGACCGTTTGGCGGATTGCACATCAAGTTGTGGGGAAGGACTTTTTATTCGCTAGCTTGAACTTCTATAACTAATATTGGTAATTTGAAACGAGAATAACATAAAAAAATTGGCAAAAAGCGAATCATCAGACGCGCTTTTTGCTATGTACTTTGCTTATTTAATTAAGCTGGGCGTTTTGCCATCTCAGGCACATCGCGCGCTTTTTCGCCGATGTACAACTGACGCGGACGGCCAATTTTTTGCTCTGGATCGGAAATCATTTCATTCCATTGCGCAACCCAGCCCACGGTACGCGCCATCGCAAAAATACCGGTGAACAACGACACTGGAATACCCAGTGCCGATTGCACAATACCGGAATAGAAATCGACGTTCGGGTACAGCTTGCGCGATACGAAGTATTCGTCTTCCAGCGCCACTTTTTCCAGTGCCATTGCCAGCTTGAACAATGGGTCGTCGTGCAGGCCCAATTCTGCCAGCACTTCGTGGCAGGTTTCACGCATCAGTTTCGCGCGTGGATCAAAGTTTTTATAGACACGATGACCGAAGCCCATCAGCTTGACGCCGGAATTCTTGTCTTTAACTTTTTCGATAAATTCAGGAATTTTGTCAACCGAGCCGATTTCTTTCAACATATTCAATGCTGCTTCGTTGGCACCACCGTGTGCAGGCCCCCACAGACAGGCGATGCCTGCTGCGATACACGCAAATGGATTTGCACCTGAAGAACCGGACAAGCGCACTGTCGATGTCGACGCGTTTTGTTCGTGATCAGCGTGCAAAATCAGGATGCGGTCCAGTGCACGAACCAACACGTCATTGATTTTGTACTCTTCGTTAGGCGTAGAGAACATCATGTGCATGAAGTTTGCGCTGTACGACAAATCGTTACGAGGATAGACGAAAGGCTGACCGACCGAATATTTGTATGACATTGCAACCAGCGTAGGCATCTTGGCAATCAAGCGGATAGCCGATACTTCTCGGTGGTGTGCATCGGTAATATCAAGCGAATCATGATAGAAGGAAGCCAGTGCACCAACGGTACCAACCAACACTGACATAGGATGCGCATCGCGACGGAAACCGCGGAAGAAGAATTGCATTTGCTCATGCAACATCGTGTGACGCGTCACTGTCGTGACAAATTCTTTTTTCTGCTGTGCGTTAGGCAACTCGCCTTTCAACAGCAAGTAGCTGGTTTCCAGGAAGTCGCAGCTCACTGCCAACTGCTCGATCGGATAACCGCGATACAGCAACTCACCCTTGTCACCGTCGATATAGGTAATGGTCGAGTTACATGCCGCCGTCGACATGAAGCCTGGATCGTAAGTAAATTTGCCGCTAGCACCGTACAGCTTGCGGATATCAATCACGTCAGGACCGATAGTGCCCTTATAGATCGGCAACTCCAAGGATGGCGAACCGTCGGAAAACGACAGTGTGGCTTTGGTGTCAGATTGAGAGTGGGGCATGGCTCTTCCTTCTATAACAAGGGGGTAGTCGATTTAAGAATAAATCGCTAAATTAAAAAACCTTTATTGACGCGCGCCTGATTAACTTTCATCAAGCATTTCAATCAAATGGCGCGCAGTCTTATCAGCAGCGCATGAACATGAGGCACATCAGCCTCGTCCTGTGGTTCATTGCGTGACAACAGCAAATTCAGTAAATCGTTATCCGGCAATTCCAGCAATATTGAAAAGGCTTCCACCTCTTCATCTGTCAGCGTTTCTTCGTGTTGATCCAGAAAGCGCGTCAGCAGCAAATCATTTTCAAGCAAGCCGCGGCGGCCGCGCCATCTCAGGCGTGCACGCTTTACGGGATCAGCTTGATGGGTGTTCGACATGGATACTCACTCAATCTGTTTAACGCTTTTCCACGTCATTTGTTGCGGGCACTATTCAGTCAAGGACCGAGAAAAAAACAATGCGGCAAATCATCCTATTCGCCACTACGCGAACGCTAGACTGCCCGCCGCACCATCAATTCCTTGATTTTTCCGATTGCGCGGGTCGGGTTCAAACCTTTAGGGCAAACATCCACGCAATTCATAATTGTATGACATCTGAACAATCGATATGGATCTTCCAGATTATCCAAACGTTCGCCGGTCGCATGATCGCGTGTATCCGCGATGAAACGATAAGCTTGCAACAAGCCTGCCGGACCGACGAATTTATCAGGATTCCACCAGAATGATGGACATGAAGTCGAGCAGCATGCGCACAAGATGCATTCGTACAGGCCATCAAGCTCTTCGCGCTCGGCTGGCGATTGCAAACGTTCTTTCTCAGGCGGGATTGTATCGTTAATCAGATACGGCTTGATGGAATCGTATTGTTTGAAGAATTGCGTCATGTCCACGATGAGATCGCGGATCACCGGCAAACCAGGCAAAGGACGCAGCACAATCGGCTCCGTCAATTCGTTCAGATTGGTGGTGCAAGCCAAACCATTTTTGCCATTGATATTCATCGCATCTGAACCGCACACGCCTTCACGGCATGAACGACGCAGGGCGAGCGAATCATCAACATCGGCCTTGATACGCTGCAAGGCGTCCAGCAACATTTTGTCATTGTCATGCAACTCGACCGTCACATCCTGCATGTAGGGTTTCGCATCCTTGTCAGGATCATAGCGGTAAATCTGAAGTCTGAGCGTCCGTGCCATGTTCTGACCTTTTAGAAAGTACGTGGTTTAGGCTTAAAGGTATCGACGGTCAGCGGTTTCATTACCACCGGCTTGTAGTCGAGACGATTGCCTTCTGAATAAAACAAGGTATGTTTCAACCAATTTTCGTCGTCACGTTTTTCGAAATCGCGATGCGCATGCGCTCCGCGTGATTCCTTGCGTGCCGCTGCCGAGGTGATCGTGGCCTTGGCGGTTTCAATCAAATTATCAAGTTCGAGCGCTTCGATACGTGCTGTGTTGAAGACCTTGGATTTGTCCTTGAACGAAACGTGCTTGCGACGCTCATCCAGCTCCATGATTTTCTTGTAACCGGTTTGCAGCAAATCATCGGTGCGGAATACGCCACAATACTGCTGCATCGTCCCGCGAATATCATTGGCAACATCCTGAACGCGTTCGCCACCAGTGCTGCTTTCCAGATGCGCCAAGCGCGACAGCGCCAGATCAGCCGCATCGGCTGGCAAAGGTTTATGCTGGCGTTGTTTCAAGTTACTTTGAACAATGTGATTGCCTGCCGCACGGCCGAACACGATCAAATCGAGTAATGAATTGGTACCGAGACGATTCGCGCCGTGCACCGATACGCAAGCGCATTCGCCGATGGCGTACAAACCATTCACGACGTGATTCGGATTGCCGTTTTTCGGTTCGACTACCTGACCGTGAATATTGGTTGGAATACCACCCATTTGATAATGAATAGTCGGTACAACCGGGATCGGTTCGCGTGTCGCATCGACGTTGGCGAATTTGTGTGCGATTTCCAGAATTGATGGCAGACGTTTTTGAATCGTTTCTGCGCCGATGTGACGCAAATCCAGCATCACGTGATCCTTGTTCGGGCCGCAACCGCGACCTTCCTTGATTTCCTGATCCATCGAACGAGAAACAAAATCGCGCGGCGCCAGATCCTTCAATGTCGGCGCATAACGCTCCATGAAACGTTCGCCCTGGCTATTCACCAAAATACCACCCTCACCGCGCACGCCTTCTGTAATCAATACGCCAGCGCCAGCTACACCGGTTGGGTGGAACTGCCAGAATTCCATGTCTTCCAAAGGCAAGCCGGCACGCGCCGCCATGCCCATGCCATCGCCGGTATTGATGAAAGCATTCGTCGATGCAGCCCAGATACGGCCAGCACCGCCAGTTGCAAACATTGTGGTTTTGGCTTCCAGCATCATGACGTTGCCGGTTTCCATTTCCAGCGCTACTACGCCAATGACATCGCCTTCAGCGTCGCGCATCAAATCGATGGCCATCCATTCAACGAAGAAATGGGTGCGGGCGCGAACGTTGCGCTGATAAAGCGTATGCAATAAAGCATGGCCAGTACGATCGGCTGCCGCGCATGCACGCTGCACTGGCTTCTCACCGAAATTGGCGGTGTGGCCGCCGAACGGACGTTGATAAATCGTCCCGTCTGAATTACGGTCGAAAGGCATACCGAAATGTTCCAGCTCGTAGACCACTTTCGGTGCTTCGCGACACATGAATTCGATCGCATCCTGGTCGCCCAGATAATCCGAACCTTTGATGGTATCGAACATATGCCAGTACCAATTGTCTTCAGCCATATTGCCCAGCGATGCGCCAATACCGCCTTGAGCAGCGACTGTGTGCGAACGCGTTGGAAATACCTTAGATAAGACTGCAACATTCAAGCCAGCTTCTGCAAGCTGCAACGATGCGCGCATACCAGAGCCGCCGGCACCGATGATGATGGCGTCAAAATGGCGTGTAGGAATGCTTGTTTTGAGTGCTGCCACGTTACGCTCTCCAGAGAATCTGTGCCGCCCATCCGGCACAAGCGACTAGCCACACGATCGTGGCGACCTGCAATGCGAGGCGTATAGAAACCGGTTTGATGTAATCCATCCAGATATCACGCATACCAACCCACGCGTGATAAAACAACGCGAGGAAGGCGACGAAGGTAAACATCTTGAACCATTGCTGCGCAAACAGCGAAGCCCAACCTTCATAACTGAAATCGCTGGCGACCAGAAAAGCGACTAACAAAACCAGCGTGTACGCGATCATGATGATCGCCGTCACACGTTGTGCCAGCCAATCCTTGAAACCGTAATGCGCGCCGACAACCAGGCGATGCGGGCCGATATTATCTTTTGGCATCAAAACACTCCAAACAGTTTGAGCGCGACCAGCGCGGTGAGTGGCAAGCTGATTGCCAACACAATTGCCGCTGATTTTTTTGCTTGTTCTTTATTCAAGCCGAAATGGATATCCATAAACAGATGGCGAATACCTGCGCACAAATGATGCAGATACGCCCAGCACAAGGCGAGGATGATGAGTTTAATAAACCAGTGAGAAACAATGCCCTTGAAATATTCAAATGAAATTTCAGACATCAGACTTTTATCGAGCAGCAGCAAGATGAATGGCAACAATACAAACATCAAGGCGCCACTAGCCCTATGCAAAATCGACAAAATCCCGGCCAGCGGCAAGCGGTAGCGCGCGATGTCCGTAATGTGAATATTGCGGAATTCCGGCTTGCTGGTTTTGAGTGAATCAGACATGGCGTGACTTTCCCAAACGAGATAAACACGTAATTTTCACCGATTTTGGTGCAGCACACCAAAATAAATCTTGCCTAATTAAATCCTGCTGAATAATTTTCATCTGCTTGCCTGTTTGACAAATAACATGCATGTGAGCACATCACACTTCATGCTCAACTCAATTCGTTTTGATAGTGATGATTATTTGTCACATACAAAGAACGTCGAACTTCGACCGCTTTATCCCCGTACGTAAACGAAACGCGATTCACGCTCAGCAATGGCGTATTCAAGTCCACCGCCAATAAAGTTGATGCGCTTTCATCCGAAACCACGGCGCGGATATTTTCAACCGCACGGATCATCTGTATACCGAACTCAGTTTCCAGCAAGGCGTACATAGGACCTTTGTATTCCAGCACGCGCTCGACCGACAATCCTTTGAACGTCGCCCCCGGCAACCACAACTCCTCCAAAATCGTAGGTGCGTCGCCAAAGGTTTGTATACGTTTGATGAAATAAACCGAGTCGCCGGTTTTGATATCCAACTGACGTGCGATATCCGCCGGCGCACGCAAGCGCTTGGCTTCTACAATTTTATTATCTGGATATTGAGCGTCGCCGACATCAGGCTTTAAACGCAAGAAACGGAACTGAGCGCGCGCTTCATGATGCGTCGCAACAAATGTCCCCTTGCCTTGTCGGCGCACCACCAGGTTTTCGGCTGACAGTTCGTCTATCGCTTTGCGTACCGTGCCTTGGCTTACTTTGAAGCGATTCGCCAATTCGATTTCACTAGGGATCAACTCGCCCGGACGCCATTCGCCCGATTGCAGACTTTGGGTGATTAATGCCTTGATTTGTTGATACAGCGGACTGAAAGTCGGCGACGATCCTACAGACTGTCCGCCAGGTGCTGGATGTGCCGGATTGCTGTTCGAAGAGGAATGGGCTGAGCTCATGGATGTGGATTTCACCACAAAACCGGCAGTGTCGTCCAGCAAAAGATTAAAATTAACATGTCTTATATAAGACATAAGATACATATTGACAGAGCAATATCAGAAGTCTAAACTTCCGATTGCATCATTTTGCGCGAGTCTTTTTATTCAGGCAATCGCAAAATCCATGATTCGCTTGTGGATAGCCACGCTGACTTAAAAGGTATTCAACTGTATCATTGCGCCACGCGGAATACTTTCCCAATACCCAACTTCGATTTCATCATACCCTTGGAGATTCAACATGGCTAAAGCCCCTATGCGTGTTGCCGTTACCGGCGCCGCCGGTCAGATCGGTTATTCCCTGTTATTCCGCATCGCTAACGGCGATTTGCTCGGTAAAGACCAACCGGTTATTTTGCAATTGCTAGAAATCGATAACGAAAAAGCGCAGAACGCACTTAAAGGCGTGATCATGGAAATCGACGATTGCGCATTTCCATTGCTGGCTGGCGTTTCCGCCCACAGCGATCCAATGACTGCATTCAAGGATGCTGATGTCGCGTTGCTGGTCGGTGCACGCCCACGTAGCGCCGGAATGGAACGTAAAGATCTGTTGGAAGCGAATGCACAGATCTTCACAGTACAAGGCAAAGCGCTGGATGCAGTTGCATCGCGCAATGTCAAAGTTTTGGTGGTCGGCAACCCAGCCAATACTAATGCTTACATCGCAATGAAATCGGCACCAGGTCTGCCAGCAAAAAACTTCACCGCCATGCTACGCCTGGATCACAACCGTGCCCTGTCGCAAATCGCAGCCAAGACCGGCAAACCAGTTGCATCGATAGAAAAACTCACAGTCTGGGGCAATCACTCGCCAACCATGTACGCTGACTATCGCTTCGCCACGATCGACGGCAAATCGGTCAAGGAAAGCATCAATGACGATGTATGGAACAAAGATACTTTCCTTCCTACAGTCGCCAAACGTGGCACCGCTATCATCGAAGCGCGCGGGGTGTCGTCGGCAGCATCGGCGGCAAATGCAGCAATCGATCACGTCCGTGACTGGGTACTCGGCACCAACGGCAAATGGGTCACGATGGGTATTCCATCGGATGGTTCTTACGGCATTCCGAAAGACACCATGTTCGGCTTCCCTGTCACTACCGAAAACGGCGAATACAAAATCGTTCAAGGTTTGGAAATCGATGCATTCTCACAAGAGCGCATCAATCTGACATTGAAAGAATTGACGGAAGAACGTGAAGGCGTCAAACACCTTCTGGCTTGATGAGCCATGGGCAAATGACTGACATGGTCGTTTGCCCTTCCCTGCAGCCAGCCATTTAGCCAGCGCACATTTACTCACCATTCATGCACCCTTCCGAAGTTCTCTTTCACGGCACCTTGCCACCGGTTTCGATTCCGGTCTGCGATCACTATGCAGGCTCAGAAAAACTGATGCGCAAATCGCTCGCACTGCAAAAAGAACTGGGCCCCGTGTTCGACATCACTTTTGATTGCGAAGATGGCGCAGCACATGGCAATGAACAACCGCATGCGCATCTAATCGGTAGCTTGATTGCAGGTGAAGAAAATCTGTTCGGCCGTATCGGTGCACGTGTACACGATGTCACTAGCGAATTCTTCGAACAGGATATAAAAATCATCCTGCAGCACGCCTCACAACGACTGGCTTATCTAGTCGTGCCAAAAGTTGATAGCGTCGCTGATGTAGAAAATGCGATCAGCCTGATCAACCGCCACGCAAATGGCCGGACCAATTTACCCGTACATGTTTTGATCGAAACGCATGGCGCATTAAAAGATGCCTACGCGATTGCCGCCCTGCCACAAGTCGAATGTTTATCGTTCGGTATCATGGATTTTGTGTCCGCACATTACGGCGCAATTCCCGGCAGCGCAATGCGTTCGCCAGGACAATTTGCGCATCCCTTGCTGGCACGCGCCAAACTCGAAATCGCAGCAGCCTGTCATGCGTACGGCAAAACTCCATCGCATAACGTCACGACAGAAATCAGCGACACCTCGATCGTTGCCAGCGATGCGCAACGTGCCGCTACCGAATTTGCGTATACGCGAATGTGGAGTATTCATCCGAGCCAAATCAAGCCTGTTCTGGAAGCTTTTGCGCCTCAGCTCTCAGAAGTGAACGAAGCAGCCGCTATCCTGTCGCAAGCACAGGCGGTGCAATGGGGCCCGATCCAGCACAATGGTAAATTGCATGATCGAGCCAGCTACCGTTATTACTGGACGATACTGCAGCGAGCGCAATCGAGTGGCCTGACCATACCCGATTCGGCGCGCACTATTTTATGAATATCTGTTCGTTTGCAACACATAAGAATGCAAACGAATCATTAAAATTTATTGGAGATTTGAAATGAAGAAACTGTTCTACATTTTCCTGCTGGCGGGTATGTCTTCTATGCTCAATCCCGCTTTTGCGCAATCGACCAGTGTCACGCCCAAGAAAGAAGCTGCAAAAAAACCGATAAAGAAAACCAGCAAGAAAGCAGTTGTGGCAAAAGCCGCTCCAGTCGCGGCCGGTGCAGCAGCTAGCACAGCCGCAAACAGCGAAGATGACGATGAAGATCTGGGCGAAGCCAATATTGAAGGTTCGACTGTTACGCATTTCAATTGCGAACTCGGCAACAAGATCACGACTTATAACAACGCCAGCGACGACAAGCATATGGCGATCCGCTGGAAAGACAAGGTCCAGCGCCTGCGCAGAGTCGGCACCAGTACCGGCGCCAATCGTTTCGAGAATCGCAAGGCTGGCCTGGTATGGATCAACATTCCAACCAAAGCCATGTTGCTCGATTCCAGAAAAGGCCAGCAATTGGCTAACGAATGCAGAGATCCAGAACAGACCAAAGCGTTTGCTGCCAAGACCAAGAGTTAATAGTTAAAAAACGATGCTGTCATCAATCGAAAGTAGCATCGAAATGGCAGCATCCGATTCATATATCAAGCATCAAGTAATTTTCGTATCGGTTATTTTGTATCAAGGAGAAAGTCATGTCGCGCAACACATTGAATACACTTAAAGAATTCAATATTTCCGGCTCAAAAAAGGGCACGTTTTATTCGCTGCCTGCATTGGGTAAAAAACTCGGCGTGAATGTTTCCCGCTTGCCGATTTCGATTCGCATCGTACTGGAATCGGTACTGCGCAATTGCGATGGCAAAAAAGTAACTGAAGAACATATCCATCAATTAGCCAACTGGTTGCCTACCGCAGCACGCACGGATGAAATTCCTTTCGTCGTGGCGCGCGTCGTGTTGCAGGATTTCACCGGCGTGCCATTGCTGGCAGATCTGGCCGCAATGCGTGGTGTCGCTAAAAAAATGGGCAAGAACCCAAAGAATATCGAACCGCTGGTGCCGGTTGATCTGGTCGTCGATCACTCGATCCAGATTGATCACTTCCGCCAAAAGAATGCACTCGATCTCAACATGAAACTCGAATTTCAGCGTAATAACGAGCGCTATCAATTCATGAAATGGGGCATGCAGGCATTTGATACTTTCGGCGTGGTGCCGCCAGGCTTCGGCATCGTGCATCAAGTGAATCTGGAATACCTGGCGCGTGGCGTACACAAACGTAAGGATGGTGGCAAAACCGACGTTTATTACCCAGACACGCTGGTCGGCACCGATTCGCACACCACCATGATTAACGGCATCGGCGTCGTTGGCTGGGGTGTAGGTGGCATTGAAGCCGAAGCCGGCATGTTGGGCCAACCGGTTTATTTCCTGACACCGGACGTGGTCGGCGTGAATCTGACAGGCCAGTTGCGTGAAGGCGTGACCGCCACCGACCTGGTACTCACCATCACAGAATTGCTGCGTAAGGAAAAAGTCGTCGGCAAGTTCGTCGAATTTTTTGGCGAAGGTACCGAGTCTCTGTCATTGACCGACCGCGCCACCATCGCCAACATGGCGCCGGAATACGGCGCCACGATGGGCTTCTTCCCGGTCGACGATGCCACCATCGATTACTTCAAAGGTACAGGCCGCACCAAAGCCGAAATCGATGCGTTTGAAAACTACTTCAAGGCACAAGGTTTGTACGGCGTGCCAAAATCCGGCGAGATCGATTACACGCACGTCGTTGCACTCGACCTCGGTTCCGTTGCGCCCTCATTGGCTGGCCCAAAACGTCCGCAAGATCGTATCGAAATCGGCAACGTCAAACAGAACTTCGCAGAACTGTTTGCCAAACCAACATCCGAAAACGGCTTCAATAAAAAGGCCGAAGATCTGGATGCAATCTACACCAACAGCGATGGCGTCAAAGTCAAAAATGGCGACGTGCTGATTGCAGCGATCACATCATGCACCAATACCTCGAACCCAAGCGTATTGTTGACCGCAGGCTTGCTGGCGAAGAAGGCAGTTGAAGCTGGCTTGAAAGTTTCACCGCACATCAAGACGTCGCTTGCTCCTGGCTCACGTGTGGTAACCGAATACCTGCAAGCAGCCGGCCTGCTGCCCTACTTGGAAAAACTCGGCTTCGGTGTCACCGCTTACGGTTGCACAACCTGTATCGGTAACGCTGGCGACCTGACGCCAGCGATGAATGAAGCGATCGTGCAAAACGACATCGTCGCTTCGGCGGTATTGTCGGGCAACCGTAACTTTGAAGCACGGATTCATCCGAATATTCGTTCCAACTTCCTGGCATCGCCACCGCTGGTTGTCGCCTACGCGATCGCTGGCAACATGACACGTGACTTGATGACGGAACCAGTCGGGCGCGGCAAAGGCGCCGATGGCAAGATGCGCGACGTCTATCTGGGCGACATCTGGCCAACTTCGCAAGAAGTTTCCAAGCTAATGAAGTTTGCGATGAACGCCAAGGTGTTCAAGGATAACTACGCCCAAGTCAAAACTGCACCAGGCAAATTATGGGAAGGTATCAAGGGCGTGGCAGAAGGCCAAGTCTACAACTGGCCAACCTCAACCTACATTGCAGAACCGCCATTCTTCGACGACTTCACGATGGAGCCAAAAGCAGCGGCAACCGGCATCACCGGCGCGCGCGCGCTTGGCGTTTTTGGTGACTCGATCACGACCGATCATATTTCGCCTGCAGGTTCGATCAAAGACAGCAGCCCGGCAGGTAAATGGCTGACTGAAAAAGGCGTATTGAAAGCAGATTTCAATTCCTACGGTTCACGTCGTGGCAATCACGAAATCATGATGCGCGGCACCTTCGCCAACGTCCGTATCAAGAACTTGATGATTCCTGTCAAACCGGATGGCTCACGTGTTGAAGGCGGTATCACCCGCTTCCAGCCTAGCGGCGAAGAAATGTCTATCTACGATGCAGCAATGCGCTACGTCGCTGCAGGTACGCCAACCATGGTGTTTGCCGGCGAAGAATACGGCACGGGTTCGTCACGCGACTGGGCGGCAAAAGGTACGCAGTTGTTGGGAGTAAAAGCAGTCATCGCACGTTCGTATGAACGTATCCATCGCTCCAATCTGGTCGGCATGGGCGTATTGCCCTTGCAGTTCCTTGGTGACGACAGCGTCACAACGCTGGGGATCACCGGCGCAGAAACCTTCGACCTGAAAGGACTGGAAGGTAATCTGCGTCCGCAACAGGAAGTGACCCTGGTAATTCATCGTACAAACGGTCAATCGCAAGATGTCAAAGTTCTGTTGCGCATCGATACACCTATCGAAGTCGACTACTACAAGCACGGTGGCATTCTGCCTTTCGTTCTGCGTCAATTGCTATCTGCCTGATCTAGCTTCCACGGGAAGTTACTGAAGCACATAAGTCAGGGTCAGATAAAAGCCACATGCATACAACATGTGGCTTTTTTTATGGGTGCCAACGAACTGTGCACTATGCATTACATCTTTAACCAATCTTCAGTGATCAAAGTACGATCAAAATTTGATGTAAGCGTTTGAGATGCGAGTAATCCACTACAATACAAATTCCATCGCCCTCTGCAGATTATTCCTTCATGCGTCGTCCAACAAAAAATACAAGCCACAAGCTGTCAGTCGACAGCCAGCGATTGGCCACGCTTGCACAAGCAATCATTCAAGCCGCCAGTCGGCTGGAAGAACGCAACTGGGAACGCCAGCTGGATATGTTATTGCGCAAGCTTTTGAAGGGTAATCATCAAGATGTCGTTGATGCCGCGCTCGATCATTTATTCAAACTGGAATCAGCAGCCTACGATGCCTTGATGGAATGCGCAGAAGCCGCCAGCGAATCGTGTCAGATCGAACAGGATGGCATTACTTACGATGCACTCCTGGTCGCCATACCCATCCTTGCATGGACACGGTTTTCCATCGCCTCCGGCCCCATTCCTGCCGATATGGTGTTGACCTTGTCTGCACACTTGCAGGCACACGTACTGGCGGCAGGTACAAAAATGGCAATGGCACCGAATCTGTTTTCTATCGACCAGTTGCCGCGTAGTCATGCAGAAACCTTCGCCCTTACGCAACGCATGGGTCAGGCTGCGTTAAAGAACAGTCCATTGAAGCAGCTTACGCAACCGCCCGAAACGGCGCCCTTCCTTGCAGATACGCGTTATCTATTGGCTGTGGTCACTGCCGCAGCCCATGAACCATTGTTTCGCTGGCAGGCATCAGCCAATCTTGGTGAGCGCGATGAAGCCTTGTCGCAATGGAATACGCAGGCCATGCCGAACATTACCCGCCTGTTGCCGGGTTGCGGCATAGAGTTGCTGTTGCCGGAAGCCTACTTCGTTGCATGTCGCGAAGGCGACAAGCAAATCCGCCCTGCGTCGATACGCGCCGCCGTGCATTATTTGACGTACACACTGGACGTGGAACCGAATGAGTTGCAAGCCATTATCGGCAGCTTTGGAGAGGAGTCCGCCGAAGCACGCGTAGACGAGTATCGCGTCAGCTTTGCCTTGGCTGAAAAGCTGGAAGTGATTTACGGCATTGTGTGGCCGTTGTATGGCCAGGAAGATGAAGAAGAATTACAGTACCGAGACCTTGATGTGCCCGTCGACCCTGTCATTTCTGCCGATGTAGAACGCAAATCGCCGATTGAAGAAATTCTCGCACTGCTGGAAGAATGCGGCGTGACTAATGTTAAACACCACAGCGAATTGTTCGCGATGGAATTCTGTGACGATTGCGGTGCACCGCTCTTTCCGGATATGGATGCAGAACTGACGCATGCAGAGATGCCGGAAGATGCACCAGCTGGTTCAACTCATCTGCATTAAAGTTGCTAATCGGCGCGGTGTTCACTGCGCCGTATTTTTCTCACCAGGCAGAGTATGGGTGACGCAATAGATTCGCATTGAAATAACGCGCGTCGTCCGTCACTTCTACTGCAATCCAGTCTGGCTTGGCGAACAATTGTTCTTCACTTTCCAGCTCGATCTCTGCCACCACTAGGCCCAGATTGTCGCCAAAGAACTCATCGACTTCCCACACCATGCCGTCGTACACAATCCTGGTGCGGGTCTTTTCGATCAAAGGTCGTTCGCATAGGTCACTCAAGAGCTGATCGGCCTCTGCCAGAGGAATCGCATACTCCCACTCACCACGCGTGATGCCCTTCGTCCTACCCTTGATCGTCAGTGTCGCTTTCTCGTCCTCGATGCGCACTCGCACGACACGATCCGGATTCGTCGACAGATAACCCTGACGGATGGATACGCTCTGCCCCAGCGCTTTCCATCCAGCTCCGCATACCAGGAACTTTCTTTCAATCTCTATACTCATCGCGCGCCACGTTCGACGTTATGCAGAATCGGTACCAGCATCTGCTTAGCCAACTGCGCACTACGCGCACCATTCCAACCTACTTTGGGATCTGGTGAACGTGCGTTGTCCTTGAACGGCATTTCCAGCGTCAGTGATACACACTTGAAAGTATGGCCTATGTATTTGGATGCCAGCTTCAACATCTCTGCCCGGTACTTGCCGCTACCGTAACCGAATTCAGTTTGAAAATCTTCACTGGCCTGCAAAAACTGTCTGATAAATTCCTGCTGTTCATCCGCTTGCTGCTGGGTAAAGCCTTCCAGCATTTCGCTCCCAGCCACGAACACATAAGGCAAACCTTCGTCGCCATGAATATCTAGAAAGAGATCACACCCGGTTTCATGAATTTTATTCTTCACATAAAAAACTTCCGGACTACTTTTCAATGTCGGCGTCATCCATTCCCGATTAAGGTTTGCACCCGCTGCATTGGTACGCAAGTTGCCATTGAAGGCACCATCCGGATTCATGTTTGGAACAATGTAGAAAACGGCATGCTTTAAAATCTTTTGCGAAACTGGATTTGCGTTATCGATCAGTGCATCGATCATTCCTTCAGCAAACCACTCAGCCATAGACTCGCCAGGATGCTGACGCGCGATAACCCAGACTTTTTTGCGTGCGGCGGGATTACCTATGATCACTACATTCAGGTCGCGCCCTTCAATCGTAGAACCAAGATCCTCGACACGTGCCAGCGGGGATGCTTGCGCTCTTCCTAGCAGATCAAGATGGCGTTCCCATGAGTATGGTTCGAAGTAGGCGTAATAAACGCTGTCGGATTGCGGTGTATGCGAAATCGTCAGCACATTGCCATCGAAAGAAGTCGGCACCCGAAACCAGTTCTTGCGATCATAGCTGGCAACCGCCTGATAATCTTTCCAGCCATCCGGATAGGTTGCCTCCCCTGCATTCAAGAACTGCATCTTGCAGCGTTCGCCGCGCGCACCCTGCAAGCGAAAGTAAAACCATTGAGCTATATCCGCATGCGTGTCTTTACGCAGTTTAAGGTCGATAGCCTGCGCAGTTTCTGCGCGCACGATATCAATCGCACCCGCATCGAAATGGGAACTGATTTTAATGGGCATTATTTTTCCGGGAGGTGAAGCTGATCATTGCCGACAGAATAGCGTATATCCAAGAGATTCAATACTGACACATGTGCGAGTGCTATCGAGATGAATGCTCGCTCTGGCTTTGAACACAAAAATAATGTGATGCGAGTTTTTTATCGCCAGGAGCGCTAACTTTCTGCGTCCACGGACATGATACTGATGCAGTGTGATGTATGTAATGCAGCAGATGCAATACAAGAAATTGGTGCCGGTATATTTTCGAACCGCCGGCTCCGGTGATAGTGAAATGAATGTTATAGAAAACTACACATCACTGGTATCAGACTAGTGCTGAAGACAATGTAGGAATCCATTACTCACCATTTCCTCACTGAAAAATAAGCAATCAGATCAACCCAAATTCCTTCATTGCCGGTAAAAGATTGGCATTCTTGTGACCGGAGCGCGTCAGCTTGATTAACGCAAATCGCTGCAAATCACTTAAGGCAGCCCACTGTACAAGATCAGGCAAAGGCAATCCTAGCTCTTGCAAGGAGTCGTGCATGTTTTGTGGCAAGACACCACGATTTTCCCAAGCCGGTGCGGCCTCTATATCAACAAACTCGATCACGGCATCAGGATTATCCGCATGTGGTGCCAGCATGGCGGCAAGGCGTATGCGATAAATATCTTTTTCCGACTCTGACGCACACGGCATGACAAGCAATTCTTCCCGTTCATCACGACTGAGCGTAATCCAGGCTGTCAGTGAAATTTTTATCCCACATGCATCTAGATTGAAACGCATAATCATTGGAATACGGCGCAAAGCATAACGACCATCTTGCTCAAAATCAAAAAGTCCGTGCATGATCAGACGCTATTCCAAAGAATATATTTATTCATCCTGCCTAGTTTCATTATTTTTCTAGCTTTACAGAGATAAAAATTTACTAAGTATTAAATACGCGATTTATGACATGAGCCAATCATGCATTAACCGAAACCATGCTTCTTCAAAATATTCTGTGCTGGTGTCTGCATAGTGAAACGCACAAAATCCTTTCCGGCAGCCGAATACAAATCAGCAGCAATACCGTAATCACTGCGCACGTTGAGATCATCAGGAATACCCACTACATTCAAATGCGGCAAGGCTTCTTTTGTAATTAAGGCATTGGTGCGGTACATAATATAAGCATCTGCCTTGTCATCTTCAAACGCGCTGATGTAAGGCAGGTTTTCACCCGCAGCCGGTACAATGGCACCGGACAGCTTGCGTGCCTTTGCATCCAGTAACTGGTAGAAGCCAGCATGCTTCTTCTCTGCATTTTTGAAGAACTGCCAAGTGTAATCTCCCATAGGATCACTCACCGGAGTAGAGGTCGCCACTCGCACCGAAGGTGCACTCAAAACATCCAGCATATTATCAGCACTCAAATCCAGTTCCGGTCTCACGACCACGCAAAGATCGTTATGCGTAAATACTTCAAAAGGCCCTAATAACTTTTGTTGTGCCAACGCTTGTGTATGCTCGGTTGAAGCTGAAGCAAACACATCGACTTTCGCACCTGCCTCTATCTCTTGTCGCAACTTCCCAGACGGGCCGTATTTTGCAGCAAACGCGCTCCCGCCCTGCGCATGGTATGTCTGGATAATTTCATTCATCGCGATGCACAAACTACCTGCAGCGACGATCATCGGAGAGACTTTATCCATAGACGAAGGCGATACTTCTGTTTGAGAGAAAATTCAATGAATCGTCACCATGATCTTTGCAATGAATATGATTCAAGCACACGCCTCTTCTCACCATCCAGCTTACAAGGACTTCAATGCGCTCCGACCTTGGAGAACAGATTAATCACAACAACACCAGCAACAATGAGCACCATGCCGAGAATTGCTGCCGCATCCAGCACTTGCTTAAAGACGACCCAGCCAATTAAAGAAATCAACACTACACCTACGCCCGACCAAATTGCATAGGCGATGCCAGTGGGGATAGTTTTTAAAGCGATAGCAAGGAAATAAAAGGATGCTGCACAACCAATTGCCGTCGCTACACTAGGCCATAAACGAGTGAAACCATCAGAGGCCTTCAAGCAACTTGTCGCTATCACTTCAAAGACGATAGCAAGACCAAGAGTGATATAGATATTCATGTCTAACGCCTTTTCTTTCCCGCAATAGGATCAAGGACTTCCGTTACCCAACTGCCAGAGGAAACTCCATAAGGACGAAACGAGCCATGAAAATAAAAAAAGGGTTGCAGCCATTTTGCTGTAACCCTTTGATTTATTTGGTCGGGACGGAGTGATTCGAACACTCGACCCCTTGCACCCCATGCAGGCATATATCCGCCTCTAAGCCGCGCCAATACTCAAGGTTTAGCTAATCTGTCTAATATACAGTATCACACCCAACATCTTGAAATCCTTATCCAGCATAGTTTGCGATTTTGATATTAGACAATATTTTACGGCTGGATCAGTCATTGCGCACGTTCTGATTTTTCTTTTGCTGCTGTGCTTTTTCTTCTCGCAATTGCTTTTCGATACTGTCTTTGATCACCCATTCTCGATAGTCGCTCGCCAAAATGATTACGTGCCAGGTCTGCATGAGGGCATTCTTTGTGCTGTCATCGAAATAGAAGCCTGATACCCGCATCCAGTCTGCCTGCATAGTCACCAAGCTGGCGTCGTAGAGATATGGCAACACTTCGTTGCCCATCCCGCCGGCCTCGATGGTTTGGATCAGTTTTGCACGGCGCATCGTCCGATTGAATGCTTCATGTTCGCAAGGCTCGAACGTGAATTCGCCTTCGCTCCACTTGCTGGCGCTGTTGTGCCTGTGCTTGGGCAGCAGATGGCCGTTTTCCCAAAGCTGTAAAACTCGACAATACATGCTTCACCTATACTGTATGAATGAACAGTATAGCAAAACATCAAACCGCTTCAACAAATCGCTATTCAGGCGGGGAATTGCTTTTTGAGCAGGCCGACCGATCAATTTTTATCTGCTCAGCCAAACGCACTACATGTCCGCGCCGCCTGCAAGTAATCCGCCGATGGTTTTAAGTCGATTTCCGATACGCTCGATGAAAGCGGCGTCAGATTCACCTGGTCGGCGACCACTGGCGGCGAAGGCTTCAATGGTCCCGCGCAACCGGTTAGCGTTAGCAGTATCAATAGCGCGATCGGCTTCCCACTTTTTGTAAGCTTTTGCATATTCGTTATCCTTTGTTTGCTGAGCGATCGTGTGTGCAGTTTCTTTGTCATCTACGTACTGCTGCCATTGCATAGCCACACGGAATCGATCTGCATTCTCATCGCTGCGGGATTGCTTTTCAGTTGCGATGTCGACTTGCAGGCCAGATACCCTCAATTGCTGGCCACCAACAGCCAGCCCAAGGCAAGCAATTACGATCCAGTACACCCACGCCGGAATTAAATCTATTTTCATGACGTCGCCCTAAGGGTAAAAAACACGATTGCCGGATCTGGGCGGGACTGTCTGAAAATGCGCCCACGACTTTGTTGCAGATGGATGCTCCTGCCATAACCCAATGCGCTTGAGCACATCAGGATGAGCAAGAGCCCATTCATCGATTGCACCCTCGGGATCGTACAGATCACATGCAAGGCACTTCATGTGATTGCTGCGTGGCGCCGCACCTTTTGTCCCTGCATTGACAGCAGCAGGACGCCATCCGCTAGATACTGGTGACTTTGTATCCGGACGGATCTCGAGCTCGACGCCATCGGCTGAAAATGCCGCGATCAGCTGATTGATTCGATCCACTGTCATCGCCGCATTGGCGCGCAATTCGGCGGTCAACTCGCTTCCATACAAGCGCTCGCGCTTCATGAAAAACTGTTCCATCGTGATGGAGTCCACCACAACGATGCTCATACCAGATCCTTGCCGCGCTTGATCAGATCGATCACATCCCCACCCATCTGCCCAATGTCTTTGTCGCGCCGGTTATCGAACCAACGAACTACCGCGCCAATAATCCACCAGGCAGGCAAGCCGGCGGCGACCATGATTGGGGCGGCGATAAAGAGAAAACCGACGGCCTCTTCCGTTCCTGCCAGCAGCGCGATCGCTTTGGCTGATTCAAATAGGTCAGGCTTGTACGACCGCAGCCAAACAACAGCCAGAGGCCCGATCGTTGCCGATGAGAGAATTGAGCATGCAAACCGAGAAAATGCCTCTTTCTTGGTTTGTGGCCACATGAACATAAAGCCCAACGCTGCGGCAAGCGATCCGGTCAGTACGGGAATACCAAATATTTTAATAAGAGCACTGCCAGCTGCTGCAGAAGCGTTCAATGTGTCTGACATGGGTTGCTCCCTAAATGAAAAAAGCACCCGAAGGTGCTTGTATTGAATGAATCAGGTTTGCCGATTTGAGAACACAGGGGTCGTATCGAAATGGGTCGATATAGCCCAATGCTGCTGCGACTGACTCAGAGCATGCATACCGGCTTCTTTTGTCTGGAATAAACCACGCCACGCCACCTACTATTAGTTGCCAATCGTACAGATCGCCTTGATGGTCTTTAAACCACTGAGCTGCTCTTACTGGATCGCCGGCGCATTCATCGACTTCCCACTTTTCAGGATCGAGATAGATGCGCTTAAACCGCACTCCACCGACTTTTCCGGCACGGCGTGGCGACCATTCCGGCATAACGTCAGTGCCTGTCGATGATGCGCACCAGTACGCCCCGTCAATTGGTTCGCATGCCCTATCAGGCATCAGGTGATCGACGCCATCGCCAGGCATGAATACCAATTCGCTGTGGCTATAAACACCTTTCAGCCGAAAACGGATAAGCATATTTCCAGCCCCTTTGTAGCCAGTGTGCGTGCCAGTGTAGGAAGCGAGTTTCATGCAAAGTTGAAAACGATAGCGTTAAGTTCGGCTTCATTTGTTGCGGCGTCGATTTGATCCGCATACTTCTGACGAGTACCGAATACATGTGCCGAGAATGCCTTGAACGATGCAACCTTTGCGACGGTGCGATTAAGGTATTCGACACGATCCAATCCACGACTTAAAGCAAGCGAGTCCATATATGGCGTAGGTACTGCATCGTCAACGGCCCATGCTAATGCTTCGGCAGCTTGATCCGGCCAAGAGAGTGTTTCCGCTTTTGGATAACCTGAAATCGCCTGATCTGCTAAGCGCTGCGCAATGGCGTTTAGCTCAGCGATGCGGGCGCCTTTTAAATCTACAAATCTTGGCTGTAGCTCTACAGAGTCATCTCCCAAAAATTCTTCTGCGTACCCTTTTTGAGATACCTCAAAAATTCCTGTTACAGCACCACTTTCATTGCGTTGAACGTAAGGCATTAAGCATCCCTCCCTCTTGTGTCAACCCATCCCTGAGTATTAACTCTTAAGATCGTGCTTGCGTCCGAACCAAGTAATCGCGTTCTGATCTGACCACTTGTGTTCGTACGAACGGTAATAGGACAGTTTCCAACTTGATTATTTAGTTGATTTGTAATCTGTGATGCAGCAGATGCAGATGGAGTAATGTCGGCCGTCGCTAAATCGCTGACATAAAGACTTGACGCCGCAGTACCAATCGCCAAACTCGCAATAATGAGCGCATCAACATTGATTCCAGTTGGAACGGATAGAGTACGCGTCACCGCAGTAGCACCGGGATTTGTGGCATTGACATCATTGACGATGCTATCCAAATAGAATCTATCCCCAGAAGAGTAGCCTTTTACCCACTGCGCTGAGCCATCTGTGCGCCATGAAGCGAATCGTCTATTTTTTGTATAAGCAGAAGGAATATTCCCGCCTGTTGTTGGAGCTGTTGGCGACAATGAGATTGCCACATCTACTACCCCCGTATCTGGGCGTATGACTTCATGGAAATGATACGTCGCATTATTAGCAATCGTTCCAGTGTCTAAGCCACCATTGCCAGACCCAACAGCCCACGCCGATGTAGTTTTGCTCATGGCAGAGGCTAGTCGCATCATCATGGTATCGTCACTGCTTGCGGCATATCCAGGAGCTACCGTTATCGTACTAGATGCACCGGCAGCGGTAATCGCAAAACCACTCAAATATTTTGGAGTAACGAAAGCGTCAAGCTGTCCTTTGTTAACTGCTTGGCCTGCTGTTGTTGCCGCAGGAACTACCGGCGAATTCATGAACGTCAGCACGCCGGATTTTGTTTCGTTGCCTATGGTGTGAATGAGTCCAGAATCCTGTGCCGCATCTAAAAGGATACGAACAGCAGCGGCATCAGCAGCAGTAATCAGAGACTCACCAAAATCAGAAATAGCTAGATCAAGCGACATAACGCTGATCCAGTCTGTATTGCCAGCATTGCGGCGCTTTAATATTCCAGCAGTCGTATCAGCCCACCACATATGGGCATATGTCTCGACTGGCGCTTCTGTGCCGCTGTTGTTTGTAACTATGGCTGCCAATGCGGCATTAACATCAGCCAGAAATGCTAGTCCTGGCTGATCTGCAATCGTGTATGCATGCTGCGTCATTTAATACCTCTTTGCGTAAAAATCAAATGTTCGTGATACCGCGCTACCTGCGGCGTTGCGGAAGGTGATGTCAAAATATTCTTCTGTTTTATTGGTGACGCTGTAGTAATCACCGGTCTGCATGTCTTGCGCCGTGATGCCGATTGCCGGTGGCCGCTTTCAATGTCGTCGCCCTGCTCCATGCGATCAGGCATGTCAATCGTTACCAGCAGCTCTGATACAAGAATGTTGTGAGTGGGATAATTGCTGGTCAACACCGCTTTAAATTCAAACCCACGCGCAATGTATTCGCCAACAAAGAATGTTTGCCAACTACCCCATACGGGAGAAAGGTCTGGATCATCGGTCGTTGTCCGAACAAAGATCGTGCAAGACACGTCCGTGATCACATCACCCACTACGGATGCCCACGTTGATACAAGCGGCCTCGATGCGATGAGATCAAGCGCATCAAAGCCGTCAGCCAGCAGACCAGCAGAAATGCGCACAGTCTGCGTTGATCCGAGGTCAATGCCGCGCGAAAACAAGTATTCGCCGACCGCTGAAAGCCCACCCAATGTGCCAAGCGATGACCAGGTGCTGACGTTGCCAAGCTGCTCACCGATAGTCTCAGCCGAATCCAGCGTCAGGTAAGGGCCGGATACAGCCACGCCCGATTTAGCACCAGAGAACAGCGGCCCCTCATCGATCATGTCGACAATGTTCATAGACATGACGTTTGGTGCATCAGTGATAATCCCGACGTCCGCGATGCTCTCTATGCCGCGAGAATCTACCCACTTTGCGAGGTATGTTCCTGCCAATAGCGGCAATGTTGCATTTGTAGCGGTGCCAGGGATTTGCGGGCCAATGTCGGTCGCGTTGGACCACTTTGGAGCAATCAGCTCCGGCGTATGCCTAATGCGGAGATGTCCGCCGACAATCACGTCCAGATCAGTGGCCGCGTTAAAGGACAGGTGCGCCATCCCGCTAATTGCAGCAAGCCGAAATCCAGACACGCTCGCTGGTGGTGCTGTCAATCCGTAGATCGTCTTATTAAACTGAGTGGGTGCCGACCTGCGCCCAGCCGCATTGATCGCGACGAGGCTGAACTGGTAGTCGCCAGGCTCCGCAGGCTGAATGTCAATCGATGATGCAGAGGTGCTTGCTGTCGTCCAATTGCTTTCTGCGCGACGATATTGCAGTTCGTAATAGGACTGGTTGCCCAGCCAACTAACCGTGATGCGCGCACCAACAATTGCGGGCGTGACGAGGTAGAGCGATTCAATTACCTGAATGTCCGTGGGCACATCAGGAATGCCGTTTATATTACTGACTGGCAAAGCCTCCAAACGCAGTCCTGCCTCAA